>ENA-OUOG01000227-OUOG01000227.1-marine-metagenome-genome-assembly--contig:-NODE-227-length-73992-cov-5.155395_pt1 | contig 73992 bp, 75 predicted proteins | sample MGYA00248635_ERZ508505 | MGnify/ENA primary metagenome ERZ508505 (study PRJEB26176, sample SAMN06267871) | marine metagenome | isolation source: Saanich Inlet, British Columbia, Canada | place: Pacific... | reverse complement strand
TTATGACCAATGGGAAGTAAACACCAATCAACCCCAACTGATTCAGGCTTTAATTGAAAATTTAAATACCCAAATAAATTTACTTGCTGAAATTAGAAATACATTAAAAACAATTGAAAATAATACTTATGAAGACCTTACAATTTAAATTATTCGCCCTCTTTCTCCTTGGGACTAGTATTTCACTCTATGGCTTCCAAAGCAAAAGTAAAAAGCTTCACCAAGAGATTGAAGTTAACCAAGATGTTTTAATAGTGTTAAAAAATCAGTTTGGAGACCTTAACATCAGCAGTTGGAATGAAAATAGAGTCGTAATCGACGTGGTAATTACTGTAAAAGGGAACAACCAAAAACGCATCGATGAAAAACTGAATGAAATTGACGTTGAATTCAGTCTCTCACCCGAGCGTGTTACTGCGACAACACAAATTATTGAAGGCTGGGGGTTCAAATGGTTTAATAACGGCAAATTACGCTATGAGATAGACTACACTGTCAAACTACCTCGAAGCAGTTCTGTAGATCTAAAAAATGATTACGGAACCATCTTACTCAATACTCTTGACGGTAGAGCAAAAATTAGTTGTGATTATGGCAAGTTAGTACTCGGTGACTTAAATCATGAAAACAACCAACTTTCTTTTGATTACAATTCCAACTCTACCATTGATTTTATAAGAGGAGGTGAAATACGTGCAGATTATTCTGGTTTTGAGGTTTTAGAAGCAGGTACCATTTCCTTACAAGCTGATTATACCAACTCAAATTTCAACACCTTAGAAAATCTTGAATTTTCAAACGATTATGGCAAATTGAAAATCGACCAAATAAACATACTCCAAGGAAAAGGTGACTTTCTGACCTTACGGGTAGGAACGCTTTATAAAAAACTAGATCTCAATCAAGAATTCGGTTCCATCAGAGTAGAACGAATTAATCCCTCTGCCGAAATGATCCATGTAGAATCCGAATACACAGGAATCAACTTCGGTATTGCCCCTGAATGGAATTTCACCTATAAAATCGACCTTGAATTTGCCAGTCTTAAAAGCAACATCCCCCTTCAGCATTTAATTCAACGAGAAGAATCTATGGAAAAAACATACAAAGGCTATTCGAAAAATGAGAACAGTACAAATAGCCTATACATAGAATCCGAATTTGGTAATGTAAAACTCAACCCTTCAAACCTTTAAATTAATCCTAAATAAATAACTCATGAAAACAATTAAACACCTTACCCTCCTTTTTTTAACAACCACAACACTAATCGCTCAAACAGAAACAAGAACAATTGGTTCCTTCGATGGAATCCATGTTGCAGGTCACTATGACGTAACGCTAACCCAAGGCAATGAAGGCACAATTAGCCTAAAAGGAAACCAAGACGACCTGGATCAAATAGAAACCTACCTTAAAAATAGCGACTTGATCATCAAACAGAAAAAGTCCTCTTGGTTTGACAATTGGAATTCCGGCAGAGTCAGTATCAGTATTCCTGTAGAGGATATTGACAAGTTAACTCTCAGCGGTTCAGGAAGCGTCATCACTAATCATACATTGAGTTCAGATGATTTTAAAATTGTCCTATCTGGCTCTGGAGAGATCGACCTAAGCCTAGAAACTGATGTGTTAGAAGCTGTTCTCACTGGATCTGGAGACATTGACCTTAGAGGAAAGGCGATAGAAGCTTCCTATCAATTAACGGGATCAGGTGATATCAAAGCAGACGATTTTGAATTAGAGCAAGGTAAAGCGAAAGTAACAGGATCAGGAGACATTGAAATGTATGCCAATAGTTCGGTCAATGCTAATATTAAAGGCTCTGGCGATATCGTTTGCCACGGAAATCCTAGGATGCAGCAAATCAAAACAACAGGTTCAGGCGATATTGAAATCCGAGATTAGGTCTGTTTAGAAGGAATGCGTAACAGCATAATTCCTCCCAAAATAAAGAATACAATAAAAAATAAAATACTGTTGCGCATACTCCCTGAAATATGATCAATCAAACCAAAGCAAACCATTCCAATAACAATGGCAATTTTTTCTGCTACATCATAAAAACTAAAAAAGGAAGTGGTGTCTTGAGTTTCGGGTAAAAGCTTGGAATAGGTCGAACGCGATAAAGACTGCATCCCCCCCATTACCATACCCACAAAGCCAGCTACGATATAAAATTGCATTGGTGTTCGGGTGTAATAAGCAACCACACAAAGCACAGTCCAAATCCCGTTGATTGCAATCAAAACAGGAATATTGCCAAAGCGCTCTGATGCCCTTGCAGTTAGTATAGCCCCAAAAATAGCCACAATTTGAATCAGTAAAATGCTAACGATGAGCCCAATGGTTTTTTCACCAGAACTTGCCCAAGAAATTTCTTCTTCTCCATAATACGCAGCAACCAAAAGTACAGTTTGCAACGCCATACTATACAAGAAAAAAGCAGGCAAAAAACGCTTTAATCCTAAATGATGTTCTAACTGTTTCCATACTCCTTTGAGTTCCTTAAACCCATTCCAAAAAATATCTTTAGTCACTTTAACTTCGTGATTGCCTTTGGGCAGGTAATAAAAGGAATACTGACTAAATAATGACCACCAAATTCCTACTGAAATAAACGAATAACGCATGGCTTTCATCGAAGCTTCTTCTGGAGTACCACTAATCCCAAACCAATCTGGCTGCATCACCATGGCTAAGTTTACAAGCAAAAGCAAGACACTCCCAATATACCCCATAGAAAATCCTCGGGCACTGGCTCGATCTTGTTGCTCAGGATAGGCAATATCTGGAAGATAAGAATTATAAAAAACCAAACTTGCCCAAATCCCAATCATTGCCAAGAAATAAAAAAATAAGCCTAGATAAATTGTATCCAGCTCAAAAAAATAGAGACCAATACAGGACAAAGAACCCATATAAACAAAGATTTTCATAAACCGTTTTTTATTACCTATGTAGTCCGCAATTCCTGACAATAACGGTGAGATAAATGCAACGATTACAAATGCAAAAGCAGTTACAAAGCTAATGGCAGCAGTGTTTTTTATATCGTAATTGAAAAATGAAATGGTATTGATGTCGGCAAATAAAGCTCCGAAATAAATTGGGAAAATTGCTGAGGAGATCACGAGAGAATAAACTGAATTTGCCCAGTCATAAAATGCCCAAGCATTGATCAATTTTTTACTTCCTTTTTCTAAAGGAACTTTTGGTGAGAACATTCAATCAATTTAGTCCTCCAAAGTAATAAAATCGAAACGATAAATCAGATTCAATTGATATTGATTTGTTGCGCACGTTTTTTAGCTTCTGGAATCCACTGAGTCAAATCATTGATTCGACGGTGATTCGATGGGTGAGTACTTAGAAGTTCCAGAGGGGCCTTACCCCCTGACGCTTCCTTCATCCGTTCCCATAGTTTGGGTGCCTCTTCAGGATTAAACCCAGCAATAGTCATTAACTCTACCCAATGCGATCTGCTTCGGTTTCATGTTTTCTACTGAAAGGTAAAACTGCCCCTACCGAACTCCCAATCCCATAGGCTGTTAAAATTACCTTTCACTTTTTTTCCGGTTGGTTTTCCGTCGTTTTAATAGCTACGACATTTAATCCCTGTTGTGCTAAACTGATTGTCATTCGCTAACCACCGTGATCCAGCAGCGCATGCGCTACTTCATGCCCCATAATAGCAGTAATACCATCCGGATTTTTTGCTATGGGGAGGATACCCGTATAAAAAACAATTTTCCCTCCCGGCATACACCAAGCATTTCGCTGAGGATTCTCAACTAAATTGTATTCCCAGCCGTAATCTTTGAGGTATTCTGGAGCTCCTTTATATTTAAAGTACGCTTGAGCTGCTTTTGCAATCCGCTCTCCTATGGACACAATTTGCCTACTCCGTTCAGTGTTTTTAACCACTGTGTGCTCTTTTAAAAAAGTCTGATATTGATTTAGTGCCATCGGAAATAGTTGTTTATTGGAAAAGGCATTAAACGTTTTTTTACCTGTAAGTTGATTGACTTTACAAATACTGAGCAATATCACAAAAAGGAAAATGATGAAGTTTTTCATTGAAATAGGGCTTAGATTCAAAAATACAAAATCAATCTTTAAAAAATGTTAAATTAACGTAACTCGAGACTCAAATTTTAACTCCTGCAAAACTTTGGTTAGCTTTGGATCAAAATTTAAGAAATGAAAAATTATTATTCCCTTTTCTTGTTGCTGCTTCTCATCGGATGCCAGGGAAATTCACAAGAAACTAAATCAAAAGAAAAAAAAACGTACGCTCTGGTAAAGACCGATGCAGAATGGAAAGCAGAACTCCCTGAGATGGCTTATTATGTTCTCCGAAAAGCAGGTACAGAACGTGCTTTTTCCGGTCCATTAAACAATAATAAAAAAGCCGGAACCTATATTTGTGCTGGTTGTCAAGCACCGCTTTACGAATCCCAATACAAATACGATTCAAAAAGCGGATGGCCTTCTTTTGATCGTGGAATTGACACCAATCTGGAATATGATGTGGACTATAAAATTGGATACCCACGTACCGAACTCAAATGCAATAATTGTGGAGGACATCTTGGACACGCGTTTAACGATGGTCCAAAAGAAACAACGGGGATGCGACATTGCATCAATTCTGCTGCCTTAAATTTTATTCCTGCAGATGAAAAACCCTAAAACCTATCCCGTTCAAAAAAGTGAAGAGGAATGGAAAGCCAAACTCGATGCTGATTCTTTTCGTGTTTTAAGAGAAAAAGGAACCGAATATCCGTTTACAGGAGAATATAATGATCATTTTGAAGAAGGCACCTACCTATGTAAAGGTTGTGATGTTCCGCTTTATGACTCTTCTAGTAAATTTGATAGTAGCTGTGGATGGCCAAGTTATGACACAGCACTAGGAGGTGCTTTAGAATTTATCCGAGATTCCACTCTCGGAATGGTTCGTACTGAAATCGTATGTGCCAACTGTGGGGGACATCAAGGGCATGTATTCCAAGATGGACCCACCTCAACTGGAGAACGTTACTGTGTAAACTCAGCCAGTGTCAACTTTCAGCCTAAGGAAAAATAAAATATTAAAAAATTGCCCTCAGTTTTGTAACTTTGCTGTGAATTTAAACAGCTTTTCATGACTGAATATGACATCATAGTTTTAGGAAGTGGACCCGGAGGATACGTCACTGCGATTCGTGCTTCACAATTGGGTTTAAAAACCGCCATCGTTGAAAAAGAAAGTCTTGGAGGGGTTTGCCTAAACTGGGGATGTATCCCAACCAAAGCCCTTTTAAAATCAGCACAAGTTTTTGAATACTTAAAACATGCCGACGACTATGGTCTTACTGTAAAAGAGTACGATAAAGACTTTGACGCTGTTGTAAATCGCTCTAGAAATGTAGCAGCAGGAATGAGTAAAGGGGTTCAATTTTTGATGAAAAAAAACAAGATTGACGTCATTGAAGGACATGGAAAAATCCTTGCTGGAAAAAAAATAGCTGTAACCAACGGTAAAAAAACCGAAGAATACCAAGCTAAAAATATTATAATTGCAACTGGAGCTCGCTCTCGTGAACTTCCTAGTTTGCCCCAAGATGGAGAGAAAGTCATCGGCTACAGAAAAGCCATGACACTCCCCAAGCAACCAAAAAAACTTATTGTGGTCGGCTCGGGTGCCATTGGCATTGAGTTTGCCTATTTCTATAATGCTATGGGTACAGAGGTAACCATTGTAGAATACTTAGATCGTATTGTTCCTGTAGAAGATGAAGAAGTGTCCAAACAATTGGAGCGCTCTTTTAAAAAGAGCGGAATCAACATCATGACGGGTGCAGAAGTGACTTCTGTGGACACCAAAGGCAAAGGTGTTAAAGCCACGGTAAAAACTTCCAAAGGTGAAGAAATTCTAACTGCAGATATTGTTCTTTCTGCCGTAGGGATTAAAACCAATATTGAAAATATCGGTTTAGAAGAAGTAGGAATTGCTGTAGATCGAGATAAAATTTTGGTAAACGATTTTTACCAAACCAACCTCCCTGGCTATTACGCTATTGGAGATGTCACCCAAGGGCAAGCCCTAGCACACGTTGCCTCTGCAGAAGGGATTCTTTGTGTTGAAAAAATTGCGGGCCAACAGGTAGAACCTCTTGATTATGGAAACGTACCGGGTTGTACCTATTGCTCCCCTGAAATCGCTTCCGTTGGACTTACTGAAGCCCAAGCTAAAGAAAAAGGTTATGATATCAAAGTCGGTAAATTTCCATTTTCAGCTTCAGGTAAAGCTCAGGCAGGTGGGACCTCCGACGGTTTTGTCAAAGTAATTTTTGATGCCAAATACGGAGAGTGGCTGGGTTGTCATATGATAGGCGCAGGAGTAACCGACATGATTGCTGAAGCCGTTTTAGGCCGTAAACTGGAAACTACAGGACACGAAGTGCTTAAAACCGTTCATCCCCACCCTACCATGAGCGAAGCTGTCATGGAAGCCGTTGCCGATGCCTATGGTGAGGTCATTCACCTCTAAATAAAATACAGTAAAATCTTAAACTCATATAGGCTTTATATGGGTTTTTTTATACCTTTAATTTTCGGTAGTAATTATAAATTTTACGAATAGTCCATCTCTTTTTTCGTAATTTTATACTACTTGATTCCCAAATCATGACAGAAATAAATTTTGACGGTAAGAAATTCGCACTTATTGAAAACTCCAGAAACGGAGAGGTGAATTCGGATACTATCTTTGAATACAAGCAAGAAGGGAGTCTCGTGACTGCAAATTATTATGGGGGGACAGTAAAGTACGGGAAAATAATTGCTCATTTACAAAACAAACGATTGGATATGCTCTATCAATGTTTAACGACAGACAATCAATTGAAAGCATGAAAAGCTATTGCCAACATTTCAATCACAGATGGTAAAATTAAGTTGAGTTTGGACTGGGAGTGGATTAGTGTTAATGGTGGTTCTAGACAATCGGAGTATATTGAGTTATAATTCCTAACTCTTTGTATCTTTAAAACACCTTAACGTTTTTATGTAATGGAACATTCTATTTTAGAGCAGTCGTATTCCTTAAGTCCAACCCAAATTGACTTTTATAAAAAACATGCCTTTATCAAACTGAAAGAGGTTTTGGACGCAGAAACTTTAGCTTTTCATAATCAAGTGATTTCAGCCAAGGTAGAAGAATTGAATCAACAAGTTACTCCCTTGAATCAACGGGATACGTATGGAAAAGCTTTTTTACAGTTATTTAATCTTTGGCGAGAAGATCCGCAAATCAAAACCTTAATTTTCAGTAAGCGCTTGGCGCAAATAGCTACAGACTTAATGGAGGTTGATGGGGTTCGGATGTACCATGACCAAGCTTTATTTAAAGAAGCGGGAGGAGGCATTACCCCTTGGCATGCCGATCAGTATTATTGGCCCTTATCCTCTTCTAAAACGATCACCGCCTGGATTCCTTTGCAAGCCACTCCACTAGAAATGGGACCTTTAGAATTTAGTGCTGGAAGTCAGGAGATATTGACAGGTCGAGAACTATCCATCAGCGATACCAGCGAACAACTTATTGAAAAAAACTTAAGAGTAAATGACTTTCCTCATAGTATCGAAGCTTTTGATTTGGGCGAAGTCAGTTTTCATTCCGGTTGGGTGTTCCATCGTGCAGGAGCCAACACTACAGACAAACAACGTAAAGTGATGACCATCATTTACATGGACAAAGATATAACCCTTAAAAAACCCGAAAACGAAGGTCAACAAAACGATTGGGAAACCTGGTGTCCTGGAGTTGAAATTGGAAGTGTTGTCAATTCTCCAATCAATCCAATTTTATTCGAATATTGAGTTGAACAAACCAACCCTAAATACAATGATGAACGATTATTTAAACACTGTAATAAGAGATTTTAAACAGTATCAAAATTTAGGTAAAAAAACATTGGATCAACTGAACGAACACGATTTATTTTGGCAATACAATGGAGCGTCCAATTCTATAGCAATGATTGTAAACCATCTTCATGGTAATATGAAATCACGTTGGACGGACTTCCTTTTTTCTGACGGAGAAAAACCAGGGAGAAATCGTGACTTAGAATTTGGAAATCAACCGAAAACTGAGAAAGAAGTACTTAATAAATGGAAAGAGGGCTGGCACTTTGTTTTTGATGCTTTGAGTCAAATTAATAAAAACAATTTTAACACCAAAGTCTATATTCGAAACCAAGAACACTCTATCGTTCAAGCAATCAACAGACAAGTTGCTCATTATGCATATCATGTTGGACAGTTGGTCTATCTCGGACGAATGATCAAAGGAGAAGACTGGGAAAATTTGAGTATCGCACACGGAAAGTCGGAAGAATTTAATCAAATGAAATTCTCAAAAGGAACGCATGGAGGTCAGTTTACAGATGATTTAAAATGAATAAACTATTTTTAAATACACTATTAAATTACAATAAAAAAAAATACATAATGACTACCCCAAACGAAAACCTAGACCGCTATTTAGACAACCACTACATCCACAAAAGCAACTGGCTCCGCGCAGCCGTTTTGGGCGCTAATGATGGTATCCTTTCAACGGCCAGTATTGCCATAGGCGTAGCAGCAGCCAGTGACACACGAGAACCCTTGATTTTAGCTACACTTGCGGGATTAGTAGCTGGAGCACTGTCTATGGCCGCAGGAGAATTTGTATCAGTAAGTTCCCAAACCGACATCGAAGAAGCTGATATTGAACGTGAAAAAAAAGAGCTTGAAGAAATGCCAGAAATAGAATTACAACGACTGGCTGACATCTATGAATACAGAGGATTAAAAAAAGAGACCGCGCTAATCGTAGCCAAAGAACTTACTGAACACGATGTTTTGGGAGCCCATGTCCGAGATGAACTAGGTATCAACAAGGTCAGTCAAGCAAATCCGCTACAAGCTGCTCTTGCTTCGGGTGCTGCTTTTACAGTGGGTGGAACGCTTCCTTTTTTAGTTACCCTTTTTTTTCCTTTAAATAGTATGGAATATTCCGTTTACGGGATCACTACAATTTCTCTTATGCTCTTAGGCGCTGTATCCGCCAAGACCGGAGGATCTAGTGTTTTAAAAGCTGTAATTCGAATTACCTTTTGGGGTACCGTGGCGATGGGGCTTACTGCTTTAGTAGGTTATTTGTTTAATGTGAGTATTGCCTAATTCCAATTGGCTTCATTTTTCGTATTTTAGAACAAACATTACGTATGAATCTAGCAACACTTCCCAGTAAAGAACTCATGCCTGGCTATCATGGTCAAATGGTTCACGGACAACAATTCAGTTGGGCCTTTTGGACCGTTGAACAGGGGGCTTCGGTTCCAGAACATTACCATCACCACGAACAAATGATGCATGTTGTTGAAGGCAATTTTGAATTTACCCTTGACGGTAAAACACAAATTTATACTACCGGAGCTATTGTTTACATCCCATCCAACATTCCTCATTCAGGGAAAGCACTTACTCCGTGTAAATTAATGGATGTGTTTAGTCCCGTACGAGAAGAATACAAATAAGCTATGCAAATAAACTTAACTGGAAAAAACGCCTTAGTAGGCGGAAGCAGCAAAGGAATAGGCCTGGCAATAGCAGAGCGTTTAGCTGCTTCGGGAGCAAATGTTACTGTCATGGCGCGGAATGAATCGTTACTGCAACAACTGGTAAATCAATTGGACACCCAATCCGGCCAACACCATCACTATTTGGTTGTTGATTTTTCAAATTTTAATGCTTTTAGCACCAAAATAGAGGCCTATTTTCAAAATAATACAGTCGATATTTTAATTAATAATACCCAAGGTCCTGCTGCAGGAGGTGCTCTTGAAAAGCGAATAGAAGACTACCAAAGGGCCTTTGATTTACTGTTCAAATGCGCTGTGTTTACGACCCATCTTGCCCTCCCCCATATGCAGAAAAAACAATGGGGACGTATTGTAAATGTTGCCTCTATATCAGTTCGAGAACCCCTAAACTATCTAGTGCTGTCAAACAGTTTACGTGCCGCCTTGGTCACTTGGGCAAAAAGTTTATCCATCGATATTGCAAGTGATAATATCACCATCAACAATACCTTAACTGGCTATTTTGAGACCGAACGTATCGCCCAACTCAATGCCCAAAAAGCTAAAAAAATGGGGGTTCCAGAAACTGAAGTGCGTGCTGAAATGGAAGCTAATGTACCTAGTAAACGCATTGGTCGTCCGGAAGAATATGCCAATGTAGTTTGTTTTTTAGCCTCAGAACAAGCCAGTTATATTACAGGCACCAATATCCCCATAGACGGCGGCCTACTCAAATCATTTTAAAACTCAAAATTACCTACCATGACCCCAAAAATTACCTCCATCGCTGACTATATCGCTCAACTGCCTACTCAGCGTCAAAAGGCTATAGCGCATTTACGTAAAACGATTTCAGCCAACTTACCCAAAGGTTTTAAAGAAACCTTGAGTTACGGAATGATTGGCTATGTTGTACCTCATCAACTTTATCCTAATGGATATCATTGCGATCCTAAATTACCTCTGCCTTTCATCAATTTGGCTTCACAGAAAAACTATATTTCACTTTATCATATGGGACTCTATGCTAATTCAGAATTATTGAATTGGTTTACAGAAGAATACGACAAACTCAGGATTAAAAAACTGGATATGGGTAAAAGTTGTATTCGATTTAAAAAAATAGAAGAAATCCCTTATGGTTTAGTTGGCGAACTCTGTAAAAAAATGACTCCTAAAGATTGGATCAATAGGTATGAGCAAAGAGTAAAACCTTAACCTACAAAAAGATGAATTTTTAAGGTTTTTTGACAAAAGGACGCGCTCAATTTATTTAGTAATAGTACTTTTAAATCCGATTCAAATTAAAACAATCCTATGGAAGCCGTCTCAATTGAATTTATAAAAGAAGAGGAAATCGATCAACTTATTCCGTTGTGTGCACTGCATTCTAAATATGAACGCGTTCCTTTTGATCCAACGGGTAAAGAGGAAAATCTCAAGCGTTTTTTATTTAATGAAAATCCCGCTTTGTATTGTTTGGTTGCAAAAAAAGAAGGTGAAATGATAGGTTATGCCTCCTATATGATTCAATTCTCTACTTGGGATGCAAGTCAATACATCTACATGGACTGTCTCTTTCTACTCGAATCTCATCGAGGATTTGGTATCGGACAGCAACTGATGGAACGTATTGAAGTGGAAGCAAAAAAAATAAGTATTAAAGAAATCCAATGGCAAACACCAGAATTTAATACCCGTGCCATCAAGTTTTACAACCGAATTGGGGGACATTCAAAGTCGAAGGAGCGTTACTTTTTTGAGGTTGCTAAAACAACTTAAAACCAATATCACAAAACATTTTTACGATATTGTAGAAAAAACAACGGAATGTTTAAAACAGTAACATACAGTTTCCTATTTGCCTTACTAAGCTTTTCATCTTTGCTATTTAGTCAAGAAAAAAAACCGTTGGACTCTATCATAAGTGATTTTAAAGTCGACAAAGGTCTTTTAAGTACTTACCTTAAAGAAGATAAATTGTATCTCGAACTTCAAGACAGTTTACTGGGCAAAGACCTGCTTATGGTAACACGTTATTCGCAACTCCCCGCTAATTTTAATGCCTATACCAATGCAGGGTCTAAATCCAGTCAGTTACTTGTGCGCTTTTCAAAGCGAGGTGATCGGATATTACTCACCCAACATTCCTATGTCAATACAGCAGAAGTGGGGTCTCCTATAAGTTTAAGTGTAGAGCAAAATAATTTTCCTCCTATTCTGGGTGCTTTTACTATTGAAAACAAAGAAACCGATCGTTACCTCATCGAGGTGAGTGATTATTTTAACTCGGATTCACCCGGCTTTAACGTCATCCGAAAAAGCTTTAAAAAGCAGTTTGGACTCAGTAGTGTAGATCGAAAACGAAGTTTTATAGACCACGTAAAAAGTTTTCCTAGAAATACTGAAATCAGGCATACGCTGACCTATAGCGCCTCGACTCCTCCAAGAGGTAATCAGGCAGGTACGCTTAGTTTTCAGATGAATCATTCCATTATAGCACTCCCAGAAGACCCCATGCAGATTCGTTATGAAGACCCGCGTATAGGCTGGTTTACACTTAAACAGTACAACTACAGCTCAGCTGCTTTAAAGTCAGAAGAAGTTCGTCTGATTCGGCGATGGCGTTTGGTTCCATCCGATATGAAAGCCTATAAAAATGGTGAATTGGTAGCACCTGTTAAACCCATAGTGTATTATCTTGATCCGGCGACACCATTAAAGTGGCGACCCTATTTTAAACAAGGAATTGAGGATTGGAACACCGCTTTTGAAAAGGCTGGTTTTAAAAATGCTATCCTTGCTAAAGATCCTCCATCAAAAGAGGAAAATCCTGATTTTAGTCCAGAAGATAGTCGTTATTCTACGGTCCGCTATGTTGCCTCCACAACTCGAAATGCAACCGGACCGAGTGTTTCTGATCCACGTACTGGTGAAATTATTGAAAGTGATATCATTTGGTACCACAACCATCTGCGTTCCTACCGAAATCGTTATTTAATAGAAACTGGTGCAGCCAACCCCAAAGCCAGAACATTAAACACCCCAGAAGAAGAAATTGGCGAAATGATGCGTCGTGTCATTTCACATGAAGTTGGGCATGCTTTAGGGTTACCCCATAACATGAAAGCCAGCTCAGCGTATCCTGTAGATTCACTGCGTTCAGGTAATTTTACCCAAAAAATGGGAATCGCCACTACTATTATGGATTATGCACGCTATAATTACATCGCTCAACCAGGTGACGAAAACATTCGCTTTGTACGGCAATTGGGACCTTATGATGATTATGCAATCGAATGGGGCTATCGCTATTTTCCAGAGGAAACTTCAGGAACTGAAAAAGTTTCTTTAAGAAAAATGGTGGATGAAAAAAGTATGAATCCGATGTATATGTTTGGATACAACCAGTATGATCCTGATTCTCAGACCGAAAATATCGGCGACGATCCCATCAAGGCGAGTAGCTATGGGCTGAGTAATTTAAAGATAGTTGCTCAAAATTTGGACGAATGGACTACCTCTGAAGGTCAATCTTATGACGATCTTCAAGAACTCTACAAAGAAATGATTGGGGTTTATCGCAGCTATGTATATCACGTTATCCGATTGATTGGTGGAGTGAATGAAACCCTAATGAACAAAGGTCAGGATGATACTCCTTATAAAAATGTTCCTGCTGCAAAACAACGAAAAGCCTTAGAATTTTTAGAACGTAATTTATGGATCACCCAAAATTGGCTGATGGATAAAAACCTACTCTCTAAACTAGAAGACCACAATGCGCTAAAAACCACACAAGCTCTTCAGCGTGCTGCTCTAAATAGAGTCTTGAGTAGGGAGCAACTCAATCGTATGCTCTCAAATCAAACTTCTCTTGTAGGGCAAGGCTTAGATCCTGATGAATTAATTGCTCATTTATTTAAAACACTTTTTGAAAGCCAATACCCCTTAGACAATTCGTTTATGGCACTGCAAGTACGTTTTACCAACCACCTCATTGAACTTACATTGGATGAAAAACTGAATCCAAGGGTTGAAGCCACTGTAGCAGCTACACTTCATGAAATACATAAGAACGTTAAAAAGAAACAAAAAAGAGGATCACAAATTCTTCAAAATCATTTTAAATTTTTGGTAAATCAAACAGCGACCTACTAAATAATTAACTTTTTTAAAAAAAAGAGCCCCAACTGCAACCTTTTTACAAAAAAAAGCGTCTTACTAAATAGAACTCCAAATGTTTTGAAAATCAGAACGCTATATCCAAAAGAAACTGAACTCATCAAAAAGGCAAAAACCAATGATCGAGCTGCACAGTTAATGCTTTACAAGCAACACTCCGCCAAAATGCTTGCTGTAGCGCGCTATTACATTAAAGACCTACAGCACGCAGAAGACGTTTTAATGACCTCATTTTACAAAGCGTTTACTCGATTAGACCAATTTAATAATGAGGTCAACTTTGAGGGTTGGATCAGGAAAATTATTGTTAACGAAGCCTTGTCTTTTATCAGGCAAAACAATAAGTTGATTTATACTGACACCGATGAATTTTTTGAAAAAAATGAGTTTTATGACATGCACTTAGAGTGTGGTGGAGATGAAATTCAGCTGTGGATTGATCTATTGCCCGAGAACCAGAAAATAGTGTTTTTACTATATGCGGTTGAAGGATATGCACATAAAGAGATTGCACAAATACTCAATATTCCTGTAGGTACATCAAAATCGTACTTGTCCAGAGCTCGAGTCAAGCTGCAAAAAAAAATTAACGAATCCTATTTAAAAAAAATGAAAAAGCATAAAATAGACTCCTTTATAAAAAAACAACTTGAAGCTCAGACCACTCCCCCATCTGCTGATCTTTGGAAGTCCATTTCAACTCAACTTGACAACGATAAAGTCAAAAAAAGAAATAAGAAAATAGGCTGGAGTATTGCAGCACTATTTATTCTCACTTTAGGTCTTGGGAGCTTTTTTAAAATTCAAAGAAAAGCACCAATTCAACTCCAAATCGATGAAACAGTGACCTACGAGTCCAAACCTATTATTGATCTTGAAAATAAACCTTTTGTTCTTGAGGAGAAGGCGGTCCTCCCCCAAACTAGAAATCTAGTTAGGCCACGGGGGATGACCCCTTTGTTATTAAGTCATCAAAGCATCATTCGGTTTGAAGTAAGCCCTTCAGCAAGTACGATCAACACTCGTGATTTAATAAATAATAAAGCTGATGGTAACGATTGGTCATCGGCTTTAGAAGAGCATCTCTTGAATTTAGAAATTGATTCACTCATGGATTTAGCCTTTGAACAATTGAGAAAAAACAACACAGAGGAAGTACGAATCAAAAAACAAGAGTTGGAATTATTACACTCCTTAGAAGATGAATTAAACGCTGAGATCTTTGTTAAACACAAGGTTTTGGACATTCTGAAAAAAAGCTATACCAAAACAGATATAGCGCTTAATGAAGATCTTAAATCTGAAAATAAATAATTATGAAAGTACTCGTTAGACTAATTAATCCAAAACTTCTTTTCTTTCTTTTCTTAAGCATATCAATGAATAAGAATTATGCTCAAAAGAAAGGAAATAATATACTTGATCAACCCAGAACAATAAAATTGAGTCCATTTAGTACACTCAAAGTGAATTCTGGGATTGTCTTAAATTTAATTCCCTCAGACGAAAATAAAGTAGTCATTTACGGAGATACGTACAGTGGAGTTCGAGTTCAAGAAAAGGGCTTTTCGCTTAAATTGAAAATTCGATTGACTGAATTGATTCCCTACAATCAACCTTATATAGATTTATATTATACGGAGGAATTAGCGCAAATCAAAATTCACCAGGGATCCGTAGTAAAAGCATTACGCCCAGTAAAAACTGAGAACTTGATTCTCATAGCCCATGAGGGAAGTGAGTTTTCAGGTGAAATCATGGCTACAGAATTGACAACCAAAGTGCACACGGGGAGCTTTGTTAACCTTTATGGACGAGTAAAAATACATCGTTTAAAAGTAAACACAGGGGGTGTATGTAGAGCAGAGGAAATGCTTTCAGACCACTCTTGGGTAACAACTTTTGCGGGCGGTAACGGCAAGGTATATGTTGATGAAAAGGTTTTTGTTAAAGTACATTTTGGGGGTAACATCTACCTTTTTGGAAATCCGAAAGAAATATACGCCTCTAGAACTTTCGGAGGTAACATTATAGATGGTTATGGTTTTGACCACAAGGAAAACCAAAGGAGGCATTCTCGACTAAATAAATATTGAAACAATCCTACTACTATTAAAACTTACAACTATGAAAATTATATTATACAGTCTAATTCTAATACTTAGCTCAACTAGTTTGTTTGCTCAAGAGGCTCGAAATCAATTTTTGGAAAAGCGATTGGAAGACGAAAAGGAGCTTATCAAAAGACAAGAAAGGTTAGAACTTAAAAAACAAATAAAGCAGGTGAACTCAGACTTTTTAAATGAGAAAATCAACTCTTCAGAAGCTGACAGTCTAAAACTAAAATACGCCGAAGAAACTGCAAAAAGAATTGAGCAACGAATTACTGTTAAAGAAAATGAATATCCTATTCCTGTTCAGGATGACGGAAAGAAAATGACTGCCGAAAAAAAAGAATTTAAAAGCCCCCAGAGAGAAATCCCGTACTATATGGATAGCGATATAGTTTTAGCTTTTGGACTAAACAATTTATTTGACCCTAACGACCTAGAAACAAATGAAAATGAAACTATAAAATCATTTTTTTTTGAAGGAGGCTGGTCGTGGAAAACTAATTTAATTCCCTATAAAAATTTCTTAAACATCCGCTACGGGCTCTCATTACAAGCAAACTTGCATGCCAATGAGAAGGGAAATATATTTTTTAAAGACAATGACGACCAAACTACAAAACGCATACCTTTTGAGGAATCTTACTCGCCAGATACCCAAGTCAAACTATTTTACACCAATCTAGTACTACCCATTCATTTAGAATTTGGATCTAGGAGGTACCGTCAATTAAAATCATTTCAACACGGGAATAAAACCATAACTAGATACCGACCACGAGGCTTTATATTTGGCGTTGGAGGATATGGAGGGCTAAATATTTTTAATGCGCAAAGCCTTAACCGTGTAAATGGAATTGGCGAAATTATTCAAGATATTAACTTCAACGACTTTAACTATGGAATTAGTGGATATATCTCTTTCCCTTTCTTACTCACTCTCTATGGAAAAATAGATACTTCCCCTTTATTTAAGAATCAATCGGAGTCTTTGTATAATGCATCTCTGGGAATTCGATTTGGAATTAATTAAATATACTCTGCATTACTTCAAAAGCAGCTTCAGCCATACGGTTTCCTTTTTCATCTAAGAGTGGGTTGATTTCACAAACTTCTAAGGCAATAACTTTACCACTAGCTTGAATTCCTTTGATAAGCTGAATGACCTCCTGTGGGTCAAAACCCTTAGAAACTGGAGTTCCCGTTCCATGAGAAATTAAGTCGCAGTCTAAGGCATCCACATCAAAAGTGATGTAAATCAAATCGACCTCAGCCAATTGCTCTAAAGTTTCTGAAAGGCAGGTCTCAAAACTTCGCTGTCGTAGTTCATGAACAGGGTAGTTTCTAATCTGGTACTGTTCCATAATGGCAGCTTCTTCAGCTTCGTAATCTCGCACGCCAAAATAAACAAGGTGTTCTGGTTTTAATATGGGGACTACCCCACCCATGCTCTTGAGTTTTTCCCAATCCTCAAGTGCATGCTCACTAATTTTGTTTTTTTGATATTCAACATTGTCATTCCCCAAAGCAGCTGCCAAAGGCATACCGTGAACATTTCCTGAGGGTGTACTATAGGGCGAATGTAAATCAGCATGCGCATCAATCCAGATTGCACCAAGTGTTTTATTGGGATAGGCACTTTTAATTCCTGCTAAGGACCCTAAGGCTGAAGAATGATCGCCTGATAAGATGATTGGAAAAAATCCATTTTCCAAAGTTACTCGAGTAGCAGTTGCCAATCGCAAACACTGTTGAGCAACAAAACTGATTCGCTTTGCTGTTGTGTTTTGAACTTTGTTGTAAACCGTTTCATTATGCGTAGGAATATCAATATAGGGATACCGATTAAAAAAGTCACTCTCAGCGTTAATTGCTGCAATTTCTAGTGCATCGATACCAAGATCAGAACCACGAGTTCCAGCTCCAATATCCGAACGATTTTTTAAAACTTTGATGGATTTTATCACAATCTGATTTTTAGTTAAAATTACAATCAAAAATAAAACTCTTTGCCAATTCCATTTTTTATATTTGCTCAAATTTAAATTTATGTCCTTTTCACATTTGTATTCGTCTGGTTTTAAACAACGAAATAGAGATCACTTTGCCGCTATTGTAAGGATTGCCCTTTCAGATGGAATTATTTCTGAAGAAGAAGAAGCGTTTATCAATAGAACTGCCATTAACTTAGAAATAGAAGATGAGGAAGTAGCAACCATTAAAGCTAACATCGATAATTATCCGATCAATCCTCCTCATACAGAACAGCGAAGACTTGAAAGGCTCTACGATTTATCTCGAATGGTTTTTGCAGATAAAATAGCTGATGAGGCTGAGAAAAAATTAATGAATCGATTGGTAGTGGGTCTTGGCTTTCACCATGATAAAGTTGAACAAATTATAGACCAATCTTTTGAAGAAATTCAAAAAGGGAGTGATGAAGAAGAGTTTATCGCTTCTTTCAAATAATTTTTTTTTTGCTAAGCTTCTAACTTTACTTTCAATACAATAGCTTCACCGATAAGACCTATACCCGCATTAAATGTAGCTAATGCAGCTGTGCCCCAGTAAAACCAATTAAAATCATTTAATGACTTAAAGATGATGGCTTCTCCAAGTAAAGAAAGTCCTAATCCTAAAAGTAACATTCCGCTAATTGAAAAAAACAACCAGCGATATTTTGTGTTTTTACGTTTTTCAATATTCATAGTAATATAAATTAGTAAGGAATAAAATCTGTAAGTGTATAACCAATTTCCTCATCAGCAATCATTTCGCTAATGTCAAAATATATATAGGTGGGAAATCCGTACTCTGGGTCAAACTCAATTTCTTCAACTACTGGATTTAATTTGCGCTGTTGTTCTATGTATTCAAAAAAACCGTTGATAGTTCGGTAAGAAGTATCTTTTAAATCTTCAAAAGGGACTCCAGCAATTGAAACTACTTTATCATCTCTTACAACTATTCTCTTAGGCTGGGTATAGTCAATAATACAGAAACAGCTGATTTGAAGTGTGTAATCATAATCTGTAATATTTAATGCTTCCCATTTTACGGCATCAGGGCTCAAATCTGAAGAAATTTCACTTTCTTTTTCACAAGAATACATCAAAGCAATTGCAAAAAATAGAATACTAATTTTATTAAATCTCATACTTCAGTTTTATAGAAATTATTTCAAGGACTGTGCCAAAAAGAACTACTAAGCTTCTAATTTTCTGTATCTAAAGTAAGAAGCCAGTCCAAGTAAAAACACAAACACAATGGAATAATAAACGAAGTCGGGTGTAATGATTTTATCTCCACTAGCATAAGAATGCAAACCAACCAAATAAAAATTCACTCCAAAATAAGTCATCATAATACTTCCAAAAGCAACCACACTCATCAAGTTAAAAATCCAAGGACCTCTGAGCCCAGGAATCAATCTCATGTGAATAACAAAAGCATATACCATGATACTAATCAAAGCCCAAGTTTCTTTTGGATCCCAGCCCCAATAACGACCCCAGCTCTCATTGGCCCACATACCACCCAGAAAATTTCCTATGGTCAACATGATTAATCCAACAGTTAATGCCAACTCATTAATGATGGTCAGCTCTTTGATCTGTAGCTTTATTTTTTTCTTATTTTTAGTTGAAGCGAGAATCATAAGTACAAGTGAAACTACCCCAATTATCATTCCTAGTGCAAAAGGTCCGTAACTCCCTACAATTACCGCCACATGGATCATCAACCAATAGCTGTCCAATACAGGTACTAGATTAGCTATAGAAGGATCCATCCAGTTCCAATGAGCGATCATCAAAATCATTCCTGCAACAAAGGCGGTAGAAGCCATGGTAAGGGTTGACTTACGACCAAAGACCAAACCGAAAAATTGCGTTGCCCATGCTACATAAATCATGGATTCATAGGCGTCACTCCAAGGAGCATGACCTGAAATGTACCAGCGTGCTGCCAAACCTCCTGTATGAAGAATGAAGAGCACTAGGAGAATTATCTTAAATCCGCTAACCGACCAAGATATGATCCGATTTGAATTAAAAATTTGAAAAATAAGGATGAGAAAAAACAGGGTGCCTGCATAAATATACCAGCTGTATAATTTTTTAAAAATATCGTACTTATTGTAGAGAATTTCTGCTTTTACTCGGTCTTCAGAAGGAAGCACTTCGCTTCCAAACTTTTTTTGAAACCCAGTAATACTTTCCAATAAATTTTCAGCTTGTTGATAATCGTTGTCCTGCTGTGCTAATCGTAAGGATTGGAAATAAAGCGGGAGAATATTTTTGACGTATAGAGAATCTTTTCCTTTAAATTTGGCTTCGCCGAGTTCTGGAAAAGAGACCCACTTATTATTAGAATCCTCTGGGATGGGAAAAATACGCATGATTTTACCTTCTAGCGCAGAGTATAAAAGATTGACGCGCTTATCCACTTCAATAAAATCTTTTTGAAACTGATTGGGCACTGCAGTACGATAGGCCTCTTCTAACTGAAGTGCCAATTTGTAATTTCCTTCCGTATCGAAAAAAGAAAGCAAGGGGGCGTATTTAGCTTTTTCTTCTACCCCTGTAAGTCTTCTCAAACTGTCATTTCCACGTTTTAAGTAGATCATGGGTACATTGTACCAAACTGCAGGATTATTCATAATAGAGAGTAATACCTGATCCGAATTGAGTCCATTGTAAGTATCTGATTTACTTACTTTACGGAGTAACTCTGAAGAAAACGTATTGGCAGGTTTCATTCGTCCTCCCGCATCTTGTATAATTAGCGAACCAAATTTTTCAGCGTGGTCTAATGAAAACGCATCTGCCAAAATAATGGAATCAAAATCGATTGCAGCTTTCTGAGTATGGGTGTGATCTTGAGCTGAAACATGAGCTGCAGTTAGCGAAAAAAGAAGTAGAAAAATGCTCAATGATTGTTTTTTCAAATTGATTTTATCCAAACTTCGAGAAAGATCTTTAAAACGTGTTTTTCCAATAAAGAAAATTCCGATCATACTTAGATACAATAAAATATAGCCTGCATAAGTTAAATAAGTACCCCACCAATCATGATTCACTGAGAGTATGGTTCCTTTTTCATCAGGATTGAACGATGCCTGAAAAAAACGATAGCCTTTGTAATCCAATACATGATTCATAAAAACCTCATAATCAAAAGGTTCATCGTCTTCTACTGTGATCTTACTCTTAAATGAAGCATAACTACTTTCGGTGCCTGGATATTTTTCAGCAATAAAATCATTTAGTCGAATAGCAAAAGGTAATTTAACGGGTAAAGAACCAAACTGTAAATAAAAGTCTAAGCCTCCTACACTGATTTGTTTCGGGTCATTGGTTATTCCCTTTGCTCCCAAAAGGCTAATTAGTTCGGTTTCTCCTTTAGAACTCACTTCCAAACGCAAAGCATTTTGAACAGATTCTCCTTGTGTATCCGCTTTTACAATATCAAATTTTCCTCTTAAGGCTGGTTCAGGGATTACAAACTGAAAATTGGGTAAAGTATATAAAGATCGTAATTCTAATGGCGTTTCTTCATTGGCTTTTATGGCTCCTTGAAACTGATCTGCCATTCGCATAAATTGACCCGCAAAAGGAGAATCAATCGTATATAAACCGTTCTCTAACTTGATATTAATGGCGCCATCTTGTCTCTTGTTCAGAGTAAAAAGAATGTTGTGAATGTTGACAATCTCTCCTTCTTTGAGGTAATGATCATGTCTATTTCCATCACCTGCTTCTACAATTTTCAAGTAGCGTTCGCCTGTTTCGTCCAACACCAAGCCTTCAGTAGCGTTTTCCATAAAATCGATATAACGAATACTAAATTCCTGTCCATCAAAATTATTTTTCCAACTAAACTCATTATTGACGTTTTCCGAAAGCAATAAATCACCTTCGAGTTTTTTTCTTCTTGGCTCTCCGTTTATTTCCCCGTCAACAAAAACAGTAAGATAGGTTTTCTCTGAAAGAAACTGGCTTTCTGTTACACCCTCCCGGATGGGCATGACACCTTCAAATCCAAAATAACGGGTAACAAAAGCTCCGACTAGAATCAATAAAAAGGACAAATGCAATGCTAAAACAGCCCATTTTTCTTTTCTGAGTAAACGGTATTTAAAAATATTTCCAATAAAATTGACGGCCATTAAAACCATGATTAACTCAAACCACCAAGTGTTATAAATCCAAATTTTTGCAGTGTCTGTACTATACCAGCTCTCTATAAAAGTCCCAAAAGCCATGGCAGTGGGATACAGCAAAAATAAAAGTGCGGTTAAGCGATTTGAAAATAGTAAATTTACTAGGCGATCTTTCATCTAAAACGGCATCATTCAGACTGCAAATATAAAGCTTGAAGGGCATATAAAAAAAGTGAAAGACAGATTAAAAAGATAAATTATACGCAAGTAAAATAATCTCCAACAATAGTCCATAAAATAAAAAAACAAAAGTGCTTTTTCTTGGCATTTGTGCCAAGACGCTAGTTAAATAAAGTATGGCACCAACAACACAAAGAAACATTTGGAAAAAATTGAAAAGCGTCATCCCTTTAATAGTGATTTAATTCACAGCAAATCCTCCAACACAAGACAAAAGGATGATAGCAAGGGGAATAATTAAATAATAATGGCTGAGGTAAAACTGCTCAGCAGACTTATAAAGTTTCATACGATAAGATTTGGTTCTTTAAAATTAATAATTTAAATCAAAAACAAGCATCGTTGCAGATTTAAAATAGGACCAAATCAATAAGACTAACTTTTTAGACTGAATATAAAACAACATAAAACTTAGACTCCTCCTTTAGGTTTTATTATTTTTACCTCATCTATGAAACTCTCTTTAATCGGTGCTGGCAGGTTAGGCAAACAACTCTATCGCGAACTCATTCAATGCGCTTCTATTGAATTGGTCCAATGGATGAACCGTCCCGCCAAAACCCCAACAACCCAAGAGGGTGTTGAACTGGTTAGTGAATTAAATCAATTAAGTGCGGTTGACTGTTATCTTATTGCAATTCGCGATGAATCCATAGAGCAAGTTGTTTCCCAACTTCCACAAAATCCCCTGGTAATCCACACCTCTGGAGCAACCACGTTAAATAGTCTGAGCCATGGTCGTAAAGGTGTGTTTTACCCCATACAAAGCTTTAGTAACGAAAAGGATGTTAATTTTAACAAGCTTCCAATTGCTATTGAGGCTTCTGAAGTTGGTGATTTGACTTTTTTAAAACAGCTTACCCTAGACATGGGAGCCCAACCGATATCAATGGACTCCAATCAGCGTAAAACACTTCATCTTGCTGCTGTTTTGGTCAATAACTTCACCAACCATCTATTTACTCAAGCCGATCTGCTCTGCAAAGAAAATGACCTCTCCTTTGACTTATTAAAACCCCTGATTAGAGAAACCGTTGCAAAGTTGGAAGAAATGAGTCCTGAAAAGGCACAGACGGGACCCGCGCTTCGTGCAGATCAAAAAACACTCCAAGTCCATCTGGATCTCATTGAAAATAAAGAGCTCAAAGCTCTTTATAAACTCCTATCCCATACAATAACTAATCACTATACAAAATGAAAAACTACAAACTTCTACTGCCTCAAATCAAAACATTTATATTTGATGTAGATGGTGTCCTCACAGATGGAAAAATTCTAATCCATACCGATGGTGAATTACTCCGCTCTTTTGACACCAAGGACGGATACGCAATTAAATGTGCACTTCTCAAAGGGTTTAAAGTTGTCATAATTACGGGAGGTCGTAACGAGGCGGTTCGAGAGCGTTTCAAAGAACTTGGCGTTTTTGATATTTATCTCGGAGCACATCACAAACTAGACGCTTTTCAAGACTTAATGGACAACTACGATCTTAATCCAGAGGAAATACTTTACATCGGGGATGACGTACCAGATATTCCTGTAATGGAAAAAGTTGGCTTGGGCTGCTGCCCATCTGATGCTGTATCTGATGTAAAAGCTATGGCAGCTTATGTTTCTCATAAAAAAGGAGGGGAAGGATGCGTACGAGAACTTATAGAACAAGTATTACGCGTTCAAGGTAAATGGAGCTTGGATATTGGTGCGGGAAAAGATTAATAAAATGTACATGAACGGATACAATATCATTTTAGCCTCAGGCTCACCCAGAAGAAAGGCTTTTTTTGAACAAATGGGTATTCCTTTTACCCAAAAGGTTTATCCTGTAAACGAAGTCTTTCCAGATTCACTTTCTGGAGAAGCTATCGTTGAGTATCTAGTAAAGCTTAAAGCAGAACCTTTTAAATCGTCGATTGAAAAAGATCAATTGGTAATCACCGCAGACACCATTGTTTGGCATCAAAATCAATGTTTAGGAAAACCTCAAGATGAAAAAGAGGCAGAACAAATACTTGGACAACTATCAAACAGTACTCATCAAGTAATCACTGGTGTGGGCTTTTTGCAAAAAGATAAATGGGAAAGCCTTAGTTGTGTCTCCGAGGTACATTTTAGCAATCTGAGTTCGGCAGCAATTAGAGACTATATCGCAACGGGCTCTCCTATGGATAAAGCCGGAGCGTATGGAATTCAAGATCCCTTCGGAATGTTGCATATCGATTCCATTAAGGGGAGCTATACCAACATCATCGGTCTACCAGTGTCCCAAGTTCTCAAAAAGCTAGAAGAAATTTTAGAGATTAAAGAATCATTTTAAAAAATCCAATATCTTCATACTCATGAAATATATTATTCTCTGTTTTTTTGCATTGAGTTTAGGCTGCAAAACCCCAAATACGAAAACTAATTTTAATCAAAATTTTGTCCTAAACTCAGATTTTAAAACCTACTGGTTTGATGGAACCGCTGAAATTAGCAGTTTTAAACTCGTACAATCACGTTACGGCGAGCCTCGTGAAGGAGAAGCAAACCTAATCTTTGTGACAGAAGATTTTCTAATCAAAGAACAGGTCAAAGCCAATCAAAAGTCGAGTCGATCCAAACCCGTTTTAAAGCTCAATCGGACAAAAAACTTTTTAACTGGTATTTATCCCTATTCAATTATGAACAGCTCCTTTACCTATCTCGAAGAAAAAGATCCCTTAGCCAAAATCACGACCTCAATTCAAGAATGGTGTGGACAGGCCTACCTACAACTCAATAAAAAAAACAGGCTCAGTGTAGAAAGTCATTCCTACTTTGAAGGAGAGGCAGATCAAAAGATTAATTTGAAAAACGGATTGACAGAAGACGAACTCTGGCATTGGATACGCATAACCCCTGAAACCTTACCACAAGGAGAATTAGAAGTCCTCCCCTCTTTTGAGTATCTTAGACTGCTTCACAAACCTATACAGTTTTACAAAGCTAAGGCTGTTTTAGAAATAAATGAACAACATCACAGTTATCGACTAAGTTATCCCGATTTAAATCGCCAATTTACTATCGATTTTGAAAAAACAGCACCGTATCGAATTTTAAAATGGGAAGAAGTTGATCTAAGTGACCCTAACAAAAAGACCACAGCCATTCGGTTTAAAACAGTAAAATTACCTTATTGGCAACTCAACCATTTAGGAGATGAACGCTTTCGAGATTCATTGGGATTAAACTAGAAATTTATGCGAAATACTTATTTTTTATTATTTATTTTTTGGATTCAACTCAGTTTTTCACAAACCAGTGTTGCCCTTTATAAACAGCTTAAAAAATTCAATACACTGAGCTCGGTACTCTATGTTGCTGCGCACCCAGACGATGAAAACACTCGCTTGATTTCATTGTTTTCAAATCACTATAATACCCGTACGGCCTATTTGTCCATGACTCGCGGAGATGGAGGTCAAAACCTGATTGGAACTGAGCTGCGAGAAAGTTTAGGTCTGATTCGTACACAAGAACTTTTGGAAGCAAGAAAAATTGATGGAGGACAACAATTTTTTACCACAGCCAATGATTTTGGCTATTCAAAAAATCCAAAAGAAACCTTGAGTATTTGGGACAAAGAAGAGGTACTTTCTCAAATTGTATTTAGAATCCGACAGTTTAAACCAGATATTATTATTCATCGTTTTAATCATAGAACTCCTGGGAGTACGCACGGGCATCACACAAGCTCAGCCATGTTAAGCGTGGAGGCTTTTGACTTGGTCAATGATCCAAATGCTTTTCCTGAGCAATTGGAGAAAGTGTCTCTTTGGCAACCTAAAAGACAGTTTTACAACACTTCTTGGTGGGCTTACAGAAGCAGAGCACAATTTGAAGCCGCAGACAAAACCAATATGATTGCAATTGAGAGCAACCCAACTGATTTTTTACTGGGCCGAACCAATGCTGAAGTTGCCGCAAAAAGCAGAAGTCAGCACAAGTCTCAAGGATTTGGAAGCTCACCCCAACTGGGAAGTCAGGTGGAGTATTTGGAGTGGATTAATGGAGACAAACCCAGTGAAAATGATCCTTTATCAGGAATAGATACCAGTTGGAATAGAGTTCAAGGAGGTGAAGAAATTGGAAAGCTCACAGAAAGACTTCTAGTAAATTTTGACTATCAAAAACCCTACAACAATGTGACTGCTTTGCTTGAAATTTATAAGAAAGTAGCAACCGTAAAAGATCCCCACTGGCGAACCATAAAATTGAATGAATTAACCCAAATCATCAACAATTGTCTTGGGCTGCGTTTACAATTCAATAGCCGAGTTCCTACAGGGGTTGCTGGAAGTCAATTAACGACTGTCCTAAAAATCATTAACCCCAGTCCAATAAAGGTAACTTTAGAAAACACTACAGGCGCTATAGAAATGAATATCAACACTTTACTGGCAACAAACCAAAGTTGGGAACAAACCTATTCAGTAACGCTGCCAAATAAAATTACAACACCTTATTGGCTTTTGGAGAGCGGAACCCTAGGGAATTATAAAGTTTCAAATCCAGATTTTAAAGGACTTCCTGAAACACCTAATCCAATTCAAGTTGTATTTAATTTGGATGTGGAGGGAACTTCGATTCCAATTAGTAGCCCACTAACTTATCGTATTACTGATCGTGTGGCAGGTGAGATAATTGAAGATTTCCAATTACTCCCAAAACTCACCACTCAATTAAGTAACGAAATTTACTTTTTTGAAAGTGAAACTCCAAAAAAAATAAGAGTGCAAGTTCAAGCTCATGCTCCAGCTAAAGAAGGATTTGTCCAACTCCATGTTCCAAAAGGCTGGAAGGTAAGTCCCGAAATACAAAAATTAACCGCTTTGGCTTCAGGAGCTACTTCAGATTTTATTTTTGATGTTTACCCTCCAAAAGGAAATGCTACAGGACAATTTTCTGCCAGTGTAAGTGAGGGGGATCAAACTTACCAGATGAAAATGACAGAAATTGTCTATCCACATATTTCCAAACAATACTTATTAGAATCCAATAAATCTAAAGGGGTTAAAATCAATTTTGAAACCAAAATTAAAAAAGTAGCCTACCTCAAAGGGGCGGGTGATAAAGTTGCTCAAAGCTTGAGGAACATCGGAATTACTGTCACCGAATTCAGTGTGGACGACTTGCGTTTAGAACGTATTTCCTCCTTCCCCACTTTAGTGGTTGGGATTCGGGCTTTTAATGTACATAAAGACTTGGCATTCAAAAACAAAATTTTATGGGACTATGTCAATCAGGGAGGGACAGTTATTGTACAATACAATACTAGCAGAGGATTAGATTCTTCTATCGTTGCTCCTTACTCCATCAGTTTATCAAGAGATCGTGTAACTGATGAAGCCTCTGAAGTGAGGTTCTTAAATGCTCAACATCCTATTTTTAACACGCCTAATACAATCTCATTAAAAGACTTTGAAGGTTGGGTTCAAGAACGCGGTTTGTATTTTGCTAATAACTGGGACAGTCAATATACTCCTTTGATTTCGATGAATGACAGTGGAGAAAGTCCTAAAAAAGGAAGCTTACTCGTAGCCGATTATGGCAAAGGGAAATTCATCTTTACGGGGCTAAGCTTTTTTAGAGAGCTTCCCGCAGGGGTACCCGGAGCATTCCGATTGTTCGCAAATCTAATTTCTTACGGTCAATGAAGCAACATACTTACATATTGATGATTGGTTGTAACCTGATCTATTGGATTCTTTTTTATTTATTTATGCAAAACTACAGTTAATGCAGCTACTAGACTGGACCATACTTATCGGTACACTCACCTTTATTGTGTTGTATGGTGTTTGGAAAAACAACAGCCATAAAAACATCAATGAATACCTCAAAGGAGGTAACCAAGCACGATGGTGGACTGTGGGTCTTTCAGTCATGGCTACTCAAGCCAGTGCCATCACTTTTTTATCGACTCCTGGTCAAGCGTATCACGATGGTATGGGCTTTGTGCAATTTTATTTTGGACTGCCGTTTGCCATGCTGTTAATATGTCTGTTTTTTATTCCCGTATATCACAAGTTAAAAGTCTATACAGCTTACGAGTTTTTAGAAAATCGTTTTGATTTAAGCGTTCGTACTCTTACCGCCATTTTGTTTCTAGTTCAACGCGGGCTAGCTGCAGGAATTACCATTTATGCCCCCTCTATCATACTAAGCGTAGTATTGGGATGGGATTTAAAACTATTGGTTGTTCTGGTGGGTGTGCTGGTTATTTCCTATACCATGATCGGTGGAACCAAAGCGGTAAATGTTACTCAAAAACAGCAGATGTTTATCATCTTTCTAGGGATGTTTCTCGCCTTTAGATTTATATTAAATCGATTCCCTGAAGGGATTGGTTTTTCAAAAGCTTTAACCATTGCGGGCAATGCTGGAAAACTCAATGTTATCGATTTTAGCATTGACTTGAACAGTCGCTACACCTTTTGGAGTGGTTTAACGGGCGGCTTGTTTTTAGCACTTTCTTATTTTGGTACAGATCAATCACAAGTGCAGCGCTACCTCTCAGGAAAATCCGTGAAAGAGAGTCAAATGGGATTAATTATGAATGGCGTTTTAAAAGTTCCCATGCAGTTTTTCATTCTTTTGGTAGGAGTTATGGTTTTTGTGTTTTATCAATTTGAACCGGCACCACTTCATTTCAACCCTAAAGCAGTAGCTGCTGTCAAAGCCTCACCACAATCAGCAGAATTCAATGCCTTAGAAGTTGAAAATCTTGAAGTTCAACGTCAAATTAAAACGGCGCTTCTGCAAGAAACCGAAAATCTCAATCAATTGAGTGAGCAAAATCAACAACATCGGGAACAGGCAAAAGAACTTATTGCTCGAGCAGCTCCAGAACAAGAGGTCAACGACAAAGATTATGTGTTCATCAGTTTTATATTAAAATACCTTCCTTCAGGACTTATTGGACTTTTGTTAGCCGTTATTTTTTCAGCAGCTATGAGCTCTACAGCTTCTGAACTCAATGCTCTTGCTGCGACGACAACGGTTGATTTATATCAGAGAAATCTAGGCGGGAAATCAGAGCAACACTACGTCAAAGCATCCAAAGGATTTACTTTACTTTGGGGGATTATTGCAATTTTATTTGCCAGCGTAGGAAGTCTTTTTGAAAATCTCATTCAATTGGTCAATATTATCGGATCGGTATTTTACGGAACGATATTGGGGGTTTTTCTCATTGCGATTTTCATTAAACAAGTCAAAGGAAAAGCCGCATTTTGGGCAGCAATCATCTCTGAAGCAGTCATCATACTTCTCTTTATAGTAGATGTTGTTAGTTTTTTATGGTTGAATGTGATTGGGGCGGTATTGACAGTAATACTAGGACTTATTCTTCAAAAACTATTCAATGAAAGATGAATTTTTAAATCGTATTGATCTATTAACATCTGATAGTGAACCAAAATACGGTCAAATGACAGTCCACCAAATGGTATGTCACTGCACTGACTTTTATCGATTGGCGTTAGGTAAAATACATTTGAAAGAAAAACCCTTATTAGATGCTCAAGAAGTCATTCAATTGGCTCAAGCAAAAAAAACAGTTCCGTCCCCCAAAGAGCTTGATCAAGTTGCAGGAAATGGAACACCTCCAGACGAATTTAAAGCAGATATTGTATTACTCAAAAAAAATCTGGAAGAGTTCTACAACTTAAATGAAGGCTACGACTACCCTCCTCATTTTTATTTTGGAAAACTCAACCATTTAGAATGGAAAAAAATTGCTGACTATCACATGAATCATCACTTAAGACAATTTAAGGTTTGACAAATAAAAATATCGCTGTAATTGGCGGAGGAGCCGCAGGTTTTTTTGCTGCGCTTTCTGTAAAAGCACACCATCCAAAAGCGGAAGTGAGTTTATTTGAAAAAACCTCAAAAGTTTTAGCTAAAGTGAAAATTTCTGGAGGTGGTCGTTGTAATGTTACCAATGGAAATCACGAAGTAAACAGTCTTATAGAGGCGTATCCGCGAGGTGGAAAAAAACTAAAAAATATTTTTTATCGCTTCAATACGAAAGATACTTTTGAATGGTTTGAAAACCGAGGAGTCGTTTTAAAAACCGAATCAGACGGGAGGGTTTTTCCAGTCTCCAATAATTCTCAATCCATCATTGATTGTCTTCTTACTGAGGCTGAAAAGCTAGGTGTCACTATTGGTTACAACAAAGGGGTTCGTAGCATTCAAAAAAAGAATAACCTATGGGAAATTTGTTTTAATAAATCAGAAGCAATTGAAGTTTTTAGCTCCGTAATTATTGCTACAGGCGGAAGTCCAAAGGAAAGTGGTTTCGATTGGCTTAAAGATTTAGGGCACACCATCAAAGCTCCAGTACCCTCACTATTTACCTTTAACTTACCCCAAAACCCAATAACCAAATTGATGGGTCTGGCAGTAGAAACAGCCGCAGTTAAAATAAAAGGAGAGGGCATTGAAACCAAAGGTCCACTCCTAATCACCCATTGGGGTTTTAGTGGACCCGCTGTGTTAGTCGCTTCCTCCTATGGTGCTCGAAAATTAGCTCAACTCAATTATCAATTTGATATTGAAATTAATTGGCTTCAAAAACAAAATACAGAACTACTATTTCAAGTATTGCAACAAACCATTCAAAAACACCCTCAAAAAACAGTGGGTAATCAAAAGTGCTTTGATTTACCTCTTAGACTTTGGCAGTTTTTACTTCAAAAGTCGGATATTCCTACAACTAAACGCTGGAATGAATTGGGAAAGAAACAGGCTCGGAAATTCGTCGATCTACTTACCCATGACACTTATTCTGTTTCAGGTAAAACTACTTTTAAAGAAGAATTTGTTACTTGTGGAGGAGTTGCTTTAGAATCTATTGATTTAAAAACATTAGAAAGTAAAGATTCAAAAGGGCTGTATTTTGCCGGTGAAGTACTTGATATTGATGCAATTACTGGGGGCTATAATTTTCAATCCGCTTGGAGTACAGGGTTTATTGCTGGGCAGTTAGAATAACCATAAACTCCGGTTTACAACTTTAATGTTAAAGCATCCCTTAAAAAATACTTAGGAAAAATTATTTTTAAGCTGAATTTTTTGAAGTCCAGAGAGCTGTTCCAAAAACAAGAATCTCCTAATTTCTCTCGATTGATTTCGCTAAAAATATAAAGCCAAAAAAAACAACCAGTATAATTGTAAATGGAATCCAAATCCCAAATTCTTTTCCAATAGGAAAAGAACTCCAATCCACATTTTCTAGATCATTAGAAAGTTCTTGTAATTCTTTTTGGGAAGCGAATAACATTAATATGATACTTTTCATTTGATTGTGGTTTGTTTCACATTAGCTGTTAAAGCAATAATACATTACTTTACATATTGCTGCATTAGTTTCAAAGAAATAGAATCAAAGACACTAAACTTTGTTATCAAACGCATTCTCGATTCAATCGTTAGTCTTCTTTTTGTTAGAAAATTTTTGTCTCAATACAATTCTAAAATAAAAGAAGATATAAATCAAAAAGATGATACTACCAACTATAAACATCGCGGTGTTATTCATATTTCTCTAATTTTAATTTTTCCTTCTCTGTCTAATGGCTATGGCAAATCCTAAGATTGTTACAGGCCACAGGCCTACATAAAGGCCTTCAAGCTGCTCTCCTGAAAACCATAAATATATTGAATAAAGAAAGCTTAAAAAAGCTAAAAGTATCGGGTAATATTTTTCTAAAAATTTCATACAACAATATAAGCAAATTATAAACAGAAATGGGAAGATCTCTCTTAATTCAATGAATTAAAGAATATAAAAGTCTAAAGAATTGTTTGCTCTGGCGGGAACCAACTTAAAAATTCATATTAAAGGTTGAACTGTTCTACGATAAATATAAAACCAATTAAAGCGATTAAAAACCAAGTTATTATTTTAGAAATCTTCATGTGCAATAGTAAGCCTATTAAACTGATAAGGCATTAACAATAAAGGATTATAAATACTTTTTCTGCTAAGCTAAAGTTCCAAAACAGAAATCATTTGGATCGAAAAAAGGGTTTAGTATTTATATTTAAATATTTTTCTCAAAGTCCGCAATTCACATTTATAAAACTTCTTTAAAGTTTCATATATAAAATCAGAGTAATTTTTCATTTTTTTACGTTTGTTCAAAGCTAAAATTTTTTGTCCATTCTGCTGAAATATAGTTCACAATCCTTGCATAGTATAAATTACCAGCTTGAAGCAAAGCCTTTTAACTATTTTATGGCCCTTTTCTGGCATTCTCTTTTTGAAAACAATTTTAAAAAACGAGGAAAGTAAAATGATGATTTTTAAGGCAAAGGCATTTAATAGAGCTTTAAACTAATAAACCTTATGCGATTTGTGGATCTTTGAATTTGGTTGAAACTAACATTTTGAATGAATTAGATGCTAAAAGAGGCTAGTTTAAATACACCTATTTAGGATAAAGCTAAATATTGAAAATTCTGACAATGTGGCCTTATTTACTTATGATAGTGAGTTAAATAAAAAAGGCCTTCATCTGAAGGCCTTTAAAGTAGCGAGAGGGAGACTTGAACTCCCGACCTCCGGGTTATGAATCCGACGCTCTAACCGGCTGAGCTACCTCGCCATTTCGGTGGGCAAATATAAAAACATAATCCGCTATGAACAACCTTTTGAAAATAATTTAAAATAAATATGGTCCTAAATGTTTTTTCGATATATTGAGCTCAGATTTTTACACCTATGAGTATTAAGAAAAGTTTTTCTATTGAGTACGATTTTCACGCCTCGCCACAATTGTTATTTCAATACCTTTCAACACCCTCTGGTCTTTCAGAATGGTTTGCAGATAACGTAAATTCAAGAGGAGAAAGCTTTACTTTTATTTGGGATGACTCCGAAGAAACAGCATTGTTATTACAGAAAAAAAATAATGATAAAGTAAAGTTTCAGTGGCAAAATGATGAAGATGATGCTGAAGATTATTATTTCGAATTTAAAATTCAGGTTGATGAAATCACTAAAGATGTTTCTCTAATCATCACGGACTTTGCTGAAGAAGACGAACTGGAAGAATCCAAAATGCTTTGGGACAATCTTGTTTCAGACTTAAAACAGGTCTTAGGGGCTAGTTAATTTACCACATGCTTAATTCTAACGGTAAACTGATTTCAAGCTTTAGTGAAATTCAGGCAGACTTTATCAAACAACTTCATACTCAGTTTTCATATTCAGAGGTCCTGCGTTTTGAAAATAATCATATTTTATTTTGGGAACTTCATTATTTTAGAATTATAGCCAGCTTAAGGAGGCATCGTTTCGAAATACCTATGAATTATACCATGGAGTATTTAGAAGCTGAAATTATAAAGTTAATCAATAGTCAATCTACCCAATCAGAGGCAGTTCTGATTCGAATTCAATTTTTACCTTATCAGAAGAGTATCCATTTCCTAATGAGTTCAACCATAGCAAAGCCTCTTCACTCAATTGAATCAGTTGAAGATTATTCTTTGGATCTTTTTAAAGAAGTTGGGATTCAAGCCAACAACCTCTCTAATCTATCAACTACTAATGCTACTCTTTTTACCATTGGTAAGCGGTATGCCGAAGAAAATGGTCTCAATGATTGTGTATTTCTAAACGATCAAAAAAATCTTGTTGAAACGCTACAAGGCAGCTTGTACTTACTTCAAGGAGGTGCAATTTTAACTCCTGATTTAAACTCTGGATGTCAAGACTTTGCGCTCCGATCTGCGTTTAACGAATGGCTTGATAAAAAACAGAAATCCTTTCAATTAATTGAAAAGGCTGTCAATCCTTTTGAGTTACAAAAATCTGAGGAATTAATGGTATTGTCCTTAAAGTACGGAGGACAACAGATAAGACAGTATCGCAAAACCAGCTATAAATCAAATAAACTACAGGAATTGTTCAATAGTTTCGTTGGCAATTTATACTAATTTGACATTGGGTTTTCAGGAGCATTGGACCACAGTAAATACGTTCCACCCAAGGCCCTCATTTGATTTTTCCAGAAATCTTCTGAAGCAAACTCCATCCAATCTGTAGTTTTTATTTCATTTGAAACAACCCATGAATCCTCTTCAATTTCAGACTTTAGTTGACCTTCTGACCAACCACTATAGCCTAGAAAAAAACGAATCTGGTTTTGAGCTAGTTTACCTAATTCTAAAAGTCCTAGAACAGTTTCAAAATCACCACTCCAAAAAAGATCATTTTCTATATGAATACTGTTGGGAATAGAATCACCAAGCGTATGAACAAAAAATAGATTGTCTTGCTCTACAGGCCCACCGTAGTACATTGGGAAGGGAATGGAAACGTTTTCCATCAAATCATCCAATGTATACTCCAATTTTTTATTTATAATAAATCCAACATCTCCTGACTCTTTAGTATCAACTATGAGTACACAAGAACGTTGAAAGTTGTAATCACCCATTGTGGTTGGGGTAGCGATAAGAAAATCACCTGCTTTCATAAGCTAAAAATCAAAGATAAAAAAAAGCTCCACTAGGGAGCTTTTAGTATTTTATTGTAAGGATGAATTAGTTTACTGAACTAGATAATTCAGCACCTGCCTTAAACTTCACAACATTCTTAGCGGCAATTTTGATTGTTGCACCAGTTTGTGGGTTTCTTCCATCACGAGCAGCTCTTTTAGAAACTGACCAAGATCCAAATCCAACTAGGGACACACGTCCACCTTTTTTCAGTGTTCCACCAACACTTCCTAAGAAAGACTCTAACGCTTTTTTAGCTGCCGCTTTTGAGATGCCTGCATCAGCTGCCATTGCATCTATTAATTCTGTTTTGTTCATAATTATTATTTTATAAGGTTATTCGACAAATTTATATGGAATTTCAAAAGACCAAAGAAAAAAGCAGCTAAATCCCCGTTTTTGTTGATAAGTAGAGGGTTTTGTTGATAATGCAGGCTTTTTTTTACTGAATTCGTGCGTCAACCCCTATTGAATAGCCATTCATCAGCGCACTTACAGACATTCTTTTTTTATTGGGTAACTGTATTTCTTTACAATGGAGAAATCCATCAGAAGTAGCAATCATAAGTTTGGAATCCTTTTCAATCACTTGTCCGTTGTCATAATGATGTTCTATTTTCTCAGCTTCAGCCTTATAAATTTTAATCCGGAGTAATTCACCGTTATTTTTTAAGAATGTCCATGCCCCAGGATAAGGATTTAGTCCTCGAATTTGGTTGACAATGTTCTCTAAAGGATTATCCCAATGAATACAAGTATTTTCTGAATTCAACTTTGGGGCAATCTTTGGTTGCTCCAACTCCAGTTGGTCTTGGGCTTCAATTGATTTATCCGAAAGTTGTATCAATGTTTCACTCAGTAAAGGAGCTCCTATACTTAATAATCTGTCATGAAGGGTTTTGAAATTATCCTCTGCTTGTATTTGGATTGACTTTTTCATTAACAAGGCTCCTGAATCAATTGCTTCATCTATTAAAAAAGTAGTTACTCCTGTTTCGTTTTCACCATTTATTAAAACCCAATTAATTGGGGCAGCGCCTCTATAATTGGGTAAAAGTGAGGCATGTAAATTGATGGTTCCTAATAAAGGAAGACTCCAAACTACCTTTGGTAACATTCGAAAAGCTACCACGGCATAGACCTCGGCATTTAACTTTTGAAGCTGATCAATAAATTCAGGGGCTTTTAAATTGACAGGCTGTAAAACAGGAATACCTTTTAATAGCGCATAATCCTTAACTGCAGAAGTCGTTATTTTTTTTCCTCTTCCCGCTTTGCGATCTGGAGCAGTAACAACAGCTAAGACAGGAAAGCTAGCCTCAAACAAATAGACTAAGCAATAACGAGCAAATTCTGGTGTGCCATAAAAGATAACGGAAGGTAAAGAAGTCTTTTTATTCATCTCGCCAATAATATTTATGCTGAGAGTTTATACTTATTTTTTGTTTTTCTAAAAGCTCGGAAAAAAAGTTTTCCAAGCCTAAGGGCTCAAAGTACAACTTTTGCTTTAGCTCTTGAATTGAATGAGGTTGCATTTTAAGCAATTCAATAACTTTAGACCTAGACACTGAACTCATCTGGTCATCTGATTTACACATTAAGGAAGAACATTGATTGCATTTTGATCTGAAATCTTCCCCAAAATAGCCCATGATTAAATTGCGTTTACACTTGGACTCATCAGTAATAAATGAGGTTATAGCACTAAGCTTTTTAAGTTTTTGATTCTTTAATTTCTGGAGCAATTCTTTTACGGGTCGAAGGGTATATTGATCTTCTCGAGGGACTTGAAAGCATAAATATAGTGTTGCGGAACTTCCAGTGTAATCAATAAAATTTTCTTGTTGCAATTGGTTGAGTGCCGTTAAAAGCCTCTCTGATGAAATCTTTAATGCCCCGCAAATAGTCTGTATAGTTACACGAATGGGCTCATTAAAAAAATTAGGATGGCACCGCATCAAATATTCTATCACCCTTGCCGTAGTAGTTTCTAACTTTATCAACTTAAGCATCTCATTTTGACTGCTTTTTGATTTCAATCGAAGTTGCTTGGTTTTGGAAGCATGCCAATTGAGTACACCCGTCTTTTCTAGCTGAATAAGACACTGATGTAATTTCTTTTCACTTCTTTGATATCGATTACAAAACTCATTTAAATCCAACGAAAAGGTTATTTCCTGTCCTTCTCCGTATGCTATTTGCAAGAAATTACACAACTCTTTATATATTCCTTTTAACTCTGCTTCATTTGGGAACTGATCAAAAATTCTTTTTTCTAATTCAGAAAGATCACCGTGATGAAATAACAAAAAAGTTTGAGATGATTTTCCATCTCTCCCTGCTCTTCCAGTTTCTTGATAATAATTTTCAATACTTTCCGGAGGACTTGTGTGTATGACCATTCTCACATCTGATTTGTCTATCCCCATTCCAAATGCTGTAGTTGCCACCATATGGGTTATTTCACCTTCTTGCCAAGCCTGTAATCGGGCTTTCTTTTCAGAGGAAATTAACCCTCCGTGAAAATAAGATGCTTTGTGCTTATTTTGATTGATGAACTTCGAAAGAAGTTGAGTTTGCTTTCGAGTATAGCAATAAATGATACTACTCCCTTGGTGTTCATTCAATAGCTGAAGTACAATATTAAACTTGTCTTCAGTATTCCAAATATTATACGCAATATTGGAGCGCTCAAAGGAATCTTGAAAATGAGAAGGGGTTTTAAGTTCTAAAAGGGTTTCAATATCTTCTTTTACCTCAGGAGTGGCAGAAGCTGTAAGTGCCAAAATTGGCACCTTTGGAAAATAGGCTCGTAAAGCATTAATTTTTCTGTACGCAGGCCGAAAGTCATGCCCCCATTCTGAGATACAATGGGCTTCATCTACAGCAATTAACGATACTTTAGCCTGTTTTATTTGGTCTAGAAAAAAGGGATTTGAAAAGCGCTCAGGAGAAACAAAAACAACCTTATAGTTCCCGTGAATAGCATTGTCCAGTTGCTGAGAAAGGCTTACCGCTTTTGGACCTGACTCAAAATACATAGACTTTATTCCCATTGATCTGAGTCCATTCACTTGATCCTCCATCAAAGCAATAAGCGGTGAAATTACTAAGGAAAATCCGTCTTTCATTAAGGCAGGAATCTGATAGCAAAGTGATTTTCCACCACCGGTAGGAAGCAAAGCAAGAGTGTCTCTATTTGCTATAACAGAATCAATGATTTGTTCTTGCAAAGGTTTAAAAGCATCAAAGCCCCAATGTGACTTAAGAAGTGCTTCTTTATTCATAAGATTTTAATTTAGCTTCAATAAAATCGATTCTTGATGCAACGCTACCCTCAGGGACATGAATCACTCGGTGAGACTTTTGATATACCTCTTGAATAAATGTAAAATAATGTGATGCTTGCTCAAAGGTCTCTGATCTATGTTCATCAAGTTTGTAAATTTCCTTCCATGGAGCAAGTAGAAAAACCAAATCGTATTGAAATCTCGATACTCTTTCATACCATGAATTGGAATCTTCTCCAATGGCTTTGAGGTAAGCGTAAATATCGTGAACACCCCTATCGAATAATGCAAAAGGAGCATCCGTTTTCACTTGCTCTAAAGCTTCAAACTGTTTTTTTCGTCCTGCGAATAAAGCCTCACTAAATTCTTGAGGATCAGAAAGAAAGTAGTTGCTTTTTCCGTCTTTTTTTGCTGCTTCTAACAGCGTTCTAGAATATTCATCAAAAGCGGGGTATCCCATAGTTTTAAACTTTCTAACCAAGGTGGTTTTACCTGCACCAGGACTTCCGCTAATAACGACTCTCTTTGTTTTCAAACAATTGAATTTTAGTTGGTATTAATTTGGCTTCGTACAAAATCAAGAACATAAATCACCATTTAATTTTGACCTTTTAAATTCTAGCTGTTTTTTTAAATACTTTAATCACATTAATTCATGTTCCAAGAAAGCACTAAAAAAATAAAACTGTACCTTTATACAAAAGTAAAAAGCCTTGGCGCAAACCCAACCGCAGTCTGACGATTTTTATTCACGATTTTATGACCAACTGCTTGAATCTCAAGCTTGGCCTGGTGTATATCTATTTAAGTTTATTGTAAAAACTGAATCTAAGCATCTGAACAGCTTGAAAGTATTGTTTGACAATAAAGCTGCTCAATTCTCTGAAAAATCGTCAAGCAAAAAAACATTTATAAGTTTGAGTGTCAAAGTCACTATGGAATCACCTGATAGTGTAATTCAAATTTACAAGAAAGCCAGTACTTTAGAAGGTATTATTACGCTCTAATTTTAATAAAAAACTATAGAATTCATTAGAATTTACTAATTTGCATTCATTATATACTTCACTACAACATTAGCAACTATTTTTTATGGAAACCTTGCAGTACAACACAAAGCGCAAGCAATTAATAATTCCCGAATATGGAAGACATATTCATTTGATGATTGAACAGGCCATGGCTGAAACCGATGCCGAAGAACGCAATAAAAAGGCAAAAGCCATTATCGGCGTTATGGGCAATCTCAATCCACACCTAAGAGATGTACCCGATTTTCAACATAAACTTTGGGATCAGTTTTTTATCATGGCAAACTTTGATATTGACGTGGACTGCCCTTATGAAAAGCCTGAAAAAGAAGTTTTAGAAGCCAAGCCTGATAAGCTTGCTTACCCTCAGAATCATCCAAAATATCGCTTTTATGGCAATAATATTAAACGGATGATCGATGTTGCAATCAACTGGGAAGAAAACGAACTCAAAGAAGTACTTGTTTTCACCATTGCGAATCACATGAAGAAAAACTTTTTGAGTTGGAATAAAGATTCTGTAGATGATGCAGTTATCATGGGTCATCTAGATGAACTTTCCAATGGAAAATTAAAGGTTGCTGCCCCTCAGTTACCTCTAAGTGAATCTTCCGAGCTCCTTAAGTTTAAATCTAAAAATGGTAACGGTCCCAAAAGTAATAATGCTAGTAAGTACCGTAAAGTTAAACGCAAACGCTATTAGGCAGCATGGAGTCATTTGTAATTCAAGGAGGTAAACCACTAAAAGGATCCATTACTCCTCAAGGAGCAAAAAATGAAGTCTTACAAATTTTGTGTGCAGTACTTTTAACTCCTGATCCTATCACTATTCACAATATTCCTGATATTGTTGATGTCAATAAACTCATTAATCTATTAAGAAACTTTGGGGTTAAAGTAAATCAATTAGACCAAGGTAATATTCAATTTCAATCCGACGCGATTGATTTGAATTACCTCAACTCAGAGCAATTTAAAAAAGACGGTAAAGGCTTAAGAGGATCCATTATGCTGGTTGGTCCTTTACTGGCTCGTTTTGGAAAAGGGAGCATTCCTAGACCCGGAGGTGATAAAATCGGGAGACGTCGATTAGATACTCACTTTGATGGTCTTATTCAACTAGGAGCAGAATTTAATTACAACAAAGAAGATTATTTCTACAGTGTTGAAGCAAAGAAACTAATTGGTACCGACCTCTTGTTGGACGAAGCTTCGGTAACAGGAACAGCAAATATTGTAATGGCTGCTGTATTGGCCGAAGGACATACATCTATTTACAATGCAGCCTGTGAACCTTATCTTCAACAGCTTTGTTCTATGCTCAATAGAATGGGAGCAAAAATCAAAGGCATAGGATCAAACTTACTCCACATTGAAGGTGTGAAGAAGCTCACTGGAACTGAGCATACCGTACTTCCTGATATGATTGAAATTGGGAGTTGGGTTGGTTTAGCTGCTATGACTAAAAGTGAAATTACCATTAAAAATGTACGCTGGGAGCATTTAGGCCAAATGCCTAATGTGTTCAGAAAACTGGGGATTACTATTGAAAAAAAAGGGGATGATATTTTTATCCCTGCTCATAAAGACGGCTACGAAATACAAAGTTATATTGATGGATCAATTTTAACCATCTCTGATGCTCCATGGCCTGGGTTTACTCCTGATTTGTTAAGTATCGTTTTAGTAGTAGCAACTCAAGCCCGAGGAAGTGTTTTAATTCATCAAAAAATGTTCGAAAGTCGTTTGTTTTTTGTGGATAAACTCATTGATATGGGTGCTAAAATAATTTTATGTGACCCCCACAGAGCCACTGTAATTGGTCATGATTTTAAATCCCAATTAAAAGCGGCTACATTAACCTCTCCAGATATCCGTGCAGGAATCTCATTGCTTATCGCTGCACTATCTGCAAAAGGAACGAGTGTCATTCACAATATCGAACAAATTGATCGAGGCTATGAGAATATCGTCCCCAGACTTTTAAAACTTGGTGCTAAAATTGAGCGTATAAAGAACTAAAATCGTATTGCCCCCATGCCCCAAAAAATCATTCTAACTTTAGTAATACTTCTAAATTCAGTTTACTGCTTCGGCCAAATAGGACTAGTAGGACAAGTTGTAGACGCGTTGACTAAAGAACCCCTGCCCTACGTTAATATTGGACTGGTTAATGAAAACATAGGTACAGTTTCAGACGAACAAGGCTATTTTCTACTTGAAGTCAACCCTGCCCAATACGGTCAATCAAACTTGCGCTTTTCAATGATTGGTTTTGAAAGTAAAACTTTTATTTTAAAGGAATATCTTCAAAAAGAACTTCTTATCATACCACTTACAGAAGCACCAACTGAACTTGAAGAAGTTATTATTTCTGCCAAAAAAACCAAATTTGAAACAAAAATTTTAGGCAATAAAACTACCTCAAAAATGATCTACGCTGCTTTTACCACTAACAAACTCGGAAATGAGATGGGGTTTGTAGTTCGTCAACGCAAGCGACCAATGATCTTGAAAAAATTCACTATTTCCTTAGTAGAAAACGATTATGGTCCTATTCGGTTTAGACTCAACTTTTACGCTGTTGAAAACGGACTACCTACCTCAACGCTACTGAAAGAAAATATAATCATCGAAACTGATGTCACATCGGGTATTGTGAGTAAGGATTTAGCGCCTTACCAAATTGTAATTGATGAAGATTTTTTTGTCGCTATTGAGTGGATTGAGGACCTAGGACCCGGAAATTTATTCTTTTCAGGAGGATTCTTTGGATCTCCCTTAATTGCCAGAGAAGTGAGTCAGGGATCTTGGACTAAAGTAGGTTCAGCTAGTGTAGGAATGAACGTTGAGGTACGGTATTAACGCTTAGAAATTTTGTTATTGCTTATTCCTTTTTGTCGTGAACAGCGAAAAGTCTGCGTATCTTCAGGGCGTTTATTTTGATGCTTAGTCTCTCTACCTTGAACCCTTGCTCGCCACATTTTAAAACTAGAAGGTTTCATTTCCCTTCGCATAAGAGTGATGACCTCTTGCTCTTTCAATCCAAATTGAACAAGGATAGCCTCAAAGGGTGTACGATCTTCCCAAGCCATTTCAATGACCCGATCAATTTGAACTTCTGTTAAGTAAATTTTTTTTTTCATCTCATTGTATACTATTCCTGTTCGGAAGGGTATGCCTTCGCAAGATACGCTTACTTTCTTGTTTTACCAGTTTATCTTCATGCATTCCCCATAAAAGAGATGATGCATTCTTCCTTGTTTGATCTAGATCAACAATAGGACGCAAATACTGTTCTTCAATATTGAAGTCGTATAAAACTTCCTCAAATGGAGTTATTTCCCAAGGAGAATGAATCAATTCATTTGGTAAGCTCTTTAGTTCTGGAATCCATTGTTTGGTAAAATTACCTTGCGGATCGTGCTCTTGACCGTTTTTTACTGGATTGTAAATACGAAGAGTATTAATTCCTGTTTCCCCAGCTTGCATTTGAAGTTGAGGGAAATGAATACCGGGTTCAAAATCTAAGAATTGCTGTGCTAAAAATGCTGAACAGGCTTGCCAAGGCTGCCACAATTGATGCACAAAAAAAGAAACTACTAGGGCACGCATCCGAAAATTTAAATAGCCTGTGGCAACCAAACACCTCATGGCTGCATCTACCATGGGAACTCCTGTATATCCAGTTTCCCAAGCTTTTATAAAACCCTTATTGAGGGGCTTATCTAGACTGTGATAACCTCTATTAATACTTTCAAATTCCATACTGCATTCCATTTCAAATTTTTGAATAAAATGGGATTGCCATCGCAGTCTGGACTCAAAGGCTCGTATTCCAAAGCCCTTTTTCCCCGATTCTTTTTCTTCTTCTGTTCTTTGCAATACTTGTCGCATAGAAATATTTCCATACGCTAAATAAGGTGAGAGCCTACTGCAACTTTTCCGTGACAAATCAGGTTTTGAGATGTGAGTCTGATAGTGCACATACCTTCCGTTAAAAAAAGAATCTAAGTACTTGTGCGCGCTGGTCTCACCGCCAGGTTGAACTTGCTTTGAACGAACTGTCGTCAAATCTAAAATTTTAAATTCTCTAGTCAATTTAGCAAGCTGCTGGCTACTCATGAATTTTTTTTTAGACGGGAAAGGATGTAGAGGTTCATTCATTAAAGCAGTCCAGTGTTGTAACCACTTTTTACGATGCTTTAAACCGCGAAAAACACCCTGTTGTCGGTACTCATTCCAAAGAATTCCCTTTTTATCTATCCATTTTCTCACTGCTTTATCCCGCTCAAAAGTCACTCCAATTCCCGTTTCATAATGAGAATATAAAGCTTGAATTTGAACCTGTAAATTCAGTTGATCTAATACTTCTATCACCTCTCCTTCAACAGCAAAAACACCAGTATTAAAAAAGGTTAGTTGGTTGTTTAAATCATTGATTGATTGCTTAATAAAATGCAAATGACGCTCACTAAAGTGGGATTCTTCTCTTAAAGAGGTTTCAGCAATATAGAGCAGTACAACATATTTGTGGTTTTGAATTGCAGACGACAATGCTTCGTGATCTTGCAGTCGCAAGTCCCGCTTCAACCAAATGACTCCAACTGGAATGCGATCAGAATTCATCTGGATTTTTTAAAATTTTAGCTGCTCTTGATTTGATTTGCACTAAATCTTCTGGTGGAATTTTTTCCAATAATCTCAGCATCATTGCCATTCGATTATTCTTTGCAAAAAATTGCTTTTTATCGTCTAAAAAATTCCAGTACAAGCTGTTAAAAGGACAAGCATCCTCCCCTACTCGTTTCTTTTTATCGTATTTACAACTATCGCAGTAATTACTCATTTTATGAATATATGCAGCTGCAGACACATAAGGTTTGGTTGCCACAATACCTCCGTCAGCCCATTGACTCATCCCTCGGGTATTCGTTATTTGTACCCATTGTATTGCATCGGCATAGATCCCTAAATACCACTCATCTACTGCGTTGGGGTGCACTTGAGCTAGCAGCGCAAAATTACCCGTGATCATGAGTCGTTGAATATGATGTGCATAAGCATGATTTAAAGAATTATTAATACTCTGATGCAAACAATTCATATCGGTTTTACCAGTCCAGTAAAACTCGGGAAGGGGGTTCGTATTTTGCAAGGCATTCGTCTCTCCGTACTCTGGCATTTCTTTCCAATAAATCCCTCGCATATATTCTCTCCAACCAATAATTTGACGAACAAATCCTTCCACTTGAGAAAGTGCTATACTTTCTTTGTTCTGTCGATAGTAGGCAATAACCCTCTGAACCACCTCCAAAGGGGCTATCATTTTGGTATTTAACGCAAACGAAATTCTAGAATGAAAGAGATTTACCTCATCGGTATGCAGGGCATCTTGATAATCTCCAAAATGAATCAATAAGTGTTCACAGAAATATACTAATTGGTCTAAAGCTTGTTTTCTGCTCAACGGGTAAAGAAAATGTTTCTCATTAAAAGAACCAATAGTCTTTACTCCAGTCAATTCAATCATTTTTTTTAAAGCTGAAAGATTTTCGGCACTCGGTAAAAATGGCTGTGGTATTGAGGGGCTACCCTTCCATTTTTTGCGGTTGTTTTTGTCAAAATTCCATTGACCGCCCTCAGGCTGACCTAGCTGCATTAGAAGGTCAAATTTTTTACGCATATTTCGATAAAAAAATTCTAAAATCAACTGTTTTTTTCCTTCAAAAAAATCAGCTAATTCCGTTCTTGAAGTCATAAAATGCTCTGTGTCCTCTACTTCAAAAGGTATGGATAGTGTATTGCAAAAATTACTGAGTTGTGTGTCCAACCGATATTCATCTGGCGCTAAATATGCAAACGACTTGGCTGCATATTTCAAAAAGATTTCATTCAGGTTATCTTCAATATTTTGTTTGTTTTGTGGATCATCTAGCTTCAAATAATACACTTGATGTCCTTTCGATATTAATTCTTCACTGAAGCTTCTCATTGCACCAAAGAATGCAATCACTTTTTGAATATGATGCGGAGCATAATCGGTTTCTTGACGCATTTCCATAAGTACAAAAACACAGGAAGTATCGACCTGATCAAACCATGAATGCTTGGTATTCAGTTGGTCTCCTAAAATGAGTTTGACTTTCATTCGAACAGGGTATTTTGATTCCAAATTCGTTGAAACTTACCCCCTTCATCATAGCGTTCTGCTTGCATGCGAACATTAAATTTTCGATCTCTTGGGTCATTTCCAACTCCGGCTACATACATCCAGTTACCGTAATTACTGTGCACATCATAGTCAATCAACTGAGATTCAAAATACGCAGCTCCTATACGCCAATCCAGTACTAAATCTTTTGCAAAATAAGAAGCGACATTTTGTCTTCCTCGGTTGCTCATCCAGCCGGTCTTTTGGAGCTCAATCATATTGGCATTAACAAAAGACTCCCGAGTTTTTCCCTGAATCCAGCACTTGACTTTTTCAGGATCATTTTCCCAATGATACTCTTTTTTTAAAATACCCCCTAAGTGGAAAATCATGTCTTGATGCTTTAGCGATATATATTTAAAATAATCGCGCCAAATTAGTTCGAATATCAACCAATAGGTGGACTGGTTTTTTTGAATTTCCTTTTCATACGTAATGATTTCCCAATAAATCTGTCGGGGCGAAATAGACCCGTTTGCCAACCAAGCTGAAAACTTAGAGCTGTAGTCGTTTCCGACTAAACCATTTCTCGTTTGTTTGTAAAAGGATAGCTTTTTCGTGTTCCAAAAGTAGTGATCAATCCGCTGCTTTGCCTGCACACTCCCTCCCTTAAATGGAAAAGCTGAGTTCGGATGAAGTGATTTTGCTTCTAGACCGAGATCTGCAAGAGAAGGAATAATAAATTTTTGATCAAGTAGATTCTCCTCTGGCTGGGGTAAAATTTCATTGGGTAATTGACGTACAGAACTCATTTTCTCACATTGCTTTCTAAAATGAGTGAATAACTCAGGTAATAAGTTCAATTCAAAAGGAATATCTTCAGGATGGAATAAAAACTGGTCATAGTGAGAATGCAAATTGACTTCAGGTTTAAGTACAGCTCGCAATTTCTCTTCAACTAATCGTTCTTCTTCAGTCCATTCTTTTTGAAAGTAAATTTTATTGACATTAAGTTCATTTACCCAATATTCAATTCCCTCAACTGGATCTTTAAAGTCAACAATTAGACTGATGTTTAAGCTGAGGAGAAATTGCCTGAGTTCCGTTAAAGTTTCAATTAAAAATTGAGCTCTAAACGCCTCTGTTTTTTTAAAGCCCCAAGGAGTGGTTTCAAAATGACTGGGATCAAAACTGTAATAGGCTACTATATTTGCTTTTGATTTTGCTGCTAAAGCAAATGATTGCTGATCATTTATCCTTAAATCATTACGCAACCATACCAAAGCGGTTGGTTTCTCATTCTGCACTTGATAACAATTTTTTTATTTACAAGATACTAAATAAGTAACAAAAAAGATCGCCCTTTTTGGAGCGATCTTTTTAAAAAGTGGATTAAAAAGTAATTTAATTACTTATTTTAAATTCTACTCTTCTATTCAAATACCTTCCTCGTGCAGTAGAATTTGATTCAATAGGAGAACTTTCTCCATATCCTTTGGCATAAATGTTATCTCTAGGAATTCCTTTAGAAATCAAATAATCAACAACGGCTTTAGCACGAGCTTGAGATAATTTCATATTCAAATCTTCTCCTCCAGTATTATCCGTATATCCTTGCACCTCTATTTTATAAGTTTTGTAGCCACTTAATATATCATAGACTTCGTCGATAATTCGACTGTTATATGCCGTAAGTTCAGCACTATTCGTGAAAAAATTAATTTTTTGAGCAATTTGATGAATTTCAACAGGAACTTCCATTAATACTTCTGAGGGCTCCTGCTCAGGACAACCATTATTTTCCTGATTCCCAGCCGTATCAGGGCATTCGTCTCGGGTGTCTTCTACCCCATCGCCATCAGAATCTGGACAACCGTTAAATAAAGCAAGTCCAGCAATCTCCGGACAATTGTCTTTACTATCTTCTATTCCATCATCATCAGAATCTGGACAGCCATTAAATTTAACTAAACCTGAGACTTCTGGACAACTATCTTCGCTATCTTGAATGCCGTCACCATCTAAATCTGGGCAACCCTCAAATAGCGCTAGTCCTGGAATCTCAGGACAACGATCATCTTTATCTACAACTCCATCTTCATCCTTGTCTTTGTTACCAAATCGAAAAGCTAAACCAAGAGAGTGTTGGAAGTGCTTATATCCATAGGTTTCACCTGTGTTTCGAAAAAGACTTTCTGCAAATAAAATTGTTTTTTTGTTGTCCCCTAAGGCATATTCAATTCCAAAGCCAAGATTAAAATAACCGGCACTTACTTCATCAAAAAAAGCATATCCTCCTCCAGTTTCAATAAAAGGGGAAAAGCGTTCTGTCTTTAAAAGTGCGTTTAAGTCATATTTAACAATTGCATCTGCAGCTCCAAAAAAGTCATTGTTAGCTGAAGTATTCCCGTATTTTGAAATCGAATTTAAACTCAAACGAAGTCCAAAAGAAAAACCACTTCCTATATAATTGGTAATTCCAATTTGAGAGGGTATGGGCATTAAATTCCAATGATCTCCCACATTAAAAAATTCTTCAAAAAGATCTCCTTGTCCAACGGCTCCTGTGGGAAAGGTATCAATCGCATTAAAACCAAAAGAAAATTGCCATGGGTTTTTCTCTGTTTGCGAAAAAAGTGTCAAGGTAAATAGGAAAAAGGAACAAAAAAGTAAACTGTGTATTTGTTTATTCATAGGTTAAGATTTAATTACTATAGCGTTTGGGTGCTAAATAATGGTTTGGTTAATAGTGCTAATTTATTGAAAACTTTTAAAAGTTGCTATTTATTACTTGAATCTAGCAAACAAATTTAATTTTGGTGGAAGAGCAAACCTATTGATCCAGAGATTATTTTCTTTCAACGCTACACCGCTGGCTGCAAAACTTAACTTCATCCCAATTGCGTTCCCATTTTTTTCTCCATGAAAATGGTCTAAGACAAGTGGGACAAATTTTTTGAGGAAGATTCCTCTTTTCAACTCGCTTGGGCATTGAGAGCAGATTTGTATGTGGTCAAGCAACGTTCTCTAGCAAACTTATGTTCTACAATTGGTTCTGGATATGTCAATTCCTGGTAATCCGGCACCCATTTTTTAATATAATCGTGTTGTTTATCGAATTTTTTAACCTGTTCTGTTGGATTGAAAATTCTAAAATATGGAGCAGCATCTACGCCACATCCTGCAACCCATTGCCAGTTGCCTACATTACTTGACATTTCATAATCCAAAAGTTTTTCGGCGAAGTATGCCTCTCCTAACCTCCAATCAATGAGTAAATGCTTGCACAAAAAACTTCCTACCAACATCCGAACGCGATTGTGCATAAAACCCGTTTGATTCAATTGTCTCATTCCTGCATCAACAAGCGGATAGCCTGTCTTTCCTTGACACCACTTCTCAAATTCTTCAGGATTATTTCGCCATTCAATACGGTCGTATTGTGGCTTAAAACTTTGCGTCATTGTGTGCGGGAAATGCCATAATATTTGCATGAAAAATTCCCTCCATATCAATTCCTTAAAGAAAGTAGGATTTTCAATATCCGCTGATTTTCGAACCAGAGTTCGTATACTTAAAGTTCCAAAACGCAAGTGAGTTCCAATTCGTGTGGTTTGATCTACTGCGGGAAAGTTTCGTGTTTCTTCGTAGGAAGAAATAATTGAATCATTAAAAGTATATTCTGGTGAAGAAACCGAGGAAGGAGAAAATCCGAGATCTTTTAATATAAGCTTGGGTTGATCCACCTCTGCGAGTTGATCCATGTGCTCCTCCGAAGGGTAAGCAATTGTTGAGTTTGCTGTAAAATGACTTAACCATTTTCTAGAGAATGGAGTGTAAACTCTATAGGGTGTTCCATCGTCTTTTACTACTTCATCTTTTTCAAAAATCACTTGATCTTTATAAGTTTCAAATGAAATATTATGTTCAGCAAGAAGTGCTTTTATGGAGGCGTCTCGTTGATTAGCATAGGGTTCGTAATCCTCATTACAAATTACCTTATCGATCGGCCATTTTTTAATTAATTCTTTTAAAATAGCCTTAGGGGTACCATGATACATTCCAAGACTGCATCTGTTCCTCTTCATAGCATTATCTATGGTACCCAAGGCTAATAATATAAACTCTAATCGAGCATCACTTTTTGGTAATTTTTTTAAAATATTTTCATCAAAAATGAAAATAGGAATCACCTTATTTTTTCCGGAAAGCGCCTTAAAAAAGCCGTGATTATCCGTTATTCTTAAATCTCTTCGAAACCAAAAGATGGTGAATTTTTCCATGCTTTAGGTTTTTAAATTTCCGATCCCCCCGTCTAATTGTAAAACTCGTCCGGTCATCCAACTACTTTCTTCTCCAAGAAGAAAAACAGTAGCTTGAGCAATTTCTTTAGCGCTTCCTACCCTACCTAATGGGTGGCGTTCATTGGCTTTATCCATTTTAGCCTCGTTGTTTAAAAATTTAGAAGCCAAGGGGGTATTTACCAAGGAAGGAGCAACAGCGTTGACCCTAATTTTTGGTGCAAATTCAGCAGCTAATGAACGTGTTAATCCCTCAATGGCACCTTTTGAAGAGGCAACTGAACTATGGAAGGGCATCCCTGTTTGAACTGCTACTGTACTATAGAAAACTACCGCAGCATCTCCACTCGCACTTAAAAGGCTCAATACAGATTTTAATGAGCGAACAGCGCCCAATACATTGATTTCAAAGTCCGACTGAAAGGCTTCTAATTTCAACCCTTTAAATGGTCTTAAATTTATACTTCCAGGACAATAAATGAATCCATGTAAGACATCAGGTAATTGACTTGTATCTAACTCGTCTTGAGTAGCATCGAAACTTATGTGCTGAACATCTAAATGCTGTAGGGCCTCATTTGACCTACTTGCAACATAAACATTATTCTGAGGAGCTAGCTGTTCCGCTAAAGCCAGACCAATACCTGAACTTCCCCCTATTATTAAAATATTTTTATTTGTAATCATGATTTATAGTTTCCAAATAGTTCAATTAATGCTACTCTTCTGTATTCAAAGATTTCTTTCAGTTTTGGTCCAACTAATATCGGATGCATCAATTGTCCAAGCCAACCAAACGGTATCTTATAATCAACAATATCAATCATTTCAACCCCATTCTTTATCGGTTTTATAAAGTGTTTGTGGTGCCATAATGCATAAGGGCCAAAACGCTGTTCATCTACAAAATATATACCCTCTTCAACGTGGGTGATTTCAGTTACCCATTTAACAGGAATATTAAGTAGTGGCGTGACAATGTATTGGATGATTTGACCAGCATACATCTTAGAAGCCTCACCACTTAAAATCTTAAACCCCATGTAGTCAGGTGTAATAGTTTTTAAATTTTTTGGGTCTGATAAAAAATCCCAAGCTTTTTCTTTAGATATAGGTAGATTTTGAACAGTTTCTAGTCGATACAATTTCACAGCTGTTTTTTTCAAAAATACAAAATGTTTAATTATTAATAATATTTATTAAACAAAACTTATCCGTCTGTTAAAAATCTCTTTGAGTTACAGTAAAATTGGGCGATTGAGTGGGGAAAAAGTATATTTGGGCAAACAAAAAAAAACAAAAAATGAAAAAATTATTCTTCTTAGCACTCCTTTGGAGTGGTTTTAGTCTCGCACAAATCCAAACACCACAACCAAGTCCATTTTCAGAGTTTAAACAAGTGGTTGGACTAACAGATGTTAAAGTAAACTATTCTCGACCTGCGATGCGCAAACGAACCATTATGGGAGATTTAGTTCCTTACGGAGAACTTTGGAGAGCTGGTGCAAATGCCAATACGACTATCGAATTCAGTGATGATGTCATTGTCGGAGGAAAGAAACTTAATGCTGGAAAGTATGCCATTTTTATTCGTCCTGGTGTTTCAATGTGGGAAGTTTTCTTTTATACCAAAACTGACAATGGTGGACTTCCTGAAAAATGGGATCCGGAGGCTATAGCCGCTGCAGTTGAGGCTAAAGTTAATGTTTTGGATCCTGCAGTTGAAAGTTTTACCATTTCACTTGATGATCTTCATCAAAACGGTGCTCGTCTAAATTTTAGGTGGGAAAACACTCAAGCTGGATTAGAGTTAGAAGTACCGACAGAAGCAAAGACAATGGCATCCATCGAAAAAACAATGAAAGGAGAACCAAAGTCAGGTGATTATTACAATGCCGCAATATATTACAAAGACACCGGTCGTGATCTAAACAAAGCAAAAAAATGGATTGCAAAGGCAATAGCAATGAATGATGGAAAATATTGGATGTATCGCCAACAGGCACTTATTTTGAAAGCACTGAATGAGAATGAAGCTGCAATAGCTGCATCAAAAACCTCTCTTGATTTGGCAACAAAAGCAGGAAACCAAGACTATGTTAGAATGAATACTAAATCGATTGAAGAATGGTCCAAGTAATTTATTCTTTTCAATATTTAAAAAAAGCCACTCGATCAGGTGGCTTTTTTATTTTTATCTAATCGTGATTTATACAGTACATTGAGAGCCAATGAGAAAATAACCAAAAAAGTTCCTAAAAGATGATAAAAACTATAGCTCTCAAACAAAATAAACACTCCAAAAAGTAGGGTAAAAACAACTTCAATATATTTAAATGGAGCTACCATATGAGCTTCTGCATTTTGGAACGCTTTGGTCATGAACAATTGTCCAAAAAAACCAAAAATCCCAATACTCGAAAGTAACAATAAATCTTTAAAAGTTGGGGTTTCCCAAACAAACAGCGAGCCTAAACCGCCTACCAAGGTTGCAATAAGCATAAAATAATGAACCACTACAACTGGGTGGTCTCCTTTTCCTATTTTATTAATGAGGATATAAACGACCGCTGAAAAAAATGCAGCCAGTAAAACAAGAAAAATCCCCAAGTTTGAATTTGAGGTATCAAAACTTTTGATAAGGTAAACCCCGAAAAAAGCTATTAAAAAAAAGAGCCATTGTAATGGTTTGATCGTTTCTTTTAAAAACAAGACTGCTAGGACCCCAGCAAATATGGGCGAAACATAACGCAAGGTAACAGCACTACCCACTGATATATAATGTACACCCCAGAAAAATAAAGACATCGCTATAACTCCAGCTATTCCTCTTAGAATTAATAGTTTTTTTTGATTTCCCCATTGAGGAATTCCCATAATTTTTAAATAGCTAAAAGAAATAATCAAAGATCCAAAAGCTCTAAAAAAAACAATTTGCATGGTAGGGTATGCGATAGAATATTTAACAATCACGTTCATGAATGCAAAAGAAAGGGTACTTAAAAGCATGTATTGAACGGCCTTAAAAAAAGAAGAATTCAAATTATAAATAGTTATTTTTTTCAAAAGTACAGCTTTGAGATCAGAAGGAATCCAACACAGAAAATAAATATTATATTCGTGAACTCAATTTAAAAACACATTGTCTGATCCCACACTTCTCAACTTTATAATTGCAGCAACCTGTGCATTTTTGTTAGGTGTTTCTAAATCGGGAATTAAAGGGATTGCTTCCCTGATCGTAACCGGTTTAGCGCTAGTTTATGGAGCAAAAAACTCAACAGGTATTTTAATGCCATTACTGCTAGTGGGAGATGTATTCGCAATAACTTACTATAAACGACATGTTCAGAAAGAATACATCATTAAGCTCCTTCCGTGGATGATTGTTGGAGTATTATTGGGTGTTGTTGGAGGAAAATATATTACTGAAGATCTTTTTAAATACGGTATGGCCGCCATAATCCTCTTTAGTGTGGGTTTAATGTATTATTGGGAAAACAAAAAAGATAAAAGCGTTCCATCTCATTGGAGCTTTGCTAGCTCAATGGGCTTATTGGCAGGATTTACAACCATGATAGGGAATTTAGCAGGTGCATTTTCAAATATTTATTTTTTAGCAATGCGACTCCCCAAAAATAATTTTATTGGAACTGCTGCTTGGTTGTTTTTTTTGATAAATTCTTTCAAAGTACCCTTTCACATTTGGAGTTGGGAAACAATCAATTCTGAATCCATACTCATTAGTATTCAGTTGGTACCTTTTGTTATTGTTGGTTTGATTGCAGGGGTGTTCTTGGTTAAAAAAATAGAAAATGACAACTACAGAAAACTAATTCTTTTATTTACAGCCATTGGTGGAATAGCAATACTCTTTAATTAAGCTTTTACACGAGTAACCACTTCCTGAATTTTAGAAACATTACTTTCACTCCAACGCTGATTTAAAAAAGAAATTTCAGTATTAACTCCCTCCGGAATAGCAATAGGATTATTAATTTTTGATCCTGAAAGATGAATCGCCTTAAACCCTTCAGACTTAAAAAGCATACAATTTTCTTCATTTACCCCGCTACCTGGTATGACAAGAATTTGATTCCCAAATGCGTTATGCCATAATTTTAAATTTTGAAATCCATCGATTGCTTTTTCCTGCTGTCCTGAAGATAAAATACAATCAAAATTTAAATCAATCAATTGTTCTATCGCTGTCATTGGATTAACAACAACATCAATGGCTCTGTGGAATGTAAGATACATGGAGCCTGCAAGCCCTCTCCAATGGGTCAATAAGGGAAAATCCAATTTAAATTCATTGGTTAATGCTCCAATAACAATTCCATGACAGCCGGCTTCCCTAGCAAAAAGAATATCTTGCTCTATGATTTTAACTTCCTCTTCAGTATATGTGAAATGTCCTGCTCGGGGCCGAATTAAACAATGAATATCTAAAAGATTTAAACTCACTGCCTGCTCAATCAAACCTTTAGAAGGAGTAATTCCTCCAAGTTCTAAACTAGAACACAACTCAATTCGATCAGCTCCAGCTTGAGCTGCATTTTTTATTCCTTCTAAAGAAGTACTACAGACTTCAACTTTCATATGACGCAATGATTTACTTTAAACAAAACTATAAAAAGAATCATATTTGATCTATAATTCTACTTTAAATGAAAATTGTTTTTAAATTGGTAATATGAATCGCAAAGTCTTTTTAGAGAAAAGTTCTTTAGGGGTATCTAGCTTGTTAATTTCACCAACTGTTTTAAATCAAAACAGCTTAAAAAAAAACCAAACTATTACTTCATCCGCCACCTCATTTGCACTAGCCACTTGGGATGTGGAATCAGCAACTAGGTTTGCTGGAGAAGCGTTAGAATTGGGAACAGATTCATTAAATGCAGCAGTCCAAGGAGCTGCAATCGAAGAGGCAAACACACTCAATACTACCGTGGGAAAGGGTGGTGCACCTGACCGAGAGGGTACTGTTTCTTTGGATGCCTGTGTTATGGATTCCAAAGGAAATTGTGGAGCTGTAATGGCTGTTGAAAATATAACGCATGTTGCGGCACTTGCCAAAGATGTGATGGAACTAACTCCCCATGTGATCCTTGCTGGAGAGGGAGCAAGAAAATTCGCTATTGAACAAGGTTATCAACCTGAAAACTTGCTGACAAAAGAAAGTAAAGAAGCCTGGAAAAAATGGCTTGAGGAAAGTAACTATCAGCCCAAGATAAATATTGAAAATCACGACACTATTGGCATGCTCTGTTTTGACCAAAAGGCTGAAATTTCAGGGGTCTGTACAACGAGCGGTTTAGCATACAAAATGAAAGGTCGTGTGGGAGACTCCCCTATTATTGGCTCAGGACTATATGTGGACAATAATGTGGGAGCAGCAGTTGCAACAGGACTTGGAGAAGAAGTGATCAAAACTGTCGGAAGTTTTTTAATCGTTGAGCTAATGAAACAAGGAAATACTCCCCAAGAGGCATGCGAAGAAGCCATCAGCCGAATACTCGAAAAACAAAAAGGAAAACCCAATTTTCAAGTTGCCTATATAGCAACAAATAAAAATGGCAACATCGGAGCTTGTAGTATTCATAAAGGATTCTCCTATACGATATATAAAAACAATACATTACAAAATATTAATTCAAAATTTCTGTACTAAAAATCTATATCTATGCAAATAATTGAAAACAAAAAACAGTATGACGTTGTCATAGTAGGCTCCGGTGCAGGAGGAGGTATGGCAACAAAAATTCTTGCTGATTCAGGACTTAAAGTAGCAGTCGTTGAGGCAGGTCCCTTTTTTGATCCTGCCAATCCCCAACAGCAAACCCAACTCAAATGGCCTTACGAATCTCCTAGAAGAGGAGCGGGAACAACCCGTGCTTTTGGAGAATTTGATATGGCTTATGGGGGCTGGGAAATTGATGGAGAACCCTACAACCAGATTGGAGACTCAAAATTTGACTGGTTTCGTTCTAGAATGTTAGGTGGACGAACCAACCACTGGGGAAGAATATCACTTCGTTTTGGACCCAGAGATTTCAAAGGAAAAGATCGTGATGGACTAGGTGATAACTGGCCGATCGGTTATGATGATCTTAAACCTTATTACGATAAGGTGGATAAACTCATTGGAGTTTTTGGAAGTAAAGAAAATATGTATAACGAACCCGATGGTTACTTTTTACCCGCACCTAAACCAAGGCTTCACGAATTATATTACAAAAAAGGAGCTGAAAAATCAGGAGTTAAGGTAATGCCATCAAGGTTATCGATATTGACTAAGCGAATCAACAATGAAAGAGGAATTTGTTTTTATTGCAATCAGTGTAGCAGATCGTGTTCGGTCTATGGTGATTTCTCTGCAGGCTCTTGTTTGATTTTTCCAGCTCAAAAATCAGGCGGTCAAGTAGATCTGTACGTAAACAGTATGGTTCGCGAAGTAGAAGTTAATGAAGAGGGCAAAGCAACTGGAGTACTTTACATCAACAAAGGAGATAGAAAAGAATATCGCGTGACCGGAAAGGTCGTGGTTCTTGCTGCCTCTGCTTGTAGTACAGCTCGTATCCTTCTAAACTCTAAAAGCGCACAACATCCAAACGGTTTAGGGAATAGTAGCAATATGGTTGGTAAATACTTACATGATTCTACAGGTTCTGACCGTATGGCCTTTGTTCCCGAATTGATGAATCGGAAACGTTATAACGAAGACGGTGTTGGTGGAATGCACTTGTATTCACCCTGGTGGCTTGACAATAAAAAACTTGACTTCCCTAGAGGATATCACATTGAAGTTTGGGGAGGACTTGGAATGCCTAGCTATGGAACCGGTTTCAATCCCAATGATCTTAACAAATACTTAGGACTGAAAGTAGGTGGTTATGGAAACCAGTTAAGAGAAGATGTCAAAAAGTTTTACGGCTCTGTCATGGGAATGTCTGGAAGAGGAGAATCCATTGCTAGAGAAGACAACTATTGTGAAATAGACCCAACTACCGTTGATGAATTTGGAATCCCGGTACTTCGATTCAATTACTCATGGTCGGATAACGAGCGAAAACAAGCACGACATATGCACAATACTTTTGAAGAAATTATTGAAAATATGGGTGGAGTGGTATTAGGAGACAAACCCGGAGCTGATCGAGACTACGGCTTATTAAATCCAGGGCGTATCATTCACGAAGTGGGTACCACCCGAATGGGCAGTGATCCGAAGAAGTCCGTGGTCAATGAATTCGAACAATTACACGACGCAGATAATGTTTTCATTGTAGATGCAGGTCCTTTTGTATCTCAAGCAGATAAAAATCCAACCTGGACCATCATGGCACTATCTTGGAGAACATCCGAATTCATTATTCAAGAATTAAAAAAACAAAACATTTAATCATGAACAGAAGAGACAGTATTCGATCGTTATTTTTAGGAAGTATGGCTGGTGGATTGGCACTTGAAAGTTGCGTGTCAGAACCCAAAGAAGCCATAGAACAAAAACTGTGGGAATATCAATATGGAAGAACTCCAGAAGAGCAAGCCCATGATGAAAAACTTTTAGGTCAACAGTTTTTCGAAAATAGTGAAATTGAAAAAATCAGACGGCTCGCGAATCTTATTCTTCCTCCCAATGAGGAAGGTACTATTGAAGAAGCTAAAGTGCCTGAATTTATTGAATTTATGGCAAAAGATTTTCCTAGTATTCAAACACAAATGCGCGGTGGATTGATGTGGCTTGATAGCCATACCAATAAAACCTACCGTCAAGATTTTATAAACTGTTCTGATGACCAACAACATCAAGTCTTAGATCAGATTGCTTATCCAGACCCAAATGCTTCAGAACAAAAAATGGAAGTTCGTTTTTTCTCCTTGATGAGAAATCTTGTTATGACAGGCTATTTTACTTCTGAATCGGGGATCAAAGAATTAGGCTATAAAGGAAATCAACCCAATGTATGGGACGGAGTACCCGATGATGTATTGAAAGAACATGGAATGTCCTATGACGAGTCGTGGTTATCCAAATTTGTTGACCAATCCAAAAGAAATGATATGGCGCAATGGGATGATGAAGGAAACTTGATTTCCTAAATTTTGAATAATCGTCTAAATCTATTGTATTAAGCTAACCTTATTCTTAGTTTTATGAAGTAAAGCAAATAGCAAATGGACAATTATATCTTGGCAATAGATGCTGGAACTACAAGTTCTCGTGCAATAATTTTCGATCACAACGGAACCACTAAAGGAATTGCTCAACAGGAATTTACCCAATATTTCCCAAAAGAAAGTTGGGTGGAACACGATGGAGTAGAAATTTGGCAAACTCAACTGAAGGTTATAAATGAAGTCCTGGAGCAGTCAGAAATCAAAGCTGAACAAATTCATGCCATGGGAATTACCAACCAACGTGAAACAACGTTGATTTGGAATCGAAAGACAGGAAAACCAGTGCACAATGCAATTGTTTGGCAAGACAGAAGGACCTCAGACATTTGTCAGAAACTAAAGAGTGAAGGCAAGGAAAAACAATTCTACGAAAAAACGGGATTAATCCTAGATGCTTATTTTTCTGGAACAAAAATCAAATGGATCTTAGACCAAGATCCAAAAATTAGAACTGCTGCAGAACACGGCGAACTTGCATTTGGGACAGTGGATAGCTGGCTTATCTGGAATCTTACCAAAGGACAAGTGCATGTCACAGATGTCACTAACGCTAGCAGAACATTACTTTTTAATATACATACCCTTGAATGGGATGATGAACTTTTAGAAACTCTTAACGTACCCAGAGCATTACTCCCAAAGGTAGTTTCATCTTCAGAAAAAGTTGGAGAAACAGACCACAGTCTGTTTAATCACAACATACCAATTGCTGGAATTGCTGGTGATCAACAAGCCGCCCTTTTTGGCCAAATGTGTGTAGCGCCTGGAGATGTAAAAAATACCTATGGAACGGGTTGTTTCTGTATTATGAATACTGGGGATACCCCTGTTATTTCAAAAAATAAAATGCTGACCACCATAGGATACCAAATTGATGGAAAGGTGAGTTATGCCCTTGAGGGAAGTGTTTTCATTGCTGGAGCAGTTGTACAATGGTTACGAGATCAACTGGGTATGATAAATGATGCCAGTGAGATTGAAGCTTTGGCTCAAACTGTAGATAATAATGGAGGAGTTACTTTTATTCCTGCACTGGCAGGACTGGGGGCTCCCTATTGGGATTCTCAAGCTACTGGTTCTATTTTAGGAATCACCAGAGGTACTCAAAAAGGACATATTGCACGTGCTGCGCTTGAAGCCATTGCGCTAAGAGTTCGAGAAATTGTAATCGAAATGCAAAAAGATGCTAATACTACTTTTAAATCACTAAAAGTTGACGGAGGAGCAAGTACTAATAATTTACTCATGCAAACGCAAGCTGATTTGTTAGAAGCTGATGTCATTCGACCTAAAACAACCGAGACCACAGCTATTGGAGCTGCTTTCTTTGCAGGTCTTGCAACAGGTTATTGGGAATCTGTAGAGAGTTTAGCTAATATCTGGTCAATAGATCAAAAATTTTCTCCAAATGCCAATCCGAACACAAAAAAAACAATTGACCTTTGGAACAAACGCATTGGTAAATTGAGTAACCCCAACAACTTTAATGAATAGAGCAGTAAACATTAAGCAGCTTGAATTAGAGCAAGAATGGGATGTTATAATTATTGGAGGTGGCGCTTCGGGCCTCGGAATTGCTGTAGATTCAGCCAACCGAGGGTATAAAACACTACTGCTTGAAAAACACGATTTTGCTAAAGGAACTTCTTCTCGTAGTACAAAACTGGTACACGGAGGTGTTCGATATTTACAGAATGGAGATATTTCCCTCGTCATTGAGGCTCTTCGGGAACGGGGAATCATGAGAAAAAATGCACCTCATTTGGTTCGTGACTTGAGTTTCGTTATTCCTTCTTATGAATGGTGGACTAGCCCATTTTATGGGATTGGACTCAAAGTATATGATATGATGGCAGGAAAATTAGGTCTGGGACCATCTACCATCTTGAATCGAGAAGAAACCTTAAACTACCTTCCTAACGTAAACAAAGAAGGGCTTCAAGGAGGAGTAATTTACCACGACGGTCAATTTGATGATGCACGAATGGCTATAAGTCTAGCACTAACCGCTAATCAGGAAGGAGCTACCCTATTAAACTATGTTGAAGTAAGCGCATTAGAAAAGGTAGATAATATGCTCAGTGGTGTTCAAATTAAAGATCGTTTGGATGGATCAACCAAAACCGTAAAAGGAAAAGTGGTCATTAATGCTACAGGAGTATTCTCAGACAAAGTCATCCGCATGGACAAACCCGATGCAAAGCCTATGATTCGTCCCTCTCAAGGAGTTCATTTAGTGATTGACAAATCTTTTTTACAAGAAAATCATGCAATTATGGTTCCGCATACTACCGATGGTCGCGTACTATTTGCAGTTCCTTGGAACGGTCAAGTTGTTATTGGTACAACGGATACTCCGGTTGAAGAAGCACTTGAGGAGCCACTGGCTATGGAAGATGAAATCGACTTTATTCTTGAAAATGCAAGTGCTTACATGACCAAAAAACCCAGTCGGAAAGATGTTAAAAGTGTTTTTGCAGGTTTACGCCCCTTAGCAGCAAATAATAGTAAAAAAGAGAGTACCAAAGAGGTTTCTAGGCATCATAAAATAATTGTGAGTACCAGTGGTTTAATTAGTGTTCTAGGAGGTAAATGGACCACCTATAGGAAAATTGCAGAAGATGCAGTCAACACCATTCAAATGGTGGGTGGATTCCCTGATCGAAAATGCAATACGGAAACACTCGCAGTTTTTGGGAATGATTTTAATGCAGATTTCACCAAACCCTATTATTTTTATGGTACTGAGATAGAAAAAATCAGATCCATAAATCCAAAAAAAGCTGATCTTTCACTTTCAGAAGAATTGTTTATTTCTGAAAATCAAATTATTTGGGCGGTAAGAGAAGAAATGGCGATGACCGTTGAAGATGTTCTTGCGAGAAGAACCCGTTGTTTGTTTCTGGATGCTTATGAGACAGAAAAAATAGCTCCTAAAGTAGCTGAAATCATGAGAAAAGAGTTGAGAAAAGATGCGAGATGGGTTAAAGAAGAAGTGAAAAAATTTGATTTAATTTTGAAAAAATACCAATTATGACTTTACATCCTTTTTTAGCAGAATTTATTGGGACAGCAATTTTACTTTCACTAGGTGCAGGTGTTGTTGCTAATGTTAATTTAAAAAATACAATTGCATCTAAACAAACACCATGGATACTCATAACTAGTGCTTGGGGATTTGCAGTTTTTGTTGGAGTTTTTATCAGTGCACAATCAAGTGGAGCTCACCTCAATCCAGCTGTGACTATTGGATTGGCTTTTGCAGGAAAATTTTCCTGGTCATTGGTCCCTACTTATTTTGCAGCACAGTTATTGGGAGCAATGTTTGGAAGCTGGCTTACTTACATTCTCTATATAGATCATTACAGAGCTACAATTGATGAGGGGGCAGTACGCAGTACCTTCTGTACAGGACCTGCAATTCGAAATTTTAAAAATAATTTTTTTAGTGAGGCATTTGGAACTTTTATGCTTGTTTTTTGTGCCTTATTTATCGTCAGTCCGAACATTACAATAGTGGGAACTGAAGTTCAAAATTTTGGGTTGGGAGCACTGGATGCACTTCCTATTGGAATCGTGGTTTGGGTAATCGGTATTTCATTAGGGGGGACAACAGGTTATGCCATCAATCCTGCACGAGACTTTGGTCCTCGCTTAATCTATCAATTACTTCCAAGAAAAAATAAAGACGCTGACTGGGGATATAGTTGGATACCGATCTTGGGTCCTTTTACTGGTGGTGCTTTTGCAGGAATACTTTATAGCTTTTTATAAAAAACTACTTGGCAACATTAACAACTCGAGTTTCTCTAATTACGGTAACTTTTACTTGACCTGGATAAGTCATATCAGCCTGTATTTTCTGAGAAATCTCAAAGGAAAGTCGTGCAGCATGTTCGTCTGAAACTTTTTCGCTTTCAACAAATACACGCAATTCACGTCCAGCCTGAATGGCATAAGCTTTGTTAACTCCGTTAAATTCATAGGCAACTTTTTCAAGATCCTTAAGCCGTTGAACGTAACTGTCCAACACCTGTCTTCTGGCTCCTGGTCTAGCTCCTGAAATGGAATCACACACCTGAACAAGAGGAGATAGTAATGAAGTCATTGCAATTTCATCGTGATGGGCACCAATGGCATTACACACTTCGCTTTTCTCTCCGTATTTTTCAGCCCATTCCATTCCTAGCAAAGCATGCGGTTTTTCAGACTCTTCCTCAGGGACTTTCCCTATATCGTGAAGTAATCCAGCTCGTTTAGCCATTTTGGCATTCAACCCAAATTCTGAAGCCATTACTCCACATAATTTAGCTACTTCACGGGAGTGCTGAAGTAAATTTTGACCATAAGAAGAACGGTATTTCATTCTTCCTACAATTTTAATCAGTTCCGGATGTAAACCGTGAATTCCTAAATCGATCACAGTTCGTTTTCCTACTTCAATAATTTCATTTTCAATTTGCTTTCTCGTTTTATTTACCACTTCTTCAATTCGAGCTGGATGAATTCTCCCATCTGTTACTAATTTATGAAGCGAAAGACGAGCCACTTCTCGACGCACTGGATCAAAACACGAGAGTATGATGGCCTCTGGAGTATCATCTACGATAATTTCCACACCCGTTTCGGCTTCAAGCACACGAATATTTCTTCCCTCTCTTCCTATGATTCTTCCTTTAATATCATCAGATTCTAGATTAAATATGGAAACACAATTATCAATAGCCTCTTCTGTTCCAATACGCTGAATCGTATTGATTACAATTTTTTTGGCTTCCTGATGAGCCGTAAGTTTAGCCTCTTCTATGTGGCTTTGGGCATAGGTCATTGCATCTGCCCTAGCCGTTTCCTTTAAGGAATCCATCAATTCGTTTTTTGCCTCTTCAGCAGAGAGCTTAGAAAGCTCCTCAAGTTTGGTTATTTGAACTTTTAATCTTGCATTAAGAGTTTCTTCCAACGAATTCAATTTTTCATTCTTATTTTGAACAAACTCAATTTCTTTTTGAAGCTTTCTTTGTAAAGTTGTATTCGAATTAATTTCCTTTTGAAGCTGGGATTCTTTTTGCTTAACTCTATTTTCTATTTCGGATATTTTTTGTTCTCGTTGATTGACTTCTCTTTGGTAATTTGATTTAAGCTCTATAAAGTGCTCTTTAGCCTGCAATTTTTTGTCTTTTTTAAGGGCTTCAGACTCTAGTTTGGCGTTCTCTAAAAACTCTTTGGCTTCCCGTTTTGCTTCTTCTAAAAGAACTTTGTTTTTTCCTTTTCTAACACTACCTCCAAGAAAAAAACCTATTCCTAGGGCCAGTATTCCGGTAACTAATACTATAAAATAAGATTCCATTTTTTTTCTTAATATTTTAAAAAAAACCTGTATTAGCGGGTTTTTTGTATAAACTCCTAAAAATCAAGTTTGAGGCTACACTAGTGCTCAAGGATCTGCTCAAGGCAGCTTGCTTTTACAAAAGAAACTCACCTCTCTGAATTAAAAGCTCGTTGAGTTTATCAAAAAATACTAATACAGGCAGTTTGTATTTGTTGTCAAAATGAACTTAGTATGCACTCATATGGACATCAATTAAATCAATCAGTTCTTGAACTTTATCGTCTGACTCTAAAGGAGTCGAGGCGTTCTGATTTTTATACTTTTCCAATTGAGCTGCGTATTGAAGGGAACACATGGCAAGCACATCTTGCTTGTCACGTACCGCATAGTTTTTTTCTAGCTGTTGAATGGTTGACTCTATTTTCTTTGCAGACGCTCGTAGGGATGCCTCTTGCTCAGGAGCTATGGTCAAGGGGTAAACTCTATTTGCTATCGTCAATTTTATTTTTAATAGATCACTCATATTAATTCATTTCTGAGAGCTGAGAGATACAATAATCAACTTCTTTGATCAAACTATTTATCTTGGCTTTCGTTTGTGTTTTTCCTTCATTACTGCCTAATAAGTTATTTGCGATTTTAAGGGACTTATTTTCTTCTTTCAAATTTATAATTTGATCTTCAAGTTCCTTTTTTTGCGAATCCAAAAGCGTATTTCGCTCCTGTAGTATCTGTAAATCGAGATGGTTTTCTTTAAGCTTATTGAGCAGAACAATGATTTTTGACTCTAAAATTGACATGCCTGAAGCCTTGCTATCCATACTATAATCTAAGATATTAACTTATAACTACAAACTTATAGAATCTTTTCTGATTGTACAGACTCACATCAACTGTTTTAAAAACTTTAACATCATCTCACATTTAGATTCTAAAATTAGATTAAAAAAAAATTGATTTTTATATTGCAGCTTATGCGATACATTACCCAAAATCTAACGTTTAGTTTTTTATTGTTTTTTTGTGGACTACCCCTGTATCTATTCTGTCAACAAAACACTGAATGGGTTCCTCCATTGGATATTCCTATTCAACTTTCCGGAACTTTTGGTGAATTGAGAAGCAATCATTTTCATGCAGGTCTCGACATTCGGACTCAGGGAAGACAGGGCTTGAAAGTTAAAAGTATAAAAAGCGGTTGGATTAACAGGATTCAAGTAAGTACCAGTGGATATGGCAAAGCCCTTTACATCCAGCACTATGACGGAACTACCTCGGTTTATGCGCACTTGAAAAAATTTGCTCCAAAAATTGAAGCTTACCTAAAGGAGAAACAATACGAAAAGGAGTCCTATACAATTCAGTTGTTTCCAAAGTCTGAGGTTTTAAAGATGACCGCTGGAGAATTATTAGGTTACTCTGGAAATACTGGTGGATCTTATGGTCCTCATCTGCATTTTGAAATACGGAATTCCAGTAATCAAAACCCAATTAACCCAATGGAGTATCCTCTGGAAATTAAAGACCGTCAACGGCCTCAAATTCAAAACTTCTACCTCTATGAGGGGACTCATCCAGACAGTAAAAGGAAGGAGTATCCCTTAGTTAAAAAAAACGACAGTGTTTACACCACAGCTGGAATACATGCTGGAGGGATGGTGAATGTCGGCTTACGATTGTTTGATCGGCAAGATTTATCCTACAATAAAAATGGAATCTATAAAACTACTGTTCGATTAAATGGTGTCCCAAAATTTGAATTTAAATTGGATCAAATTTCATTCAATGATTCTAAATTCATCAACCTCTTAATTGATTATAAAGAATATACTGAAAAAAAGAGAAGAATTCAGCGTTTGATATCACATACAGCCCAAAAAATGAGTTTTTTAAATAAAAACTCATCTGGAGGCGAAATGAAAATTAGTGAGGGAAGGTCGTATCAAATCCTTGTTGAAGTAACTGATTACCATGGAAATACAAGTTATATTGAAGCCTATATTTCTGGTACCAAAAATACGGAAACAGTATCCTCAAAGAATAATTTTCTCCATCCCAATAAAGATTACTTGTTTGATTTTAAAAACAAGAGGGTCTATTTTCCAAAAAATAGTTTTTTTGACTCCATTCCCATAGTTATTGAAACAGAGGGGGAAAAACTCAAGGTTGGTGAAAATCAATATCCTTTACAACAACCGTTCGAAGTTCGCTTTGAAATTCCAATACAGGATAGTTTAATCAGTAGTCAATCTTTTATTGCAAAGCTAAATTCAAAAGGAGATCCTTATTTTTTAAGCAATCAGAGAAAAGAGGGAAAGTGGATAGGAAAATCGAAAACGCTAGGAACATTCGTTATTAGTCGTGATAGTGTGGCTCCAACAATTAAAGCGCTGAATTTTAAAAACAAGCAATGGCTAAATTCATTTAATTATCTCCGAGTAAAACTATCCGATGACTATTCTGGAATTAAGTCTTTTCGTGGAGAAATTAATGGTCAATGGATTCGTTTTGAATACGAACCTAAAAACAATACGTTGATTTTTGATTTCAATGACTTGACTTTTGACGAAACCTTGCATCAATTAAATGTAGAAGCTGAGGATAGGGTTGGAAATATTGGAAAGCTAGAAATAGACTTTTATCGAAATTCAAATAAAACAGATCAAGCACAAGGTGACAAATAGGTTTAAAAATTTTTTAACACCTGAATCAAATGATCAACTTCTTTTTTAGAGTTTAAGATTGAAAACGAAAATCGCAGCGAAGGCCAATCTTCAATCCGTTCAGCTCGTACACAATTTAGCACATGAGAGCCAGACTGGCTTCCTGATTGACAGGCGCTTCCTTTTGAACAAGCAATTCCGTTCAAATCCAAGTGAAAATCAAGCATCAATGCTTTATCCTTTGGTATGGGCAGAGCAACATTCACCAAGGTATAGGTACTTTGAGAAGGATCATTACACCTCCCGTTAAATTGGACTTCTGGAAATAAAGTGCTTATCTGATCAATAAAATAGGTTTTGATTTCCAATACTTTTTCCCGTTCCGCGTCTAGGTTTTCATAAGCCAATTCCAATGCTTTAGACATTCCTACAATATTGTGAACAGATTCAGTTCCTGCACGGAGTCCTCGTTCTTGAGTTCCACCGTGAATAAAAGGCTGAAGTCCTGAATTTTTCCTTACAAATGAAAAACCAACCCCCTTTGGTCCGTGGAATTTATGTGCTGCAGCAGAAAGAAAATCAATAGGAAGTGTTTCCATATTAAAAGTAAAATGACCAATACCCTGAACAGCATCAGTATGAAAAAGAGCGCTGTTTTCATGACAAAGATTACCCACTTTAACCAAGTCCAGTATATTTCCAATTTCGTTATTTATATGCATCAAGGAGACCAAGGTTTTACTTTCACTTTTAAGTAAAGAATCTAGATCATCAAGATCAATAACTCCATTTGAATCTATTTTAACATAAACTATTTCAGTTCCAAACAATTGGGCTAGGGCCTCTATTGTGTGTAGTATTGCGTGGTGTTCAATAGGTGAAGAAATGATTCGCTTTACACCTAAATCCTTAACCGCACAATACAGTATCATATTATCGGACTCTGTGCCTCCTGAGGTAAAGATAATTTCATTTGGTGCAGCATTAAGTTGTTTCGCTATTTCCTTACGAGCAGTTTCTACATGTGTTTTTGCTGTTCTTCCAAAGGCATGTGTTGAAGAAGGATTTCCGAAAGAATTCTCCATGACCTCAGACATTGTTGAGATCACTTCCTTTCTTAGTGGTGTGGTTGCTGCGTTGTCAAAATAGATGTTCATTCTAAATCGATCTTAATTTAGGGTTCAAATGACTTCAATGTGGTCGTAATGATTTCGATACACGCTCTCAATTGATCTTCTGTCATCACTAAAGGAGGCGCAAACCGAATAATATTACCATGCGTTGGTTTGGCCAATAAACCATTCTCCATAAGCTTTAAACAAATATTCCAAGCCGTTTTACTTTCTTCACTATCATGAATCACAATAGCATTAAGTAAGCCTCTACCACGAACTTTTAAAACAATAGAACTCTTTTCAATATAGGCTTGCATTTCAGCTCTAAAAAGCATTCCTAAACGACGTGCGTTTTGCGTTAGTTTTTCATCACGTATAACCTCCAAAGCTTCCAATGCAACCGAACATGCCATGGGGTTTCCTCCAAAAGTACTTCCGTGTTGACCTGGCTGAATAACATCCATTATTTCACCATCGCACAAAACCGCTGAAACAGGATATGTACCCCCACTGATCGCTTTACCAAGTATTAAAACATCTGGGCGCGTATAGGTTTCGGGTTGTTGTTCACAGTGTCCTTCACAGCTACATGAACCGCATACGGCAAGTAAAGAACCCGTTCGTCCAATACCTGTTTGAATTTCATCCGCCATCAACAATACATTAAACTCAGAACACAAAATTTTTGATTTTCTTATAAATTCAGTATCTGGAGTAAAAACACCTGCTTCGCCTTGTATGGGTTCTACCAAAAATCCAGCAACATTTGGGTGGGTCTCCAAGACAGCTTCTAATGCCTCAACATCGTTGTAAGGAATGGTAATAAATCCCTTAGCATGCGGGCCGAAATTTGATTTTGAGCCGGGATCACTTGAAAATGAAATGATGGTTGAAGTTCTTCCGTGAAAGTTTTGAGAACACACAATAATTTCAGCTTTATCCTGAGGAATTCCTTTTACTGTATAGCCCCATTTACGGGTGATTTTTATTGCTGCCTCTACGGCCTCTGCACCGGTATTTGACGGCAATAAACGTTCAAAATTAAAATAATCCGTCACGTACTTCATATAGCTTCCCAACTTGTTGTTGTGAAAAGCTCTTGAAGTCAGTGTTAAGGTTTCTGCTTGTTTTTTTAATGCATTTACAATTCGAGGATGGCAATGTCCCTGATTTACTGCGGAATAGGCTGATAAAAAATCAAAGTATTTTTTGCCTTCAACATCCCAAAGGTAAACTCCTTCTCCACGCTCCAAGACTACTGGTATAGGATGGTAATCATGGGCCCCATTTTCTAGTTCTAAATCAATAAAATGTGTTGCAGTTGACGTTGCCTCCATATCGGTTCTAATTTTAAGCTGTTAAAATTACTAGCTCACCCTTCAAAAGTAAGAAATATAGCCCTCAAAAACCCAATTGAGATAGTGATTTATTTTACTAAGCCACCTACATTTGCAGCATGTCAAGAAAAAGAATAAATAGAACTGAAAATGCATTGAAGGTGATTGACATCAACACCAAAGGAATGGGAGTTGCCAAGTCTGAAGAAGGAGCCGTATATTTTATTAAAAATGTGGTCCCTGGCGATGTTGTTGATGTTCGAGTTTACAAAAAAAGAAAAGGCTTTTTTGAAGCAGAACCGTTAAGCTGGATTGAAACTTCGGCAGACCGAACAGACCCTCCTTGCGAACACTTTGGTGTATGTGGTGGTTGTAAATGGCAACACCTTTCTTACGAGGCTCAACTTCGATTTAAAGAAAAAGGAGTATTGCATAACCTTCGTCATATTGGAAAGGTAGAACCCCAAGAAATTCTTCCAATTCTAGGGGTTGAAAGCCCCTATTTCTACAGAAATAAAATGGAGTTTTCATTTTCAAATAAACGCTGGCTCACTTCTGATGAAATTGCAGAAGAAAATGAAATTGAACGAAATGGCTTAGGGTTTCATAAACCACAGATGTGGGATAAAATTGTGGATGTAAATAAATGTCATTTGCAAGCTGACCCCTCCAATGAAATTCGCAATTCAATTAAAGCATTTGCGATTGAAAAAGGAATGTCCTTTTTTGATACAAGAGCACAAGAAGGATTTTTACGTACCCTGATGATACGCAACACCTTGAAAGGTGAGATCATGGTTCTTCTTCAATTTTTTGAAGAACGAAAGGAAGAAATAGAGCTTCTTTTAAACTTCATCAAAGAACGATTTACACAAGTCACCTCCCTACTCTATTGTATCAATTCCAAAGGTAATGACAGTTTATACGATCAAGAAATAAAATGTTTTAGTGGAAACGAATACATTACTGAATATCTGGGTCCATTACAATTTCAAATTACGGCCAAATCTTTTTATCAAACCAATCCAAAACAAGCAGCGGCACTTTACGCTATTGCAAAAGATTTTGCTCAACTACAGTCTCAAGATACAGTATACGATTTATATACCGGTACTGGAACTATAGCTTTAAGCTTGGCCCATGACTGTAAAAAAATTATTGGAGTTGAATCGGTTCCTGAAGCCATTGGTGCTGCAAACCAAAATGCAAAATTGAACGCTATTGATAATGCCTCATTTGAGGTAGGCGATATGAAAGCTTGTTTCAATGATGCCTTTATTCAGAAATACGGAAAAGCCGATGTCGTCATCACAGATCCACCTCGCGATGGAATGCATAAGGATGTTGTTGCACAACTGCTCAAACTTGCACCCAAGCGCATCGTTTACATTAGCTGTAATAGTGCGACACAGGCAAGAGATATTGAACTGATGAAAGATCACTATAGTGTCGTTAAAAGTCAGGCTGTTGATATGTTTCCTCAAACCCATCATGTAGAAAATGTTGTACTTTTACAATCTAACACCACTGATGAACACGCTTAAATTTAGATTTCTTTTAGTTTTTGTTTGTTTTGGGATTTTTACCCGATGTGAGAAAGATGATATCTGCATCTCTTCTGTAGTAGGAAATCCCGATATGGTTATTTTAATGTTAGACAAAGAGGATGGCACACGCAGTATTCCATCAGGATTTTTAATCAGACCAATAGGAACAGAAAAAGAACTCTCTCAAATCTCAGGAGATTCTCTAGCACTTCCTCTAAAAATTTCCGAGTCAGTTACCCAATTTGAGTTCGTTATAAATCAAGGTGCTGAAAATGAAAACATTGACACAATACAAATCAATTATCAACGAAAAGATAAATTTATCAATGGAGCCTGTGGGTATCGCGCTAATTTTATTTTAGAAGAATCCCCTTTATTCATACTTAATTCAGGAGATAATTGGATCAAAGGAGCTGTAATTATTAAAGACACCATTTCAGATGAGATTTCTGCACACTTGGGTATTTTGCATTAGCCTTCTCCTAGGAATGCTAACTGTTAATGGACAAGAAACAGCCACAACTGTTTTAAATCCATCAGACAGTTTAGACCTCCAAGAGAAACCGCCCATTAGTTTGCGCTTTGGTGTTGATTTATATCGCATCATTCGTTCTCAAGCCGTTGAAGATTACCAAGGGTTTGAAGCTGTTGCAGATTTAAGAATCAGTGAAAACTTCTATATCGCTGCGGAAGTTGGTAATGAAGAGGTAACAAAACAAGTCGAGCAAGTCAATTTTACCACTAAAGGAACCTATTATAAACTAGGGTTTGACTTTAATATGTTTGATAATTGGGAAGGAATGGATAATCAGGTGGTATTGGGCATGCGACTGGCATCCAGTAGTCATAGTCAATTTTTAAATTCCTATACCCTTTTGGATCGAAGTCCTTTTTGGGATGCCCCTGGAACCGAAATTGATTCTGGATTTTCAACAGGTGAGCGTCCAAATTTAAGCGCCTATTGGTTGGAATTTGCAGCAGGATTCAAAGTTCAAGTAGTCCATAATATTTACCTCGGTTTAAGCCTTAGACTGAACCGACTGTTGCGTGATACTGTACCTGAAAATTTCGATAATATTCAAATCCCTGGATTTAATAAAAAGACGGAAGAAAATAAGTTTGGAGCCACTTTTAATTATACGCTTACCTACAGAATTCCTTTTAAGTTCAAAAAGTAACTTACTGTTTATTAAGTTTATGAACTCGTTTTGTACCCTCGTAAATGGGGTAGTACAATAATTTGGTCTCCAATTTACCGTTAAAGAGTTTAATTTTCCTACTGGGCCGAAGTCCAACGCATTTAATGGCTTCCATATTAGAACTGATAATCCACGCGTGGGTGTTGGGGAAACTCTGCTTAAAGGCATCGCCGATCCCCTGGTAAAGAGCATTCATGTCACCATCCAGTCGTTCTCCATAAGGAGGATTAGTTAATAGATGCAAAGGGCCAGTACTTTCTTTTTCCAACTGAAAAAAATCTTTTTTTTCTATTTTAACAAAGTCACTTAAGTTTGCGTTTTCAATATTTACCAAGGCCTTTTCAATAGCCGAAGGGGCCTTGTCAGAACCTTTTATCTGTATTGCTGGATTTGTGATTTTTTTGAGTTGACTTTCTTGAATTTTCTCAAATAAATCTGCATCCCAATCCGTCCATTTTTCAAAGGCGAATGCTTTTCGATTGATATTTGCAGGCACATTGCAAGCAAACATTGCAGCTTCAATGACCAAAGTCCCACTACCACACATGGGGTCTAAAAAATCTGTATTGCCCTTCCAACCTGAAAGTTGAATTAAGCCAGCAGCAAGTACTTCATTCAAAGGAGCGATATTGGTTGCTGTTCGATATCCTCTGTGGTGTAGCGAAGCTCCAGAGCTGTCTAATGAAATGGTACAAAAATCTTCTTGAATATGAAGGTTGATCCGAAGATCTGGACAATTTAGATCTACACTAGGGCGCTCATTATGACGGTCTCTAAATTGATCAACTAAACCGTCCTTAGCTTTTTGAGAAGCAAATTGGGAGTGCGTAAAAAGGGTGCCATGAACCACACTGTCAATGACAAATTTTGAATCCACATCCAGATAGTCCTCCCACGGAAAGTCATAAAACAATTGATATAATGCTTCCTCATTTCCTACCCAACCGGTATGAATAGGCTTTAGAATTTTCAATGCGGTTCGCAAACAAAGGTTGGCTTTATACAAAAACCCCAAATCGCCCACAAAAGAAACCATACGATTTCCTGGTTTAATGTCTTGGGCTCCTAACATTCTGAGCTCTTTGGCTAAAATCTCTTCAAAACCATAGAAGGTTTTGGCTACCATTTTAAAATTTTCTTCCATCCTAATCTTTTAACCCTCAAAAATACTTTAATTTTGACTACAAATTTATGTCTAGACGACTTGTATGTCATTAAGCTTTTCATTTAATTATCTACTCCCCTTTTTTGGAGCTCTTTTAGGGATGTTAGCTGCTTTTATTTTCAGACCTAAATCACCCATAGGGCTTAAGTTGGTGTTGTCTTTCAGTGGTTCTTTTTTACTCGGTATTACCATATTTCATCTGCTACCAACCGTGTTTAAGAGTTCAGATTTTGATGCAGGTATTTGGATTGTTGCTGGCTTAATTCTTCAAATTTTTCTAGAATACCTATCTCAAGGAGCAGAACACGGCCATACACACACGCATTCTAGAGTAAAACTGCCTTGGGTATTGTTTATTAGTCTCTGCCTACATGCCTTTATTGAAGGAATTCCTATGGGCACTGAAAAAGCATTGGTTTGGGGAATTTTTATTCATAAAATCCCCATTGGAATGGTGCTGTTTTTAATGATCTGGCAGTTACGAATTTCCATACAACTCAAAATGTTTTGCCTCCTTTTATTTGCCAGTATGAGTCCTGCAGGAAGTTATATTCTTAGTCATAGTCATGAGCTTGAGCCCTGGAAAAACCCATTAACCGCACTGGTGATTGGGATGCTCCTCCATATTGCAACCACCATACTATTTGAAAGCAACAAAGGTCATGTCTTTAATATTCAAAAATTAGTCATCATCTTGATGGGATTCGGCATTTCTTATTTACTATAGCGTAAAACCGTTAGTTACTTTGTTTCAACCGTTTATAACTTTTAAATGGCCATTGGCTATTTTTCAAATTGAGTTTCTATAAAAAAGTCTCAGATTTGTAAAAGAAATAACAATAAAATGTTCCCTAATCTAAAATATCAACAAAATAATACACACCCTCCTAGAGGCCATGACGGTTCACTCTTTAAGTTGAAAAACCCAACCCTGCACAACACTTCAAAACGTGCTTCAACACTAAAAACCTTCTGAGTGCCTCCTTATTTATGAGAACAGTAAACCGAACTTAACCTTGGTTTTTATTTTGATTTATGTTTATTTTTTTTGTGGCTGGATGCAATCAATACAGAAAAAATCAGCTTCAATCCAACTTCCCAAATTCCTCAAAAAATGCGAGTAAGCTGTCAATTCTTTACCGTTTGAAAAGGATCAATTTGTCAAAATGAGACATCTAAATACGTTTTGTGCTGTCAAAAAAAGAAACTGAAAAGACCAAAAAAAGCACTAAGGAAGCCTGCACCAAACGACTAGAAATTGAGTGTCTCTGATCCGACAAAAAGGCCAATAAATTTTTTTAGTATATTTGGGTAGAACACCTCAAATCAAGTTTGCCCCAATGAAAAACCTACGGTTAATACCCGACCTGTATCGACAGCACCCTTTTTTTGAAGCCACTCTGGCTTTTGACACTATTGGGGTTAATTCACTAAAACCTCATAAAAGGATAAAACTTCATTGGTATTGGCATACACAAAACTCGGTAATACATAAGTGCTCAAAAACCACAGTAGGCAAACCCATGTTTCCAACCGAATACTGGGGTGTATAAAGCCCTACTGATCCTCTAAATAAAACAAAAATAGTGATAAACAGAATCTTAAAATAACCACCAGTGATATAGCGAAACTATCGGAACCTAGTTCGGATATACGCTGGTTAGCAACAACCAGCACAAGTAAATCTAAAAAAATCAACAAAGCCCAACCCCATGTACAGCTTACCATATCACAAAGAAGCCAACCCCTTAGTTGTCAATCAATTTATAAAACAACATCCTTTTTCATTTCTAACAGGTTGTGATTCTAAAAATCAGCCTG
>ENA-OUOG01000226-OUOG01000226.1-marine-metagenome-genome-assembly--contig:-NODE-226-length-74218-cov-4.688337_pt1 | contig 74218 bp, 78 predicted proteins | sample MGYA00248635_ERZ508505 | MGnify/ENA primary metagenome ERZ508505 (study PRJEB26176, sample SAMN06267871) | marine metagenome | isolation source: Saanich Inlet, British Columbia, Canada | place: Pacific... | reverse complement strand
TTTTTATATAAGATTGTTGATTAGATCCTCTTGGTCTAATTATTTTTTTTGGCGTTCTTATTTGAATTTCAGAATCAATTACATCATTTTTCTTCGAAAGACTAAGGTTCAAATGTGATTGAATTGTAAGATGGACTGCTTCTTTACTTATTTCAATATTTTTTTTAGTTAAATTATATAAATCTAATATTGCATCTGAAGCATGCTTTATATCTTTTTCATTTCCAGTTATTTTTACCTCGTCTCCTTTGTGAAATATCTTTACTGAGAAACTTTTTTCAATTAATTTTAAATTGCCGTTAAGCTCACCAACAAAAAGAGCAATTCTTTCAGCATTAGACGGTTTTAAGGAAATGTTTTTAAGGGCGGTTTGCGTTTCTTGCATTAATATTTAATTTTTACCTCTTGGATTATGCAAAGTACCTAATAGAGAATAGGATAATGCCTCAGTAACTTCAATGTCCACTAATTTTCCAATAAAACTAATATTTTCAAGATCAAAATTTATAACCCTATTACACTCTGTTCTTGCTTGAAGCTGCTCTGGACTTCTTTTGGCAAGACCTGTTACTAAGCACCTTTGAATTGAGCCAACCATGCTTCTGCTGTGCTGCCTGTGATAGTGATTAAGTTGCTCTTGAAGAATTTTTAAGCGCTCCTTTTTTTCATCTTGAGATGTGTTGTCCTCTAACTTAGATGCTGGTGTTCCCGGTCTTTTTGAATAGATGAAACTGAATGAGGAATCAAATTTAACCTCATTTACTAAACTCATTGTTTGCTGGAAGTCATGATCTGTCTCTCCAGGAAAGCCTACAATAAAATCAGAAGAAACTCTAAGGTCCGGCCTATAACTTTTAATTCTTTCAACTGCATCTAGAAATATATCTATCGTGTAGTTTCTTTTCATTTTTTCAAGAATTCTATTAGAACCCGATTGAACTGGAAGATGAAGTTGACTTACAAGCTGAGGTACATACTGATAAACCTCTATTAGATCATCGGTCATGTCCAATGGATGAGAGGTAGTATATCTAATTCTTTCAATGCCATCTATATGACTAATAATCTCAATAAGGTCTGATAGTCTTAAGATTCTATCTTTATAAGGCATTTTATAAGAATTAACGTTCTGACCAATAAAAGTTATTTCTGTTACTCCTTGTTCTGCAAGCCGAGCAACTTCATCAAAAATTTGCTCAGGCTTTCTACTAACTTCGTCACCTCTTGTATAAGGCACAACACAAAAAGAACAATATTTTGAGCAGCCTTCCATAATTGCTACATAGCTTGAAGGACCGCTAGTAGAGGGGTTTGGGAGTGAGTCAAACTTTTCTTCAATTGGAAAAGTTATATCTATTGCCTTAATACCTGATTGAGAATCGATATCCAGCAAATCAGAAACTCTATGTAATGTCTGAGGTCCGTATATAAGATCTACATATGGAGCTCTTTTTTTTATATTGCTTCCTTCTTGGGTAGCCACACATCCGCCAACACCTATTTTTAAATTGGGATTTTTTTCTTTAAGTTTATTAAGTCTGCCTAATTCAGAATAAACTTTGGATTCTGCTTTGTCTCTTATTGAGCAAGTATTGAGCAATATTATGTCTGCCTCTTGAATATTATTGGTAAGTTCGACTCCTTTTTTTTCTTTTAAAATATCCACAGTCTTATCAGAATCATATTCATTCATTTGACAGCCATAGGTTTTAATATAAAGTTTCGTTCCCATATAATTAAGTATTATGAAAGATAAAAAAGTTTACAAGATAATTTTTATGCAGCTTGGTGAAGTGTATGAGGTGTTTACTAATAAAATTTATCAAAGCGATATGTACGGTTTTGTTGAGGTAGAGGATTATATATTTAATAAAGATAAACAACTAGTTCTTGATCCTACCTCTGAAAAACTTAAAAAGGAGTTTGCTAAGGTTGAGAGAAGTTATATTCCAATAAATGCAATTGTTAGAATAGATGAAGTAAAAGAATCTGGTGAAGCAAAAATTAAAAACACCAAAGGTCAAGTCAGTCCTTTCCCGCTAAATATCCAGCCACTAAATAAAAAAGATTAACTAGCTCTCAGGTAAAAATAGGTTTTTATAGAATTTTAATTCAGCAACAGACTCTTTAATGTCGCCCATCGCTCTGTGAGAGCCTTCTTTTTCATAGACCTGAGCTTCATTCATCCACCTTACAGCAGCTTCTTTGAATGAAGATACGTCAATGTGTCTATAGTTAAAATAAGATTCTAATCTTGGCATGTACTTTGTTAAAAATCTTCTATCATGTGAAACGGTATTGCCACACATAGGAGACTGTTTGGAGCCAACATATTTAGAAATAAAATCTAAAGTTTCTATCTCTGCCATCTGTTCAGTAATACTACTTTTCTTAACTGCTTCAATTAGGCCAGAGGAACCATGTTGATTTATGTTCCAATCATCCATCTGATCTAGCAATCCCTTTGATTGATTTATTATTATATTTGGCCCTTCAGCCAAAATATTTAGCTGAGAGTCTGTAATTAATGTCGCTATTTCGATGATTCTTTCTTTTTCTGGATCTAATCCAGTCATCTCTAAATCGATCCAAATAAGATTATCTTTTGATTGTAGGCTCTTCATAACTTTTTATATTTCTTCCTTTAGTGTATTTTGTGCTTTATATGGAAAAAGTTCAAACAGGTTTTGTAATAGAGTTTTACTCTAATGCGTGTTTGGTCCGCACAAAAGATGCAGACATACCATGTATTGCCATTAAAGATATTGTTGTTGGTGATGTTGTAAAAATTGAAATAGTTCAAGACAGTAAAGAAACTAAAGGATTAATCTTATCAAAAGATAATAGAAAATCAGCACTTCAAAAAAAAGAAGGATTAAAATCAAAAACTATTGCTGCAAATGTCACTTATGTTGGGATAATGGTTACACAAGAACCCAAGACTGCTTCTGAATTTATTGATAAATGGATACTTACAAGTCTTCTTTCAAATATTAGGCCTTTTATAATTAATAATAAAATTGATCTAGAACCAAATGAGGCATACATAGAAAAATTAAATATTTATAGAGATCTTGATATAAAAATAATATCTATTTCAGCAAAAAATAATATAAATATAAATGAGATCAAAGAATATCTAGAAGGAAAGTGTGTTGTCTTTGTTGGGAATTCGGGCGCCGGCAAGTCAACTCTCACAAATTGTTTGACAGGAAAGAATATTAAAACTAATTCGCTTTCTAATAATCAGGGCGTTCATACAACATCCATATCAACGCTATATGAGGTTGAGAAAAATATTAGAATCATAGACTCTCCTGGAGTTAGAGATCTTCCAATCACTGGCTGGAGAAGAAATCAAATAATTAAAGGTTTCGTTGAGCTACATCGGCTATCTGAGAGATGTAAGTTTAATGATTGCAATCATTCAAATAATGAAGGATGTGCAATATTAAATGCTCTTGGTAATGGTGAAATAAGCAAAAGTAGATACAATAATTTTATTAAATTTCGAGATGCGGAAGAAAATGAATAAAAAAACTCATTTTGGCTATAAAGAGGTTGATGAAAAAGATAAAAGCACTCATGTTGGTGATCTATTTTCATCTGTTGCTGAAAACTATGACATTATGAATGACGCTATGTCATTAGGCATGCATAGGCTTTGGAAAAAAATTCTTATCGAACTTGCAGCAATATCTGAAAATGATGTGATTTTAGATATTGCTAGTGGAACAGGAGATATAGCAAAACTTATTTCAAAAGAATACCCAAGTACAGAAATTTATATGACTGATATCAATATGGATATGTTGTCGCAAGGAAGAGACAGATCAATAAATGAGAGCTTCTATAAAAACTGTCATTTTTGTCAGCTTAGTGGAGAGATTATGCCTTTTGGCGATGAAACGTTTGATGTAATAACAATTGGCTTTGGTCTTAGAAATTTTACTAACAAAGAGAAGGGTTTGGAAGAAATGAGAAGGTGTCTTAAGAAGAGTGGAAGACTTTTAGTATTAGAGTTTTCCAAGCCAACAAATCCTATTTTTTCCCAAATTTATGACTGGTATTCTTTCAATATCCTGCCAAAGCTTGGATCAATTTTAGTAAATGACTCAGAGAGTTATCAATATCTTGCAGAATCTATCCGAATGCATCCAGATCAAGAGCTTCTCAGGTCGATGATTTTAGAATCTGGATTTAAAAAATGTAAATTTTATAACCTCTTAAATGGTGTGGTTTCAATTCATGTTGCTTATGATGAATGATTTGTTTGATATTATTAAAGCATTTATCAAAGACATTGAAGATGCATCACCAAATTTAAAAAATAATCTAAATGAAATTTACCCAATAAAATTTAAATTAGATTTAGATGGCCATAAAGATATATATTTAATTTTAGAAGAAAATAAAAAAAATATTACTTTTAATGAAATAACGGATGTAGATTTTGAAATAAGAACATCGGTCAAAGAAGCCTTAGATTTTCTTATAAGTAAAAAAATTAATAGAGGTATGCTTTATGGTGATAGTGAAAAAGCAATATTAACAATTAATGCCTTTCTTAAAGCAGAGGTTGATATCGTATTTTTAATTGATAAATACTTTGGAAACACTCCAGCTGCTCTTGCCTATTTTACAAAAGAAAAATTATTCAATCGAAAGCAGTATAATAAAGAAAATGCTCTCCAGTCTAAACTAAGGGGTCTTTCAATCAGACTTGATAGATTAGAAGCCATAAGTAATTTATGAATTTTTTTATAATAATAATTGAAAGCCTAAAAATGTCATTTTTAGGTATTAGGCATGGCATCTTTAGAAATCCTGATGGAAAAAAGATAGCAAAATATTTAGAATCTCTGGGTCCAATTTTCATTAAGTTTGGTCAATTACTATCTACCAGAACAGACATAATAGATATTAATACGGCCAAAGAACTTCAAGAACTAACCGATAGTTGTAAACCGTTCTCAGTGGCAAAATTAAAAGAAATTATAGAAAAAGAGCTTGGCAGTCCAATCAACGAAATGTTTAATGATTTTGATGACACTCCACTGGCTGCTGCATCTCTCGCTCAGGTACATTCAGCAAAACTACCTAATGGAAAAAATATTGTTATTAAAGTCTTAAGGCCAAACATTGAAAAAGAGGTAAAGAAAAATCTAAGACTTTTAAAGGCTGCAGCAAAAGTTTGTACATATTTCTACTCTGAAAGTCATAGGATTAAACCTGTAGAGGTTGTGAAAGATTATGAAAGTACCATATTGCGTGAATTAGATTTAAGGCTAGAAGCTGCAAATACAAATCTTACTAGAAAAAACTTTGCAAATTCCGAAGAGTTATATATCCCTGAAGTTTATTGGGAAATGACCACTAGTAGAGTTATGGTTCTTGAAGAAATTGATGGAATACCTTGCACAGATATTGAAGAAATAAATAAGCATGGTATTAATAAGAAAAGGTTAGCAGAAAATGGTGTAATGATTTTTTTAAATCAAGTTTTTCGAGATAATTTTTTCCATGCTGACATGCACCCAGGAAATATCTTTGTTTCCAAAAAAAATCCAGACACACCTGGATACATTGCTATTGATTGTGCTATTACTGGTTCTCTTTCAAACGATGAAAGATATATTCTTGCAAGGATGCTTCAGGCGGTAATTAAACAAAATTACAAATCATTAGCTCAATTATTTATTAGCTCAGAATGGGTAAACCCGAGCTCAAATGTTATTGAGCTAGAAAATACTTTAAGAGCATGTTGTGAGCCAATATTTGAAAAGCCTTTATCTGAAATAGAGTTTGGTAAATTATTGCTTTACCTTTTCCAAAGCACAAGACCATTTGGACTATCGCTTCAACCATCATTAGTGCTTCTTCAAAAAACATTGATACATATTGAGGGCATGGGAAGACAAATTTATCCTGAGTTAGATTTTTGGGGATTAGCTGAACCCTATCTTGATAATTGGCTTTCAGAACAGTTTAGTCCATTAAAAATTAAAGACTTTATTTTAGAAAATAAAGATGAGCTGATGCTAAAAGCATCTGAAATGCCTGGCTTTATTTATGAAGCATTGGATGAGATAAGGGGATACTCTAAAAACAAAAGAATATATGAAGAAAAAATTCATATTATGCAAATGCAGCTGCAAAAAGAAAAATACATCATAAGATTTATTGGAGTAGGTATAATAGTGTTATGTGGCATCTTTTTAATGCTCACTTAGGAGATTGATATGGGCTTTGGTGGAATTAGTATATGGCAGCTATTAGTTATTTTAGTTGTAGTTCTTTTAATTTTTGGAAGCGGCAAACTTAAAACACTTGGCTCTGATTTAGGTGCCAGCCTTAAAGGGTTTAAAAAAGCTGTAAAAGAAGAAGATAAAGATAACGACAAGCCAGAATAACAATTGTTTCAGATTGGTTTTTTAGAAATTGCGATAATCCTAATTCTAGGACTTATTATTATTGGGCCTTCTCGATTGCCAGAAGTGATAAAGATCTGGCTAAAGTTTTATAGAAAATTTCAGAGTCATCTATCAAAATTTAAAAATGATCTTGAAAAAGACATCGGAACTGATGAGCTAAAAAAAGATGTCTTTAATGAAATGCGAATGGAAGAATTAGAGGGCTTTGAGAAGCACAAAGATGACTAATAAAGAATCTGTAACTAGTCATTTATTAGAATTAAGATCTAGACTCATAAGGGTTTTAGTATGCTTTGGAGTTCTTTCAATAATTGGAATTCCTTTTTCGCCTGACATTTATACATTTGTAGCCTCGCCTCTTTTGGAGATTTTGCCATCTGGAAGTTCAATGATAGCAACTCAAGTAACCTCTCCATTGATGGCCCCATTAAAATTAGTCTTTTTTTCAGCTTTACTTATTACAATGCCCTATCTTTTTTATGAAATGTGGATGTTTATGTCACCTGGCTTGTATAAAAAAGAAAGGTCATTTGTAGCACCGTTAATGGTTTCTACGATCTTTTTGTTTTTATCTGGAGTGGCATTTGCTTATTTTATTGTATGTCCAATAATCTTTAAATTTTTTATAGGGGTTGCTCCTGAGTCTATTTCAGTTATGACAGATATTAGTCAATATATGAACTTTGTAATAAAGCTTATATTTGCATTTGGTATAGCTTTTGAGATTCCAGTTGCGACCTTTCTCTTAATAAGATCTGAAATCGTAAAAAAAGAAACTTTGGTCAATGCCAGACCATATTTAATAATAATATTCTTTATTTTTGGCATGTTGTTAACTCCACCTGATATTTTTTCACAGCTTTTCTTGGCTATTCCAATGTGGATATTATTTGAACTTGGTCTTATTGTCTCTAAAGATAAAAAATAATGAACTTTAAAGAGTTATCAAAATTCTTCCATAAAAATGGCTATCTTTATATAAAAGATTTTTTTAAGCCAAATCTTATGGATGAATGTCATGATGAAATTACAAATCATTTCAAAAAAAATAGTAATTATAAGCATGATATTTCTTTCATAGAGAAATCTAAAACAGACGTGATTCCTTGGTTCCCGCAAATTGAAGGGAATAATAAATTTGATGGTCTTGAAATGGATAAAAGGTTGTGTGATCTCACAGAAGAGATTTTAGGACCAGGGTGGCGATCTCTTTATTGTATGGTTATGTTTAGCAATGTATCTTCAAACGGCCAGGCATGGCATCAAGACTGCTCTCCAGATAACAAAAAAATTTTTAATCTTAATCGACTTGTATACACAATGGATATTGATGCGTCCACCGGTGGAGAAATATCTTTAATCCCAGGATCACATAAAAAAGGTTTGATTCCAGCAGGATCAGCGACAGAACAAATTCATAATGATATTAAAATAAAGCCTACTAAAGGTTCGCTACTTTTGCTTCATGGACATACTTGGCATAGAGTTTATCCGGTTTTTAATGAAATAAGAGTCTCTACAAATTTTAGATGCGTTCCTGAGAACACTCCAGACAGTGTGACTGATGTGGCTATTTATCGAAATATGCTATTTAGATTTTCTGACGGGAAAATTATTGCTGAAAGACACTAGATACCTAATCTGTTTGTCCAGTCATTGTCGTGTGGTCGCTCATGGGTTATGACTTTTTGGACAAGCTCTTCACACGAATCAGAAATTATTAAATCATTAAAGTTTGCTTCTGAAATGAAGCCTTCATCAACAGCCTTCTTCATCCAAGATATTAAATGATCGTAATAACCCTCTGTATTTAATAAACCAACTGGCTTATTAATTAATCCAAGTTGGTTATTAGCCATGATTTCAGCAAGCTCATCCAAAGACCCAACCCCACCAGGCAGGACGATAAAAGCATCTGATCGTTTCATAAATTCATCTTTACGATCAAGTAATGTTTTAGTAATAATGATCTCTTTAAGTCTTGGATTTGCTAATTCAAGTTTATGTAATGATTCTAAACTAATCCCTTTTGCCTCAACTCCATTATCAAGAGCTGTATCTGAAACTATTTTCATTAGTCCAACATTGCCGCCGCCAAAAACTATGTTAATTCCTTTACTGGCAAGGGTCTCAGCGATCTTTTTTGCATCTTCGGCATATCTAGGATTCTTACCCTCATGAGCGCCACAAAAAATTGATATATTTTTCATATTTAAACTAAGTTTTAAAATTAAAGGTAACAGGGCCTTTATTAATTAATGAAATTTCCATAAAAGCACCAAACTTTCCTTGTTTAACGTTGCCATAAGCAGTTTCAAAGAGACTCATAAATTTATCATACAGCAGTTTAGCTTCTTCAGGCTTTGCAGATTTGTGAAAGCTTGGTTTATTACCTTTGCCTGTAATGGCAGCAAGTGTAAATTGACTTATAACCAAGGCGTCTTCATTTGTATCCTTTAATGAATAGGCTGTAGATCCTTTTGGTCCATCAAGCATTCTAAAATTAATAATCTTAGTCACCATAGCAGTAATTGATTTAATAGAGTCTTCTTTTTCAATACATACGAATATCAACAAACCTGACCCTATTTCAGAATATATCTTATCCTCTATTTGTACTTGAGCCCCTGAAACCCTTTGAACGGTAGCAAGCAAATTTTATTCTTCTTCTAGATCTTCGGCCCATTGACCCAAGGATGCCAGTCTATTCATTTTTGCTCTATGTGATAATGCGTCTTGAGAAATAAACATATTTTCTGTTTTTCCCATCCATTCTTTTAGGGCGGGTGCTTGAAGAGCTCTTCCATAAGAAAAACTTAATTTCCAATTAAAGCCGCCTATCTTATTCATTGCATCCAAGTGAGCAGTTGCTAGTAAATCTGATTGGCCTCCAGATAGAAAAGTTATTCCTGGAAGTTCTGAAGGTACATTTGCTATCAAGCAATCTAGAGTTCTTCTTGCAACCTCATCAACATCTGCTTGGGTGGCAGATTTTGATCCAGAAGTTATCATGTTTGGCTTTAAAATTGTTCCTTTGATATTTACTTCATTTTCTTGAAGATGTTTAAAAAGTGATTTCAACGACCTATCAGAGGCATCAAAGCACTCTTCAATAGAATGATCTCCATCCATAAGCACCTCTGGCTCGACCATGGGAACCATTCCATTATCTTGAACTAATTTTGCATAATCTGCTAAAGCTTTCATATTTGCATTTATGCATTCATCTGAGGGCATTCTTTCACCAATTTTAATTACCGCTCTCCATTTAGTGAATTTTGCTCCCATTGAAACGTATTCTTTTAATCTATCATCTAGACCATCTAAACCAACTGTAACTGTCTCCTCTGTATTCCCAATAGGCTGAAGTCCTTTATCAACTTTTATTCCTGGAAGGGCGCCTTGGTCACTAATAATATTTACAAGAGGTGTTCCGTCTTTAGCATTTTGTCTAATAGTTTCATCAAAAAGTATTACTCCACCAATGTTTCCTTTCATGCCAGATGCTCTGAAAAGCATTTCACGATAATCTCTTCTATTTTCTTCTGTTGACTCAACTCCAATTGAATCAAATCTTTTACCGCATGTTGGATTGCTTTCATCAGCAGCAAGAATTCCCTTACCCCCTGAAACTATGTATGAAGCAATTTCTTCTAAAGTGTTTAATGACATCCCTCTCTCCTATTTTTTAAACCTTAGCCTTTAAAGCTGCTATAGATGGCAAATCCTTTCCTTCCATGAACTCAAGGAAAGCACCACCACCTGTAGAACAATATGATACATCATCTTTATTTATAAATTTATTTATAGCTGTCAAAGTCTCTCCTCCACCTGCTATAGAAAATCCATCTGACTTTGCAATAGAGTTAGATAGTTGCTCTGTGCCCCTTGAAAAATATTTATTTTCAAAAACTCCTAAAGGTCCATTCCACAAAATAGTTCTTGATGTAGAAATAATGCTCTCTATTTCTTCATTTAGAAATTGATCTAAAATCATCTCATTTTCTCTAACTTCAGCAATATTTTTCTCTTGAATATCATCACCCTCAAACGTTTTTGATGTAACAACAGTCTTGGGCAGAATTATTTTGCCATCTTTTAATAAGTCTTTTGCGATATGGACCATTGACTCTTCAAATAAAGAAATTCCCACCTCATGCCCCGCTGCTTTTATGAAAGTATTTGCTATGCCGCCACCCACAATAATATAATCAGCCTTAGTATTGATATTCTTAATCAACTCTAATTTAGTTGAGACCTTTGACCCCCCTATAATTGCTGTATAAGGATTCATTGATTCATTTAAGGCCTTTGTTAAGGCTTCTATTTCTTTCTCTAATAATATTCCTGCACAGGCTGAATTAGAATGAGCAATTGCAGAATGTGTAGATGCCTGTTCTCTGTGTGAAGTCCCGAAAGCGTCGAAAACATATATATCTCCTAGGCTACTTAATGCCCGGCCAAGCTCATTAGAATTAGTCTTTTCGCCAGCAAAAAATCTAATATTTTCTAAAATTTGAATATTCGATGAACTATTAAAAATTTCGGAGCTATCAAGACTATCAACTAAATCAACCTTGCACTCAAGAATTCTTGAAAGTTCTTTAACAAGAGGCTTTAAAGAAAACTGTTCTTCAAAACTTCCTTCAGTTGGTCTTCCCAAATGAGTAATTAATAAGACCTTTGCATTATTTTCTAATGCAAATTTAATTGTTGGCATACAGGCAATAATTCTCGTGTTATCAACCACAGCCCCATCTTTAATGGGAACATTCATGTCCACTCTAATAACCAGATTTTTATTTGAAATATTAAGTTCTGATAACCTATTCATCTACTAACGATTTTGCTATTTCCACAACATTAGAGGTGGTAAAACCAAAATGCTCTAACAAGATATTAGCAGGAGCTGATTCGCCAAATGTTTCTATACCCAATACTTTGTCACTTTTATTTAGAATTTTATACCAAGAGTTAGGGTGTGATAATTCTATTACAAGTGAGGGTAGATCTTCTTTAATAACGGATGACTGATATTCTTTATTTTGTTGTAAAAATTTATCCAGGCATGGCATAGAAACTATATTAGATATGATGCCATGTTCTTTTTTTAAGCTTGATGCCGCATCAACTGCTAATTGCAGCTCACTTCCAGAAGCTATTAAAGTTATGTTTGCATTATCTTGATCGTCCAATAAATATCCACCATTTTCAATAGCTTTAATTTGATCATCGTTTCTTAAAATTGGAGAAGTATTTTGCCTGCTAAATATTAAACATGTTGGAGTGTTTTCTGACGTAACTGCATTTTTCCAGGCAACTGCAGTCTCAACTAAATCAGCAGGTCTCCAGCTATTTAAATTTGGAGTAGATCGTAATGTCACTAAATGCTCCACAGGCTGATGCGTTGGACCATCTTCTCCTAGGGCTATAGAATCATGAGTGTAGACAAATATATTTGGTAATCCCATTAATGCAGATAATCTAACGGCATTTCTAGCATAATCAGTAAATACTAAGAAGGTTGCTCCATAAGGTTTAATCCCGCCATGAAGAACCATACCATTCATAATCGCAGACATACCAAATTCTCTAACTCCATAATTAATATGATTGCCAGAAGGGTTTTCATTCGAGAAAGTTGAGCTGGACTTTGAAAAAGTATTATTAGATGGTGTTAAGTCTGCTGAACCGCCAACAAGCTCAGGCAATTCTTTTACAAAAAAGTCTAAACATACTTGAGATGCTTTTCTTGTCGCCATTGAGGAATTATCTGTGTTGCATTGATTTAAGAAGGCACTATAAATCTGGTCAAAATCACCAGGCATATTGCCAGACATTCTTCTTGAAAGCTCATTATATTGTTTTGGATGGTTGTTTTTATAAGCCTCTATCATGGCATTCCAATCATCATTAATTTCTGTTCCGCGTTCTGTAGCATTCCAAAAATCATAAACAGATTCTGGTACCTCAAATGGCTCATAGTTCCAACCTAAAGCTTGTCTGGTTTTTAAAATTTCTTCATCTCCCAAAGGCGCCCCATGAGCATCTGCTGTTCCCGCTTTTGCTGGAGAGCCAAAGCCAATAGTTGTCCTACAAAAAATCATAGTAGGTTTTTGTGTTTCATTTTTAGCTAAAATAATAGCTTCATTAATTTCATCAACATTGTGTCCATCAACTTCTATGGTCTGCCATCCATAGCTATCAAATCTTTTTACGCTGTCATCAGTGAACCAATTCTCTATTTCTCCATCTATAGAAATTCCATTTTGATCATAAAAACAAATAAGTTTCCCTAGGTTATGAGTGCCGGCAAAAGAGCATGCTTCATGAGAAACTCCTTCCATCAAACAACCATCACCAAGAAATGCATAAGTAAAATGATCTATAGGCTCTTCTTGAGGGGTATTAAATTGTGCAGCTAATATTTTTTCGGCTATTGCCATGCCAACTGCATTAGCAATACCTTGTCCTAAAGGCCCAGTGGTGGTCTCTATGCCAAACTGCAAGTCATACTCTGGATGACCTGGTGTTTTAGATTTTAATTTCCGAAAGTCTTTTAAGTCCTCCACAGATAAATCATAACCAGTTAAATGCAGCAAACTATATAAAAGCATTGAGCCATGGCCGTTTGACAAAACAAACCTATCCCTATTAAACCAATATGGATTTGATGGATTATGATTTAAGTGGTTTTTCCATAATGCTGTAGCTATTTCAGCCATTCCCATTGGCATTCCTGGATGACCTGAATTAGCTTTTTGAACAGCATCTATTGAAAGAAATCTTAAGGCGTTTGTTGGCTCAGAGTTGTGCAATTTTTTTATTTGTTAGAGAGTTTTACAAATAATAATATTTATAAATGTTAATTAATAGCTAATTTGTTAGTTTTTAATATAATACATAATTAAATGTGATTTTTTATCTTTTTTGCACCATTAATTAGCTGCTAAAAATTCGATTTTCACAACATTTTTTATAAATATTTGGAGAAAAAATGAGTTATATATTTACCTCAGAGTCAGTATCTGGAGGTCACCCAGATAAAGTATGTGATCAAATCTCAGATGCAGTTCTTGATGCATATCTTGCAGAAGATCCTAATAGCAGAGTTGCTTGTGAAACTATGATTAAAAATAATATGGTTTATATTGCTGGAGAAATTACTTCCCTAGGAAGTCCTGAACTTGAGCCAATTGTTAGAAAAACTATAAACGAAATTGGTTATAACGATGATGAATATGGTTTTAATGGTGATACTTGTGAATTTACTAACCTTGTTTTTGAACAATCTCCAGATATTTCACAAGGCGTTACTGAGGGTGAAGGTGAAAACTTAGAACAGGGAGCTGGAGATCAGGGTTTAATGTTTGGCTATGCATGTAGAGAAACTGAATCTTTGATGCCTCTTCCAATTGACCTATCCCATAAGCTTGTAAAAAAACAAGCCGATGTTATGAAAAGCGGCGAAATTTCGTGGCTAAGGCCTGATGCAAAAAGTCAGGTTAGTGTTATTTACTCAGATGATGGGAAAACCATAGAAGGTTTATCTGCAGTTGTATTGTCGACTCAGCATGATGAAGATGTTTCCCAGGAAGAGATTAAATCTGAAGTAATGGATAAAATAATCAAGCCTATTGTTCCAGAGGAATGGATTCTTGATTCCACAAATATATATATAAATCCAACAGGAAAATTTGTTATAGGAGGTCCTGTGGGTGACTGTGGACTAACCGGAAGGAAAATTATTGTGGACACATATGGTGGGATGGCTCGCCACGGCGGGGGTGCTTTCTCAGGGAAAGACCCATCAAAGGTTGATAGGTCTGCAGCTTATGCATCAAGGTATGTAGCAAAGAATATTGTTGCTGCTGGTCTCGCAGATTATTGTGAAATACAAGTTTCATATGCTATTGGTGTTGCAAAACCAACTTCAATTCACGTCGAAACTTTTAATAGCGAAAAAATTTCAAAAGAAGCAATCGTTAAGATAGTAGAAGAGGAGTTTGATCTAAGGCCTAAAAGCTTAATCAACATGCTCGATCTGAAAAGGCCTATATATCAGCCAACAGCGGCTTATGGACACTTTGGCAGAAGCGACATAGATCTGTCTTGGGAAAAAACTGATAAAGCAGCGGATATTGCTAAGTAAATAAACATAAATAAGGAAAAATAAAATGGAAAATGACTTCAAAGTTGCCGATATTAATTTGGCTGAATTTGGCAGAAGAGAAATATCTCTGGCTGAAAATGAAATGCCTGCATTAATGGCTTTAAGAGATAAGTATAGAGATGAGCAACCTTTAGCTGGAGCAAAAATTATGGGTTGTATTCACATGACAATTCAAACGGCTGTATTGATGGAGACATTGATAGATCTTGGAGCTGAATTGAGATGGTCATCATGCAATATTTTTTCAACTCAAGATCATGCTGCAGCAGCAATGGCAGCAAAAGGAATACCTACCTTTGCATGGAAGGGCGAGACTGAAGAAGAGTTTGTGTGGTGTATCGAGCAAACAATTTGTAAGGACGGCAAACCCTGGGATGCTAATATGATTCTTGATGATGGTAGTGATTTAACAGCTATGGTACATGAAAAATTTCCTGAGATGCTTGAAACCATTCATGGTGTTTCCGAGGAAACTACAACTGGTGTACATAGACTTAAAGAGATGCTTGAAAAAGGTGAACTTAAAATCCCAGCTATAAATGTAAATGATTCAGTAACTAAAGCAAAAAATGATAATAAATATGGATGCCGACACAGTCTAAATGATGCTCTAAAGAGAGGCACGGACATGTTGTTATCTGGAAAGAAAGGTCTTGTTATAGGGTATGGTGATGTAGGTAAAGGATCAGCAGCCAGCCTTGCTCAGGAAGGAATGATTGTTAGTGTTGTAGAGTCAGATCCAATTTGTGCTATGCAGGCATGTATGGACGGTTTTTCTGTTGTTTCTTGTTATAAGGATGGCGTTGTTACAAGAAATCCATCAGATATCAATATGCAAGTCATGGGCGATACTGATCTGATCGTTACAACAACAGGAAATGTAAATGTATGTGATTCAGCAATGTTAAGTACCCTTAAAAATACCGCCGTTGTCTGTAACATAGGTCACTTTGATAATGAAATTGATACAGCTTTTATGAGAGAAGAATATTTCTGGGATGAAATCAAACCACAAGTTCATAGGATCTTTAGAGATACAAAGCCTGAAGGCACACCAGACCTTTCAAGTAAAAATTATCTAATTTTGCTTGCAGAAGGACGCCTAGTTAACCTTGGGAACGCTACCGGTCATCCAAGTAGAATTATGGATGGTTCATTTGCTAATCAAGTTTTAGCTCAAATTCATTTATATAAGCAAGGTTTTGCAAATATTAATGATGAAGATACAAGAGCAGAGATGATAACTGTTGAAGTTCTTCCTAAGAAGCTTGATGAAGAAGTTGCAGCTTTAATGGTTGCTGGCTTTGGAGGCGTTGTAACACAATTAACCCAGGACCAAGCTGATTACATTAACGTTCCACAAGAAGGACCGTTTAAAGAAGAAAGCTACAAATATTAACCTCAACCTGTGCAATTATGGGCATAATTGCCCATAATACGCACTATGAATTTAATTAAAATTTTTCTTGGCATATTCTTGCTTGCATCTCTTCTTGGATGTGGAGTCAAAGGTCCTTTGATAAATTTTAATAATACTACTTACATACAATGAGTTCTTTTAAATATAATTCCAGTGAGCTATTTTGTGAAAATGTAAATCTTAAAGAAATAGCAAAAGATTTTGGAACACCTTCATACGTTTATTCAAAAAAAGCTATAGAAGAAAATGCAAAAGCATATGTGAATTCTTTTGATAATCCTAAAAATTTAGCTTGCTTTGCTGTTAAATCTCTAAGCAATATATCTATTCTCAAGATAATTAAAGATTTAGGTTGTGGCTTTGATATTGTTTCGGGCGGAGAGCTTCATAGAGTATTATCTATTGGAGCTGACCCTAAAAAAATTATTTTTTCTGGAGTTGGTAAGACAGAGAAAGAAATAGAACAAGGCATTCAAAATAATATTTTATCTTTTAATGTTGAGTCAGCCTCTGAGCTTTACAATATTGAAAGAAAAGCTAAAGACTTAAATTCATCTGCTCCAATTTCTATAAGAATCAACCCAGATATTGATTCTGGGGGGCATGACTATATTACTACAGGGAGAAAAGGGGATAAATTTGGAATTTCTTCAATTGAAGACATTTTTGAGTTATGTAGGTATTCATCTACCTCTCAAAATTTAAATTTGGTGGGTCTTGCATGTCATATTGGATCACAAATTCTAGACCTCGACGGATATATAAAATCTGCAGATAAAATTTTTGAGCTATCTGATCAGCTTTCAAAGGAAGGTATTGAATTAGATTTTCTTGATCTAGGCGGCGGTCTTGGCGTTACCTATGAGGATGAGGTTCCACCCGCACCCAAGGAGCTTATTTCATCTTTAGAAAAAAAATTTAGTGGAAGAAAAGAAAGATTAATCTTAGAGCCAGGCAGGAGTATTTCAGCAAATACTGGAGTTCTTTTAACAAAAGTTGAATACATCAAGGATAACTTTTTAATTGTTGATGCTGCGATGAATGACCTTTTGAGGCCGGCTTTATATAAAGCCACTCATGGTGTCTGTAATCTTGATGAGAAAAAAGAAAACACTAAAAATTGGAATATTGTAGGTCCTGTATGCGAATCTTCAGATTTTTTAGCAAAAAACGTTTCTGTTGAGGCTGTTGAGGGAGATTATATTGCTATTAAAAATGCTGGAGCTTACGGCTTTGTAATGGCATCAAACTATAATTCTAGGCCCAGGGCCTGCGAAGTATTAATAAATGATGATAAGTCGTCGCTTATTAGAAAGAGAGAAACTTTTGATGATTTGCTTGAGCTAGAAAGAATCAATGACTAGTTTTGATAAAATGCATGGTAATGGGAATGACTTTATTGTTTTAAATTCTATTGAAAAAGATTTAGTTCTAAGAAAATCTCTTATTAAAAAACTCTCAGACAGAAACCGCGGAATCGGCTTTGATCAATTAATTTTAATCAGTATCCCCACAAAAGATAATCATGATTTCTCAGTAAAATTCTTTAATGCTGATGGGGGTGAGGCAAGCATGTGTCTTAATGGAATTAGGTCAGCCGCTTCGTATATTTGGAGGCACGATTTTGCTCCTAAAAAATCTATAATAATAAAGACTAAAAATAGATTAGTTATATGTAAGCCAGTTGGAAATAAAATAAGAGTTGATATTAAAATTTCTGAAGTTTATAAGAATGATAGTCTTTACAAGAAAATATCAGGTGATATATCTCATCAGTTTGATTTTGTTGATTCTGGGAATATGCATTTATGCATAAAACAAAGCTCAATTAAGAACGAAGACATAAATGCACTTTATAAAAATTTAACCAGATATATAAAACCCCTTAAATGCAATCTATCTATCTATAAAGTTTCAAAAGACAATATAGATATCAGGACTTATGAAAATGGGGTTGGTGAAACTCTTTCATGCGGCTCTGCTTCTCTGGCAGTAGCGTCACTGTGTATTAAAGATAAATGTAGAGTTAAATCTTCAGGAGGTGCCTTAGATTTTAAAAAGAAAAACAATGATACTATGGAGATGATTGGACCTGCTGAATTTGTATTTTCTGGGAGTTTTGATGACTAATAAATTAGACCCAAAGGAAGTTGAACTTTTTTTGCTTGATAACTTAGATTTCTTTGAATCAAGAGAATCTCTTGTCGGTGAAATGAAATTTAGACACTCAAGCAGCTCTGCATCCTCATTGTTAGAAAGGCAAATAAACAAACTTAGAGATGAGCAAAGTAATTTAATGGATCTTTTATCATCATTTGTTAATACGGCTCAATTAAATGAAGACTTGTTCAAAAAATCAAAAGAGCTTACCTTATTAATTCTTGGAGCTTCAAGCAGAAATCAAATAAAAGAAATTGTTCAAAAAAGTTTTACTGAAAACTTTGGAGTAAATAATTGCAAATTAGACTTTTATTCCAACTCAGATATTGGTGAGATTGAAGATAAAACTGGTATGTCTTTTCACAAAGGAGCTGTTCATTGTGGTTCTTTCTCTAAAGAAAAGATGGAATTTTTATTTAAAGATGAAAATGTTGAATCAGTAGCTTTGGCTGTTTTAATTGATAGCAAAGAAATTGGGATACTAATGCTAGGTAGCTATGAAAGAACGAGGTACCTTGGTGATGAAGATACAACTTTTATAGAATATATTAGAGACATCTTAGAGAAAAAATTAGAATCAATCGATAGCTTAAATGCCTCTTGAGCAATTCATAGATAAAGATATAAATCTTTACCTAAGTTATATATCCGAAGTTAAAAATCTCTCTCAAAATACAACTAGCTCTTATAAAAGAGATCTTCGGAAATTATCTATATTCTTATATTCGATAAATATTAAGGATTATGACGAAATCGATGATGGGGTTTGTACTAGCTGGCTTGGTAAACTCTATTCTCTAGAAAACAACCCAAAAACGATACAAAGACATCTGTCTTCTGCAAAAGGATTCTTTAGGTTTTTAAAGAAAAATTCAATAATAGATTCTTCTCCTTTTGAATTAGTAAAAGCTCCAAAATCCCCAAGCTATCTTCCAGAGGTGTTATCACCAGAAGATGTGAGCCAATTATTAAATTTTAAACCGTCAGATGCATTAGAAATACGAGATTTGGCTATAGTTGAATTAATGTATTCATCAGGCTTAAGAGTGTCTGAAACTGCGAATATTAATCTAGATGACTTTGAAGAAGAAATGTCTTTTCTTAGAGTTTTAGGGAAAGGCGCAAAAACTAGGCTTGTACCCATTGGAAGATATGCAAAAAATGCTATTTATAATTGGATTGATGAAAGAACTAAATATTCTGAGGATACAAATGCACTTTTTATAAATTTAAAAGGTAGCAGGCTTAGTGTTCGGAGTATTCAGTTGAGACTCAAAAGACTAGCTCTTAAACAAGGTCTTCCGCCCATTCATCCGCATATGCTTAGACATAGCTTTGCGACTCACATGCTTGAATCGAGTGGAGACCTGAGAACCATTCAAGAGTTGCTGGGTCATAGTTCATTATCCACAACTCAAATATATACAAAGCTAGATTACCAACATTTGGTGAAAATATATGATCAAGCCCATCCTAGAGCTAAGAAATGACAAGAGTTAAACTCATAACTTTTGATCTTGATGATACCCTTTGGGACAACGGCCCAACTATTGCAAATGCTGAGATATATACTAGAAAATGGATTGAAGAAAAGGTAGGAAAAGTTGAATGGGGCAATTTTGATGATTTTATTAACCTAAGAAATAATTTAATTAATAAGGATCCGAGTATTGCTTGGGATATAAGTAAGTTGAGAAAAGAGATTTTTAAAAAGAAAATTGATCATCTTGTAGCTCCTGCTGAGGCTGAAACCTTGGCAAATGATGCTTTTAGTATTTTTATAGAAAAAAGACATGAGGTTGAGTTATTTGATGGTGTTGCTTGTGCCCTGAAGTCTCTATCTCAAAACTACTCATTAGGCGTTTTAACAAACGGGAATGCAAATATTTATAGATTTGATATAGGACAATATTTTAAGTTTTCTATAAGCTCCCTGGAAGCAAAAGATAGCAAGCCAAATAGACCACATTTTGACAAAGCTTTACAAAAGATCGATGGGATTAGTTTTGCTGAAATGCTTCATATTGGAGACCATCAAATTAATGATATTTTCGCAGCAGATCAACTAGGAATAAAAACTTTATGGTTTAATAATAATAATGCTGAATGGTCTCAAAACTTTAAAAGACCTAAAGATTTCTCAGACTGGCACAAACTGCCAAAAATAATTGAAGAGCTATATGAATGACAAAGATTTAACAAAAGCTATATTAAATGTTTTTAAAAAAGAATTAGGGGCTATTGGTGATGCTTTACCATCAGAACTATTAAATGGTATTAAAAAAAATATTACTCCCGAGATAGAGAAACTCATAGAAAGAAGTGGCTATGTAACAAAATCAAAATATGACTCTTTAGAAAGATTAGCCCAAGAGCTAGAAAAAAGAATTATTGATTTAGAGAGAAACTTATAAGCTTACAATGTATTTTGATAGCTCTTTAATGTCGCTATCAGATAGTGCTGCAGCCTGAGCATACATTAATGCGCTTTGAGGACCTCTCTCTATCTTATTTTTATATTCATTAAGAGATGAGGCAATATATTCACTTTTTGCATCTTTGAATGATGGACCAATTCCACCCTCTCCTTTTGCTCCATGACATGCAATACAGCCCGCATATAACTTGCTGCCTTTGGATGCTTTGGTGTCTGTCTCTGCAACAGCAGCTTCAGCACCACATTCTTGACCTTCGATACATATATTTATATCAAGATGAATCCTTTGAATTACAGACTCATCATACTTTTTACCATTAAAAAGAAACAGTGCGCATAAGGGTAAGATATATAAGTAAAATTTATTTTTCATAATAATCCTATGAGTTTGGTCTTTGGAGTTCAACCACATGGTCTACAACTTTTAAAATCTCAGCAAAAGATCCTTTAGGTTCAATAATATATGTGCCATCTACAACCATCATAGGAACACTAGTAACTTTTAACTGTTTTGCATATTTAATACTTCTATTAACTTTTTGCTTAACTGTAAAGGAATTTAAATACTGGGATGTAACTTCTGGAGCAACACCAAATTTAGATAAAAATTCTTGGATTGCTTTAGGGTTTTGAAGGAAATTTCCTTCCTTATGAATTGTTACAAACACTGCTGAATGGGTTGATGGATCTAACTTTAAAGACTCTATAGTAAAATAAAGCGCAGCGTGAAGTTGATGAATGCCACCCCAAGTAATTGGCATTTTAACTAGCTTAGTGTCTGGCCCTTGATTTGCTTTCCAGCTATTGATTGCAGGTTCAAATGAGTAACAGTGATTGCATCCATACCAAAATGATTCTGTAACCTCTACAATTCCATCTTTTTTAACCGGCAATGGATTATCAACCAGCCTATAATCTTTTCCAAGCTTGTATTCAGCATTGATAGATATTGCAAAAATAGCTAAAAGTGAAAGTTTTGTTATGTTCTTTATGTACTTTTTCATTTGTATAAACCGTGCATATAATTTGCAAGTGCATCTATTTCTCTGTCAGTTAAATTCTCTGCGATAGATTGCATAACAAGTGATTGTTCGCCTGCGTTTCTCTCTTTAGATCTATAAGCCTTGAGTGAAGAAGTTAGGTATCCTATTTGCTGTCCTGAAACTGAAGGGTATCCAGCAAGATTATTACCATCTCCATATACAGAGTGACATGAAGTGCATGCAGGTATTTCTTTTTTCATATTTCCAAATCTGTAAAGCTGGACCCCAAGCTCTAATAATTCTTCATCATTCCTGGCTTGACCAACTGTTGATACATTAGAGCTATAAAAAGCAGCTATATCTAATAAATCTTTTTCACTCAATGATGTGAGATATGGTGTGACTGTCATCATAAGTACGTTATTTCTTTCGCCGCTTCTAAAATATTTTAATTGTTCATATAAAAATTTCTCATTTTGGCCTGCTAATTTTGGCCAATCTGTATTTAAGCTATTTCCATCATTCCCATGGCATGCAACACAAGATTCTACAAGCGAAGCTCCATTGGAGGCATCGCCTGATTTAAATACCTCAGGCATATCTTTTGGACCAGATAATTTTTCTGCAGCATATGTATCAAAAGCAATACTGAGTGAAGCAATAAATATCAAAAATGATTTCATATAAATAAATAATAAATAGTGTGTCTTTGTGATGTGTATTATAAACATAGGTTGGTATGATATAAACGTTTAAATGAAAAACCTTTTTAAAGAATCTGAGTTTATGCTTGGAGTAACTAAGTTTAAAAACCTTCCGGATGACGTGGGTAATGAGATTCTTTTGGCTGGAAGATCTAATGCTGGCAAATCAAGCGCGCTCAATGCCTTAACGAGCAACCCAAAATTGGCGAGAATAAGCAAAACTCCCGGAAGAACCACTGAAATTAATTTTTTTAAAGTTAATGATTCTTTAAAACTTGTTGATCTTCCAGGATATGGGTTTGCTAAATCAAGTTTTCATAAGAGAAAGGATTGGGCCCCACTTTTAGAAGAATACTTCTTAAAAAGAGAATCGCTTAAAGCAGTTGTTATATTCATGGATATAAGACATCCCTTGAAAGATAGCGATAGAGATATGATTGCTCTTTGTAATGATTCTAATGTCCCGTTCATTCCAGTACTAACAAAAAGCGATAAGATGTCTAATAATCAAAAAAATAAAGCCCTTTCTCAAGTTAACAAAAACATGATGGAGGTTGAGGCTATTATGGTATCTTCAAAAGATATCACCGGTTTTGACAAGCTATCTAAGGAAATACTAAAATTTTCAAGTGCTTGAATACCAAAAACAAGATTGTGGATTAACCTTAATAGAAGGCTTGGAATGCTACTACCAATCTTTTCCTGAATCAAAAGAAATACTAAAGGATAGCCCAGAATCTGGATCCCTGTTACGCGACCATGACTGTACTCATGTAATTTTTGGCCTCGATATATCAATTGACCAGGAGGCTATATTAGATACATGGGTCCTATGGGGCACTTCTTTTAAATGGAGATATCTTCTTAGCTATGCAAAGCTTCCACAAATCAAGGACCTTCAAAAAAGACTGATAAGTGAATTAGGGATCAAGGGGTTTTTAGGCCTGTATTGGAACACTCTATCAATCAAAAGAAAAGTTTTCTTCCGGACTCGTAAAATGAAAAAGAAATGGCCTTTCCAGGTGCCCGAGGAATATTTAGGTATGAAAATATCTGACCTAAGAGAGATCCATGGCATCAATGTACTTTCAGCAGAAGAGTTAAATTACATACCTACCAAATGGTCCGGCTCTATAAATAATTAGAAATTCTATCTATAAAAGAATCAAAGTAATCTGACTGTGCTTTTGATGAAGCATTTCTGCTTGCAAGGGTCATATAAAATGCTCCCTTTGGAATAATGCCACTATTAATAAAAGCAGCCCCAATATAAAAATTTGTCATTGTTAAAAGATTAGCGTACTCACTTCTTTCTTTTGCATAAATTTTATAATTTTTTTCCAAATCAACTATTTCTTGATATTGACCGAGATTAAATAAAGCAGCGATAAGCATGCTAAAGCTTGTAACATGATACTCGTCATTAATTTCTTTTTTATTTAAGGTGACCTCATTAGAGAACTTATTAAAGAGCTCTACGCTTTCTTTGTAGTCTTTCATATAAAACTTGATTACAGCCTTTTGATAAAGAAAATAGTCATCTTTTTCAAGATTTTCATTTGCAATTTTTAATGCCCTTTCAAACTCATTTCTTTTCATTGCAGCAATTAGCTTGTTGTATTGATTAGCGCCACTATCTAGCAGTACGTTTTTTTCTTGAGCCATTAAAAAAGTAAATCTATGTAAAACGTCTCTATGAACAACTGGTTCGTTGTTAATTTGAGTTGGCTCATATTTTAATTTTTTTACTGCTGTTAGTGTGGCTCTATCAAAACCATCACAGCTGATGAATTCTGTTCTTGGGTTGTAAACATTTCCGCATTGTCTCTCTAGAATTTGATAATTTATGGTCTTGCCATTTTTATCTATGTCAAACTTTACAATCAAATATCCCATCTCACTCTCTTGCTGCATTTTGCTGGGATAGATTGGCCTAACTTTTTTTATAGGCTTATATGTTGAGATGTGGGAAAGAAAATCATAAGAACTTATGGCTTTCTTATTATGGATTATAAAAGCTGCGTCTTTTAGCTCTTCGCTTATCCTACAATCTGAATAAATTTGATCTTTCTTCGAAAAGCCCTCATTTTCAATACAGCTTAAAAAATTATTTCTCTCTTCTAAATATATTTTTTCAAAATAATCTAAAAGAATTGGGTTAGTGTTTGCGCCGACAGCGATTGAGAATGTATATATTATTAAAAATAATTTAATGTGCTTCATTCCAATTTTTTCCTATTGCTGCGTCCGCAATTAATGGAATATCAAGCTTTACAGCTTTTTCCATCATATCCTTCATTATATTTAAAATTTCTTTAGCATTTGCTTTAGGTGTTTCAAAAATTAATTCATCATGCACCTGCATAATCATTTTTGTTTGGGGCAACTCTTTATCTAAAAATGCATTTATGTCTATCATAGCTTTTTTAATAATGTCTGCTGCTGATCCCTGCAAAGGTGCGTTAATAGCAGCTCTTTCTGCCGCTTGTCTTCTTAGACCATTTGCGGCATTGATTTCATTAAGATATAGGCGTCTTCCCATTATGGTTTCAACAAACATATCTTCTTTTGCTTGAGCTTTTGTATTAGCCATATAGTCTTTTACGCCGGTATATCTGTCGAAATAAGTATCTAAATATTTTTGCGCATCTGCTCTGGGTATATCTAGCTGTCTTGTCAGCCCGAAAGCAGACATCCCATACATTAGGCCAAAGTTAATTGCTTTGGCGCTTCTTCTTTGTTCGTCTGTTACATTTTCTATATTTACTCCAAAGACTTCTGCTGCTGTTGAGGAATGAACATCTAATCCTTTGTTGAAAGCATTTGTTAAATTTGTATCTTTTGAAAGATGTGCCATGATTCTAAGCTCAATCTGTGAATAATCTGCTGATATCAAAACATTGCCTTTCTCTGGAACAAAAGCTTCTCTTATTCTTCTTCCTTCTGAGGTTTTAATTGGTATGTTTTGTAAATTAGGTTCTGTAGATGAAAGCCTTCCGGTTGAGGTTATAGCTTGTTGATATGAAGTATGGATTCTTTGGGTTGCCGAATTCTCAATTTTAATAAGGCTGTCGGTATAAGTTGATTTAAGCTTTGCCAAAGTTCTATATTGAAGAATAATTTTAGGTAACTCATATTCTTCTGATAGTCTTTGAAGGGTTTCTTCATTTGTTGATGGTTGTCCTTTAGGAGTTTTCTTGAGAACTGGCAACTTAAGCTTTTCATATAAAACTTCTAAGAGTTGCTTGGGTGAGTCTAGATTAAATTCTTCACCAGCAATTTTGAAAGCCTGAGAGCTTAAGTCTGATATTTTTTCTGCAAGCTCTTCTGAGTGAGCAGCTAGTTTATCTTTATCTATTTTTGCTCCGTTTTGTTCAACTTTGGAGAGAACATAGACAAGTGGATACTCAATATCTTCCAGTAATTTTTTTTGTGTTGGCTTATCTTCAAGCAGCCCCTCAAGTTTGTTGTAAAGTCTTAAAGTTATATCGGCATCTTCTGCTGCATAGTTAGTTGCAACATCAATTTCAACCTCTGAAAAACTAATTTGTTTTGAAGCAGTACCAGCAACATCACCATACTTGATTGTTTCATAGTCAAGATAATATAAGGCTAGCTTATCCATTCCATGTCTGGTTGCAGTACTGTTAAGAACATACGACATAAGCATGGTATCTGCATGAAATTTATCTAACTGAATCTTATGCCTTGATAGAATTGGTATATCAAATTTTAGATTCTGGCCAACAGCTTTTTCCTTATTTCGCTCTATAGCTTTGCCAATTATTTCAACTACTAAATCTAAACTGGGTTGATCGGGACAGTCTTCATATGTATGACCTATAGGTATATAACACCCAGTACCTTCTTTAACAGATAATGATATGCCAACAAGATTCGCAGTAATTGTATCCAGTGAATCTGTTTCGGTGTCTATTGCATAAACCATACATTCATCAAGATTTTTTGCCCAGTCTTGTAATTGATATTTACTTAGAACAGTTTCGTAGTTTTTGTTTTTCTCTTTTAGGGCTTCTTTAACATCTGGTTGTTTGGATGCGTTATTGATTGATTTCATTGAGGAGTTTTTTGGTAATGCTTTAAACTCTAGCTCAGAAAATAATTCATCAAGTTTTTCTTGATTAGCATTAAGCTCTAATAAGCTTTCAAAGCTTACGCCAATATCAACATCTTCTTTTAAAGAAACTAGCTCTATATTTCTATCAAGCTCATCTAAAGAATTTCTTAAGTTTTCTCCAACCACTCCTTTTATTGATTCTGCATTTGATTTAATGCCTTCCAGATTCTTGAACTCCATTAGCCATTTTGCAGCAGTTTTTTGTCCGACTTTGGGCACTCCGGGAATGTTGTCTGATGCATCACCAACAAGCGCTAGCATGTCTCTGATTTGGGATGGTTTTACACCAAACTTTTCAAATACTTTATCTTCATTAAATATCTGATGGGTCATTGTATTCATTATTGTTGTACTAGGGTCTTCAACTAACTGCATTAGATCTTTATCTAGCGATGAAACAACAGCCTTGAATTTCTTATCTTTAGCTGTTCTTACTAAAGTTGCAATAACATCATCTGCCTCAACACCTTCTATTTCAATTAAGGGAAATCCAATTGCTTTACATATATCTTTTAAAGGTTTTAACTGCTCTCTTAAATCATCTGGCATAGGAGGCCTATTAGACTTATATTCTTTATAAATTTCATTTCTAAACGTCTTTCCTTTTGCATCAAAGACTACGATTATTGGCGACCCCTCGCTATCTTTTTTTAAAGTCATCAACATATTGGTGACTCCCTTTATTGCTCCAGTAGGCTGTCCTCTAGAGGTGCTTAGCGGTGGCATCGCATGATAAGCACGATAAAGATATGAAGAGCCGTCGATTATAAAAATTCTATCTTTCATATTAGTTTTATTGCCTAAGATGTATTATGTGTATGTATTTTTAAAAAATAAATTGGTTTATTTATATGATTAATCATCTCAAAAGCTTTATTAAATCAGTGTATCAAAACTATTTCGAAATAGCCTCTTGTTTGAGTGCATCTGCAATAATTTTATTAGCCATAATAATGGATAATGTTCTTGGGCTTGAAGCATGCCCAATGTGCATAATGACAAGATATATATTTGGGATGATTGCTGTAATATCTCTCATTGGAATCATTACAAATAAATTTTTTGTCATAAATAAATTGCTTATGGTCGTGTCTTCTTTTGCGGGCCTCACTGTAACAGGAAAACAAATTTATCTTCAAAATCTAAGCGAAGAGCAGATTTCTAGCTTGTCGATGGGTTGCGGCATGCCACTTAATGTCCAGATAGAGTATTTTGGCTTCTTTGGTGGCATTGCAAATGCATTCAAAGGCGGCCCAACTTGCGCTGAAGTTAATTGGGAGTTTGTTTTTAATTTTGCAGAGTGGGGCTTCATTTTTTTTATAGTATTCTTTATAGCCTCGGTTCTAAAAATTATTAAGCCATAAAATTATCTTATTTGTAATAAAACTACATATTAAATCTTGATAGAAGCTTTTAATTAAGCTTTTTTGATAGGGTTTGACTAAAAGTTATGCTTATTATTAAATTCACTACATATATGTAAATATTTTACAGTTATGTATAATTTTAGAGCACAATAGGTATAAAGATAATATGAGCAATATGGATAGCATCAAGGCCCATCACCTTTCTAGTGAAGAGTTAATAGTAGAAGCTGTTAGAAATAATGAAGGTATTATTGCAAGCAATGGAGCATTTTCAACTTCGACTGGAGAAAGAACGGGTCGAAGTCCAAATGATAGATTTATTGTCCAAGAGGCGACTACATCTGATCTTATTGACTGGGGTGATATTAATAAGCCTTTTGAATCAAATAAATTTGATCTCCTTTGGGATAAAGTAGAAACATATTTAACTAAAAAAAATAGATACGTATCGCATTTACATGTTGGATCACATGAAGATCACTACCTTCCTATAAAAGTTACTACTGAAACTGCCTGGCATGGGTTGTTTGCAAGATTAATCTTTGTTGTGCCTGATCAATACAACCCTTCTAATAAGCAAGAATGGGAAATATTAAGTGCGTCTAACTATGAATGTATTCCTGAGGTTGATGGAACAAATTCAGAGGGCTGTGTAATTATTAATTTTGCTAAAAGAAAGGTGCTTTTGGCAGGCATGAAATATGCTGGCGAATTAAAAAAATCTATGTTTTCTGCACAAAACTTTTTATTACCTGAAAAAGATGTTTTACCAATGCATTGCTCAGCAAATGTTAATTCAGATGGAAAAGTTGCATTATTTTTTGGCTTATCTGGTACTGGCAAAACTACTCTCTCTGCTGATCCAAGCTGCTCATTAATCGGTGATGACGAGCATGGCTGGGGCGAAGGATCTGTTTTTAATTTTGAGGGAGGCTGTTATGCAAAAACAATAGACCTTTCAGAGACAAATGAGCCAGTAATTTTTAAGGCAATTAGGCACGGCAGTGTTATTGAGAATGTATATTTAGATGATGCTAATAATCCAGACTACTACAACACAACCCTATCTGAAAATGGTCGTTGCTGCTATCCAAGATCACATATAGATGATGCTATAAAAGAAAATGCTGCTGGAGAACCTGAGACAGTTATATTTCTTACTTGTGATCTTACTGGACTAATACCGCCTGTATCGATTCTTTCCAAAGAAGCAGCTGCATATCATTTCCTTAGTGGTTACACTGCAAAGGTCGGGTCAACTGAGATGGGGTCTAGCTCATCTATTGAATCAACTTTTTCAACATGTTTTGGTGCGCCTTTCTTTCCTAGACCTGCTGGTGTTTATGCAGACCTGTTAATGAAAAGAGTTGAGTCATATAACTCTAAAGTTTTTCTTGTAAATACTGGCTGGACTGGAGGTCCATATGGAACAGGCTCAAGATTTTCAATACCCACAACTAGAAGGATAGTAAATGCAATTCAAAATGGTGAGTTAGATAATGTTGAGACGCAACATATACCTGGATTAAATCTTAATGTGCCTAAAAATATTGAAGGGGTAGAGCCTGTTTTATTAAACCCAGAGGAAACATGGCAAAGCCATGAAGACTATCAAATGTATTTAAATGAGCTAGTTAAAAAATTCCAAGATAACTTTAAAAAATTTGACGTTGGTCATGATATTATCTCTGCAGGGCCCAAATTTTAGAGACACCTGTGGACTTCCACAACCGATTAAATAATCTTAAACAACAATCTTTCTTTACTAAACTTGTTATTGAAAGAGGGATTGAAAAGGAATCTCTTAGGGTTAATAAAAATGGATTTATTTCTGAGCAAAAGCATCCAGAGGGCCTGGGATCATCTTTTACAAACCCATCTATAACAACTGACTTTGCTGAAGCGCTAATTGAAATTGTTACTCCTGTTTATACCGACCTAGATTTACTTCATGAAAAGCTTGAATCTCTTCATGTATTTATAAATAAAAATTTAGAGAATGGCGAAACTCTATGGCCATACTCAATGCCTCCTAAAATAAAACATGAGTCTGATATAAATATTGCGACCTATGGCAAAACTAATATGGGCCAATTAAAGCATATTTATAGAAAAGGTCTTGCAATAAGATATGGCAAAACGATGCAATGTGTTTCAGGCATTCATTACAATTTTTCATTATCTGATGAGTCTTTAAAAAATCTTTTAGGCACATCTATGCAAGAAGATAAAGATAAGGCTTACCTTGGCTTAATAAGAAACTTTAAAAGACTTTTCTGGTTTATTTTGCTTGAGTTTGGCAACTCTGCGGTAGTAGATAAAACTTTTGTTTCTGCAAGACAAAATGATTTAGATGAATTAAATGCAACAGATCTATTCAAAAAAAATGCTACATCATTAAGAATGAGTGATATTGGGTATCAAAGCAAAGCTCAAAAAAATCTAGATTTTAAATACAATGATTTAAGCTCCTTTTTAGATGAGCTAAAAATGGGTATTGTAAAACCTCATTCTGAATTTCAAGAGCTTGGTTTGATTGATAATAATGGCGAGTATCAGCAAATATCTGATGGGATACTTCAAATTGAAAATGAGCTTTATGACAGTATTCGGCCAAAACGCGCAGGCAAAAGCGGCCAAAGACCATATCAACTTTTAAAAGAGCAAGGTATTCAATATGTTGAAGTTCGGGGAATTGATTTAAATCCAGATAGTCTTGTGGGGATTACAAAAGATCAAATAAGAGTCCTAGACTTGCTATTAATTTATTGCCTCGTGAATGAAAGTCCTGACATGTCTGATGATGAAAAATTACTTATTGAAAAAAACGACATAACAACCATTAAGTTTGGTAGGGAAAGTTCATCAAAGATTAGCTATAAAAATTCTGAGGTACCCATTAATGAAGCTAGAGATCATTTGATTAATGATTTAATTTTGCTAGCAGATGCGATGGCTGATATGCGTTATTCAGAAGCAATCGATTCTCTTATAATTAAAAAAAATATTTTTAATCAGGACAAGTCATTTCATGAAGCTGGCCTAGAGCTCGCAAAAAATAACTCAATGGAATTAAATTCTCTTTCTAATATTGACTTAGATTTGTGCGAAAAAGAGGCTAGTGATTCTTTAAAAGAGTTTGATAGAATGAATAGAGAAACTGAAATAAGTTTCGAAGAATTTATAAATTCTTACAACGCAAAAATATAAATAGGGATAAAAAATGAAAGCATTACAATGTATTGAGCTAGGTGGACCAGAAAAACTTGTTGTTTCTGAGGTTCCAGATCCAATAATTGCCGCGGAGCATGTAATTATTGAAGTAAGGTCGGCTAGTGTTAATTTCCCAGATGTTTTGATGATCCAGGGACTATACCAATTTCAGCCACCCCTTCCTTTTACACCAGGAGGAGAATCAGCTGGGGTTATTATAGAAATTGGAGAGGGAGTAGAGAGTTTTAAAGTTGGAGATAAGGTGTTTGCTGCAACTGGCGTTGGTGGAATTTCTGAGAAAATATTAGCACATCAGTCTTCGATTAGGCTTATTCCAGAAGAAATGGATTTTGAAATTGCTGCGGCCTTATCAGTGACTTATGGAACGTCAATTTATGCCTTAAAACAAAGAGCTAACATCCAGGCAGGAGAGACCTTATTGGTTTTGGGTGCATCTGGAGGAGTTGGACTTGCAACTGTTCAGTTGGGCAAGGCGATGGGTGCGAAAGTAATAGCTGCTGCTTCTACTCAAGAAAAAATTGATATATGTATTGAAAATGGTGCGGACGAAGGGTTTATATATCCATCCGGAAATTTAGATAGGGATCAACAGAAAGAATTATCAAATACAATTAAAGAACTTACAGGGGGTATGGGGCCTAATGTGATCTATGATCCAGTTGGTGGCACTTATGCAGAGCCGTGTTTAAGATCTATAGCATGGGAAGGGAGATACCTCGTTATTGGGTTTGCTGCAGGTGCAGATCAAATTCCTAAAATGCCCTTAAATTTAACATTACTCAAGGGCTGTCAAATTGTTGGAGTTTTTTGGGGAGCTTGGACTGGACTTTTCCCTGAAGAGAATCAAAAGAATTTTGATGAATTATTTGAAATGCATAAGGCTGGCAAAATTAATCCTACACCTTCAGATAAATTTACTCTGGAGACTTCTGCAGAGGCAATTGCTCATCTAAAAGATAGAAAAGCAAAAGGTAAAGTTGTAATCAATTTTTAAGCTGTGAGCTATAACGTAAATAGTTAATTTGTAACAGATTGATAGGTTAAAGATAGCCTCGAAATATCAAAGGGTGGCCTAAAGATTCCAGCAAATTCTCCATCTGGGTTTAATAAAATAATGTTATTTACATGATTATCCAGATGGGAATGGTCCATATTATTAGAATGGCTAGGCATTACATTATTTACAGAAAGCTGAGTTGCTAGACTTAAAAGCATGGGCCTAGCATTGCTTACGCCCAGAAACTCTCCATCAAAACCTTTTGCATAATTATCTATTATCTCGGGGGTATCTCTTTCGGGATCAATTGATACAAGAACCCATTGCTTATTATCTAATTTATAGTCTTTATCTCTTAAAACTTTTATAAGTTTTGAAAGTTGATACATTGTTGTTGGGCACTCATCGGGACATTTAGTAAAACCAAAATACATAAGCGTCCATTTTCCTATTAAATCCGACTTGGTAAAACTTTTCCCCTGAGCAGAGAAAAATTCAAAATCTGAGATTTCCTTAGGTTTCTGGAATAAAAATAAGCCATTTATAAGCAATTCATCATTGGATAGTGTTCTTGGCGTAGTTAATTTGTTTATAAACAAGCCTAAGATTGTGATCATAAAAATAATGATTATGATTAAATTTTTGCTTATTGCTTTCATTAAATTAAATAATGATCTAATAGCAATGCTATAAAGATTAAGAAAATATAATAGATTGAAAAGTTAAAAGTCTTCATTGCAATAGCGTCATCGTCACTTAAATATAATTTTATAGAGTAATACATGAATATAGAGCTTAATATTATTGCTGAAATTAAGTAAACAATGCCAGACATCAAAACTATATAAGGTAGAACACTAACTATAAAAAGAATGATGGTATACAAAACAATTTGTAGCTTGGTGAAAGCTACTCCATGTGTTACTGGAAGCATTGGAATTGACTCTTTTGCATATTCATCTTTTCTGTAAATTGCTAAAGCCCAAAAATGTGGAGGGGTCCAGACAAAGATAATTAATACCAGCAAGAGCGCATATGGATCAACTGTGTTTGAAATTGCAGCCCAGCCCAAAAGAGGTGGAGCCGCTCCAGCTAAACCACCAATTACAATATTCTGTGGTGTGGCTCTTTTTAAATAGACCGTATAAACAAATGCATACCCAATTAAAGAAGCTAAAGTTAAAACCATTGTTAAAGTATTTATATAAAAATATAAAATTAAAGCCCCAATAACCCCAATAACAAATGCAAAAGAAGAGGCATGAAAAGCACTTAACTCACCCTGTGGCAGGGGCCTTTGATCAGTTCTAGTCATTGCAGCATCTGCATTTCTGTCAATAACTTGATTTATGGCAGCGGCTGATCCAGAACATAAGGCGATACCAAGCAAAGCAACTATAATGGTTGAAATTGAGCTCACAGAATCTTCAGCTAAAAGCATACCAACAAGAGCACATATCAACATCATATAAACTACATTTGGTTTACACAGCAGATAGTAGCTTCTTAAAAGTTTCATTTTTTCCAAGCTAAGTAGTTAATTAAGAATACTGTGAGGAGTAGGAGTGCTGCCACTAAGTTATGAGCTATTGCTACATAAAGAGGCAAGACATAGACGACATTAATAATTCCAAGACTGATTTGTGTTAGAAGTAAAATCCCAAGCGAAGAAGCTAGAGGTGCTGCATTTGAAAACCATAGCTTAGACATAAGAATTAAAAAAACTAAAGTCACAATTAATGCAGACACTCTATGAGAGTAGTGAACTGCAACTCTTGATGGATTGTCTAGAAGACCGTATAAATAATTTGGTCCTACCTCTTGATTTAAGTTGAAACCATTTTTAAAGTCCATGTCTGGGAGATAGCTTCCTTGGCATGTAGGAAAATCAGCACATGCCAGAGATGCATAATTTGTACTAGTCCATACACCCAGAAAAATTTGAATAATTAAAACAAACAATGCTACTCCTGCTATTGTTTTTAAATTTGGTATGGTCATCTTGTTTAAGATTTGAAAATTGCCAGCTTTTAAGAAAATTAAAAAGAAAAGAGTAAGAGTGGTAAAGCCCCCAAACAAATGACCTGTAACTATAATTGGTAAAAGCTTTAAGCTAACTGTTAGATATCCAAAAAGTCCTTGGCAGCATATAAATATAAGAAGTCCAATTGTCCATGCTCTAATATTTTTATTTTCACTTTGCTTAAATGAAAAATATACTAAAGCTATTGCCAACAGGCCTAATGCAGCTGCAAAGTACCTATGAACAACTTCTGGAATTGCTTTATTAATATCATATGGAAACATAGGAAACCTGCTCTCAGCTAAAGCAATCTCTGCTTCATTGGTTGGGAAAACAATAAAACCATAACAGCCTGGCCAATCAGGACAACCCAAACCAGCATCAACAAGCCTTGTCCATGCGCCAAGAGCTATAACTACAAATGCTAAACATATTCCAAAAAAAGATAAATTTTTTATATCATTCATTAAATTAACACCTTCAGATCTTTTAATATTTTTTTAGGGTCGGTTCCAGGATCAAAATACATCACCGCCCTTCCATACGGATCAATTATAAATATAGGATTTTCTTGAAACATATCTATTGAAGAATTTTTTTGAAGCACATTGATAAGAACTCCATTTTTATCATTTACCAACTCTGTTCTTGGATATTCAGCTATAAGATTATCGATATCATTTTTAATAAGCTGATTTGAAAAGAATGCCACTCTCTTAGCTCTAAATATGTCTCTATTTAAGGCTACATTTAATTGTCTCATGAGATACAAAGATTTGTCTGCCTTGACTGGATCGGTTATGTATACTCCCATGACCCATTTACCATCTTCAAAGTCTATTAATTTATTATCTTCTGAGGTATTGAATTGATCAAAATTAAAATAGCTTTTAAAAAATATGCCATTATTCTTTGTTCCCTCAGGTGAGAAGCCCAAAGAGAAATAAAGAGAAGAAAAAGTCACAACCAATATAGGTGTTAATAATAATATTGCTAAAAAAACTTTATTTTTCATTTTTTCTATACCCCAACCAGATAAACATAAAACATAAAACAAGAAACATTGTGAACCATTGTGCTGAATATCCATAATGTTTTGCTGGCATCATGTTTGTTGGAATAATCTTTAGATATTCAAGACTGTTCTTTAGTATTGGGTCTGCTACCAGAATAAATGATGCCAAAGGATCATTATATTCTTTATTAATAATTTTGAGGCTTTTAGTTTGAGATACTTTCGGCCAACCATCTGACACTAAAATATCTGATAACACAAAACCCAGCTCTGGATCTTCAAGCGTTCCAAAAACTTTTTCTTTAATATTATTTATTTCAATATTCGGAAGGGTCTGTCGAGATGCTTCTCTTGATATCCAGCCCCTATCAACCAAAATAAAAATATCTGAATTATCTATCTTGAGGGGGGTCAGAACTTTATATCCAGCAACGCCCCTGTTAATAACATTATCAACTAATATTTGTCTTGAGTTATCCCAAGTACCATTTATAAAAACTTTATCCCATTTTTTTGAATCTTCAGAAAAAGCAGATGCGTCTTTCTTTAAATTATTTTCAAACTCTGAAATGATATTTGCTTTTGCTTGCCCTCTTTCAATCTGCCATAAGCCTAAAGCAAAAAATACAGATGCAAAAATAATGAAAAAGATTGTAATGCTTTTTCCTGGGTTAAATTTCTGTGATTTCATATCTAAAATTTGTATTTGCTTTAAAATAACTTAATGATAAAAACTCTAATCTATATCGATGTATTCTTAATAATGGTATCACTTGCTAGCGGTCTTTACTTTTTAATAGTTGATCAAGGCAAAACTGATAGTAAGAGAACGGTTTATAGTCTTGGTTTTAGAGTTACCCTTGCTGTCATACTTGTAATACTTGTAACCATTGGCTTAATCACTGGTGAGCTAGGAAATAGTGTCCCCTGGGAAGGTTCTTAGTTACAGTATATATACGAACAAGAACAACATTACCCAAACCACATCAACAAAGTGCCAATACCATGAGGCAGCTTCAAAACCAAAATGGTCATGATCTTCAAAGTGACCTGCAAAAACTGATCTGGCTAACATTACTGCCAACATAATTCCACCCATCATTACGTGAAAACCATGGAAACCGGTTAGCATAAAGAATGTTGAGCCGTAAATACCTGAATTAAGTGTTAAGCCGTAATGCGCGTATGCTTCGTAATACTCAGCAGCCTGCAGTCCTACAAAGATTAAAGCCAGGCCAACAGTAATACCAAGAAACCTATTAAATTTCTTTCTATTGCCATTTTTTAAACCAACATGAGCAAAATGAACTGTAACGCTTGAGCTTAATAAAACTATAGTGTTCCACAAAGGAAGCCATTCTAAAGCATGTCCCCAGCCTGGCCATGCCATGCTTTTTTCAGCAAGCACATATTCAGCTCCTTTATCAGGAGTTGTGATAAGAGGCCATGCGGATTCGAAACCATCCCACAAATCAAGAGCAGCAACTCCAACACCATTTTCACCCTCTCCGCCAAGCCAAGGTACTGCAAAATTTCTTACATAGAATAAAGCACCAAAAAAAGCAGCAAAGAACATAACTTCAGAGAAGATAAACCAAGCCATTCCATAAACGTAAGATGTTTTTAATTGATTGCTGTCAAGACCTGCTAAATGTTCCTTTATGACTTGTCTGAACCAGAAAAATAAAGTTGTAAATAAAGAGGCAAAACCAGCATATAAAATATAAACAGAATTGCTATCTGCATCGCCGAGGCTATTGATGGTGCTGCTAGCTCCCATTACTAATAAAAACAAAGAGAAAGCCATAAAAATTGGGAATCTACTTTGGTCTGGTACGTAATAGTTTTGTGTACTCATCTTTTAATGCTCCATTTCGTGATGGTCTTTATGATCATGATGGGCAAGAGCCTCATCATCATATTCAGTAATATCAAAAATTGTATAAGAAAGAATAATGTTTTCAATAGCTTCAGGTAACTCGTTTGATACTAGAAGTTTTACTGGCAATAGCGCCTCTTCGCCTGGCGCTAATTCTTGTTGTTCAAAGCAAAAACATTCTAACTTTTTTAAGTGAGCCGCTGCATTTGATGGAGCTACGCTCGGAACAGCCTGAGCTGTCATTTTTTTATCTGTAGTGTTCTTTACATAAAAAGTTGCGGTGTAATATTTACCTGTTGAAATTGTCATAACTTTTTCAGAGGGCTCAAAAGTCCATGGCATGTTCTCGTTGTTTGTTGAAATAAACTGTAAACCAAGAGGTCTGCCTTCTTCTATTACAAGCTTGTCAGCATTTTCTGATTGAAATACTTTTCCATTAATTCCAGTTACTTCACAAAAAACATCATATAAAGGCACAAGCGCAAACCCAAAAGCAAACATTAATGGCACTGCAATTACGAGTCGCCTTAAGGTTTTTTTAGCCTCAGAATTCATTAATCAACCTTTGGGGGGGTTGTAAATGTATGATAAGGAGCCGGCGATGCTACCGTCCACTCTAATCCTCTGGCACCTTCCCAAACTTGATCTGTTGCTTTTTTACCACCCATTACTGTTTTGACAACAATAAATAGGAATAGTATTTGAGACACTCCAAATAAAAAGGCTCCAACTGTAGATACCATATTCCAATCAGCGAACTGAAGAGCGTAATCTGGATACCTTCTTGGCATGCCAGCTAAGCCAATAAAATGCTGAGGAAAGAAAGTTACATTAACTCCAATAAACGAAAGCCAGAAATGAAGTTTTCCTAACCTTTCGTCATACATATTTCCACACCATTTTGGAATCCAGTAGTACACAGCAGCCATAATTGAAAAAATAGCTCCAGGTACTAATACATAATGAAAATGGGCAACAACAAAATACGTATCATGATATTGAAAGTCTGCTGGCGTAATTGCAAGCATTAATCCAGAGAACCCGCCCATGGTAAATAAAACAACAAATGCTATAGCAAATAACATTGGTGTTTCAAAAGTTATTGAACCTTTAAACATTGTAGCGATCCAATTAAAGACTTTAACACCTGTAGGCACCGCGATTAACATCGTAGCCCACATAAAAAACAACTCGGCAGCAAGAGGTAAACCAACTGTAAACATATGATGTGCCCATACTACAAAAGATAGAATGGCAATCGAAAGCATTGCCCAAACCATAGAAGAGTAGCCAAAAAGCTGCTTTCTTGAGAAGGTCTCTATTATATGAGAAACGATTCCAAACGCTGGCAGGATCATTATGTATACTTCTGGATGGCCAAAGAACCAAAAAATATGCTGAAATAAAACAGGATCACCGCCACCCGCTGCATTAAAGAAACTGGTTCCAAAATGAATATCCATAAGCATCATAGTTACAGCTCCTGCGAGAACTGGCATAACAGCAATTAACAAATATGCTGTTATTAACCAAGACCATACAAAAAGTGGCATTTTCATCAAAGTCACGCCAGGGGCTCGCATATTCATGATTGTTACAACAACATTAATTGCTCCCATAATTGATGAGGCTCCCATTATGTGAACTGAGAATATAAAAAATGTTACGCTGGGCGGCGCATAGGTTGTGGACAGTGGTGCATAAAATGTCCAACCAAAATTAGGTGCCCCACCTTCCATAAATAAAGAAGATAAAAGAATAAAAAAAGCAAATGGTAGTATCCAAAAACTTAAATTGTTCATTCTAGGCAGAGCCATATCTGGCGCTCCTATCATCATTGGAACTAACCAGTTTGCTAAACCAACAAAAGCAGGCATAACTCCACCAAAAATCATTATTAGGCCATGCAGTGTAATCATTTGATTATAGAATTCTGGTTCTACTATCTGCATGCCTGGCTGAAATAATTCAGCTCTAATTACCATTGCCATTGCTCCTCCTATTAGGAACATTGCAAAACTAAACCAAAGATATAAAGTTCCTATATCTTTATGGTTTGTTGTGTAAAGCCATCTAGTTAAACCCTTAGCAGGCCCATGATGATGGTCGTCATGATGATTTTCTATTACTGCGCTCATATTTTCTTTCTCTCTTTAATATTAAATCTTTGGTTTTTTGTAATCTACAATATCTTTTGGAACAACGATTTCACCGTCACCATTTTCTTTATTGCCCCATGATTGACGTGTATATGTTATGACGGCTGCCAGCTCTACTTCTGAAAGATAACTAAATGAATTCATTGCGGCTCCTTGAACACCTTCCATAAGAATTTCTATATTTCTTTCTTTATTATTTAAAACTACGTCGCTACCAGCAAGGGCTGGAAATATCCCAGGAATACCCTGACCATTTGTTTGATGGCATGCTACACAATTAACTGCATAAACACTTTCACCTCTTGCAACTAATTCTTCTGCTGTCCAATCTTTAGTTGTTAGCTCGGCCATCTTCATAGCTGCTTCTTTCTTTCCGGAAACCCATTCATCATATTCGTTTTGCTCAACTACCTTTACTACGATAGGCATAAAACCATGATTTTTACCACATAGCTCAGTACATTTGCCTCTATAAATACCCGGCTTATCTACTTTGGTCCAAGCTGTATTAACAAAACCCGGTATGGCATCTTGCTTGATAGCAAAAGCAGGCATCCACCAAGAATGGATAACATCATTAGCTGTTATTAAAAATCTTACTTTTTTACCTACAGGTATTACCACCATTTCATCAACTTCTTGTAAATAGTTTTCGCCCTTGGGAACAAGGTTGTTGATTTCATCCATATCAGTTGATAGATTGGAGAAAAAGCTTACATCATCTTCTAAATAATTATATTGCCATTTCCACTGATAACCCGTTACCTGAATATTTAGATCTCCAGCCTCATCATCATATATTTTTACCAGTGTTTTAGATGCTGGAATTGCCATAGCTATTAATATTAAAAATGGGATTATTGTCCATGCAATTTCAACTTTATGATTTTCATGAAAAGAAGCTGCAACTGGATTCTTCTTCTTTGTATGTGCATACATCGAATAAAACATAACACCAAAAACCACAACGCCAATTGCTACGCATATCCAAAAAATAAGCATGTGCAGTTCAAAAACTTCATTACTAATATCAGTTACGCCTCTTGTCATATTGAGAGCGAACCAATCTGCCTTCATGGGAGCTGAAAAAATTAGAAGCGCAGACATAATTTTAATCTGCAAATTTTGTAAATATTTAAAAGACATTTCTTTATCCTTTGAGTGTGCTAACAAAAATAAAACTTATTTATATACAATTATAAGGTATATCTATAATTAAAACAAAATATAGACTGTAAATTTCGGTGCATATGATATCTTTTTGAAGTGTTTTTTACTAGCTTTTAGGATTTTTATAATCTTGAATATTAATTACATTAATTGATTGTTTTTTGTTGTTGATTTCCTTAGGTCTTTCCTCTGTAAATTCACACTTAACACAATAAATTAAATTGTTTTCAGCGTTGATGGCTATAGTATCTTTAGCACTACATGATGGGCATGTTGCTCCGGCAATAAACTGAACCATTTTCATTCTGACATGCTCTTAAGGTCTTCTGATACTTTATCTGTTTCTGGATTTACGCCAAACCAAAGTTTAAAAGATTGAGCTGCTTGATTGACCAACATTCCGGTTCCATCATAAACATTCTTTGAAGACTCTGATGCCCACTCGCAAAAGGGTGTTTTGCCAAGCGAATAATTTAAATCATAAAAAATTGTTTCATTTGAGGTTTTGATCTCTTTTGGAGGATTAAAAGAACCGGTTAGCCCTGCAGAACTTCCATTTATAATAATGTCATATTGCGCCTCCTCATTATGCGAGTATTGAAAACGATGATTGGGGTAGTTCGTGCATAACCTTCGTGCTTTTTCTGGAGTTCTATTAAGAATAGTGATTTCTGATGGATTGCTTTGCACTAATCTAAACAATATGCTCTCAACAGCAGCACCAGCTCCAATAATTAAAATACTTTTTCCAGAAACATCTATTCCTTTGTATTTTAAATCTGCCATGAAACCCATTCCGTCTGTGGATTCAAGTAAAAAAATTCTATTATTTTTAGTGACAGTGTTTACAGCATTAATGAACTTTGCTTCTTCTGAGATTTCTCCTTTAATTTTTGCTGCTAGACTTTTAAGAGGCAGGGTTACATTTAAACCTTTAGATGTCTTGTCAGAAAAAAACTCAGCAATAAAGCTCTCAAATTTATCCTCTTCTACTTTATAAGCTTGATAATCTATATTTATGTTGTGCTGTCTTGCAAAGCGAGAATGTATAAATGGCGATAAAGAATGTTCAATAGGATTACCTAAAACACCAAGTCTAATTTTCTTAGACATTCCAATCCTTGTTAATATAATTAAGTAGGCGTTTTTCCATTTTTATATACTCTTTATCTTTTTTATAAGACCACTTTACATCACTTGGCAGGGATGCGAGTATAGACTCGATCCTTCCATTCGATTGAAGACCAAAAGCGGTGCCCCTGTCATAAGTTAAATTAAATTCTGCATACCTTCCTCTTCTAAAAAGCTGAAACTCTTTCTGAGCTTTGGTGTATTTAGTATTTTTTCTTTTCCTAACAATTGCGTTATATGAGTTTTTGTATTGATTGGCCACATCCGAGAGCATAAAAAGAGTCTTATCAAGGCTTAATTTAGAGAGGTTGTCAAAAAAAATGCCGCCAATACCTCTCCTTTCCTTTCTGTGGGGTATATAAAAATACTCATTACAATTTTTTGCAAACTTTTTGTAAAAATTTTTGTTATATGTGTCTAGGAGGTCTTTTGCATCATTGTGCCATTGCAAACAATCTTCTTTATATGGGAAAAAAGGAGTAAGGTCGTAACCTCCGCCTGCCCACCACTCTTTAATATCACCATTTTTTTCTAATATACAAAATAATCTTATGTTCATATGGCTTGATGGGGTGTATGGATTTTTAGGGTGTGAAATAACAGAAACACCCATGGCTTGATATCCATTATTTGAAGATTTAATCAGTGAATTTCCTAAGGCTGCTTTTGGCAATCTTTTCCCTTTAATTGAAGAGAAATTTACAGCACAATTATCGAAAAAATTACCTCCATGAATTGTAAAAGTTGTGCCACCTCCACCCTCAGGTCTTTTCCATTTATCAAGAACAAGTTTAGCTTTATTAGAACTTTCTAGATTTTTAAAAGACTCAACAATATCTAAATGAGATTGCCTAAATATCTTCTCTAATTCATTTATCATTTTATTCTCTGATAATATCTTTGGTAGTCAAATCTATAATTGATGTGGGTTTTATATTATTGCCCAGTCTATCATTATAATGAGCAACATCTTTTTGATTAAAAATCTTAATTATGTCATCGATGTTGTTAAAGTTATTTTCTCCAGAAATATTTGCTGAAGTGGATATAAGAAGACTATCAAAGTTATCAAGTAAGCTAATTATAGGATAGTGATCACTTACTCTTAAAGCGATCTTGCCACTATCGTTTTTTAAATGTTGAGGAAGTTTTTCATTATATTCTACTAACAAGGTTGTAGGACCAGGCCATACAGAATTGATAAAATTTATATCCTGTACATCTAGGTTTTTGATATATTTTTTAACACTTGCTAATGATTTTATTAACACTATAAAGCTTTTGTTTCTTGGTCTTTTTTTTAGCTCATATACTCTTAAAAAACTTTTTTCATTTAATGCATCGCAACCAATTCCCCACACACCTTCTGTTGGGTGAAGAAGTATTTTGCCCTCAGCCAACCATGAGGCTGAAGACAAAACATCTAAAGAATTATTATGCAATTAATTAAGAGTTAAGGGCCTTATCTTTTTTAAGAACCTCTTCCTTCATATTGTTTTTATAATCATGAAGTTTTTGCGAAAGCTCTGAGTTAGATGTTGCTAAGATTTGAACAGCTAAAATTGCGCTATTTTTAGCGCCTGCTTTACCTACTGCAACAGTAGCTACCGGAACTCCAGGAGGCATCATGGCTGTAGAAAGCAATGAATCTATTCCGCCCATTCCACCAGACTCAATTGGAATGCCTATAACAGGTCTCGTGGAGTGAGCTGCAACAGCTCCTGCTAGATGTGCCGCCATCCCAGCAGCAGCTATAAAAACCTTACATCCGTTATTTTCTGAGGCTTTAATAAGCTCCATGACCTCATGAGGTGTTCTATGAGCTGACATTACATTTTTTGTAAAACTTACGCCAAAAGACTCTAAAATAGGGAAAATTGCCTCTACTATAGGTAAATCAGAGTCTGAACCCATTATTATTGCTACATCTGTTGTTGAATTTGTCATAATATTTAAAATTTGTAGTTGTTAAGTATACAAGTCGATTATAATGCTGGAATCTATAAAAAAATAGTAATTTTATGGCAGAAAAACTAAAAATTTTAAAATTTCCTGATCCAAGACTTAGGACAGTTGCCAAAAAAGTAACTAAATTCGACAAAAGTCTAAAAAAGCTATCAGAAGACATGCTTTATACAATGTATGAGGGTAATGGTATTGGGCTGGCTGCTTCACAAGTAGATATGCATATTAGACTTATAGTTATGGATCTCAGCGAAGATAGAAATGAACCACGTATATTTATAAATCCTGAATATGAAATAATTGACAATGAATCACTGGCATCATTTGAAGAGGGATGTCTATCAATTCCAGGGTTTAGTGAAGAAATAATAAGACCTGACAAAATTAACCTTACATGGCAAGACTTAGATGGAAAAATACATAAAGACAAACCAGAAGGACTTCTTACAATATGCATACAACACGAAATGGATCATTTGGAAGGTAAGCTTATGGTTGATTATATAAGTCCCATAAAAAGAGATAGAATTAAGAAAAAACTTTCAAAATAGTATTTAACAGATTTTAAAAGATTTTAAGAGAAAATAAACGATTTTATGAACATTTTGTTTGCTGGAACTCCAAAACCGTCTGCAAAGATATTAAGAGCCCTATGCAATGAAACTTCTCTTAATGTTGTTGGTGTTATTACAAAGCCCGATAAAGCCCAAAAAAGAGGCAACAAAATAGAACAGTCTCCTGTTTGCATTGAAGCATTAAAACAAAAACTAAATATATTTAAGCCTGACTCTCTTAATTGTGAACAACTAAGAAAGTCTATTGAGCATTTAAATATTGATTACATTGTTGTTGCAGCTTACGGAAAAATACTTCCAAAATGGCTTTTAGATTTTCCAAATATAATGCCAATTAATATTCATTATTCGTTATTGCCAAAATACAGAGGGGCTTCGCCAATTCAAAGTAGCTTATTAAATAATGACACACAGTCGGGCATAACTTTTATGAAAATGTCTGAAGGTTTAGATGATGGAGACTGTATAGAACAATATGTAATTGATATAAAAAATAATCATAATAAGATAACCCTTGAAAATGATTTGTGTGATCTGTCTATATCTAAAATCTTAGACATATTACATGGACTCAAAAATCATAAGTACAATCTGATAATACAAGATAATAAGCTGGCATCATATTGCAGTAAAATACAGAAGTCAGATTCTTTAGTTAGTTTTACTGAAACGGCGAACCAGATATATAGCAAGTTTAAAGCCTATTATGAATGGCCCGGAGTATCTTTTAAACATAAAAATACTTTGATAAAAATCAAAGATATGTACTTGGTAGATGATAATAATATTGATTTGTTTGGAAAAGAAATTCTTTTATCGAAAGATGGTTTATATATAAAAACAAGTAATAAGGTAATAGTGATTACTTACTTACAGTTTCCAAATAAGAATATCATAAGCGCTTCTGATGCATTTAATTCCTATAAAGATTTCTTTAATGAATAATTTAATTTCAATAGAGGTCTTTTAATTAGGCCAAAAGAGGTTTAATTTATCATTTATGAAAATAGTAATTTTGGGTGCCGGAAGAATCGGTGGTAGCCTGGCTAGAAATTTATCAAATAGCAACTATGAAGTATGCATAGTTGATAAAAATAAAAACAAGTTATCTGATCTAGAAGATAAGCTTGATATTATGACTGTTGAGGGACATGCTTCACAACTTAGCACTCTAAAAAAATCAGGCCTTGATGAGGAAACAATAATTATCGCTGTTACATCAAATGATGAGGTAAACATTGTTGCTTGCCAGATAGCCAAAAAGGTTTTTAATGTTAAAAAGACTATTTGTCGTTTTAAAGATAATTCTTATTTTGAACAATTAGCTATTTTTGGAGATGGGGTAATTGATATACCTATTAGTCCAGAAGATGAAATTACATCATATTTAAAAGAATTAATAGATCATCCTGGAGCTGGGCAAATAGAAACTTTTGCAAACGGGAAAGTTAAACTTGTATCTGTTAAAGCCAAAAAGAAAGGCAAGTTAGTTGGTAGAGAGCTTAAGGGCATAAAAGATGATATGCCGGATGTTGATGCTTTTATTGCAGCTATTTATAGAAAAGGCCACCCTTTTATACCTTCAGGGGATACTGTTATAAAAGAGAATGATGAAATATATTTTATTTCCTCAGAATCTGATATCGGGTCTATAGTTGACGAATTTAGAGATCATGAAGAGCAATATTCAAGAATTATGATAGTTGGTGGTGGTAAAGTGGGTTTTTCTTTAGCAAAACACCTTGAGAAGTCATATAACGTAAAATTAATAGATTCAAATACTGAAAGATGTATGACTTTATCAAAAGAGCTAGATAAAACTATAGTTTTAAATGGTTCTGCAACAGATGAAACCCTATTAAAAAGAGAAAATATTTCAAATATCGATATATTCTGTGCTTTAACTGATGATGATGAGACAAATGTCATGTCTTCACTGCTGGCAAAAAAGATGGGGGCTAAGAAAACTATGATTATTCTTAATAATCCATCATATTTAGGCCTTGTGCCTGGGTTTATAGATATATATATAGCTCCCTATAGGCTTACTGTTTCGTCTGTTCTTCAAGATTTAAGAGAAAGCGACGTGGCTCAAGATGTTATTTTAAAAGTAAATACTGGTGCTGAAGCCATTGAGGGCATTGTTCACGCAAATGAGTTTACATCACCGCTATTTGGCAAACCAATTAAGTATATACCTCTTCCTGAGGGTTCTGCAATTGCAGCCATTATAAGGCATGGAGAGTTAATTATGCCAAGCTCAACAGTTGAGCTTACTTTAAACGATCATTTAGTTATTTTCCTCTCAGACAAGAACAAAGTTGGTGAAGTAGAGGTCCTTTTTAAATAAAAAATGAACTTTAAGCCTTTATTAAACCTATTTAGTATCTTGGTGATGTTTTTTAGCCTTTCTTTTGTGCTGCCAATGATAGTGTCTTTGATATTTAAAGACTCAGCTTTAAATATATTTATTATTACTTTTATAAGTATTTTTACTCTTGGTTTGGTTGGTTGGTTTATTTCTAAAGATGCTGAAGATGATTTGAGTCAAAAAGATGGTTTTATAATAATTACATTTTTTTGGCTCGTGCTTTCTGTTGCTGGCTCTATGCCGTTTATTTTGATTGGAATGCCATTAATTGATGCTTTTTTTGAGTCAATGTCAGGCATTACCACGACTGGAGCAACAGTAATCTCTAATTTAAGTGCACTTCCTGAATCTATTCTATTTTACAGACAACTGCTTCAATGGATGGGCGGTATGGGATTAATTGTTCTTGCAATAGCAGTAATGCCACTTTTAGGAATTGGTGGAGGGCAGCTGTATAAAACAGAGATTCCAGGCGCAATGAATGATCAAAAACTAACACCAAGAATAAAAGAAACAGCTCAAGCATTGTGGTTAATATATTTAGTATTAACTGTTTTATGTGCAATTTTTTATTATTTTGCAGGAATGTCATGGTTTGATGCTATTTCGCATAGTCTTAGCACGGTTTCCATTGGGGGCTTCTCAACACACAATGAGAGCATTGGTTACTTTAATAATGGCCTTGTAGAAGCTGTTTGCATAACATTTATGTTGCTTTCTGCTCTTAGCTTTACGTTGCATTATTTTGCTTTTTATATGAAAAAGCCTTTCAAATACCTACAAGACCCTGAATTAAAGTTTTTTATTTCAATACTCTTGGTTATTTTCTCTATATCGGTAATGGTTAACTTATTCACATTAAATAGTGAAGCAAGCATAAGAGAGCTGCTATTTCATACTGTATCTATAGTTACAACTACTGGTTTTGCAATTGGTGACACATCTCAATGGAGCCCATCAATTGGTTTTCTTTTGCTAATTGGTGCATTTATTGGAGCTTGCTCTGGATCGGTTGGTGGAGGAATTAAATCCTGGAGAGTGATGATAATGATTAATTATGCATATATTAATTTACAAAAAATGATACATCCCAATGCTGTAATATCTCTAAAAATCGGAACTAAAAATGTTGAAAATGATGTTGCATCATCTGTCTGGGGATTTTTTTCTATATATGTAATATCTTTTATTATTTTGTTGTTAGGGTTGGTTGTAACTGGGTTAGATTTTGAATCATCTTTTTCTGCCATAGGAGCATGTTTAAATAATCTTGGTCCTGGTCTTGGAGAAGTTTCACAAACCTATGAGACGGTTTCACCTGTCGGTAAAGGCATTCTTTCTTTTGCAATGATCCTTGGAAGATTGGAGATATTTACTCTGCTTGTTTTGTTTACTCCGGCATTCTGGAGGGGGTAATTAAATATCGCTATATGGGTCTATGCCTGATGGCGATCTTCTGAATCTTTTATATTCCCAAGAATAATCTTTGGGGTTTATTTTAATTAATTCTTCTATGCTTTGATTTAAAGATAGTTTGTGCTCACTATCACTATAAATACTATCTTTACATGGTCTTATTGTTATACCTAGGTAATTGTCCTGAAATGAATTTATGCACATATATATAGCTGGCTTTTTAGTTTTATAAACCATCGATGCTGCTAGAGTTGTTGTATATGCTTCTCTATTGAAAAATTTAATATACTCACCCATGCCTCTTTGTGGCACTTGGTCTGCTGCTAAACAAATGACTTTATTGTCTTTGAAAGCTTTAAAAATTTTACGAACACCGTTTATGTTTGTTTCATAAACTTCATTATTGTTTTGCTCTCTTTGTTTCCTTACAAATTTATCTAATAATTTAATTTTAACTTTTTTATATAAGGTTGTTGTGGTTGTAGTTGCATTAATCCATTTCAATAGCATGTCAACACTTCTGTTGTGTATGGCAATAATTGCCAACCCATTATCATGATTAATTTCTTGTCTAAATAAAAAATTGTTTTCAACTCTGAATATTTTTTTCCCTGATAAATGAATTGGTCGCGACCACGATTGTAATGTTTCGTATCCACTAAGTATTGTTTCTTCAAAGCTTTGTGTGGCTAATATTTTTTTTTCACTTTCTAGCATATCAGGAAAAGATATTTCAATATTACGCAGAGTGAGTTTGTAGATTTCAGAAAATGAATGAAAACTTAATCTGGTGAATATATTAATGACCGATCTAATTAAAGATATGGGTATCAATGTGATTAAGTAAAATAAAAGCTTCATAGTGATTACTTATTCTATGTTTGTTATATAATCTTAATTGATTTTGGCAATTAAATATAAATTAATTACATTAAATAAAAGTAAACATTTGTCACTTTTATATTGTTGGAGACTGTTGTGACTGCAAAAAATATGGATGATCTTGTATCTTTATGTAAAAGAAGAGGCTTTATCTTCCAATCAGGTGAGATATATGGCGGAATGCAGGGCATGTATGACTATGGACCTTTAGGAGTTGAGTTAAAAAATAATTTGAAACACTCTTGGTGGAAATCCATGATATATGAGAATGATAATATAGAAGGTTTGGATGCTTCTATATTGTCAAATCCAACAGTGCTCAAATATTCTGGTCATGAAGACACTTTTTCAGATCCTATGGTTGATTGTCGGTCGTGTAATGCCAGGTCAAGAGATGATCAATTAGACGATGGGAAATGTCCAGAATGTGGTTCACTTGATCTTACTGAGCCAAGACCTTTTAATCTAATGTTTAAAACCAGTGTGGGGCCTATCGATGACGGGTCCTCATTTGCGTATTTAAGACCAGAAACAGCTCAACAAATATTTACGAATTTTAAAAATGTTGTTGACTCATCATCTAAATCATTGCCTTTTGGTATAGCCCAAATTGGCAAAGCCTTTAGGAATGAAATTACACCAAGAAATTTTATATTTAGGGTTAGAGAGTTTGAGCAAATGGAGCTTGAGTTTTTTGTTGAGCCAGGTTCAGATGAAGAGTGGCACAAAAAATGGGTTCAGAAGAGGCTTGATTGGTGGAAAGAACAAGGCATACCCATGGATAGCATCGAGCTATATGACGTTCCAGATGAAGAGCTAGCACATTACTCCAAGGGAACTATAGATGTGATGTATAAGTTTCCACATGGGCTTGAGGAGCTTGAAGGAATTGCTAACAGAACAGATTTTGACCTAGGTTCACATACAAAGAATCAAAGCGAGCTGAATATATCTGCAAATGTCATGGAAAATAAGTCATCAAATACTAGGCTTGCGATTCAGAATATTGAAACAAAAGAATGGGTTGTACCATTTGTTATAGAGCCATCTGCTGGTGTTGATAGAGGGGTTCTTGCGATAATGAATGAAGCTTACAATGTAGAAAATTTAGGAGAGGGCAAAGAGAGAACTGTTTTAAAGCTTAAACCACATCTTTCTCCTGTTAAGGCTGCTGTAATACCCTTGAAAAAAAATAATGAAGAATTAGTAAAAATCGCTTCTGATTTGAAGTCTAGGCTACAGAAACTTAACCTTGGTAGAATTATATTAGAAAATACTGGAAATATAGGAAAGGGCTATAGAAGGCATGATGAAATAGGAACGCCTTTATGTATAACAATAGACTTTGATAGTTTAGAAGATAATACAGCAACTGTTAGGGATCGTGACACCATGGATCAAAAGAGAATATCAATTGAGAAACTACCAGAATATCTTACAAAAATTATTAATGGAATATAAATGCCCTTAATTGGCAGCATTCTTTTTAATACGTATTTTTATTTAAGTCTTGTTCCAATAACACTAATAATAGTATTTTTATACTTTTTTATATCAACTAAAAATCTTCAATATGTAGGATCTTTATGGATAAAAACAGTTTTATACACCTTGCGTATGTTTTGTGGAGTTAGGTGGAGGGTGGAAGGGTTTGAAAATATACCAAAAAGTCCTTGTGTTGTTGTTTCAAATCACCAAGGTCAATGGGAATCTTTTTTCTTACAAACATTATTTATACCGTCCACAAGTATAATTAAAAAAGAATTGCTTTACATACCGCTTTTTGGCTGGGCTTTAAGATGTATGAAACCAATAACATTGAACAGATTAAACAAAATAAGCAGCTTAAAAAAAGTCATACAAAAAGGTGTTTTAAGGCTTGAAAGTGGTTTTTCAATAATACTTTTTCCTGAGGGAACTAGAAATAATCCTGAAAAAGGTGTGCAACCCTATGCAGCTAGTTGCGGTCTTTTGTCAGTGAAAAGCGGATTTCCTATACTGCCTATATGCCATAACTCTGGAAAATATTGGAAAAATAAAAAATTTATTAAATCTTCTGGTGAGGTTATATTAAGAATTGGTAATCCTATATCAGGAAATAACCCAAAGATAATTACTAATAAAGCTTATAACTGGACCAAAGAAACATATAAAAAAATATACTAAATGTCTAAATCGGTAACCGATAAAGCATTTGCATCAATAAATTCTCTTCTTGGTTCAACCTCATCACCCATAAGGATTTCAAATGATTCATTGGCATCTTGAACATCATTGATGTTTACTCTCATCATTCTTCTGTGCTCTGGATCCATTGTTGTGGTCCAAAGCTGCTCTGGATTCATTTCACCCAAACCTTTATATCTTTGAACCTCAAGGCCTCTAGTGCCGGATTTTGAGAGATCTTTAATTGCTAACTCTTTTTGCTCCTCATCTGAGGCATAAACAAACTCTTTGCCTTTAGTAATTTTATATAAGGGTGGTAAAGCTATATAAATATGTCCCCTATCTACAATTTCAAACATCTGTCTATAAAAAAATGTTAAAAGTAGAGTTCTTATGTGTGATCCATCAACATCAGCATCGGTCATGATAATAATTCTATGGTATCTCAGCTTGTCAATATCAAACTCTTCACCTATTCCACAACCAAGAGCCTTGATCAAAGTGCCAACTTCTTGAGAGCCAAGTACTTTGTCAATTCTAGCTTTTTCAACATTAATAATTTTACCCTTAAGAGGAAGGATTGCTTGATTCTTTCTGTTTCTGCCTTGTTTTGCAGACCCGCCAGCAGAATCACCCTCAACAATATATATTTCAGATAAAGTAGGATCTTTCTCTTGGCAGTCTGCTAGCTTTCCAGGAAGTCCTGCTATTTCTAGAACGCCTTTTCTTCTAGTCATCTCTCTAGCTTTTCTTGCAGCCTCTCTTGCAAGAGCTGCTTCGGCAACTTTGCCATAGATTGCCATTGCATCTTTTGGATTTTCTAATAAATACTCATTAAAGTATTTACTAAAAACAGTACTTACAACACTTTCAACTTCTGATGAAACTAATTTCTCTTTGGTTTGCGATGAAAATTTAGGGTCAGGAACTTTAACTGAAATAATAGCTGTTATGCCCTCACGAACATCTTCTCCCAAAAGATCTGTTGGTGTTTTTTTGGCATTTTCTTTTTTTATGAAAGCTTTTAATACTCTTGTTAAGCTTCCTCTAAAACCTGCCAAATGAGTTCCCCCATCCTTTTGGGGAATATTGTTTGTATAACACAACACATTTTCAGAATAGGAATCTGTCCATTGAAGAGCTATTTCAACCCCGACTTCATTTTCGGTTGCAGAACATTCAAATATTTCTGAAACTTGTTGTTTGCGTCCTTTGAGATATGTTACATAACTTGAAAGGCCGCCAGTGTTTTTAAACTTCTTAGATTTGCCAGTTCTGTCATCAATTACATTAATAGACACTCCTGCGTTAAGAAATGATAACTCTTGTATTCTTTTGTGAATTCTTTCAATTTCAAAATTGATAGAAGTAAAAATAGAATCCGAAGGATAGAATGTTATTTCTGTTCCAGTTTCTTTAGAGGCTTTGACTTTTTTTAACTTAGCCTTTGGCTTGCCCTGAACATATTCTTGCAAATATTCCCCACCATCTCTGCAAACCTTAAGTATAAGCTTGTCAGAAAGAGCATTTACAACAGAGACACCAACACCATGAAGGCCGCCTGAAACTTTGTAACTATTGTCATCAAATTTTCCACCAGAATGAAGCGTGGTAAGAATTAGTTCTGCAGCAGATATACCTTCTTTTTTATGAACATCTACGGGTATTCCCCTTCCATTGTCCTTGACTGTTACTGATCCATCTTTATTTACTATTACATTTATATCTGAACAATGTCCTGCCATAGCCTCATCAATACAATTATCTAAAACTTCAAAAACCATATGATGGAGTCCAGAGCCGTCATCTGTATCTCCAATATACATCCCTGGTCTTTTTTTAACGGCTTCTAGGCCCTTTAGAACTTGAATATTTGAGGAATCGTAGGTCTTTTCTTCTGCTTTTTTTGGCATATTTCCTATCTTAATTGTTCCACGTGGAACTTTTTGAATTCTTTATATTTGACTTCTATTTTACTACTAAAATGGTCATCTATACAGGAAAAAATTATTTGATTATTCAAGAAATCTAAAAGATTTATGAACACATTAAAAGTATTTTCATCTAACTCAGATTTGATGTCATCTACTATGAGTGTTGCGTTGATATTATAGACTTTTCGAAGCACCTCATGCTGAGCGCAACACCAAAGAATAGATAGGATTTTTTGCTCGCCCCTTGAAAGAATTTGCTTGGCATCATTCTCTCCAATAAAGATTTTTACGTCTGCTTTATGAGGGCCCTCTGTAGTAGTTTTTCTTGCCAGATCTTTTTGTTCATTTTCTAAAAGAACATCATATAGACTCTTGTTTGTATCCCATCCTGAAAAAAACTCTATTCTGATTTTATCTAAGTATTCTGTGGTGCTACAGGAATCTAGGGTTAAAAGTATATTTTTAAACTCTAAAAAAGATTGATTAAAGAAATTTGCTCTTTTTTTATCTAGGCTCATTGCTTCTTGTGAAACCTTCTTGTTCCAAGTTTCAATATTTTTAATGTCCCTATTTTTTAATAAGCTATTTCTTTGTTTAAGGCATCTATAAAAACCAAACCATGTTTCAGAAAAACTTTCATCTGAAACAAAAAGTGATCTGTCTATTATTTTTCTTCTAAAGTCTGGTGATGCGTTAGCAAAAGAAAAGGTATTGTTGTGGATTGCTGTTGATGGAAATTCCTTTATAAGCCTACTTGTCGTTGTTTTGGTATTATTCACCTTAATAGATATTGGTTTAGATTTTTCTTTTGCTATAGATAAGGTGAATCCTCTATTTGAGTCATAGCCATTAATACTAAACAAATCTTTTTCAGAGTTAATTAGTGATTGAATATCTGAGCTTTTAAAAGACCTTCCACTTGAGCACATATAAATAGCCTCAAGAATTGATGTTTTACCTGATCCATTATTGCCATAAAAAAAATTAATACCTGGTGAAAGATTTATGGTGGTTGAGTTAAAGCATCTAAAATTATGTAGCTTTAACTCGGTAATCATTTTAATTTAAAGATAAAGTGTTTTGGGCAATATCAAACCTATATTAGGAGAGGCATTACCACGTACTTGAAGCTTTCAGAGCCTGGGTTTGTTATTAGGCAGCTTTTGTCGGAGCCAAAAAAATGAATTTCTACAAGCTCGCCCTCAATAGACGAAAGTATCTCTTGTATGTAGTTAACATTGAATGCTATGTCTATGCTGTCCCCACCATAAGAACACTCAACAGACTCTTCTCCTTGTTCTTTTTCTGGGTTATTTGCTGAAATATTTATAGAGTTATCTGAGGTTACAAGCCTAACACCTCTAAATTTTTCGCTTGAAAGTACGCTTACCCTGCTTAAGCTTTCAGAAAGACTTTTTTTATTAATAGATAATGTTGAGCTTTCTCCAGTGGGAATCACTTGCTCATAGTCTGGGAATTTACCTTCAATAAGTTTGCTTGAGAATGTTGTGCCCGCAACATTTACATTAATAGAGTTTTGGCTTAGTTGAAGAAGAATATTTTCTGCGCTATCACTTACAAGCTTTCCTATTTCATTAATTGATTTTCTTGGAACAATGCCTGTTATTTGCTCTGATACTCCTTCGTTTAGGCTAAGGGTGGCCATGGCTAACCTGTGGGCGTCGGTAGCAACGCTTGTTATTTTTGTATCTTCTACGGATAAAAATAAACCGTTTAAGTAATGCCTCCAGTCTTGGTTTCCCATTGCAAATGAAGTTTTTCCAATTAATGATTTTAGATTTTGGGCGGTTATGTTTACAGTATTTCCCCCCTCCTCTTTTTCGAATACAGGAAAATCTTCACTAGGTAAAGTTGCTAGATTATATTTGCCTGAGCTCGTTTCGATTTTAAGATTATCCCCATCTAAAAAGAAATGAATCTCAGAATCATCCTTAAAAAGCCTGCATAGCTCACTTAATTTTTTAGCCGGAGCCGTTATTTTGCCTCCACTTTTATAATTTGAGATTGTTGAAATTGTTGAAATTTCTGATTCCAAATCAGTTGCTGTTAATTTAAGAGATGACTCGTCTACCTCAAAAAGAACGTTTGCAAGAATTGGTAGTGTTTGTCTTTTTTCTACAACACCAAGGGTGGAATTAAGAGATTTAACTATCTCTTCTTTTGTAATATAAAAATCCATTATTAATTTGTAAGTGCTCTTGTTAGGTTTCTGTAATCTTCTTCATGGGAAGTGCTTTCTTTTCTGAGTTCAGCTATTTTTTTACAAGCATGAAGAACTGTTGTGTGATCTCTTCCGTTAAAAGCTTCACCAATCTCCGGCAAGCTGTGTCTTGTAAGCTCTTTTGTTAGCGCCATTGCTAGCTGTCTTGGTCTTGTAATCGACCTGCTTCTTCTTTTGGATAATAGATCTGAGAGCTTAATGTTGTAGTACTCTGCTACAGTTTTTTGAATGTTCTCAATGCTTACCATTTTTGCTGAAATAACAAAAAGATCTTTAAGCGCGTCTTTAACCAAAGCTAGATCTATTTCTTGGTTTGTAAACCTTGCGTTTGCAACAACCCTTTTTAGGGCTCCCTCTAATTCCCTAATGTTAGAACGAATCCTTTGGGCAATGTATATTGCACAATCATTTGGCATCTCTACACCCATAGATGAGGCTTTTTGCAGAAGAACAGCAGCTCTTGTTTCAAGCTCTGGGGGGTCTATTATTACTGGAAGGCCCCAACCAAGCCTGGATTTAAGCCTTTCCTCCAAACCATCAATTTCTTTTGGGTATTTGTCACAAGTTAAAATCATTTGATTGTTTCGGTCTAATAAGGCGTTAAATGTATGGAAAAACTCTTCCTGGGACTGTTCTTTACCAGCGAAAAACTGAATATCATCAATTAACAAGGCGTCTGCATTTCTATAAAATGACTTAAACTCATTCATTGCTCCAAGTTGAAGAGCTTTAACCATATCGGAAACAAATTTTTCTGAATGTACATAAACAATTCTTTTTCCGGGTTCATTTTTTAGTATTTGGTTGCCAACTGCGTGCATTAGATGGGTTTTTCCTAAACCCACCCCGCCATATATAAATAATGGGTTGTAATCACCCTTAGGGTTAGATGCAACCTGTTTGGACGCAGCTAATGCTACGTGGTTAGATTTTCCTTCTACAAAAGTTTCAAAAACATATGATGGTACAAGCTTTGTATCTTCAGATTTGGTGTCATTTTTATATTTATCGACAAATGTTTCTTTTGTATGTGTTTTAAAAACAAGACTTATGTCTTTTTTTGATTGGGATTTAACCATACCCATAATTTCGCTGGAAAGATTTGTTTCTACATAATTTAATATAAAGTCATTAGGAGCAACTAACTCAAGAGTGTTTTTGTTCAAACTACCTTTTAGGGGTCTGATCCAGGTGTTATAATCGTCTTGAGAAAGCTTATTTTCTAATCTTTCTGAGCATTTATTCCAAAATTCCAATCCTAAGTCCTCCTAATAGATATCTAGTCTATTAAAAAACACACAAGATATCTACAGGATAACTTAATGAATTTTCTGTGGATATCTTGTATATAAAAAAAAAATTTATGTTTTTATAATTTAGTATGAAATCTTCAGATATATGGGCTATAATGCGCCACTATTTTTTAGGTAGTTAATTATGAAAAGAACATTTCAACCAAGTACATTAAAGAGAAGCCGCACGCATGGCTTTAGAGCGAGAATGGCTACAAAGGCTGGAAGGGCGATACTGTCTAATAGAAGAAAAAAGGGCCGCAAGGTTCTATCAGCATAAAGCTTGTTACAACCCAGACTACCCAGGCACTTCCACACATCAAAAAATCTTAGGCTTTTTTATTTACCTTCTGAGTCAATAGCTTTAAGAATATCTGTTTCAAAAAAAAACTTTAAGCTTGCTGTTAGTCGAAATAAAATTAAAAGGCAAATTAAAGACATATTCAAAAAAAATAATTTGCTGAGGGGTGGGGCTTTTGTTGTTCTTGTTTATAAGCCTTTTGATGAATTAAAATACCTTGAAGCTTCTGTTGAGATTGTTAACGCTGTAGAATCTCTTTATCAAAAAGGAACATAAATAGAATGAATATTAGAAAGGTTTATCTTGGTTTGATTGCTGTGTTGTCTGTCGCTCTTTTTTATGAATGGACATCTGACAGCAAGTCTACCTCAATTAGTAAACATCTTGCGCTTGCTAATATTGAGATGGCAAAGCCCAAAGTTTCTGATGATGGTGCATATGTTTATCTTGAAAATGACTTATTAAAACTTAAAATCTCTGTTCGAACTGGTAGTGTGGTTGAGTCTAGGTTGAAAGAGTATGGGGTTGAAAATGTAGAAGGTTCTATGGGTGTAAGGGTTTTTGGCTCTTCAGAAACAGGTTCTTTTAAATATTATCTTAGAACAGGTTTTACTGGTCAAACTGTTAGATACGCTTTAGATAGTTATGGTGATGATTTTGTTTTACTTAAAAGCGAGGATGGGGGTTTTACAAAAGAGTTTAGCTTTCCACCAAACACATATGAGGTCCTCATTAAAGATGGCTCAAATAATGGTGTTGAAGGCAAAGCCTTTGCGTCTTTATATAGAACAGAGGGGAGGTCGTTAGATTTAAAAACAGGTTTTATTGAGGGCGGAATGATGAATAACAGCTCCTATCAAGGTGTTGCTATTAGCAGTGATCAGGACCCTTATGAAACAACAAGGTTGCGAAGTTTAGATAAGCCCATCTCTGTTCTTTCTAGGTCTGGTTGGATTTCTTTTATTCAAAAATACTTTTTTGCAGCCTTAATAGGCTCTAATGATTATGTATATAATTATTTTAGTTCGCCCGCCGAATCTGGTGTTTACCGTATGGGTTATACAGTTGAAAAGGGTGAGGCCACGAATCTTGTATATTCTCACTCTCATAGGGTTTTTATTGGTCCAAAAATAAGAAAGGACCTTGCTAAAAGAGCACAAAATTTAGAGCTTTCGATTGATATGGGTTGGTTTTGGTTTATATCTCAGCCAATGGTTTGGTTTTTGGATCTAATTAATGAGTATGTTAATAGTTGGGCATTATCAATAATACTGTTTACCTTTGTTTTGAAGTTAGCCTTGTTCCCAATTACTGCCAAGGGTTTTGTTTCGATGGCTGGTATGAGAAAGGTCGGCCCAATGATGAAGGAAATTCAAGACAGATATAAGAACGACAGACAAAAAGCAAGCGCTGAGGTTATGGCTTTGTATAAAAGAGAAAAGGTTAATCCGCTTGGTGGGTGTTTGCCTGTTTTAGCTCAGATGCCTTTTTTTATTGGGTTCTTTTTTGCCCTTAGGGAAATGGTTGAGTTGCGCCACGCTTCGTTTTTTTGGATTTCTGATCTATCAATACCCGACCCTTTGTTTATTCTGCCTGTTTTGTTTGGTTTGGTTATGGTTTCAACCCAAAAACTTAGTCCTGCGCCTCCAACCTCTGACCCAATGCAGGCCCAGGTAATGAAATATATGCCTGTTATGTTTTCTGTTTTCTTTGTTATTTTTCCTGCCGGCCTTTGTTTGTATTCTGTTATTAACTCTGGTGTTTCTCTTGCTCAACAGCGCTACCTTTATAAAAAAACAGGCGTGTTGGGTTCTGCTGATACTGGTCCAGGGGTTTAATGTCGGTTGTTTTCGCTCTTGCCACGCCCCCGGCAAAGTCTGCAATATGTGTTTTTAGGGTTTCTGGCCCAGGCTGTCTCGATGCGATAAAAAAAATAACTGGTTCTGGTTTAAAAAAAGCAAGAACATTTTATTTAAGGCCTTTTTTAGACCCTCATGGTGGGGTTGTTGATAGTGTTGGTGTTGTTTTTTTTAAGGGGCCGGAGAGTTACACGGGTGAAGATTCTTTTGAGGTTTATGCTCATGGTGGTCTTGGTGTTATGTCGCTTATTGTTGATGTTTTTAAGGGGTTGGGTTTTGATGAGGCTCCGCCAGGAGAGTTTACGAAGAGGGCTTTTCTAAATAATAAAATTAGTTTAAATGAGGCCGAGGCTGTTGTTGATGTTATAGATAGTTCAAGCCGAGAGGGTGTTTATTTGTCTACAAAATCTCTGTCTGGTACCTTCACGGATGCGGTGGTTGACTTTTCAAAGAGGATTGATTTTTTAAGGGTTGGTGTTGAGGGGGAGATAGATTTTTCAGATGAGGGGGAGGACTTTTTAAATAGCTCTTTGATTGGTGATTTGGATGGGGTGGTGACTGATTTTTCTTTGTTTGTTGATGGTTGTGTTGGTAGAAAGCATTACTCCACTAAAAATAAAATTCTTTTTGTGGGTCCTGTTAATTCTGGTAAGTCTTCTGTTTTTAATAGGCTTTTGGGTTTTGAAAGGGCGCTGGTTTCAAGTGTTGCTGGAACAACAAGAGATCTTGTTGAGTCTGAGATGTTTTATAACAACGCTTCTTTCTCTTTGTTGGACTCAGCCGGTATAAGAGAAACAGATGATTTAATAGAGTCACGGGGTATAGACGTTGCTTTGGGTCAGGTGGGTGATGCTGATGTTGTTGTTGGTGTTTTTGATTCCTTTGACAAGGGTGTTTTAAATAAATTTTCAAACCTTGCAAGCGGAAAAAATTATTTATCTGTTTTTAATAAATTGGATTTAGGCCCTCCAAATCAACAGGGTTTTGATTGCCTGGTTTCTGCAAAAACCGGAGAAGGTTTTGGTGAATTAAAAAATAGGCTTGCTGATTTTTTTAAAGTTTATGATAAGAGTGATTACTCTTTTTTAGTTAGAGATCGTCATATATCTCTTTTTAACTCCTCTCTTGGTTGTTTAAAAAAGGCTTTATCAAAGATAGAAAAAGATGAAGGCTTGGAGTTGGTGGCAGAAGACCTAAGATTGGCAAGAGGTTTTTTAGATGAGGTTGTGGGTATTAAAACCTCAGACTCTTTACTCGGAGATATTTTTAGTAGTTTTTGTATTGGTAAATAAGCTGTTATTAATCTGTGTTTAGTTTTTGACTTAATTTTTTATCAACAGGTTTTTGTATAGAGTTTTAGTGTTTTCTTAACAGGGTTAAACATACTTTATTATTGTTTTTTTTGGTGTTGTTTATATGGGTTTTGGGTTGTTATCTACAGAAAAGACCTACCCTAATAGAAATAACAATAAGTATATAATATAGATATTATTGGTTTTAATAAGTATATGGATAAGTTTGATGTAATAGTTGTTGGGGGTGGCCATGCTGGGGTTGAAGCTGCTTATGCGGTTAGTAAATCCGGGATGAGTTGCGCTCTTATAACTTTTGAAAAAACAAAAATTGGTCAGATGTCTTGTAACCCAGCAATTGGCGGTTTGGGTAAATCACACATTGTTAGAGAAATAGACTCTATGGGAGGGGTTATGCCTCTTGCAACAGACATGTCCGGAATTCAATATAGAACATTAAACACAAGAAAGGGTGATGCCGTTCAGGCTTTAAGGGTTCAGTGTGACAGAAAGCTTTACAAAGAAGCTGTACAAAAAATACTAGAAGAAACAAATATTTTTGTTATAGAAGCAGAGGTAACAGACTTAATAGTTAAAGATAGTTTTGTAAAAGGGGTTATTGCAAACGACAAAGAGGTGTTGGCGAAAAAAACAATTCTAACAACTGGAACTTTTTTGAACGGCCTAATGTACACAGGCTCAAAAGTAACCAAAGGAGGAAGAGTTGGAGACGACTCAGCTATACCTTTATCAAAAAAACTTTATGACTTAAAACTTCCAATGGGTAGATTAAAAACCGGAACTCCAGCAAGAATCACAATGTCTAGCCTAAACCTTTCTGTTATGGAGGAACAACCTGGTGAAAAACCAACACCTTTCATGTCCCTAACAAACCAGGTAAACAAACATCAACAACAACTTTCCTGTTACATCGCAAGAACCAACAAAGAAACACATAAAATAATATCAGAAAACACACACCTTTCAGCTATGTACTCAGGAAACATCTCAGGAATAGGACCAAGGTATTGCCCTTCTATAGAGGACAAGGTTTTTAAGTTTTCATCTAAAGACAGCCACCAAATATTTATAGAACCAGAGGGGATTGGCGTAGACCTAATTTACCCAAACGGTATTTCAACCAGCCTTCCCAAACAAGCTCAAAAGGACTTTATTAGATCAATAGAAGGAATGGAAAACGCAGAGATAACAGAGTATGGTTATGCTGTTGAATATGACTTTATAGACCCCAGAACTAACAAAAAAACCCTTGAAACAACTTTTTTAAAAGATTTTTATTTAGCTGGACAAATAAACGGAACAACAGGATATGAAGAAGCAGCGGCTCAGGGGTTGGTTGCAGGAATAAACGCAGTTCTTTCAATTCAAAAAAAAGATCCATTTATATTAAACAGAGACGAAGCTTATATCGGGGTTCTGGTAGACGACCTAACAACACACGGAATAACAGAGCCATATAGAATGTTTACCAGCAGAGCAGAACACAGGCTTTTATTATCCCAAAACAACGCAGAACAAAGGCTCCTAACAAAAGCACACAAACTAAAACTTATCAAAAAAGAAAGACACCAAAAATATTTAGAAAAAGAGGAAGCATATAAAAACTTTGTAAAAAACACACTAGAAAAAACCAAAACCAAAACATTTGTAAACAAAAAAAATAATATAGTGAATCTTGACGAAAAAAGAAGCATATCCTCAATACTATCTAGACCGGATGTAGACGAAAACAAGCTCATTAAACTACAAGGAGAAGAAAAAAACTTTTATAAAAGAGCTTCTGTAGAAATCAAATACAAAGGCTACATAGACAAACAACTAAGAGAAATAAATAAAAACAAAAAACAAAACAATAAAAAAATTCCACATACCATAGACTACAAAAACATTAGCGGCCTATCTAACGAGGTTGTTGAAAAACTAACCCGTTCAAAACCAGAAACAATTGGCTCAGCAGCACAAATAGAAGGAGTCACACCAGCAGCAATAAACTTAATTTTAATAAATATTAAAAAAATAGAGTTACAAAAAATAAATGCATAAAAATTTTTCTAAAACAGAAAAAGAAAAAATAGAGCTCTATGTTCAAGAAGCCTTAGCCTTTAACAAAAAACACAACCTCTTTATAAGAGCCAACAAAGACGAGGTATTTGAAAAAGACATCTTAGACTGTGTTCCCTTGGTAGAAAAAATCGAAAAGGAATCAAAAATTCTTGACCTGGGATCTGGGGGTGGTTTTCCTGGGGTTGTTTTAGCTATTCTTAGGCCTGACTGCGAAGTTCATTTATTAGAAAAAAGCCAAAAGAAATGCTATTTTCTAAACAAAACAAAAGACACACTAAAGTTAAACAACATTAAAGTTTTAAAACAAACGATTTCAAAAAACAACACCCTTGAAGAGTATTCAACAATTACAGCCAGGGCGTTTTCATCAACCCAAAACATTTTAAACCTTACAGAAAGAAACCTCAAAAAAAACGGTAAATACCTTCTTTTAAAAGGCCGCATTGAAAAAATAGAAGAAGAAATGGCAGCAATAAACACAAACAATTATAAGTATGAAATAATCGAACTAGACAATAAAAAGTATGAAAGACACATAGTGCAAATTAAAAAAAATGAATAAGGTTATAGCAATAGCAAACCAAAAGGGGGGTGTTGGAAAAACAACCACAGCAGTTAATCTAGCCTCAAGCCTATCCGCAACAAAAAGAAAAGTTTTATTAATAGATTTAGACCCTCAAGGCAACGCAACAACAGCAACAGGAATAAAAGAAGAAAACCCCAACACCCTTTTCAATTTGTTTTTTGAAAAAATAAACATTAACGAATGTATATACAAAACATCAGACACATATGATGTCATTCCAGGCAGTCAAGACCTTATAGCGCTCGAAGTTGGGATAAGGGACACACAAAAACAAAACTTTTTATCAACAGAGCTTAAAAACATAGAAAAAAAATATGATTACACCATAATCGACACACCACCCACCCTCAACCAACTAACCATTGAAGCTCTATTTGCCGCTTCTGGCACACTAATCCCACTTCAGTGTGAATATTATTCTCTTGAGGGCGTGGCTGGACTAATGCAAACAATCAAAACACTGTCTGACAAAAACCTTACATCTAATAGGGTTTTGGGAATAATTAGAACAATGGTTGACATGAGAAACAATCTTGCAAAAGAGGTATCAGACGAACTTGAAAATCACTTCTCTACCCTGGTTTTCAACACCCTAATCCCAAGGAACATTAAACTAGCTGAAGCGCCAAGCCATGGGGTTTCTGGTGTAAAATATATGCCAACCTCATATGGAGCAAAAGCCTATCTAGCTCTTGCTGGTGAATTAATTAGGAAGGTTGAATATGTCTGATGAAAACAAAATTTTAAATAGGGGTCTTGACGCCCTTTTAGGTTCCAATATAAACACAACCCAAAAAATCGTTAAAGAGGTTTCCACCAACAACATTAGCGCCGGAAGGTTTCAACCAAGATCAAATTTTGATGAGGGCAAGTTGCTCGAGTTAACAGAATCTATAAAAAATCATGGAGTTATTTCACCCATTCTTGTCAGGGAGGTGGGTTTAAACCAATATGAGGTTATTGCTGGTGAAAGAAGGTTAAGGGCTTCAAAAAAGGCTGGACTAGAAACAATACCTTGTCTTGTTGATCAAAAACAAGACCAAGACGCATTAGAGTCGGCGCTTATTGAAAACCTTCAAAGAGAGGATTTAAATGCGGTAGAAGAGGCAAGAGGTTATGACAGACTAAAAAGAGAGTTTGGTCTTACTCAAGATGAGGTTGCCTCATCAACTGGCAAAGCTAGAAGCACCATCGCAAACTCCTTAAGGTTATTAAACCTATCTTCTAAAGTTCTAGATATGCTTGCAAGTGGGCAGATTGAAAAAGGGCATGCAAAACTTTTAGCCTCAATGAGTGCAGATGATGCTGAAAAAGCAGCAAATAACATTATTAAAAATAAACTAAGCGTTAAAGAGTTAAGTGGTATATCGGCATCAAAAAAAACAACCCCAAAAAACATAAAAAAAACCAAAGACACAGATTTATTGAATGTTGAAGTGGAAATGTCAGAAGGTTTTGGCCATAAGGTAGAAATAGAAGCGAAAAACAAAAAATCAGGCAAGGTGATCATAACCTACAACACCTCTGACGAGCTTGAGACAATTATTTCAAAGTTAAAAAACTAAACCGTAAAAAACTTTCAAATTAAACAGAAAACACCTTGTTTATAAGACCATAAATTTCTATAATTCACCGCAATTAATTAAGAAAAAATACCAACCTTTTGAAAAGCCTCAAAAATACACTTTTTAGTAACAAATCATTGTTAGGGGTTGTTCTTATTATTATGTTTATTGTTGGGAGCCTTCAAAACTCAATGTTCTTTATATTGCCTGTAATTTATTTAGCATCCATAAGTGTTGCATATTATTTTGGCTCAAAGATTAATGACCATGGAATCCATGCTGCATATAATTGGTCTATAAAATGGGCTCTTTTTGTATTTTTCTTATATTTCACAGCAACTTTTATGCAAAACGCATTTATAAGCGCAATGCTTTTTTTTATTCTAATTAACACAGTTCTAAACCCGATGATGTTTGTTAAGAAAGAGGCTTCAACATAATGGCTAAAGACGTAATGACAACTGAGTCATACATTAACCACCACCTTACAAACCTCACATGTGGAAAGGTTGGTGTTAATGAAGACGCTGGTATTTACAATTCTTTTTGGACCTGTGACCCATATATGGTAGATAAAATGGGTTTTTGGGCTTTTCATGTTGATTCTTTATTTTGGTCTATTCTTCTTGGTGCAGTTTTTATCGGTGTTTTTAAAATGGCCATGCCAAAAGATATGAATTCTAACTCTGCCCCAAGCGGAGCTCAGAATTTTGTTGAGATGTGTATAGAATTTGTAGAGGACAACGTCCAGTCGCTCTTTGGATCCGTTAAAAATACTCTTATAGCGCCTTTAGCGCTAACAGTTTTTGTTTGGATATTGTTAATGAACTTAATGGATTTGGTTCCCGTTGACTTTTTACCAGTTTTGGCAGGACATATTGCATATGCTGTTGCTGGCTCCGGCGGGGCTGACGGCGGCGGTATTGAATGGATAACAAGCCCTGAATCGTTTTATTTTAAAGTTGTACCAACCACAGATCCAAACATCACATTGGGAATGGCTTTTGCTGTATTTATCTTAACTATTTATTACAGCATTACAGTTAAAGGATTTAAAAATTTCATAGCAGAATTAACACTTCATCCTTTTGGTAAATGGCTAATACCAGTTAATTTTGTTTTAGAGATGGTTAATTTTATAGCGAAACCAATATCTTTAGGCTTAAGGCTCTTTGGGAACCTTTATGCCGGTGAAATGATATTTATTTTGATTGCTTTAATGTTGTTTTTTAGCAGCATTCCAATTGGCATGCTTGGTTTTGGCTTACACTTGGTTTGGGCGCTTTTCCACATTTTAATTGTGGCACTTCAAGCATTTATATTTATGGCGTTAACCATTGCATATTTAGCAATGGCACATGAAACAGAGGAACATTAGTCCTCAACTTATAGGAGAAAAAAATGGAAGGTATAGAAGTATTAGCAGCAGGAATTACCATGGGTCTTTCAGCAATTGGAGCTGGGATCGGAGTGGGTGTCTTAGGCAGCAAATTTATTGAAGGAATAGCAAGACAACCTGAGTTGGCACCATTTCTTCAAGGCAGATTCTTTTTAATGATGGGTTTAACCGATGCGGTTCCTATGATAGGAGTTGGTCTTGGTATGTACATGTTGTTTGCTCTTTAAAATAAATAGATAAAGAAATATGAACATAAACGCAACCTTACTTGCACAAGCAGTCGTTATGATTGTTTTTGTGGCCATATGCTGGAGATATATTTATCCACCAATTTTGGCAGTTATGCAAGAGAGAGAAAAAAAGATAGCCGATGGTCTTGAGGCTGCAAAAAAAGCTGATGATTCTCTAGAGGAGGCTAAGCTCGCTTTTGATAAAGAGTTAAATCAAGCCAAGTCTGAGGCGGCTGAGATTCTTGAAAAAGCTAACGCTAGAGCTTCTCAAATAGTGAACGACGCATCATCAAAAGCAGAGGTTGAGGCAGAAAAAATAATGTCATCAGCATCTACCGCAATAGAGAATGAGACAAACAAAGCCAAGGAAGAGCTGAGACAACAAATGTCAGACATTATTATTGACACAACTCAAAAGATTCTAGGCGATGAAATCTCAAAAGAGAAACATGAAGATATTCTCAAAAAAGCGGCAGAGGAATTATAGACAATGATTGAACTAACACCATTAGCCAGGCCTTATGCAAAAGCATTATTTGCTTCAGCAAATGAAGCCAATACTTTGGAAGAAATGGCAGTTGAGCTAAAAACAATTGCAGCAGCTTCCAAAACAGATGGTGTTATTAATACTATAGAAAACCCCGTGTTATCAAGACAAGAGGTTGTGAATATTCTTGTTAAATTGTTTGAAGAAACCATTTCAGAAACGTCAAAAAAACTCCTAGAAATTTTAGCTGAAAACAAACGATTAAATTTACTTGAATCTATTCATAATATTTATGAAAGCTTGTTGGAAAAACATAAGAATCAAAACTCAATAGAGGTTTTTGTTGCGGCCGAGCCTAGCCAAGAGGCAAAAGAAAACATAGAAAAAAAATTAAAATCAACATATGGCAAAGATGCCAAAATACATTTTTCAAAAGACCCAAAAATGATGGGCGGCCTATCTATAAAGATAGGAGATGAAACATTAGATCTTTCTATAAAAGGAAAGGTTAATAAACTTGTAAACCAATTAAATTTTTAAGGTGAAAAAATGAGTCAATTAAATCCATCAGAAATTTCCAGCGTACTAAAAGAAAAGATTGCTGGTCTTGATCTTTCTGCAGAAAGAAAAAACGAAGGCGTTGTTGTTAGTGTCTCCGACGGTATTGTAAGGATACATGGTATGGGAGATGTTATGTACGGTGAAGTTATAGAATTTGAAAACGGAACAAAAGGTATGGCTCTTAACCTAGAACAAGACTCTGTTGGCGCCGTGGTTTTGGGAGATTATCTTGAGATTGTTGAAGGACAAAAAGCTACTTGCACGGGTAAGGTTTTAGAGGTTCCGGTTGGAGAAGCCCTGCTTGGAAGAGTTGTAAATACTCTCGGAGCTCCAATTGATGGAAAAGGAGAAATTAATGCTGAGAGGACATCGCCGGTTGAAGTCGTGGCTCCTGGAGTTATCGCTCGTCAATCAGTTGATCAGCCAGTGCAAATAGGCTTAAAAGCTGTTGATGCCATGGTGCCAATTGGAAGAGGTCAGAGGGAATTAATTATTGGTGACAGACAAACAGGCAAAACCGCAGTTGCTATTGATGCAATTATCAATCAAAAAGGAACAGGCATTAAATGTATATATGTGGCTATCGGACAAAAACAATCAACAGTGGCAAACGTTGTTAGAAAGCTTGAAGAGTATGGAGCAATGGAGCACACCATCGTTGTTTCAGCCACAGCGGCCGATCCAGCACCAATGCAATATCTTTCAGCCTATGCCGGATGCACCATGGGAGAATATTTCAGAGATAAGGGTGAAGACGCTTTAATTGTTTATGATGATTTATCAAAACAAGCTGTTGCATATAGACAAGTATCACTACTTTTAAAGAGACCTCCAGGAAGAGAAGCATATCCTGGTGATGTTTTTTATCTTCATTCAAGATTATTAGAAAGAGCTGCTAGAGTTAACGCAGACTATGTAGAACAAATTACTGAAGGAAAAGTAAAGGGCAAGACAGGGTCACTAACAGCTTTACCCATTATTGAAACACTTGCAGGCGATGTGTCGGCATTTGTTCCAACAAACGTTATTTCAATTACTGATGGTCAAATATATCTAGAAACAGAGCTTTTTAATTCTGGAGTAAGACCGGCTATTAACCCAGGGCTTTCAGTGTCTAGGGTTGGTGGATCGGCACAAACAAAAATTATGAAGAAGTTGGCTGGTGGAGTTAGAACGGCGTTAGCACAATACCGTGAATTAGCGGCTTTCTCACAGTTTGCATCAGACTTAGATAATGCAACCAAACAGCAACTTGCAAATGGTAAAGCTTTTACAGAGCTATTAAAGCAAAAACAATATGCCCCTATGAGCGTGGCGCAACAGGCCTTAAGTTTGTTTGCTGCTGACAGAGGTTACATGGCAGATGTTGAAGTAGATAAAATATTAGATTTTGAAGAAGCGCTTCATGGATATCTAACGTCCGAAAAAGGTGAGTTAGAGAAACAAATAAACTCAACAGGTGACTGGAATGATGACATTGAAGGTCAATTTAAAGCACTTGTAGAAGATTTTAAAAAGACACAAACATTTTAATTTAGATAATGGCTAATACAAAAGAAGTAAGAAAGCAGATTGCGAGCATAAAAAGCACGCAGAAAATTACTTCGGCTATGGAAATGGTTGCTGCAAGCAAAATGAAAAAAACCCAAGACACTATGCTTGAGGGCAGGCCTTATTCTTTAAAAATTAAGGATGTCATTTCTCATATAGCTTTAGCTAATTCCGAATATCCTCATCCTTTCTATGAAGAAAGATCAGCAAAAAAAGCTTGTTTTATTGTTGTTTCATCTGACAAAGGCTTGTGCGGGGGACTTAATATAAACCTCTTTAAACAAGTGATAGCTAAGTCAGCTGAGCTTAATGAGCAAGGAATTGAATCATGCTTTGCTCTAATAGGAACTAAGGCAGCTGGATTTTTTAAAAGTGTTGGTGGGCAGGTGGTTGCAGTCGCTGAAAAGTTAGGTGATAAACCAAACCCGGATGACTTAATTGGATTAACCAAAGTTGTTTTAGATATGCATAAGAACGGTGATATAGATCAAGCATATTTGTGTGCAAATGGTTTTGTAAACACCATGACTCAACAACCAAATGTAGAGCAATTAATTCCTCTCGCACCAGAAGAACAAGATGATTCAAGTCCATCACAATGGGATTATATATATGAACCCGAGGCAAAAGAATTGTTGGACGGCCTGCTTACAAGATATATCGAATCATTAGTCTATCAAGCAGTAATAGAAAATAATGCATGCGAACAAGCAGCAAAGATGATTGCCATGAAAAACGCTACAGATAATGCTGGCGATTTAATCAAAGAATTAGAACTTTTATATAACAACGTAAGACAAGCAGCTATCACACAAGAGCTCTCAGAGATAGTTGGCGGCGCAGCAGCAGTTTAAGGAGAAAAATATGAGCAACGGAATAATTACACAAATCATTGGAGCGGTTATCGACGTCGAATTCGAAAAAGATAACATACCAAAAGTATATGAAGCACTAATGATTGATGAGAGTGGCACAACTCTTGAAGTTCAACAGCAGCTTGGCGATGGTGTTGTCAGAACAATTGCTATGGGAGCAACCGAGGGTTTAAAAAGAGGGCTTATAGCTTCAAGAACGAATGCACCTATATCAGTTCCTGTAGGGCCTGAGACTCTTGGAAGAATTGTAGATGTTCTGGGAAATCCTATCGATGAAAAGGGACCCATTGGTGAAAAACAAAAGATGCCAATTCATAGAAAACCACCTAGCTACACAGACCAATCTGCCTCAAATGATGTTCTTGAAACAGGTATTAAAGTTATTGATTTAATGTGCCCGTTTGCTAAGGGTGGAAAAATTGGTTTATTCGGAGGAGCTGGTGTTGGTAAGACAGTTAACATGATGGAACTTATTAACAATATTGCTCTTCAACATTCAGGTCTTTCTGTGTTTGCTGGTGTTGGCGAAAGAACCAGAGAAGGCAACGATTTCTATTACGAAATGCAAGAATCAGGTGTTGTGAATATTGATAACCTTGGCGAGTCAAAAGTTGCTATGGTATATGGACAAATGAACGAGCCTCCTGGAAACAGACTGAGAGTAGCATTAACAGGATTAACTATGGCCGAAAGCTTTAGGGATGAGGGTAAAGATGTCCTATTGTTTATTGACAATATTTATCGTTATACATTAGCCGGTGTTGAAGTGTCAGCACTGCTAGGAAGAATGCCATCAGCTGTTGGATACCAGCCAACACTTGCTGAAGAAATGGGAGCGCTTCAAGAGAGAATCACTTCTACAAAGACTGGGTCTATTACATCCATTCAGGCTGTTTATGTTCCGGCAGATGACTTGACTGACCCTTCTCCTGCAACAACCTTCGCTCACTTGGATGCAACTGTTGTTTTATCAAGACAAATTTCTGAGCTAGGAATCTATCCTGCTGTAGATCCGCTTGACTCAACAAGCAGACAGCTAGACCCATTTGTTGTCGGTAACGATCATTATGATGTTGCCCAAGGAGTCCAACAAATCTTACAAAGATATAATGAGCTTAAAGATATTATTGCAATTCTTGGTATGGATGAGCTTTCAGAAGAAGACAAAGAATTAGTAGCAAGAGCAAGAAAAGCACAAAGATTCTTATCACAACCTTTCTTTGTTGCTGAAATTTTTACCGGCACGCCTGGAAAATATGTTTCCCTTGAAGACACCATTAAAGCTTTTAAAGGAATATTAAACGGTGACTATGATCATCTACCAGAACAAGCCTTCTACATGGTAGGAACCATCGAAGAAGCTGTAGAAAAAGCAAAAACTTTATAAGTATGAGTACTATCAAGATCAACATAGTTTCTTCAAGTGAGGAGATTTATTCCGGAGAGGCCACTATGGTTTATGCAACCGGAACTCTTGGTGAGCTTGGTATTGCTCCTGGACATACACCCTTGTTAACAGGACTGGCGGCAGGACCGGTTAGGGTTCAAAACGGATCAGAAGAAGAGGCATTTTTTTGCTCTGGCGGGTTTTTAGAAGTTCAGCCAGACTTAGTAACTGTTTTATCTGATACAGCTGAGAGAGCTGAGAGTCTTGATGAGTCCGAAGCCCTAAAAGCAAAAGAAGCTGCTGAACAAGAGCTAGCAAATAAAGATGCAAGCCTTGATTATGCAAAAGCTTCCGCTCAACTAGCCGAAGCAGTTGCTAGATTAAAAACTATTCAAAAATTACGCAAAAACCAGTAAGGTAGTCATTTAACCTTTAATTTATTGTGAGCGTACATACCATAGTTCTTGCAGCCGGAGAGGGCTCAAGAATGAAATCAAAAAAAGCTAAATCCCTTCAAAGGATTGGTGGCACAAGCATGCTGCATAAAATTTGTACAACCGCAGGAAAGATAAGCCCCAAAATTACACTAGTTGTTGGCTTTGACCAAGACTCTGTAATTAAAGAAGCAAATGAATATGATCTAGAGATAAGCATTGCGCAACAACCAAAAGCAATTGGAACAGGTGATGCGGTTAAGTGCGGACTAACTCAGGTTGAAAAAGAATCAAAGGTGCTGGTTTTATATGGAGATGTTCCTCTTATTCAAGAAGGCACTCTTCGAAAATTAATAGAAACATCCGATGACTCTCTATCAATACTGACAACCGTCTTAGATAATCCATATGGTTATGGAAGGGTTGCTAAAGACGATAGCGGAAATGCTTTATCTATAGTTGAAGAGAAAGATGCAACAGATGTAGAAAGAGAAATAAATGAAATATTTACGGGCGTTTTGTGTGGGCCCAAGTCCCTTTTAGATGAGGGCTTATCAATAATTAATAATAATAATGCCGCCGGAGAGTATTACCTTACAGATTTAATTTCAATAATTAATGAAAAAGGGTATAAAATTAAGACACATGAAGCATCTAACAACGAAGTAAAGGGTGCTAATAATAAAGCTGAGTTAGCTGAGCTAGAGGCACTATACAGAGACATGAAAGCACAGGATTTAATCAACAATGGCGTTACCGTTGCAGACCCATCAAGACTGGATGTCAGAGGTGATGTTCAGGCGGGCAATGATTGCTCAATAGATGTCAATGTAATATTAGAAGGCAATATCATTCTCGGAGATAACGTATCTATTGGAGCAAATACAATACTAAAGAATGCAACAATAGGCAGTGATACAAAAATTGAGCCTTTTTCTCATATAGATCAAGCAATGATTGGTTCAAACTGTGTCATAGGCCCATATGCCAGACTAAGAGAGGGCAGCCAAATTGAAAATTCTGCTAAGGTTGGAAATTTTGTAGAAACAAAAAACTCAACACTGGGCGAAGGCTCAAAAGCCAATCATTTTACTTATCTTGGCGATACAGAAGTCGGTAAATCAACCAATATTGGTGCAGGAACGATAACTTGTAACTATGACGGCACTAACAAACATAAAACATCCATAGGGGATGACAGCTTTATTGGGAGTAACACAGCACTCGTCGCACCAGTAACAGTTGGTTCAAATGCAACCGTTGCAGCAGGTTCTGTAATCACAAAAGATATTCCAGATAATGGGCTGGGCGTGGCAAGGGGCAAACAAAACAATAAAGAAAATTGGTCTAAGAAAAAGGATTAAACATGTGTGGGATTATAGCTGCGGCATCAACTAGAAATGTCGGAAAACTGCTAGTTCAAGGGCTCCATAAAATGGAGTACAGAGGATATGACTCTGCTGGAATCGCGCTTCACCAAGAAAACTCTATTGCACATCTTCGAACTGTTGGCAAAGTTCAGCTTCTTGAAGAAAAGATGATTGCGGAGAAACCAAAAAGCAAACTTGGCATAGCTCACACAAGATGGGCAACCCACGGCGAGCCTTCTGAAGCAAATGCTCACCCCCATAAATCAAAAGATTCTGTTTATATAGTCCATAACGGGATTATTGAAAATTATGTGGAGCTAAGAGAATCTTTGATTGCTGAGGGATACGATTTTACATCTCAAACAGATTCTGAACTTATAGCTCATTTGCTTGATCTTTTTATCAACAAGGGCAACTCAATGATCGATGCTATGTATCTTGCAAAAGAAAAATTAGATGGAGCATATGCCATAGCAGCAATCGATCTAAAGGATAATTCAAATTTAGTTATAGCAAGAAATAAGTCACCACTTTTAATTGGTCTTGGAACAGATGAAATGTTTGCAGCCTCAGACCCTCTAGCAATAGCTCAACTTACCAATGACTTTATTTTTCTAGAAGACGGTGATGTTGCATCCATATCAGCAGAAGAATATAAAATTTATGACTCGTCAAAAGTAGAAGTTACTAGAGATGTGACTCATATAGATATTTCGAGCCAAACCACCTCTAAGGGCGACTTTAGGCATTTTATGGAAAAAGAAATCTATGAGCAGCCCGAGGCAGCATCAAACACTATCGATGGAAGAATTGGTGGTGAAGATGTTTTAGACAATATTTTTGGCCTTGGCTCTAGTGATCTTTTTTCAAAGGTTGAACGCATTCAAATCGTTGCTTGTGGAACCAGCCTTCATGCGGGTAGAGTTGCTGCCAACTGGTTTTCTTCAATAGCTGAGCTGCCTTGCCAAATAGATTATGCAAGCGAGTATAGGTATAGAAACCCTCACGTAGACAAGAACTCATTACTTATAACCATTTCTCAATCTGGAGAAACAGCAGACACACTGGCAGCGCTTAATTATGCAAAGGAAAAAGATTATTTAGCTTCTTTAACTATTTGTAATGTTCCAACAAGTTCTCTTGCAAGAGAATCAGATTTTTCATTATTTACTAATGCCGGCCCTGAGATAGGAGTTGCTTCAACAAAAGCTTTTACAACTCAATTAGCCGCACTAATGTTGCTTGCACTTTCATTGGCTAAAAGCAGAAATTTAAACCCTCTTTTAAGAGGAAGAATTATTAAAGCACTAAGGCTTCTTCCCGAAACCATTGCAGAAGCTCTTCTTTGTAAAGAAAAAATGATTGAAATAGCACCGAGTATTGCTAACAAAGATAATGCATTATTTTTAGGAAGAGGTATCTTTTATCCCATTGCAAAGGAGGGCGCCTTAAAGCTTAAAGAAATTTCCTACATACATGCTGAGGCTTATCCAGCTGGTGAATTGAAACATGGCCCACTAGCACTTATTGATGAAAATATGCCTGTTATAGCTTTAGCTCCAGAAAGTGAAATAGCAGAAAAACTAATCTCAAATCTTGAGGAAGTAAAAGCGAGGGGCGGCACTTTATATGTTTTTGCAGACCCATCAGTCAATATGGATGTGAAGGCAGGACATTTAATTCATATGCCAAAATGTGATTTCTTTATGACTCCAATCGTTTATAACATCCCGCTTCAAATACTGTCTTATGAAGTTGCCCTTTTAAGAGGAACCGATATCGATCAGCCAAGGAATCTAGCTAAATCAGTCACAGTTGAATAAAGATAGATTTCTCGGTGCAAACCAAATGAACCAAATGAACAAAATAAACCTCTTATCTAAATTTAAACGATTTAATGACACATGGTCACCCAAAGTCATTGCTGAAATGAATGAATATCAATTCAAGCTTGCTAAAATTGAGAATG
>ENA-OUOG01000225-OUOG01000225.1-marine-metagenome-genome-assembly--contig:-NODE-225-length-74330-cov-4.715809_pt1 | contig 74330 bp, 52 predicted proteins | sample MGYA00248635_ERZ508505 | MGnify/ENA primary metagenome ERZ508505 (study PRJEB26176, sample SAMN06267871) | marine metagenome | isolation source: Saanich Inlet, British Columbia, Canada | place: Pacific... | reverse complement strand
GAGATCTAATTGAAGAAAAACTATTTCCTCTCTTGAATATTGGAATTGATAAAAAACTATTTCTTTCTATTGTAGAATCCATTATATTATATGCTTCATAGTCATAATATCTCTTTAAATTTATGTCATAACTGCTATCATTTATTATAACATAATCGACATATACCTCAGACTCAACACAAAAGCACAGAAAAATGGTACTAACAAACACAATCAAATAAATTCTAAATTTCTTCATTATTCCACAAATTGGTTAACAAAAGAATTAATCTCAGTATCTGAATTACTTAAACAAGAATTAGCCTTTAAGCGTGTCTTTAGAGAGGATATCCCGTAAGAGTATTTTACAACCTGACTTTCTAACTTGCCAATACTACAGTCCCATTCTAAATTATCATAAACAGAGGATGAGGCTATGTATTTTTAAACTAGTAGAGTGTTAGTGTTAGTGTTCGTCTTCGCCTTCTTTAAGAGGTACTATCTGAGGTACAAAATCTTCATCCGCACCTGGCTTACTGTAATCGTATGCCCAACGGTGTACACTAGGGATTTCACCTGGCCAGTTACCGTGTATTCTGTCATGTGTAGGCGTTGTCCATTCCAAGGTGTTTGAACGCCATGGGTTTTGTGGCGCATCTTTTCCTCTATATATACTGTAGAAGAAGTTAAAGAAGAAAAATATTTGAGCTACAGCACCCAAAATAGCGAAAACTGTAATTAACTCATTAATTTCTACCAGACCATCAAACATTGGGAAGGCTGTGTTAGAATAGTAACGTCTAGGGACACCTGCTAAGCCAACAAAGTGCATCGGATAAAATACACCGTAGGCGGAAATGAAGGTTATCCAGAAATGGACATATCCTAAGTTTTTATTCATCATCTTGCCATACATTTTCGGGAACCAATGGTAAATACCCGCGAACATACCAAAGATAGCAGACAGACCCATTACTATGTGGAAGTGAGCCACTACGAAATAAGTATCATGAACGTTAATATCTAATGCGCTATCTCCTAATATTAAACCTGTTAAACCACCCGAAATAAAGGTAGATACTAAACCAATTGAGAAAAGCATAGCAGGAGTGAATTGTATATTTCCTTTCCAAAGAGTAGTCAAGTAATTAAATACTTTTACCGCCGACGGAATAGCAATCAATAGCGTAGTAAAAGTAAATACGGATCCTAAAAATGGATTCATTCCAGTCATAAACATATGGTGTCCCCATACAATAAAGGATAAGAATCCAATAGCAAGTATCGACCCAACCATTGCGCGATAGCCAAATATTGGCTTACGAGAACTGGTAGATACTACCTCGGATGTGATTCCTAATGCCGGTAATAAAACAATATAAACTTCAGGGTGTCCTAAGAACCAGAATAAATGCTGAAATAATACAGGCGAACCACCGGTTTGCGATAACATTTCTCCCTGAATCATAATATCAGATAAGTAGAAAGCCGTACCAAATCCTCTATCGAAAATCAATAATAAGGCCGCAGAAAGTAATACCGGGAATGATAATACCCCTAAAATTGCAGTTACTAAAAATGCCCACATCGTTAGAGGCAACCTAGTCATTGACATTCCTTTTGTTCTCAAGTTTAGGATAGTTACTATGTAGTTCAGACCCCCTAAGAGTGCCGAAACAATAAACAAAGACATACTCACTAACCATAGTGTCATCCCTAATCCAGAGCCAGGCATGGCTTGTGGTAAAGCACTCAATGGCGGATATATAGTCCAACCAGCAGCAGCAGGTCCAGAGGTGACAAATAATGAAATGACCATTACAACAGAAGACACAAAGAAGAACCAATAGGATAACATATTTAAGAACCCTGACGCCATATCTCTTGCACCAATTTGCAATGGAATAAGTAGGTTAAAAAATGTACCGCTAAGTCCCCCTGTCAAAACAAAGAAAACCATGATGGTTCCATGTATAGTTACCAGTGCTAAATAAATGTTTGGATCCATTACCCCGTCAGGAGCCCATTTACCTAAAAACGCTTCAAGTATAGGGTAACCTTCAGCAGGCCAAGCCAATTGCATTCTGAAAAATACCGACATTAATATCGCAATTACTCCCATTACCATAGCCGTAATAAGAAATTGCTTAGCAATCATTTTATGGTCAGTACTAAAAACGTACTTTGTAATGAATGTTTCTTCGTGGTGGTGGTGTTCGTGATTATCTGACATAATAATTCTTAATCAATGTTTTAGTTTGCACTTACTAGTGTTTTAAAAGTCTCTTGTTCTTCGAGCCAAGCATCGTATTCTTCTTGAGTTTCGACAATTACTTTAATCTGCATATTATAGTGGGCAGATCCACAAATTTTATTACAAAGAAGAACAAAATCAAAATCAACCGGAGAGTCGCCTCGCTTAGCTCTAGCTTCATTAATGATCTTCATACGTTCAATCATCTCAGGGTCTTCTCTCATTTCCTTTGTCGTCTTAGTTGGCGTGAAAGCAAATTGAGTGCTCATTCCTGGTACACAGTTCATCTGTACATTAAAATGAGGCAAATATGCAGAGTGAATAACGTCTTGAGACCTAAACTTCATGAGTACTTGCTGATTAACTGGAAGATGAATTTCTCTAACAACCTTATCGTCAAAAGAAGTTGAATCGTTGATATCAACACCAAGAGTGTTGACTCCGCCAATCAAGGTGTAATGAGCTCTTCCTAACTGATTGTCATCTCCGGCATAACGAGCTGTCCAGTTAAATTGCTGAGCATATACCTCAACAATTTTGGCATTTGTGGTATCAGGAACCATAGTGTTGTTCCATGTGCTCAAACCAAACAAAATTAAACCCGTCAAGACAACAGCAGGAACTGAAGTCCATAATAATTCAAGCTTATTATTATGCGTTTGGAATAAAGCTGTATTACCTTCTTTACCTCTGTATTTATAAGTAAATACAAACAATAAGGTTTGGGTAATAAAAAAAGTTACTAAGATTAAAACCATAGTGGTATCCCACAATAATTTTATTCCTTCACCATGTACACTAACAGGGTCTGGTAAAATCAAGTGGCCCCACAACTTAAATGAGTAGGCTACAAAGGCGGTAAAGCCTAAACCAACAATCAACATTGCTAAGGCATTGTAACGGTTGTCTTGGTCAGTAATTATTTTATCCTGCGGTCCTTTTAACTTAGTTGCAAGTTCGATTATTCGAACTATTTGTACTAGACCAATTACTGTTAGGGTTATAATTAAGAAGCTTAAAAAAGTAGTCATTTTCGCTTATCTGTTTTTTGTTATCTAAATAATACTATATATGGTGATGAATACTTTCATCAGCAAAAGGGTGATTCTTCACAAATAATGGTGCTTTAGTCAAAGCATTGTTCACAATGAATAAGAATAGACCTAAAAAGCCTGCAAACATTCCTATTTCGGTGAAACCAATGTGCCAATGTTCTTTCACAACGCCTGGTTCAATCAATAAAAACACATTGCACCAGTGTCCGATTAAAACAATTACACCTACTGTCATTATGTAACCAAAATTTCTTTTACTATCTCGACTCATCAATATTAGTAAAGGGAATATGAAGTTAATAACAGAAGTTATCCAAAATAAAGCATTGTAATTTTCCCAACGTGCCATGTAATATGTTACTTCTTCAGGAATATTAGAATACCATATTAGCATAAATTGAGAGAACCACATGTATGTCCAAAGTACACTGAATGCAAATATCCATTTTCCAAGATCGTGAATGTGGTTTTCATTAACCTGCTCTAAAAAGCCTTTACGTTTTAAAACAATAGCAACCATAGCTATCATGGTAAAGCCCGTTACTCCCATTGATGAGAATACAAACCATCCAAATAGAGTACTGAACCAGTGTGTATCAATAGACATAATCCAGTCCCAAGCCATCATTGAAGATGTATAGCCAAAGAAGACAATGAAAATTGCCGATACAGTAATGCTTGCTGTATAACTTTTTAGCCCTCCTTCCGAATCTTCTCTTCTTGACAGTGCTATTAATCGCTTAGCTGCATACCACCATCCAAAAATGTAGGCTGCTGCTCGAATAAAGAAAAATGGGAAATTAAGGTAACCTTCTTTACCTGCAATGATTGCATCATAATGCTCATCATTAGGATCCATAATTCCATCGGCCATCCAGTGCCAAATATGATTCCAGTGTAATTTTCCAGCAATAATAATAAACAACATTATTATACCACCGACTATAAAATATGACGTAATTCCCTCTGCAACACGCTTAAACGGTGTTGCCCATGCTGCTTCTGAAACGTATTGAAGCGCAATAAAGAAAATTGCAAATGCAGAAATGGCTAAGAAAAAGTAATTGTTAACCATCAAACTTGGCCAAGCTCTGTGAGCATCGTTTACAAATCCAAATACAGTGGCAAGTAACCCGACAAGCATCAAAGCGTAAGAGATTAATCTGGTGTTTTTAGTTACTGTGTACATATACAGTTGTTTTATTCTTTATAATTTTAGTTTCCTTTTTGTAATTCTTTAACATACATGGTTATTAACCATCTTTCAGTATCGTTTATTTGAGAATTGTGAGGTCCCATAGCATTTAGTCCATAATAAATTGCGTGGTAAATATTACCATCGGCCAAAGTATTCATGTTACCACCTGTTCTTCGAATCATAATATCGTCCGAATAGCTTGGAATAGCGCCATAAACTGGATGAGTAATACTTCCTTTTCCGTCACCATTTTTTCCGTGACAGTGAGCACAAAACATTTGATAAAGTTGTTTTCCTTTTTCAACGTTTTCCTCTGTATTTTCAAATGGATTTTTTAACTCTTTACCCGCTAAAATGTAATCCTCCAAAGTATTTTCATAATCAAAAGCAACAAATCCTCTAGGCATAGTTCCTGCAACAGAAGGACGTGCATTAAGACTATCTTCAAAAAATGTGTTTGAAGAGTATATCTCTAAGGAAGGAGAACGGTACATGTCTGGCATAAATTCATATCCAGTTTTTCCGTCATCATTATTAGAGCAAGACGAGAATAATAACGATATCGCTAAAAAAGGTATCGCTATTAAAAGGGTTTTAGTAGAAACTGTTTTCATCTAAGCAATGTCTTTAACGTTAATTTCTGTTGCACCAGTCTTTTTTAATAGGTCGCTGATTTTCTTTTCATCATCAGATTCAATTTCCATAAGAAATTTATCATCCGTTGTTCTTGGGTCAGGACTAGAAGATTCTTGCCCTGGGAATAGTTTTGATTTGAATAAATAAGTTATTACCATCAAATGTGCCGAAAATAATACTGTCATCTCAAATATGATAGGGACAAAAGCCGGCATATTAAGGTAATAGGCAAAGCTTGGTTTACCACCTATATTTTGAGGCCAGTCTAAAATCATAATATAGTAGGTCATTAGAATAGCAACTGCACAGCCAATTACACCATAAATAAATGCAGCAATTGCTAATCGAGTTCTTTCTAATCCTAATGCATGATCCAATCCATGTATAGGAAAAGGAGAATACACTTCTTTGATAGAAATATCCTTTGAACGTACTTCTTTTACACTTTTAAGAAGAACTTCTTCATCATCAAATATTCCGTAAATGACTTTTTTACTCATGTTCTTACTTTTTATATTGTTCACTAGATGATTTTACAATAGTTTTCAATTCAGCTTGTGCAATTACCGGGAAGGTTCTTGAATACAATAAGAAGAGTACAAAGAAAAATCCGATAGATCCTACAAAAATACCTATGTCTACGAAAGTTGGTGAGAACATGGTCCAACTTGAAGGTAAGTAATCTCTATGAAGTGAGGTTACAATAATTACAAAACGTTCAAACCACATTCCAACATTTACAAACAATGCGAGTATAAATGTAAATACAATATTAGTCCTAAGTTTTTTGAACCACATCAATTGCGGAGAAATAACGTTACACGTCATCATGCTCCAATATGCCCACCAATAAGGCCCCGTTGCTCTGTTTAAGAATGCGTATTGCTCAAATTCAACACCTGAATACCATGCCATGAAAAGCTCTGTTAAGTATGCTATACCTACCAAGTTTCCAGTAAGCATTATTACAATGTTCATGTACTCAACATGCTTGATAGTTATGTAAGCCTCTAAACCTACAACCTTTCTCATCACCAATAGAAGTGTTTGAACCATCGCAAATCCAGAAAATACTGCTCCAGCCACAAAGTAAGGAGGGAATATAGTAGTATGCCAACCAGGAATGACAGAAGTTGCAAAGTCAAAAGATACAATTGAGTGTACTGAGAATACAAGAGGTGTAGCTAAACCAGCAAGCACTAGAGATACCTCTTCAAAACGCTGCCAGTCTTTCGCTTTTCCACTCCATCCAAAAGATAGAATGCTGTAAATTTTCTTTCGTAATGGCCAATACTTTTCATTGACTTTATCTCTAATCATGGCAAAGTCAGGAATTAAGCCAACGTACCAAAATACAAATGAAACAGAGAAATAAGTAGAAATAGCGAATACATCCCAAAGTAAAGGCGAATTAAAGTTAACCCATAGTGACCCAAAGTTGTTTGGAATAGGGAAAACAAAATACCCTAGCCATGGACGCCCCATGTGAATAAGAGGGAACATAGCTGCCTGAACAACTGCAAAGATTGTCATGGCCTCTGCAGAACGGTTAATAGATAGTCTCCATTTTTGTCTGAATAACAATAGTACAGCAGATATAAGTGTACCAGCATGACCAATACCAACCCACCATACGAAGTTCGTGATATCCCATGCCCAACCAACAGTTTTATTCAATCCCCAAACACCAATTCCTGTACCAATTGTATACCCAACTGATAATATCCACCAAACAAATAATACTAATGAGATTCCAAATACAATCCACCACATTTTGTTGGCCTTAGCCAATACAGGCTTAGCGACATCAACGGTAATATCATGGTAACTTTTGTTACCCAGAATTAGTGGCTCTCTTATAGGGCTTTCTTTTTGCATAATTTATTAATTAAGCTTTTCTATTTCTAATCTTAGTTTGATAAAATACTGAAGGAGCGGTATTAATTGCTTCGAGCAAGAAATATTTTCTCTCATCTGATTTTAATGTTCTAACTTCACTTGATTCGTCATTAACATCTCCAAATACTAAAGCATTTGTAGGACAAGCAATGGAACAAGCTGTTTGTGCGTCTTTATCTAATACTTTTCTACCATCTCGCTTGGCATCAAGTTTAGTTTTTTGAATCATTTGAATACACATGCTACATTTTTCCATTACACCACGGACTCTGACTGTAACATCTGGATTCAATACCATTTTGCCTAGGTCATCATTCATATTGTAATCAAAAGCATCGTTTTCAGCATAATCGAACCAATTGAATCGACGTACTTTATACGGGCAGTTGTTAGCACAATAACGTGTACCAACACAACGATTATAGGCCATGTGGTTTTGCCCTTCTGCACTATGAGACGTTGCCGCAACAGGACAAACCGTTTCACAAGGTGCATGGTTGCAATGCTGACACATTACAGGCTGAAATGCTACATCAGGATTTTCTGATGGCACCTCCATAGCTTTGTACTTAGATACCGCTCCCAAACCTTGCTCTTCAGCAACTTCTTCCGTCATGTCTGACGAGAAGTATCTGTCAATACGCAACCAGTGCATATCTCTACTCTTCCTTACTTCTTCTTTTCCAACAACTGGAACATTGTTTTCCGAATGACATGCAACAACACAAGCATTACATCCAATACAAGAAGTTAAATCAATAGATAGGTTCCAGAAATGACCTGTTTCATGGTCAAACTCTTTCCATAAACTTACCTCATCAGCAAATAACTTTCCTTTGTGCGTATCAAATAATAAATCAGGATTTCCTGCTTTTGGATCAGCAATGTATTCTGCCAAAGTAGTTTCTTTTATCAAGTCTCTACCCATCATTGTGTGATGTAACTGAACTGAAGCAAAACCATGTTCTCCCTCAACTTTTTCAATTTTTACATCAGATAAAGTGTAGTTATTATCAATTGCTAATGAATAGGCATTTACTCCAACTCCATTTCCTACTTTACCTGCAGCTGTTCGTCCATATCCTAGTGCTAGTCCTAGAGTTCCTATAGCTTGACCAGGCTGAATTAGAACAGGGACATTCTCAATTACTCTGTCGCCAACCGTTAACCTCACCATATCACCATTCAAAGCACCGTCTGAAATATTCCAGTTCGTTAGGCCATTTTCACGAGCAGTTGTTGCAGAAATAGTTAAATAATTATCCCAACATGCTCTTGTGATTGGATCTGGCAACTCTTGTAGCCATGGATTGTTTGACTGCGAGCCGTCACCTATAGAGTTTGACTGATAAAGTGCTAATTCTAGACCGTTTGCTTGGCTAGAAATAGAATTCACGTTTGCAGAAAATGATGATACTGAAAGGGAATCCGATGATAATTCTACTAAACCATCATGCAATGAAGAAGACCAAGAAACTTTACTTCTCCAATAATTTTTTAAGTAGGTATAGTAGTCAGAGTCATCGCCACTCCAAGTCATTAACGATTCTTGAAATTGACGACTGTCAAATAGAGGCTGAATTGTTGGCTGTGTAAAGGCTACTTGATTTAGTGTTGCCTTTGCATCTCCCCAGCTTTCTAAATAATGACGATCAGGACAAACGTATTCAACATTTGTAGACGTTTCATCCATGCTTAATGCAGTAGAAATAGTTAAAGAAACTTTCTTCAAGCCTTCATTAAACGCTTCTGCATTAGCTAATGTATAGGATGGGTTAACACCACTTATGATTAAAGCTCCAACTTTACCATCGTTCATATCTTGAACAAGTTGTGCAACGGCATTGTCATCTCCAGCTCTTAATAAAGATGGCTGAGTCAAATCAATGGTTTTGCCGTAGTTTCCAAGCATATCGTTGATGGCATTTACCATAATCTGTACCGCCTTATCATTGCTATCGCAGATTACTAAAGACTTTCCTTTAGCAGCTGATAATTCTGAAACGATATCTTTTATTTTATCATTTGCAGGAGCATTACCTTTCAATGCGTTGTACAAATTTTCTATTAAATTAAGTTTTTCAGAAGGCTTAACCGGAATTCTTACATCAGCATTTGAACCTGATAAAGACATGTTAGTTTCAATCTGAAAATGACGAGACATCTTGCCAGACTTTGGATTTCTATTAGCAATGTATTGCTTCTCAAATGAAGAGTTTAACCAATTGCCAAGAAAATCTGCACCAAAGGATACAAGAACGTCTGCTTTATCTAAATGATAGCTAGGAAGTACTCTTTGCCCAAAAGAATCTTTATTGGCATCCAGCATACCTTGGTGTGAAATGGCATCATATTGCACATGCTTTGCAGCGTATTTTTTTGAAAATGCATTCAATAGTGACTTAGTCGTTGGACTAATGATTGTATTGGTTAATACCACCACATCACCATCAATGCTAGACAATCTATCTTTTATATCCGTATCCGCATCAGACCATGAGACTGACTCTCCATTCTTCATAACCCCTTTTAATCGGTTTGAATCATAAAGAGATAATACTGAAGAAATAACTCTAGCATTAGGAGCGGCTGAACTTAAATCGTTAGGTTTAATAAAAATTGGTCTTCCTTCACGAGTTTTAACTAGAACGTTAGCAAAGTCATTGCCATCGTAAAAAGTTGAAGCATACCAATTCGCAACACCTGGAGTGATTTCCTCAGGCTTGATAACATAAGGGATTGATTTTATTACTGGAGTCTCACAGGCAGCTAATGTTGCAGCAGCAGTGCTAAAACCCAAAAACTTCAAAAAGTCTCTTCGAGAAGTACTCGTGTTGGAAAGTGTTTCGCCATCGCCTAGAAAATCATCGACAGGAATCTTTTCAACAAACTCATTATGTTTTAAATTTTCAATAGCCGGATCATTAGCTAACTCTGCTAATCCTTTCCAGTATTTTTTTTGCTTAGTCATATCTTAAACTAATTAATATTTGATTTAGTAGTGACACTTACCACATTCGAGACCACCTATTGCCTCTACATTGAACACTTCACCAGGGTGATTTTCTTTGAATTTAGCATGCATCTCTTCATAATAGTCATTATCAGCAACGTTTACTTCAGTTTGTCTGTGACAATCAATACACCAACCCATCGTCAGTTCTGAGTGTTGCTCAACAACTTCCATTTCTTCAATTGGTCCGTGACATTCTTGGCACTCTATTCCACCAGCAACGACATGTTGTGAGTGGTTGAAGTATGACAAGTCTGGTAAATTATGAATCCTTACCCACTTGATTGGTTTTTGTTCATAATCCTCAATATATCTGCCTTTATCAGGATCGAAACCTACAGCATCATATATCTTTTGAATTTCTTCTTTGCCTGAAGGACCTTCACTTATATATGTGTGGCAATTCATACACACATTTGCAGAAGGTATAGCCGCAGATTTACCGTGTCTTGCGGAATGGTGACAATAATTACAATCTACACCGTTCATTCCCGAGTGCAATTTGTGGGAGAAAGCAATTGGCTGTTCGGGCTTATATCCTTTTGTAACCCCTACGCCTGTCATTAAGTTCCAAGCAGAGTTTAGTCCAAATACAGCTATAATAACAACAGTTAACGCTACTAATGACTTGCGTTCTAAGTAAGCGCTAATTAAGGATGCTGTAGCTGCAAAAAAGTCTTTGCTTTCTTCTCCAGACACCACTTTCAGTGTGTTTTTAATTTTCCATAAGCCAGCTACTACTAATAGTAAAACAATTGAAATGGTTAAAATAATGTAGTCTGTAGTTTTACTATCATCAACAGCAACAGCACCACCATCAGAAGCTGAGGCAACCGCTACTTTTTGTTTAGCAGGAGCTTCTTCAATGTATGCTAAAATATTTATAACATCTTCATCAGAAAAGTATGGGAATGCTGTCATCGGAGATTTATTATACTCCTCATAAATTGCTATCGCATCAGCATCACCTGAAGCGATTAGTTCTGCAGAATTTTTAATCCACTTTATCAACCACTCTTGAGAATACTTATCACTGACTCCTCTTAGTGCTGGACCAATTAGCTTAGTATCAATTTGGTGACAAGCAGTACAGTTTGCTTGGTATAACTTTTCGCCATCTTCTACACTCTGCGAAGATGCAGTGAATGAGAAAAGCGTAAACAAAAATGATAGTAAAAAAATTGAGGGGAAATGATGCTTATCTAATCTAATAAATTTAGCCATGTTTATAATATAATATTCAGTAAAGAATTGAGCCACTTTTTACGTCCACAAATGTAGAACATTCCAAAATTTTTAGTGTATCAAACTGCTCATTTTTATAACAATTTATACTCATTCTAAATAAAGAGGATGTTGAAATTTATATCAATCTCAAATTCATACACTTACAGCAAGAAATTACGTTATCTTTGCAATATGAAAGACTTGTTTTTAATATGTTTTTGTTTGATTAGTACAACTGTTTTGTCTCAAAACTCTACAATTTTTGATGAAAATGAAAGCAGAATTGACACATTGGCATCAAAACAAATTTATATCAATAGCTTAAAAAAAGGTGTTGATGGATTTAGAGTTCAAATTCACCACGACCAAAGTCAAAGTCGAGAAGAATCACAAAAGGTAAGGGCTATATTTTCTCAGGATTTTCCAGATCTAAAAACGTATTTAGAATTTAAATCTCCTTATTATAAAATACAAGTTGGTGATTTTATTACTAGAATTGAAGCCTATAAAGTTCAAAAAGAAATAAGTAAGAAATATAGAGGAACGTATATTGTTCCAGCTATTGTTAATTTTGAATTTAGTACTGGAGTTGTCGACTAACTTATTGTAGTGTTTTCTTGACTTCTACTTCTTCAAAGCCTTCCACAATGTCACCAACTTTTATATCGTTAAAGTTGCTTATGCTTAAACCGCATTCGTAACCTGCTGATACTTCTTTCACGTCGTCTTTAAATCGTTTCAGAGTAGATAATTCTCCCGAATAGACTACTATTCCATCGCGAATTAACCTAATTCTGGTGTTTCTATTAATTTTTCCGTCAAGTACGTAGCAACCTGCAATGGTACCAATTTTAGAAATCTTAAATGTTTCTCTGATTTCGATGTTACAAACTACTTTTTCTACAATATCTGGCGACAACATACCTTCCATAGCTTTTTCAAGCTCTTCAATAGCATTGTATATGACCGAATAAAGTCTGATGTCGATCTGTTCTTTTTCTGCTAACTTTCTGGCATTGACAGATGGACGAACTTGGAAACCAATAATTACAGCATCTGAAGCCGCTGCAAGCATAACGTCTGATTCTGAAATTTGACCAACAGATTTGTGTATGATATTTACTGCAATTTGATCCGTTGACAATTTTTGTAGCGAGTCAGAAAGGGCTTCAATAGATCCATCAACATCACCTTTAATAATGATGTTTAGCTCTTTAAAGTCTCCTAATGCTAAACGTCTTCCAATTTCATCAAGCGTAATGTGTTTTTGAGTCCTCACACCTTGCTCTCTTTGAAGCTGCATTCTTTTAGCGGCAATATTTTTAGCTTCACGCTCATCGTCCATTACATTGAATTTGTCGCCAGCTTGTGCTGCTCCGTTTAGCCCAAGTAATACTGCTGGTGTTGATGGCCCAGCATTGTCCATTTTATTTTCTCTTTCATCCAGTAAAGCTTTTACTTTACCAGAATAACAGCCTGCTAAAACATAATCGCCAACTTTAAGCGTACCCGCTTCAACTAAGATAGTTGTTAGGTAACCTTTACCTTTATCCAAAGAAGCTTCGATAACCGTACCGATAGCATTTTTCTCTGGGTTTGCCTTTAGGTCAAGAATTTCTGCTTCGAGTAGTACTTTCTCAAGAAGCTCAGGAATTCCTAAGCCTGTTTTGGCAGAAATTTCCTGTGACTGAAACTTACCTCCCCAATCTTCTAGCAAGACATTTTCATTTGCCAACTGCTCTTTAATTTTATCCGGATTTGCGGCTTCTCTATCAATTTTATTTAAGGCAAATACCATAGGTACTCCTGCCGCTTGTGCGTGACTGATTGCTTCTTTTGTTTGAGGCATAACCTGATCATCAGCTGCAACTACAATAATAACAACATCTGTAACCTGAGCACCACGCGCTCTCATAGCCGTAAAGGCTTCGTGACCAGGAGTGTCTAAGAATGTGATTTTCTTTCCTTTAAGATTTACTTCATAAGCCCCAACGTGCTGGGTAATTCCCCCGGCTTCGCCACTGATAACGTTAGCATCTCTTATGTAATCTAGTAGAGAGGTTTTACCGTGGTCAACGTGTCCCATTACAGTAACTATAGGCGCTCTTGAAACTAAATTTTCATCCTTATCTTCTTCTTGTTGAATAGACTCTTGGACTTCTGCGCCAACAAATTCAACAGTAAAACCAAACTCTTCTGCTACTATTGATAGTGTTTCGGCATCAAGTCTTTGGTTTTGTGTAACCATCATGCCTAAAGAGAAACATGCTGAAATAATTTGGGTAGGCTCAACATCCATAAGTTGTGCAAATTCTGCAGTAGTAACAAACTCTGTTACTTGAATTGTTTTGCTTTCCTCTTCTGATTTTATGAGGTTGATTTCTTCTTGTTCTTTTCGAGCTTGTCTTTTTTCTCGTCTAATTTTAGCCCCTTTATTTTTACCTCCGCTTTGAAGTTTAGCAAGATTTTCTCTTACTTGTTTTTGAATTTCTTCTGGACTTAGCTCTGCTCTAGGTGTTGTGTTTGGTTTACCTCTGTTTGGACGCTTGTCTTTACTTCCAGTTGTCGAAACTCTTTTTCTTTTCTTTTTGGTTTCAACATTAGATGAAGATGAAGCCACTGGAGTTTTCTTTTTGGGCTTCTTAAACTGTGTTAAATCAATTTTTTGAGACGACACGAGTGTTGGGCCATCTAACTTCTTTGCTTTTCCCCTAATAACAGATTGTTCTGCTGTTTTTTCAGTGACATCCTCTGTTTTTTCTGGAATAGGCGGCTTACTTGCTGGTTCTTCCTTCTTTTTCTCTTCAACCTCTTCTTTAACTTCCTTAACTTTCTCTTCCGAAACGGCTTCTATTACTTGAGGTTCTTCTTCTTTTTCTACAACTACTGCTATAGGCTCTTCCTTCTTTTTCTCTTCTTCGACTTTAGGTGATTTGATATCAACTTTTGAAACGATTTTGAGTCCTCCCATTTTAGGAGTTTCTACTCTTACAACTTCGACTTCTTTTTTGGGCTTAAGGTCGTCTTCTGCTTTTTTAAGTTCTTTAGCTTCTGCTTTGACCTTTTTGTCCGGCTGATACTCGTCTACGAGCACTTCATATGTTTCAGGAGATATCTTTGAATTTCTATTCAAATTATCTATTCCCTTACTTTCTAAAAAGTCTAAAATGGTATCTACACCAACATTAAACTCTTTAGCAACTTTTGATAGTCTTTGTGACACTCCTGACATAATTTAATTTAAAGTTATTCGAGCTCTGCTTTTAAAATATTTAATATTTCGTTTACAGTCTCTTCTTCTAAATCTGTACGCTTAACAAGATCGTCTTTATCTAATTTAATGACGTCTCTTGCTGTATCGCAACCAATAGATTTTAGTTCATCGATAATCCATCCTTCTATTTCGTCTGTAAATTCTGTTAATTCAACATCATCGTCGGCTTCATCAATGTTTCTGTAAACATCAATTTCGTAACCTGTAAGCATACTTGCTAATCGAATGTTAAATCCACCTTTACCAATTGCCAAAGAAACTTGATCGGGATGCAAATATACATCTGCTTTGCTAGTGTCTTCGTGTAATTGAATGGATGATACTTTTGCTGGATTTAGAGCTCTAGTAATAAATAACTGAATATTATCTGTATAATTGATAACATCAATATTTTCATTTCTCAACTCCCGTACAATACCGTGAATACGTGCTCCTTTCATTCCTACACAAGCTCCAACTGGGTCAATTCTTTCATCATAGGATTCTACGGCTACTTTGGCTCTTTCGCCTGGTACACGAACAATCTTCTTGATGGTAATTAAGCCGTCAAAAACTTCTGGCACTTCTTGCTCAAATAAACGGGCTAAGAATTCTGGAGCAGTTCTAGAAAGTATAATCAATGGATTATGGTTCCTCATCTCAACACTTTTCACTACTGCTCTGACAGTATCGCCTTTTTTGAAAAAGTCACTTGGTATAGCTTCTGATTTTGGTAATATTAACTCGTTTTCTTCTCCATCAAGTATTAATACTTCATTTCTCCAAACCTGATAAACTTCACCATTGATAATTTCACCTATTCTATCTTCATATCTATCGAAAACCTCTTTTTTCTCTAAATCTAAGATTCTGGAGGTTAATGTTTGTCTTAATGAAAGTACTTGTCTTCTTCCAAAGTCTTCTAAAAAAACTTGTTCGGAAACTTCTTCACCAATTTCAAAGTCAGGCTCAATTTTGATTGCATCTGCATAGGCAATTTGAAGGTTAGAATCTTCAATATCCGCATCTGCTACAATTTCTCTATTTCTCCAAATTTCTAAGTCGCCTTTGTCAATGTTAATAATGACATCAATGTTTTCATCTGTGCCAAATTGTTTTATCATAACATTTCTAAAAACATCTTCAAGAACATTCATCATCGTTTCACGATCGATATTCTTAAACTCTTTAAACTCCGAGAATGACTCAATTAGATTTGTTGCGTTCATCTTTAATTAATTGTTTAAAATGATATTACAATCTTGGTTTTGTCTATTTGATCAAAACTAAAAGACTGCTGTTCAATAATATTTGTTTTTTTCTTTCCTACTTTTTCTTTTCGTGTTGTTTCAAGTGTAATTCCCTTGCCTTCTTCGGCATCAATCATTTTGCCAAATATTTTTGCGCCTTCCTTTAAAAAGACGTTAACGTTTTTACCAATATTCTTTTTATACTGCTTAAAAACTTTAAACGGCTCGCTCAATCCTGCACTTGAAACTAACAATGAGAAGTCTACCTCTTCTCTATCAAAATTACCTTCAATATGTCTGCTAAGTTGTATGCAATTTTTAACGCTAACTCCACCATCAGTGGAGTCGATTAAAATTTCAATTTGTTTAGAAGGGCTCATTTTGAATGATACTAAAAATACAGAATCATTTTCCAAAATGAACTCGTCTATTAATTCTTGTACCTTTTCTTTCGTTAGCATAACTAATAAAAGAAGGGGCTGCATGCCCCCTCGTATATCAAATAATTCTCTCTGCAAATGTAATGTTTTTTAGAGAATATGCAAAAGTTGGAGATTTAATTGTTGATTTATTAAAGCTCGTACTATAAATCGTATTGCTTATCGCTATTTGAAATCAAAAAAAAAGCCCCAAAATTTGGGGCTTTTTTGTGTTATTGAATCACAACAATTTGTCGTGATTTATATTTTCCGTCAATCTCAAGGAAGTAAATACCTTCGTTAAGGTTTTCTTTCTTAATGATGAACTTATTTGATTGAGTAGAAGCATTCATAACGATACGTCCACTAGCATCCATTAAACTAATTCGATAAATATCATTATCCGAATTATTAAACTCTACAGTAGTAAATTCTTTAAATGGATTTGGATAAACACTTACTGATGCTATATCGTTTTCAGTAATTCCTACAACTTCAGAAATTGTAACTTCTAAAAATGCTGTATCTGCTTTACATCCGTTCTCGTCTGTTTCTATCAACCAAACTGTACCTGTTGAAGGACCATCACCCCATGTAATTTCAACTGTTGACGTACCTTGACCTGAAGTAATTTCGCCATTTACAACGCCCCATTCTAGTGTAGACTCAGCATTTGCATCAGAGGTGTAATCATGTGCAGTGTTTTCGAATACGTTTGCTTCACCAGAAAGCGTTGGCGTCGAGACGTCAAAGAATGCTAAAGTAGTTGTTACTGTACTATCGCAACCAGACTCTAGTGTAAATACGTCAACATATTCTCCTGCAAGATCGTAAGTATTTTCACCTACTGTGATTGTCTCTCCAGGACATAATGTAATTTCTTGTGAAGACTCCACATCATCACATGGACATACAATGCTATATCCACCGCCAAATTCAGAAAAGTTATTTAGTTCGGATGTAAACGAGCCGTAAAATTCGTAATCGCCTTCAGCTGGATTTACAAATACATTGGATAATGTAACTGTGGTACTGTTACCAGCTGTAGTGTTGTTTTGCTCACCAAATTCTCCTGGGGATGTAGCAGTAATTTGAACACCTTCAGCTAAATTGATAAGTGTGAATGTTGAAGTTTGTGTTTCATCATCATCATTGACTGCTAAAAGTACTGCACCATCCGCCGTAAACTCACTTATGAATAAACTTAAGTTAAAGGCAATATCACCAGCATAAAAGCCAGAAGAAGTTCCAACTAAATCTCCAACTTGTGATGCTGAGAAATCAAATGATCCACCTGTCATGGTAAGGATAGATGATGCCATATCAATTTCACCGTTGTCTTGAGAAATTGTAAACGTTAAATCGTTAGCTACATCACAATCGGTGTTAGAAAATGAGACTTCAAGCACTGGGCTAAAATCAACTGTTTCTAACAACTCATATTCAAACGTCATTGATTCAGAAGATTGTAATTCTGAAATAAAACTAGCTGTCATTGATATCATGTCAGCACTAGGGTTAACGAAAATGTTTGATAATGTAAAGACATTACTGTTTCCAGCCGTAGTTGAATTGTTGTCCGCTGGAGCGTTAGAAGAAATTTCAGCACCACCATCAGCATAATTAACAACAGAAAACATTGCTAATATATCCTCTCCATCAACGGCATTAAACATTGCAGTTGAAGCAGTTACCTCAGTTACAACTATTGAGTAATCTCCGGATGCAAAATCACCTCCAAAAGAACCTGAACCACTACCAACTACATCACCAACATTAAAAGACGATAAAGCAAACGAACCACCATCAAATACAAATGTAACGCTAGATATATCTTCCTGACCAGCATCCTGGCTTACATCGAAAGTAAGATCAGTAAAAGCTGAAGGCTCTTGACTTGAAAGCGTAACTGCTAGCATAGGGTTAAAGTATGCAGATAAATCAAATGAAGCAGAGCTTTCTGATTGCTGATCTAACTCAGAAGACAAGAAAGATGTCATTGTTATTTCATTATTCATTGGGTTAGTAAATATTCCTACTAATTCAAACTGAAAACTGTTTCCAGCAGTTGTGTTATTTCCATCCTCATAAGTGTTAGCACAATAAATTAATACACCATCATTTGTATTAGAAAGCTGCATTGCGCCTATCATTTCGTTATCACTCATGATATCTAAGTCAGCAGTAGAAGCTGTAAATGAACTGACAACTAAAGTGAACTCCCCACTGTTAGCACCTCCTGTAAAAAATCCAGAACCACTTCCAATAAGGTCTCCAACTGAGATTGAATTGAAATCAAATGAACCGCCATTGGTTGTTATTGAACTGTTTTCGATATCAGACTCGCCTTCGGATTGTGAAATCACAAAAGATAATGTTGATGTTTGATCTGCCACAGTATTTTCTAAGCTAAAAGAAACTTCTGGATTAAAATCCTGAGCGCTTGTAGATAGAGCAAATAGAGAAAATAATAATGCTAAGACAATAGTCGACTTAGTACTTTTTCGTAGAATACTTTTCATATTAGTAACTTGTTAAGTTGGTTGTTAAAGTGTAATAGTAATAGCAAATATACAATTTTTTTTATTTGTATGCGTTTGCTAAAGAATTATAGTTACCCGACTAGGGCTCGAACCTAGACTCTTCTGGACCAAAACCAGACGTGTTGCCAGTTACACCATCGGGCAATAAAGGGGGAGCAAAAATAATAATTTATAGCTCTTTTGCAAAGAATCAAATATTTTATTTTGTTGATTCAAAATTGTAAGGCCTATGATTAATTAATTTATTAAATTCGCCACAAACCAAATTTACTCACAATACTATGACCTACTCAAAGCTAAACAACCTATTTGGATGGATAACTTTCACAATAGCATTTATTGTTTATTACGCAACTATAGAGCCGACAGTTAGTTTTTGGGATTGCGGCGAATACATAAGCACGGCATACAAATTAGAAGTTGGCCACCCTCCTGGCGCGCCATTTTTCCAACTTATCGGAAGGTTTTTTAGTCTTTTTGCAACTGATACGGCTAATATTGCTTTCATGATAAATATCATGTCAGCACTATGTAGTGCCTTAACTATTTTGTTTTTGTTTTGGTCCGTTAGTGCATTTGCAAAGAAAATCGTTAGTCCTGAAGGAGACATCACTTTAGCGAACAAAATCGCCATTTTAGGAAGCGCTTTAGTAGGCGGATTGACCTACACTTTTTCAGATTCGTTCTGGTTTTCTGCGACTGAAGGTGAAGTATATGCTATGTCCTCATTTTTTACTGCTATAACATTTTGGGCAATTTTAAAATGGGAAAGTGAAGCGGACGATAAGTATTCTTCTAGGTGGATTATTCTTATAGCATATCTGATTGGCTTATCAATTGGCGTTCACTTACTTAACCTTTTGGCTATTCCAGCAGTAATTTTCATTTACTTTTTCAAGAAACATGAAGTTAATAAAATGGCATTGATGAAAGTCTTTTTATTAGCGGTAATAGTTACTGGTGGACTACAAGGCTTTATTATTCCAGGAATAGTTAGTCTTGCCGGAAAGTTTGAATTGTTTTTCATCAATACCGCTGGCTTGCCATTCAACACTGGAACAATAATTTATTTCATCCTTATTGTATCAGGAATTGTCTATGGATTAAAATATGCTAAAAAGAACAATAAAGATATTCTTGGGATATCGTTAGTGAGTTTCGCCGCTATTCTTATCGGTTACTCTACATTTTTTATATTGGTTATTAGGTCAAACGCTAACACGCCCATTGACGAAAACAACCCTGAAGACGCAGTAAGTCTATTATCTTATTTAAACAGAGAGCAATATGGCGATTGGCCAATATTAAATGGTCAGTATTACAATGCCAAAATCGTAGATTTAAAAGATGGCAACCCAGTATATACTAAAGATGAAGAAAAAGGAGAATATGTAATTACAAATGATAGAAAAAAATCAAAACCAGTTTACGACTCTAAATTTTCAGGCTTTTTCCCAAGAATGTGGAGCTCTTCACAAGCTTCTCATGCCAAAGCATATCAACAGTGGAGCGGACACAAAAACACTAATCGACCGCCGACTTTTTCGCAAAATTTAAAGTATTTCTTTAGTTATCAGATTGGGCATATGTATTGGCGATATTTTATGTGGAATTTCTCTGGTCGACAAAACGATATACAAGGGCATGGTGAAATCAACAAAGGAAATTGGCTAAGTGGCATACCTTTCATAGACAACACAATTAGAGGTCTAGGACCTCAAGACATCATACCAGAAAATATGGCTAATAATAAAGGTAGAAACATCTACTTTATGCTGCCGTTTTTACTGGGTTTAATTGGAATGTTATACCAATTCAACAAAAACAATAAAGATGCCTTTGTCGTTCTGCTGCTATTTTTATTCACTGGACTAGCAATTGTTGTCTATCTAAATCAATACCCTTTTCAACCTAGAGAGAGGGATTATGCTTACGTTGGGTCTTTTTATGCCTATTCGATATGGGTTGGACTAGGAGTATTAGCAGTTATCGATTTTCTCTCTAAAAAATTATCAAAGTTAAATAGCTCAGTAATCGCTACTGCTTTGTGCGTGTTACTTGTGCCCACCTTAATGGCTAAAGAAAATTGGGACGATCATGACCGTTCAGACCGCTACACCGCAAGAGATGTTGCAGCTAATTATCTGAATTCTTGTGCGCCGAATGCTATTATATTTACAAATGGCGATAACGATACATTCCCATTGTGGTATGCTCAAGAAGTTGAAGGAATTAGAACCGATATTAGAGTTGTAAACTTAAGCTTATTTAATACTGACTGGTATATTGACCAGATGAGACGTGCAGCATATGATGCAGGCCCAATCCCAACCTCTATGGAATGGGAGAAGTACAAGCAAGGCACAAGAGATTATGTAATCATTCGAGATAATGGAAAAGGCTACGTCGATGTCAAAGACGTTATTAACTTCATTGCAAGTGATAACGATAAGACCAAAGGCTTAACCCGAAATGGACAGAAAGCCGACTACTGCCCTACAAATAAGCTAAAGATTCCAATTAATAAAAAAGAAATAATTGCAAAAGGAATTGTTGAAGCGAAAGACACTAGTAGAATTGTTGACGAAGTAAAATGGGAACTTTCTGGAAGTAGCATCAACAAAAACGAAATGATGGTATTAGACATCCTTGCTAATTTTAATTGGGATAGACCTATTTATTTCGCTATTACGGTAGGCTCAGGAAATTTTATGGGGCTTGAAAAATATTTCCAACTAGAAGGGTTGGCTTACAGATTTGTTCCTTACTTGGCAAATTCAGCCGATGGACAAACTGGTGAAGTAGCCTCAGACATTATGTATGACAACTTAATGAACAAATTTAAATGGGGTAACATGCAAGATCCTAATGTATATTTAGATGAAACGAACATGAGGATGACCATGAACTTTAGAAATAACTTCGTGAGATTAGCTGAAGCATTAATTCGTGAAGGAGACTTTGAGAGAGCAGAGAATGTTATTGACAGATGTTTGGAAATTATGCCAAATGAAGCTATTCCTTTCAATTATTTTAACCTTCCGATGGCAGAGGTATATTATAGAATCGGAAAAAAGGAAAAGGCTCAAAACATTGTGTCCATTCTTACTGACACCTACTTTGATGAATTAGAATACTATAACAGTGTTGATGATAAAATCCTAAGTAAAATGCAAAGGGAATATCAGCTTGCTAATCAAATAGTTTCTAACCTTTATAGTATTACGACAAAATACAGTGATAATGAATCGCAAGAGAAAATCGTTGAGCTATACAATCAATATCAATAGGATTGAAATTTAATATTGCTATAACCTTATCAAATTAATGGCGGGGATTCTGAATAAAGTGTTCCCTTCATTAGTTTGGAATATCCCAACTAAGAAAAAAGTAATCTACCTTACCTTTGATGATGGCCCCCACACTAAATTAACGCCATTTATATTACAAGAGTTAGCCAAATATAATGCTAAAGCAACATTCTTTCTGCTAGGCAAAGAGGCTGAATCAAAACCATCTTTACACAAGGAGTTATTAGAAAATAATCATTCGGTTGGAAATCATACATTTTCTCATCCAAATGGCTGGTTAACTAAAAATAGCCGTTACTATTCTGATGTTGAAAAATGTAATAAGATTCTGAATACTAAACTATTTAGACCGCCTTATGGTAAAATAAAACCCTCACAAATCTGGCGCTTAAGAAAGACATATAAAATTATAATGTGGGATGTTTTAAGTTGGGATTTTCATGAGAAAATGACAGCGGAAAAGTGTTTTAACTTAATAAAGAAAAAAACAAAAAATGGCTCAATCATAGTCTTTCACGAAAATGATAAAGCTCTAGAAAACGTTACATATTGTCTGCCTAAAACTTTAAAGTATTTTAGTGATCTTGGTTATGAGTTTAAAGCTATTGAGGCTACTGATTTATAGAAGCATTTACTTCCATCCATCCTCCGCCATTTTCAACTTCCACTACTCCATTATCTTTTAAATAATCAACTACTTTCTGAGAACGAGCACCTGACTTACAAAATACAAGCATTGGCTCTAACTCTTTTATCTCACTTAAGCGCTGAACAACTTCATTCATTGGAATATTTATTGACCCCTTTACATTACCACAACTAAACTCAAGTGGTGTTCTTACATCTATCAGTGTTATTTTTCTATCCATATTTATTTTAATTGACATGAGCCACTATAAGCAATTGATAAATCTTCATTAGATAATTTAGCATAGCCTCCCTCTACATTAATCAAGGAGTTAAAACCATTTGATGCTAATAATGAACAAGCAATCATTGAACGGTATCCGCCAGCACAATACACTATAAAAGTATCATCTTTATTTAATGTCGACAATTTTTCTGGTAATTCTTGAAGCCTAATATGTGTAGAGCCTTCAACAAAACCGTTTTGAAGCTCAGCAGGTTTTCTTACATCTAAAACAACTGCTTTTCTTTCAACAATCAATCGAGGAACATTGGCAGAATTTACATTTTCAATTTTATGCAATACATCTTCAACAGCATCAATTCCCCCATCTAAAAACCCTAGCACCTTCTCATAACCGACTCTAGCAAGACGTGTTATGGCTTCTTTTTCTGAGCCTATATCGGTAATTAAAACTAATGTAGAACGTGGGTCAATTAGTGCCCCAACCCACGGAGCATACTGACCGTTTAATCCAATATTGATTGATCCTTTTGCAAATCCTTTTCTAAAATCTGAAGGTTCTCTCGTGTCTAGTAAGCATACACCATTAGCTTGTGCCTTGATAATATCTGTGTAAGTCATTGGATTTAAGTTGCGATCCAAGACCTCGTCAATGTCTTCATAGCCATTTTTATTCATGCTTACGTCAGTAAAAAAATAGGATGGTGGCGCTAGTAGACCATTTGTTACTTCTTCAATAAACTTATCTTTTGAAATATCTTGAAGAGCGTAATTCGTTTGTTTCTGCTCTCCAATTGTTGATGACATTTCTGTTCCAATATTTTTTCCGCAAGCTGAACCTGCACCATGTCCTGGAAACACAATGACATCGTCTTCTAAGGGCATCAATTTAGTGTGTATAGAATCAAATAAATATCCTGCTAAATCTTCTTGTGTAATATGGCCTGCTTTGACTGCTAAATCTGGTCTACCGACATCTCCTACAAATAAAGTGTCTCCAGTAAATACACAGTGGTTTTTATTTTCTTCATCCTTTAGTAAAAAACAAGATGACTCCATGGTATGCCCTGGAGTATGTAAAAGTGTTATACTAATATCTCCCAATTGGAATAACTCGCCGTCTTGTCCTTTATGAAAGTCAAACGTTGCTTCTGCATTTGGACCATAAATAATACTTGCTCCTGTTCTTTTTGCTAAATCTAAATGCCCTGAAACAAAATCAGCATGAAAATGTGTTTCAAAAATATACTTGATTTTTACCCCCTCTTTTTTTGCCATATCGACATAAACATCAACATCTCTCAAAGGGTCAATAATTGCCGCCTCTCCATTAGACTCTATGTAGTAAGTGGCTTCTGATAAACATTTGGTGTACAATTGTTCAATTTTCATAAGGCTTTAAAATTTGAAGTAAGTTTATATTTAGGTTTCTTTTATTAAAATCACAATGGCCATAAGTAAAACAAAAATACCAAATGTTTATTTTTAATGTCGAGCTATTTATATGTTTTGATATGTATACCCCTAAATAAACACCGATAATAGATAAGACACTAAATAATAACATTAAATCCCATTCTATAGGGTTTGAAAACTCTCCAATAAAACCAAGCAAAGACTTAATTGTAATGATTAGTAGCGATGTTCCAACGGCATCCTTTATATTAATATTGGTAAATAATAATAACGCTGGAACTATCAAAAAACCACCGCCAGCACCAACTAAACCAGTAATAATTCCAACAATAAAGCCGTCAATAATTATCCATAAGTAGTTATTACTAGCCGACAAAGATTTTGGTTTCCAGGAAAAAATCATTGATAATGACGCTAATAACATTACCAATGCAAAAAAGACTAAAATAAAGGTCTCTTTTGAAATAGAAAGTATATCAGAAATATGAAGAATTTCGGGAATATTAGGCAATACCCACTTTCGACTTGTAAACACTCCAATAAACGATGGTAAAGCAAATATTAATCCAATTTTAATATTAATTTGATTTTTATAAATGTATTGTTGAGAACCAAACAAAGACGCTATACCTACAATAAACAGTGAATAAGCAGTTGCGCTAATTGGATTTATACCCATTAAATACACTAAAATGGGAACTATTAGTATAGATCCTCCACCACCAAATAATCCAAGAAAAACACCAGCAATTAACGCCAAGAAGTAACCTAGTAATATCATGCTTTTAAGTGAGTAAGAAAAAGGCTGTAAAAATTCTTTTAAATGGGTTTAACTAACATATCAATGTTAAAAAATATGTTTTTGTAAAAAGTTAAAACTCAGCAATTTAGATAGATTTGTTGAGTCGTAACATTTGTTTTTGGTTAGCTTTATTGTTAGACAACTTAAAAGTCCTTTATTAATTTAAGGGACTTTTTCTATTTAGGCTGATTAAATCTGAATCCTAATTTGAACTCATTTGTTCCAGAAGAAACTTTTGAAAGTTCAGAAGTAACAAAATCATGAGCGTACGCTAAGTAGAATTTTTCATTGATATCTACACCTATATATAACGCCACAGCATCATTTAGCCTATAAGAAAGAGCTGTCCAAAGCATATCTTTATAAATCACTTTAGACATAATCTCTAATGATAATGGAGCCGGTGGAGCAAACATAAATAAAACAGAGGGCTCTAGCGTAAAGTTACTATTCAACTCTTTGATATATCCCCCTCCAACATATATATGATTTGTTAGACCATCGGCAACAAGACTATTATCTTCATAATCTCTTTGGATATCAAATGTTGATGTTAGAAGTTGAGGTAATGATAAACTGGCATAAAAATCATCAGCATATAAATAAGCTCCGAAAGCTGCTGTTGGCACAACTGAAGATAAAATAGAGTTATTAAATATGGGGTCGCCGTCATCATAAGGGTTAACAATAGTATGATCTAATTTGTATTGTAAAAACCCAGCTGACAATCCTAAAGAAAGACTCATATCTTCCTTTAGTCTAAGGTGGTAGGCATAACTAAAATTAATACCTCTTCTACTATCAGCTCCTGCTACATCTTTAAAGGCAGTAGCACCCACCGCCATCTTTTCATTGCGCAATAAGCCATAGCCGTTAATTACATCCGTTTGTGGTGCTTCTCTAATTCCAGCCCATTGATTACGAATTACTGCATTAAGCTGAGTAGTTCCATCAACGCCAGCAAAAGCGGGATTGTACAAAAAAGGGCTTAATTGATAGCTGCTAAACTGCGGTAATTGTTGAGCAAATGCTTCATTACCAATTATTAATAAAACGAAATATAGTATGAATTTTTTCATCTTAATTACCTTACAATGGTTACAGGACCTGTTAATGGTTCCTTGTTGTTATCGTCGTTAAAACTAATTATATAATAGTATGTTCCAATAGGTAAGTCATTACCATTGTATTTACCATCCCAGTTGAAAATGTTAGGTGAACTGCTTTCCCAAATTGATGCTCCCCATCTGTTAAAGATTTCAATTTTTACGGATTCATATTGGTTCAAATAACTTATTTCCCAAGTGTCATTATATCCATCACCGTTAGGAGAAAAACCTTCGTTCATCCCTACAAAAACACGTATTGTATCGTTTCCTATACAACCAGTAACAGTGTCTAATGCATAGGCCACATAATTAGTTGTAATCAACGGACTTACATCAATAGTGTTTGAGGTTTCACCAGTACTCCATAGATACGGAGACTCGCCTTCAGAAATAGATAGTGACAATGACTCTCCTCGAGTTATACCAATATCATCATTGGCAACAATTACTGGGTTCAACACCTGAATAGTTAGTTCGTCAGTGAATGAACATAATGAAGATAAATCAACTACTTCTACGGTTACAGTTGATGAGTTATTTACTATTAAGCCCGCTTCAGAATTATTTTCAAAAATCTGTTGATTTGGTGAAACTGACCAATTGTATAAATCGTACTCTGCAAATAAACTTGCGTCTAGGGCAATGCTATCGCCATAACAAACATTTAAGACTTCGTTGTAATTAAATATTCGTGCAGGGTGAATTTCAACTTCTTGAGTAAATTCACATCCATTCTCATCAGTAATAGTTAATTGGAATAATGTATCTGCAACATCATTTACAGACGGGAAATCTATAATTATTTCTGCTTGTGAGGCTGCTGAAATTTGGTAGTCAAAACTTGGTGAAATACCAGAAATTGGCTCTATACTAAAATCGTAGTTGCCAGTGTTTGTTGGAGTTCCGCCACTAGCCTGAACTAAAACGCTTCCGTTTTGTCCTTCACAATATTCATTTACAACATCAATAGAAACAGAATAAGCATCTGGCTGGAATATTTCAAATGTGGATGACTTAGTACATCCATTATTATCGGTAACAACTACTGTATAGTCTCCTGCAGCTAATATTGAAGGGTTTTCACCTCCCCAGTCTACATTCACATATGGCTGAGTCCCTCCAACTATTTGGCCAACGAGACTTGCTGTACCATCTTCTAAACCATTACAACTTACATTAGTCGTTATGACAGAGTTAATAAGAAGCGGACTGTCTGGACCGTCAACCGTATATGTTGAAGTATGTTCACAGCCATAAAGGTCAGTGACTACTAAGTTGTATGTTCCGTTTGAAAGCCCATTAATGTTTTGATTAGTTCCAACCGTGCCATTAGCCCCTGACCATTGGAACTGATAGTTTGGTGTGCCTCCAACTACTTCTACCGTAATAGCTCCAGAATTATTTTCGTAACAATCATTATCTGTTACGGAATAGGTCGAGATATCTACAATATCAATTGGTGAAGTAACGTAAACTGAATCTACTAGAACACAATTATTAGCATCAGTAATAACATTAATATACCACTGACCAGGCGCTAAGCCTACAGCTGTAGCCGATTGTTGATTTAAAGGATCGCTCCAATCAAATGTGTATGGCAACCATCCTCCTGAAACATTGAAATTGAACGAACCATCTATATCGCCTAAGCAACTAACCGAAGTCGTATCTTCATTATTATTGATTGAGAATAGCTCAGAATAATTGATAGTTACTTGTCCTGTTCCTACGCAACCATTATTATCAGTATATGTTGCGGTATAATCGCCAGCACTTAAATTAGAAGCTTGAGCGATTAACGATATAACATCTAAATCGCTATCACGCCAACTTACTGCGTAGTTACCAAATCCTAAACCGCCAGTGTAAATTGCTGTTGCCTGTCCATCATGACTTCCTTCACATCTAATGTGTGTTACATCTTCAAAGTCAACTATTATTTGCTCTGGTTGATTTACAGTGATATTATCTTCGGCTACACATCCTCTGGAATCGGTCACAGTAATGGAATAAGTATCCTGTGGCACAAGAGACAGTGTATCAAATGTAGCTGAAATACTTGTTCGTATGTCGTTTGGATTAGTAGAGTTAAACCACTCAAATAAGAATGGAGCTGTACCACCATCAGCATTAGCTAATATAACTGCATCTGAATATCCAAAGCAAGAAATATCAACACCATTATAATCAGATAAAATAGATAAATCAATGGTAACTGGAGCTGGCTCACCAATAAAAACTGGAGAATAAACCGTAGAACATCCGTTGTCATCTTCAACTTCTAGCTGATAGGTGCCTGGAAGTAATCCGTTAACAGTAGGGTTTACCGCCGATAGATTTGCAGGCCATAAATTAACCCCCTGACTGTTTTGCCAACTAAATCCATAAGATCCAGAATTAGCCGTTCCACCTGAGACAGTTATTACAGATGCGCTACCATCGGACGATGATGTACAACTTACATCTTCAGCATCTACTGAAACACTGATAGGGTTCGGCGCCATTATTTCTATGTTTTCTAATTCAGCTGTACACCCTAAAGAATCTCTGACCGTTGCATTATACGTTCCTTCGGACAAGTTTTGGAATGTCGATAAATTCTGCCAACTGACACCACCATTAATAGAAAATTCATAGAAAGGTGTACCACCGGTAGCATTCAAAGAAATTTGACCGTCAGTGTCGCCATAGCATAGATTATTTACCGTACCTAATAGTACTAAAGTTGGAGAATTAGTTTGAGTAATATAAATACTGTCTTTCGTATAGCAAGAGTTCATGTCCCAAACATGAACATATATTAAGCCCTCCGTTAAATTCTGAGGGTTTGACGTTTGAGAAGAAGTATTTAAAGTGCCATTTTGCAATTGTAAGGGTAACTGATAAGCATCATCATAAGTCCAAAGAATTGTGTAAGAACCTACACCACCAGAAATACTAACATTAGCACTAGCGTCCCATCCAAGGCAACTTTCTTGAGTAGATGAAATTCCGATAATTTCTACCTCATCTGGCTCGCCTACATAGAAAGAATTGTTAAGCTTCTCACACCCATTGGCATCTTCTAAATCGTAAAAATATACTCCTTCTGAAAGGCCAGTAAGCTTGAACGTATCTTGAGAAATAACACTTACAGTAACCGAAGAAGGTAAATTAGATAAACTATATAAAGGAATACCTCCATCAACGATTACCAATACTTCACCGTCGTTAGACGAATTACAAAGCGTATTGGTTACTACATGAGAAACTGATAATGGATCAGGCTCGAAAATTTCATATGATGTTTGAGCAACGCATCCGTTTGCATCTTGTACCGATAGGTTGTATACTCCAGCAGATAGACCCGTAATTGAATCAACTGTAATTTGTTGAGAAAATCCAGGATCATTGACAAATAGCCAATAATAATTTCCAGGGAAAGGATTTCCACCATTTATATCTAAAAATATCTTCCCGTTGTCTGCGCCATTACATGAAAGTAAAGAGGTTGAAAGTGTAGCATCAACCGATACAGTGATTGGTGGGTCTTCGTCTATTACAAGTGGTTGACTCCAAGTATTTACACATGAAGTGGTATCAACTACAGAAAGAGTGTATGTACCTGCAGGAAGATTATCAATAACAGTGATAGTGTCAGATGATACAAAAGAGCCTGGTATGCCTGTTAATGTGAACGTAAATGGTAAGGCTTCACCAATAGCCTTTACTTCTAATTCTCCATCACTTCCACCAAAGCATAAATTATCGGTAACAGTAACCGACTGAATTTCTACTTCAGTAATTTTAGGTATAAATACATTAAATGTTTTTTGACAAGTCAATTGATCTGTAACCGTTACCAATGTATTTCCTGAAGAAAGTTGAGTTGCTACAGATGTGGTTTGACCAGTGGCTAGCCATTGATAAGTATAGCCAGGAACACCTCCTGATGGGGCAATAGTTGCCTCAGCATTTGCACTATTACAAGTTTCTGAAACCACATTTGAAAATGAAGCTGAAATTTCTGTGTTCTGATCAATCGCCAAAGTATCTGAAATAGAACAAGAATTAGCATCTGTAGCCGTTACAATGTAAGAGCCACTTGGTAGCTGATTAACTGTAAGGTTGTTTGAGGCCGTTGAACTCACTACACCAACCGATGAAGGATTATGAGTAATCGATAAATACGGTAAAGTACCTCCAGAAACATCAACAGAGATTTGCCCCGTTGATTCTCCAAAACAATTTACATCAATGGTGTTTGTAACAAATGACATTTGTGAAGGGTGAGCTAACAAGAAAATTAAATTGTCAGTACAGTTTCTAGAGTCTGTGATAGTGACCTGATAAGCACCTTGCTCTAAATTATTTATGTAATTATTTGTACTCGAAGATGAGCCTGTCCATGCATAATTGTATGGGGTAGTTCCACCTGAGCCACTTACTGCTATGAAGCCATCTGAACCTTCAAAACAATTTGGATTTGATGATGAGTCAGTAGTTAGTACAAGTAAATCAGGTTGAGAGATATTTACAGTTAAAGTATCTGAATTACACCCTGCTATATCAGTTGCAAAAACAGCATAACTACCAGCGCTAATATTAAGTTGAGTGTTGGTAGCTCCAGCAAAAGGAGCACCATCTTTTAACCAAGTATATACTAGATTACCTTGACCACCACTAGAGAACAAAGAAATTGAACCATCAGATAATCCAAAACAACTAGGGGTTGTTGTAGATTGAACAGCAAGAACAATTTGTGTTGGCTCAGTAACTTGAACCGTTGAAGTAAACGGACAACCCTTGGCGTCTGTTACTGAAATATCATAAAATCCAACAGATAAATTTGAATAGTGATTTGAATCAGCTGACGAAAATGAAGGCACTATACCATCAACGTCAATGGTGTAAGGCGATGTTCCCAAAGAAGCAGAAACTGATATACTTCCGTCTGCAGAATTGAAACACGTTAGGTCAGATATATCTGATGAAACTGATAAAAAGTCAATCTCCTCTATTGTAATTAGAGTATCAAATTGACAAGAATAAGCATCTGTAATACTTAAAAAATAACTGCCCTCATCTAGATCATCATATAATCCAATATTTTGAACATCTCCGGCTAAATTGTACTCATACGCAGGTAATCCTCCCGTACCAACAATCTCAAAAGACCCTAATGAATTTACACAAAAAATTGTGTCTAGGCTTAACAATTCTAAACCAAGTAATGGGTATTCAAAAACCTCATGAGATAAAGTATCTATACATCCATTCACATCTCTGGCTTCTAGAAAGTAAGTCCCCGCTGATAAATTCTCAAAAACTGGTGAAGCTTGCCATGCTGATGAATTAATTCTGTAATCATAGCCTGGTGTGCCACCAATTGCTAAAACTTCCACACTTCCAGTATTTTGACCGAAACATCTGACCGAATCAGAAGTAAGAACAGACAATTCAACAGGTGGAATATTATCTATAACATCATAAGTTGCGCTATACAAACATCCATTGGCATCTGATACTTCTAAATTATAAGTACCGCCTTCAATGGAACTTAAATCTTCGCTGGTTGAAGTAAACCCATTTGGACCTGTCCAAGAAAAAGTATAATCTAAGGTGTCTACAACTGCGCCAGTACTATTGTTAATCTTAGGACCTACGCCGCCACTAACATCAATCTGGATATCTCCATCAAATTGAGAATTACACAGAATATTCGTAATCGTTTCATCAACACTCAATACATCTGGTTCGCGAAGCGTAACAGAACGTACTATTTCACATCCTGTTGAAGAAGTAAACAATATAAAATATTCTCCTGCACACAACCCATTTTGTGACGCACTGTTAGCAGCAATCGAATAAAAAGGCGCTCCGAAAACAGAATCTTCATAAAAATCTATAGTGTATGTTTCAGGTGATGGGAATATATTTACCTGAATCGACCCATCACAAGAACCATTACAACTTACATTGTAACCGTTAAAACTTATTGATGGTGTAAACTGACTAGAGTTAAATATTACTTCAGAAAGTGTTTGTTGGATGTTACATGTATTTGCTCCAGCGGTTATCGTGATATCATATGTACCTCCACCAAGATCGTCGAGCAAAAATGTGTCAGTAGCAAACACTGTGTTAAAATTTTCACCGGTTGGAAAAATTACGTCAAGCGTAAACGGGGCGCTAAAAGTAGGATCAGGAATAATCTCTATGATTCCGTTATTGTTACATTCATCATCCTGTAGTACATTTACCGTACATTGGGCATTTGACTGAATTGCCGAGAAGAAACTAGCAAGAAGAAAAGCTATAATCTTTGCCTTGTCTGATATTTTCAAAATACTTACGTTTTAGATTATCTAAAATTTTGCATTGCAAGATACAAAAATTAATAATCTATGGAACAATTACGCTTATTTGTACAAAAGAAATAAACACTTTTTTATTGATGATGGCGATTGTTTAATTTGAAACGTTGATTTTAAATTAAAATTAAACAATTAATTTACTAAGTTTGCTAGGATTACAAACCCTTATCGCATGAAATTATACACCAACAAAGAGCGCCATCTTTCTCTTTTGTTATTTTTCCAAAAAATTGATGGTTTTTATCTATTCTACTCTAGACTCAAAAAACACTTTTACATTGAAATCAGCTTGTACACTTTGTACATTTCAACCTTAATCTTTTTCATTATTAATTGATGGTGTTTTTGATAAAACGCTTGTGTCTTACGGATTTAGACTGATTGATTAGTTGTAAATGATATAGTCCATCTTTCAAATCTCCAATTAAAATTTTTGATTGCCAATCTCTAATATCTGATTCGATTACCTTTTTTCCAAAATTATCAAAAACTACTATTTTTTCAATAACAGTATTACTTTCGATAGCAAGTACATCGACAGCTGGATTAGGGAATATTTTTAGTTCACTTGAATTCAACTTATTGTTAACTGATACATTTTCACAAACAATATTGTACAAAAAATCACTAATAAATGGAACGGAAGTTTGTGTGATATTTGTAATGGGAGCAGCATGCCCACCACTATTCAAAGTATATAAATCATTGAGAACACCTAATGCATCTAATTCATTATGAATTTCCCCCGAGCCACAAAGCACAGAAAAATCAATATTTTGAAGTGGATAATCACATTCATAGCTTACGGTATTATCGTCGGTAGCATGTACACTTACAATTGGCTCATCGTCAGCATCAAAAAATGATACCGATTGTATGGCTCCAGCCAAACTTATTGCGCCACTAACTTCTGAAGAATAGCCTTCGTTTCCACTATTACCTTCTATCCCGCCCGCATTATCAAAAAACACTTGAAGACCATCAGGAATATCGGCTTCATCGACAGCAGATAAATGAACTGCTGTTATAGCTCCTGCTGAATAGCCTCCAACAAAAATTAGATTTGGGTTTATTCCGTAACTATTATCATTTTCTGCATAATCTTTTCTGAAATATCTAACCGCTGCTTTCATATCAGAAATAGAATTTACTAAAGTTTGGGTAAGTAAATCAGAAGCGTTTGGTGCAGTCAAACTAAATGGTGAGATTAATCTATATTGTATTGAGGCCGTTACGTAACCTCTTTTGGCGAATGATTCGCATAAGCTAACCATAGCAGGATTGTCTTTATTACCTGCTACATATACACCTCCGTGAGCAAAAATTAATAAAGGCCGATTGCTTTCCGTATCCCCTTCAGCTTGATAGATATCCATATCTAATCCTGTGTCAGAAGATGACCAGTCGTACACATCAGTATATTCTACTGTTGTTTTTAAAATATCAGAAAAAATTTCGTCTTGATATCTTTCGTCACATTGCCCAAAAACAAACTGTGAGGTTAAAATAATGTTTAATAAAATTAATTTTTTCATGAGTTTTATTATTTGCCAAGCTTAGTTACTTGAAATTCAATTTGATCATCTTCAATTTTAGAAAACAAAAGGTTTGGTTTTCCAATTTTATGACCAGCTTCAATCGATTTAATTTCGTTCCAGTCGGATTTTTGCACCTTCAATAAATCCTGTAATTTATCAGAAGTAAATGGCAAAAAGGGTTCAGATAATACCATTAAATAGTTAGCGATTTGAAGCGATATATTTAATATCGTTTCAGTTCGTTTTTCATCTGTTTTCTTCAGCTTCCAAGGCTCTGTATCTGCTAAATATTTATTGCCTAAACGTGCAAGATTCATAAACTCTGTTAATGCCTCCCTCAACTTATATTGCTCAATTAAGGCTCCTATTTTTTCAGGAAAATTATTCATTTCCTTCATTACGTCTTTGTCGTATGAGTCAAATTCATTTGTGCATGGAACCGTTCCTTGCCAGTATTTATTTGTCAAAACAGCCACTCTATTAATGAAGTTGCCAAAAATCCCCACCAACTCACTGTTGTTTCGCGTTTGAAAATCTAACCAAGTAAAGTCAGTGTCTTTTGACTCTGGAGCTGTAGAGCAAAGCGCATAGCGTAAAGCATCTTGTTGCCCGTCAAAATCGTTTAAATATTCGTGTAGCCAAATTGCCCAATTTCTTGAAGTGGATAATTTCTGACCTTCTAAATTTAAAAACTCATTTGCAGGCACGTTTTTTGGCAAAACAAAATCTCCATGTGCTTTAAGTAAAATTGGAAAGATGATAGCATGAAATACAATATTGTCTTTTCCTATAAAATGAATCAGCTCTGAATCATTTTGCCAATAATCTGTCCACTCTTTTCCATTGTCTTTAGCCCATTGTTTTGTTGCCGAAATGTATCCTATAGGCGCATCTAACCATACGTATAGAACTTTCCCGTCTTCTCCTTCAATAGGTACTTTTACACCCCAATCTAAATCTCTTGTCATGGCTCTTTCCCTCAGGCCACCGTCAATCCACGATTTGCATTGGCCAATAACCTGAGAACGCCATTCTTTTGGGTCGTGATGTTGTTTACCATCAAGTTTGCCGTTTTCTATCCAATCTTTTAACCATTCTGTATGGTCTTGCATAGGCAAATACCAATGCTTGGTCTCTTTCTTTACAGGAACATTACCGCTTAAAGTAGATTTTGGATTTAGCAACTCCGAGGGACTTAGTGCTGAGCCACACTTTTCACATTGATCGCCATAAGCTGAATCATAATCGCATTTTGGACACGTCCCCATTATGTAGCGATCTGCTAAAAATTGCGAATGGTCCTCATCAAAAAATTGTTCTGATGTCTTTTGAGTAAAAGCCCCTTTATTGTTTAATTCACTGAAAAAATCTTGCGATGTTTCATGGTGTAAAGGGTCAGAAGTTCTGTGATAAATATCAAACTCAATTCCAAAATCAGCAAAAGATTTTTTATTTAGCTCATGATATTTATCTACAATTTCTTGGGGATTAACGCCCTCTTTTTTAGCTTGAAGTGTAATGGCAGCGCCGTGTTCATCCGATCCACAAATAAACACTACATCTTGTTTTCTTGCTCTTCTATACCTTACATAAATATCAGCAGGAAGGTAAGCCCCAGCAATATGTCCAATATGTAATGGCCCATTGGCATAAGGCAATGCTGAAGTAACGGTGTAGCGTTTTTTTGTCATGAAAAATTTAAAAATATATCTTCGCAAAGATATTAAAAGAATGAAGACTTTAATGAGCATAGACAACGCATCCGCAAAGCCGCTTCAAAAGCTTAAAAAAGGCGATAAAATTGGCATAATCTCTACAGCCAGAAAAATAAATAGCAAAGAACTAAAATACGCTATTGAGACTCTTGAAAAATGGGGGCTTAAAGTGGTACTGGGACGAAATATTTATGCCAGTAATAACCAATATGCGGGAAATGATAATCAGCGCATTGAAGACTTACAGCACATGCTTAACCATCCCGAAATTAAAGCAATATTGTGTGCGCGGGGCGGATATGGAACGGTAAGAATAATTGATCATTTAGACTTTTCCATTTTTAAGAGTAATCCAAAGTTAATAGCTGGATTTAGTGACGTTACGGTGCTACATTCCCATCTTCACAATTTAAATATTTCATCGGTACATAGCACCATGCCAATAAGTTTTAAATCTAATACAGCGGCATCTATTGAAAGCCTCAAAAATGCACTTTTTGGTGAAAATATTGATGTGAAATGTGACGGCCATCCCCTTAACAGGCAGGGTAAAGCAAGTGGACAAATAGTGGGCGGAAACCTTTCTATTCTTTACAGCCTCATCGGTACACCAACTGATATTGACACTGAGAATAAAATTTTGTTTATCGAAGATTTGGATGAATACCTGTACCACTTAGACAGAATGATGACCAGCCTCAAAAGAAGTGGAAAACTCAGCTCGTTAAAAGGTCTTGTTGTAGGGGGCATGACAAAAATGAATGACAATCATATTCCATTTGGAAAGACTGCAGAACAAATCATACTTGAATCTGTTTCCGAATACAATTATCCTGTTTGTTTTAATTTCCCAGCAGGTCATATCGATAACAATTTAGCCTTAAAATTAGGGGAGAATATTCGTTTAGATGTTGGGAAAACAATACATCTACACTATGAATAACGCTCACGAGCTAGGCAAAGAGGGCGAAGCTCTAGCCAAAAACTACTTAAACCAAAAAAACTTTACCATTCTACAAACCAATTGGCGGTGGGAAAAAGCAGAAATTGACATCATCGCTGAACATAATAAGCAGTTAGTATTTGTTGAGGTTAAAACCAGACGAAACTCAAGCTTTGGCAACCCTTCAGAATTTGTCAGTATCAAAAAACAAGAACTAATGAAGAGTGCTGCTGAAGCATATATTGAAATGAACAATCTAAGTCACGAGATACGCTTTGATATTGTAGGAATTATTCTCAACTCTAAGGATGAAAAAATTGAACACATACAAAACGCCTTTTAAATAGGTGTATTTAGTACATTTGCAAAAAAGAGAAGATGGCAAAGCAAATAAATAAAAGTGTTGATAAAGGCAGAAAATCTACTGCTTCCAAATCTCGTCGAAATACCGACGAATCATTTTCTCGCAAAAACGATTTCAAAAAATCAGAGTCGTACAGACCCAATAATTCCTTCAAAAAAAGAATCACAAAAAAGGATGTGAAAAGCACTAAAGCGGGCATGCGATTAAATCAATTTATTGCCCATTCAGGGATTAGTTCTAGAAGAGAAGCCGATGATTTAATTAAAGCTGGATTAGTACAAGTGAATGGAAAAGTAATTGTTGAAATGGGCTTTCGAGTTTTAGAAACTGATACCGTAAAATTCAATAATGAAACTTTAAATTCAGAAACCAAACGCTACCTTCTTCTTAATAAGCCAAAAGATTTTTTAACCTTATCTGACGACCCCAGAAAGAAAAATGTTTTTGAGTTAATTGATAAAGCTTGTAAAGAACGAATCTATCCTGTAGGAAGACTAGACAAGCAAACGTCTGGCTTGCTTCTATTTACCAATGACGGTGAGCTTTCCAAAAAACTCACTAACCCAAGAAAGCGAGTAAAGAAAATCTTTCACGTCACATTAGACAAGAACCTTAAATCGACGGACATGCAAAAAATTGTAGATGGGGTTGTTGTTGATGGCTACAAAGTGGATATAGAAGCAATATCATACATACAAAATTCGCCCAAAAAAGAAGTAGGTGTGGAAATACATACTGGCAAAAACAGTACTCTAAAAAATGTCTTTGAAACTCTTGGCTACAAAATTGTAAAACTTGATAGAGTGTATTTTGCTGGTTTGACTAAAAAAGATATCGCTAGGGGGCGACATAGGTTTTTGTCTGAAAAAGAAATATCAATGTTAAAGATGATTTAGCATTATACTAAACTTTAAAAAATAGCCGTTTAAAAATCATGCGAATTGTAAAGCGAATTTTTCTAACCCTTGTAATCTTAGGCATTCTTGGCCTCGGGGCATCTGCATCTCTAATTTATTTCAAACAAGATAGTCTTGAGCAGATTGTAATTGAAGAAATTAATAAACAATTAAAATCCGAAATTTCGGTGGATGACATTTCCTTTTCGGCCATCAAAAACTTTCCTTACGTAAGTATAGAGTTTGATAATCTCACAATGCTTGATGCTTTTGAAGAAGATACGCTATGTAAGATAAATGAGATTAATGTAAAATTTAATGCCCTAGACCTTTATAACAAAATCTATAAAATTCAAGAAATTTCACTAGAAGAGGGTTATATTTCTATCTACTATAAAAATGGAAACCCTAATTATGAAATCTGGAATACAACAAGCGACACCACTGTAGAAGAAAAAATTGATTTCGGACTTGAAAATGTAACACTAAATAACATAAAAATTAACTACACCGATGAAGGTTTAACTAGCTCATTTTTGAATAAAGAAACACAACTTAAATTAAAAATTGAAGACAGTAAAACATTTATTGACATAGAAGCTCAACTATTAAATAAAAAACTAATCCTTAGTAACATAAATCATTTGCCAAATGAGGAAATCAATCTTAGTACTAAACTATTAATTGATACACTATCTTTAAAGGTAAACTCCGATTTAACCATTAGAAACACTCCATTTAATTTAGAAGTTGAGAAGACTAACGAATCGTTAATTCTAGATCTAAAAACTCAAGAATTTGATATCGTTTCCTTAACTAAAATTATTCCTAAAGAGTATTTATCTGCAATGGAAGATTTTGATATTTCTGGTAAAAGCGCCTTTAACTTAAACCTTATAACTGATAATCAAAAAAACCCCGCTATTGATGTTGATTTCTATTTAAAAGGCGCTTCAGTAAAAAGTAAAAACATTCCATTTGACTTGCAACAATTATCACTAAATGGAAGCTATACAAATGGTAATAAAAGAAATGATGCAACTACTTTCATAAAATTAAATGAGATTGAACTCATTGCAAATGATGAGCCTATTTTAGCAGACGCATCCATTGTAGGCTTAGAAAACCCCCAAATTAACACCACCATTTCCTCTCAACTTAAACTATCAGAACTTGAAAAATGGGGCTATAAATCAGAACTAAAATCAATAGAGGGTAAGCTTGATTACAAAATATCATACGATGGAAACATAGGTGTTAAAAATAACATTGATTATGATATTGCAATGGCAAACAAGTCGGCAGAAATAACAATTGAAGACTTAAATGTTGAAATCGACGAACAGAGTCCAAGGCTGTCAAACTCTAATATATCCTTAAAGCTTGTTAATGATCATTTAGATGTAGAACAGCTCGAAGGAACACTGGCAAAAGAAAGTAATTTTAAATTTATTGGTGCTATTGAAAATGTATTCTCTTATCTATTCTTAAAAAATGCACCCTTAAAAATTGCCGGTGAATTAAACTCAAACTGGATTACATTTGATGAGTTAATACAAGCTGACAGCTCTTCTACGGCAAACAACAGCCAACCAAAAACCATAGAGCTTCCAAAAGACATTATAGCTAATGTAAAAATTAACATGGTTGATTTCACTTATGACCGTTTTCATATGCGAAATTTTCAAAGCAATTTGAAGTATAAAAACAAAAAGCTAAACATCAACAACATCGAACTTGAAACAATGTCTGGTAAAATTACTTCTAACCTTTCATTTGAGCAGTTAACCAGTGGAAAAATGAGGTTAATTAGCACTACCTTACTAGATAAAATTAACGTCCGACAACTATTTTATGAATTTCATAATTTCGGACAAAGGACAATGCGTCATAAACACCTTAAAGGAAAAATAAACTCAGAAATTTACCTGCGAAATGAGTGGGATAAATTCTTTAATCCAATTGATAATCACTTGTATTCTTTTATCGATGTTAGCATAAACAATGGCGAGCTTTTGGAATTTGAGCCACTCATGGAAATGTCTGACTATATTAGTGTTGAAGAGCTAAAACGAATAAAATTTTCTAACTTAGAAAACCAAATAGAAATAAAAAACAACAGAATTGAAATCCCATTTATGGAAATTTATTCTTCAGCTCTAGATATGGCTGGTTCTGGATATCATACGTTTGATAATGAAATGGACTATGAATTTAAAATTTTGTTGAATGAAATTTTGAGTAATAAATTTAGAAGAAATCATAAAAAGAAAGTATCAGAATTTGGTGTTGTGGAAGACGATGGTTTAAAAGGAATGGCTCTATTTCTTAAAATGAAAGGAACTGTTGACGATCCAGACATATCATACAACACTTTAAAATTAAGAGAATCACTTGACGAGGGTTTCAGGAAAGAAAAGAGAAAATTAAAAGAAGTTGTTAAAAGTGAGTTTGGCGACAAACAAACTGAACAACACATAAAGGACAACCCTGACTACGACAATATCATTGAATGGGAGGAATAAATATATACAGTAAGAGAAAGAATTGGAAAATTGTCCTTGTTATTTTCGCAAGCATTATTGCACTTGTTTCATTAAGTTACACCAACAGTTTAGTTAAGGAACTTGATAAAGAGGAACGAAAAAAAATAGAACTATGGGCTGAGGCTACCTATCAATTGGTAAACTCTGGAATGGGGCCAACCAACAATATTTTAGCAAGCAGAATAATGCAAGAGAATACTACTATTCCCATTATTCTAACCAATGAAGTTGGTGAAATTATTGGGGATAGAAATCTTCCAGATAGAAAATTTCGCGATGCATATCTCAAAAAGCAACTGGAAATAATGAGTGAGCAACATGAGCCTATCAAAATAGAAGCCACAATGAATGGTGAAGTGATTCTTACACAATTCCTCTACTACAAAGACTCTTACATTCTTTCTCAACTACGCTTTTACCCTTTTTTGCAGCTGGTGGTCATTTTCTTTTTTATTCTGACTGCATATTTAGCCTTTAACCGTTCGCGTAAATCAGAACAAAATTTGGTCTGGGCTGGAATGGCAAAAGAAACTGCTCATCAGATAGGCACTCCTCTTTCTTCCCTTATGGCTTGGGTTGAAATTTTAAAAAATAAAGAAGGCCTTTCCGAAATTAGTGCTGAAATCAACAAGGATGTTATTCGGTTAGAAACAATTACTGAACGCTTCTCTAAAGTGGGCTCAAAACCAAACTTAGAAAATCAAAACATTTACGATATTCTTTCTAGATCAGTGAGTTATTTGCAAAATAGACTGTCTTCCAACGTAAATATTACATTAAACAATCAATGCAACGATGCGATTGCTCCTATAAATGATACATTATTTGAATGGGTAATTGAAAACATCTGTAAAAATGCCGCTGATGCCATGAATGGTAAAGGAAAAATTACCATTACAATTCAATCAAAATCAGATTTTCTGAATGTAGAGATTGAAGACAATGGCAAGGGGCTATCAAAAAATAATTTTAAACGAATCTTTGAGCCAGGCTTTACCACTAAAAAAAGAGGTTGGGGTTTGGGCTTATCGCTATCAAAACGAATTATTGAAGAATACCACATGGGTAAACTTTTTGTGAAATCTTCTAGCCCAGAAGGCACTGTCTTTTGTATCTCTTTACACAGAAATTAAAAACTGCAACTGCCTTTTCCTCGCTTAAACAGGTACTCTTGATGATATTCTTCGGCTCTGTAAAATGTCTCTGAAGGCACAATTTGTGTTACGACAGGATCTTTAAACTTTCCTGACTCATCCAAATCTTTCATCGTTTTCATAGCGATTTCTTTCTGCTCATCGTCATGATAGAATACTGCAGAACGGTACTGAGTGCCAACATCAGGCCCTTGTTTGTTTAAGGTCGTGGGATTATGGTTTTCCCAGAATATTTTTATTAAGTCTTCATATGACACTTGCTTAGGGTCATACAATACCTCTACAGCTTCAGCATGATTAGTATTTTCATAGCAAACCTCTTTGTAAGTTGGGTTTTTCGTATTTCCTCCAATATAACCAACGTCAGTGGAATAAACCCCTTTTAAAGGCCTATACAATTCTTCTACACCCCAAAAACAACCCGCCGCAAAAGTGGCTTTTTTCAAAGAATCGTTAGCTATAAATCGAATGCTTATACTGTTCACACAATGACGTGTATTTTCAGGTGTTAATTTTTCTCCAACAAAAACGTGCCCCAAGTGTCCATCGCATTTTGCACACGTAATTTCTGTTCGTTCATATCCTAAATGGAAATCTGAATATTTATTGATTGCACCCTCTTTAACTTTATCAAAAGCAGGCCAACCACAACCAGCATCAAACTTATTGGAAGAGTCGTAAAGGTGATTTCCACAGGCTCGGCAAATAAAAATACCAGCTTCATAAAAATTATCATACTCGCCAGTAAAAGGGGCCTCTGTTCCTTTATCAACTATCACTCGCCTTTCTTCGGGAGTTAAATTTTCAAAATACTTATGATCCATAGGTTTTGTCGAATTTGTTTGACATGAAATTAATAACGGTAATGTAATGCAAAAATAAAGCATTAAAGAAAAGAATTTAGTGGTGCGATTGCTAAATTTCTTAATTACTTTTGTGTTGTGAGTGGTATCTATATTCATATTCCGTTTTGTAAGCAGCAATGTAATTATTGCGATTTTCATTTTTCGACTTCGTTGAACAACAAAAACGAAGTGTTAAACGCAATATTGTCTGAAATGAAAAAAAGATCTTCATTTTTAGAGGGCACAAAGATACGGACTATTTATTTTGGTGGAGGGACACCAAGTATACTTTCAACAGATGAGCTAAATGCTATTTTTGAACATCTCAACGCTCAGTTTAACCTTTCTGATGTAAATGAAATTACGATGGAGGCAAATCCTGACGACTTAACTCCAGAAAAAATTAAAGCACTTTCAAAAACACCTATTAATAGATTTAGTATTGGCATTCAGTCCTTTCAAAATGAGGATTTGAAATATATGAATAGAGCCCATAATGTTGAACAAGCTAAATCAAGTATAAAAGGCGTGCAAGATGCCGGATGGGAAAACATAACTATCGATTTAATTTATGGAACCCCTACACTGAACAATGATATGTGGCTAGAAAACATGCAACACGTCATTGACTTTGAAATTCCACACCTATCAGCATACGGACTAACAGTAGAGGAAAAAACACCTCTATTTCATGCTATTAAAAAAGGACATCAGAAACCTCTGGATGAACAAAAAAGCAAAACACAATTTGAGATGTTAATGGACTTTATTCCTGAAAATGGATTGGAGCAATATGAAATATCCAATTTCGCAAAAGAAGGCTTTGAGGCAAAACACAATGGAAGCTATTGGACGGATGACATTTATCTTGGTCTTGGTCCTTCGGCACATTCTTTTGACGGAAAGCGAAGGTTATGGAACATCTCTAATAATATTTTATATATAAAGAGTCTACAAAACAACGAATTGCCACAAGATTTTGAAGAGCTAACAGAAGTTCAACGGTACAATGAATATTTACTTACTTCATTGCGTACCAAAAAAGGAGTAGATATTGAATATACAAAATCACGTTTTTCGCCATTTTTAATCGATTTTTTCAATTTTTCAGTCAAAAAATGGATGCTTTCAGGCGAAATCACAGAAAAAGAAGGTTTTTTCACTTTAACTAAAAAAGGTAAAATAATTGCCGATTATTTATCTTCAGACCTATTCTACATTGAGTAAATCAAGAAAACTCAAAAAAATAACGTTTTTTAATGATTTTTTTAGCTTTTTAAGGCATTCTAGCCTCTTTTTTTCTGTTTTATTAAATTTTAATCAAAAAATTAACCTCTGAAAATTAACAAATATTTTATTTCTGTTTTAGACCAAAAAAAACTCGTTTTAAGCCATTTTAATTCATTTTTTTATTGTTTTTAGCGGTATTTTGCATTTTTCATTAAAAACCACACTCAAATTAACAGCATAAATTTAATTGATAATAAAAGAAGGCTACTTTAGAAGAAATTAAATACTTTTAGGGCATGATTGCTCATATAACACATAAAAGCAAAGCCTTTAAGGTTGATTTATCAAAACCTATTGATATATCAATTCCTTTAAAAAACGGGGCAAACAATCCAACCGCATGGTATGTGCCACCAGTCAAAATGGAAGCTGTTGAAATGGGAGATTGGGTTGGTGAAGTAAAAAGAGGCGGATCGGTAAACTTCTTTAATATCTTTTTCAATCCACACGGACATGGCACCCATACCGAATGCGTTGGGCATATTTCAAATGAAAAAGAGTCTGTTAACGAATGTGTAAAGAGTTATTTTTTCTATTCTCAGTTAATAAGCGCAAAACCAATTACTTCAAAAGGAGATTTAATAATTCCCAAAGACACTATTGAAGATGCCTTCATTGATGGGTGTGAAGCAATAATTATTAGAACAATTCCTAATTCGACGACTAAACTCAACAAGCAATATTCTAACACCAATCCGCCATATTTAGATAAAGAGGCCGCTAAATTTCTAAGAGAAAAAGGGGTGAAACATTTACTCATAGACTTACCGTCTGTAGATAAAGAACAAGATGAAGGTGTTTTAGCAGCTCATCATGAATTTTGGAATTACCCAGAAAATACTAGAACAGACTGCAGCATTACTGAGCTAATTTATGTAAATGACAACATTAGTGATGGATGCTATTTGTTAAATTTATCCTTTGCACCATTTGATAATGATGCTAGCCCAAGTCGCCCGACACTTTACGCCATATTATGATTGAAGAGTTAAGACACTTTTGTCTAAAAAAACCATATGTAACCGAAAGTTTCCCTTTTGACGAAAGCAGTCTGGTTTTTAAGGTTCATGGCAAAATGTTTGCTCTTTTAGCACTAGAAAAAGACCCTTTGAGAATAAACCTCAAGTGTGACCCCGAGAAAGCCATTGAACTCAGAGAGGAATATTGGCAAGTCATTCCTGGATACCATTCTAATAAAAAACATTGGAATACTGTTATTGTTGACCAAATAACATTCGAACAGATATGCCAATGGATAAATCACTCTTATGATTTAGTTTGGGATAAACTGCCTAAAAAAACCAAATTAGTCTTGTAATAGTGACTTTTCCAATGCTTTTACTCGCTCTGATAGTTTTTTTAGTTCTTTGTTTTCCTCAATTACGGCCTCCAATTGAGCTTGTTGTTCCTGTAATCCTTTGATACATAAGGCAATGAAATCAGCATAGCGAATTTCTAACAATCCTTTGCTCGTTTCCGTTAAAAATCCTTGATCAGAAAATCCAACTTCTTCAATTGCCTGTTTTACTTCTTGAGCTATAAAGCCCATTTCACGGCCTTTTTCTGGCGCATTTTTTCGTTTAAAATCGACGGGTCTAAGTTTTTTTATAAAGTTGATTCCATAGGGTAAATCTCTTACGTCTTTCTTCCAAAATAAATCAGAAGTTGTGGACCACCCTACTTGAACACCGGCATAAGATATAGCTGTATTTCCAATTCGGACTTGATTATCTGCATTATTATCTGGAACATCAGTATAATAACCAATACCAATGTTGTTATTACCTTTACATTCATATAAAGCTTCACTTCCGAATGCAGTATTATATGAGCCAGAATCGTTCAGAAATAACGCAGTGTACCCAAACGCTGTATTGAGCGCGCCTGTTGTGTTATTATACATGCTTAAATCTCCTACAGCAGCATTTAATGTTCCTGATGTATTTTGATTTAAAGCTGCGAATCCAACAGCAGTGTTATATCTGCCAGTGGTGTTGGATTCACCTGCACCTTGACCTATAAATGTGAGATAAAATGACCAGTAACCATATGAAGTTACTTGAGGAAATCCAGCATCTTTTCCAATAGATACACATCCCTTATCATTTAAAAATTGGAGACGATATTTATCAAATTCATACGATTCATCGCCCCCTATGTTCACATTTACTTTATCATTATCATTGCCATCATCGACTCTTATCCAAGTATCATTATCAGTATCAATTAAATCAACTAATGACCTCCATGAACTCCCATTAAAATAATATGGTGCCTTTGCCGAATCATTATATGACAGGCTTCCCGAATATGGATTGCTAATTTGATTTAAAGAAGTTGAATTCGTTGCTGAATGTAAACGAACTAAACCATCAGCCAATGGCACTTGAGCTATACAAATGGAACTAAGAAAAATAAAAAAAAGAAAAAGGATCTTTATAAAATTTGGTTTTTTCATGACAACATAGCTAACGGAGTACAAAAGTATTTATTACATCCAAAAAATCGATTGTTTAACGCAAATATTAATACAAAAAGCTGTTGTATGGAAAGCGTTTAGCATGAATCTCTTTCGCCAATTCATAAAGCAAGTCTCTAAATGAGTCAAAATTTTCTTTCTGAATAGCCGAAATAAATACACTTTCTCCAGACTTTGCCATCCACGTTTTTTTCCATTCTTCAAGAGAAACATTAGCTTTTGTAGATGGTGTTAAATCGTCTTCGTCCTTTTTCTCATAAGTAAAAGCATCTACCTTATTGAACACCATTACCATTGGTTTTTCAGAAGCTTCGATTTCATCAAGTGTTTTATTAACTATTTCTATTTGCTCTTCGAAATTGGGGTGAGAAATATCCACAACGTGCAATAAAATATCTGCTTCGCGTACCTCATCTAATGTAGACTTAAAACTTTCCACCAACTGATGAGGGAGTTTTCTAATGAACCCAACTGTATCGGACAATAGAAAGGGCAAATTGCCAATAACCACCTTTCTGACAGTGGTGTCTAGGGTTGCGAAGAGCTTATTCTCAGCGAATACTTCCGATTTGGATAAGCAATTCATAATAGTAGACTTCCCTACATTGGTATAGCCCACCAAAGCAACTCGTACCAAAGCCCCTCGGTTTCCACGTTGTATGGCTTTTTGTTTATCAATTTGGGTAAGCTTAGATTTAAGCAATGCTATTTTTTGTTGAATAATTCGTCTGTCCGTTTCAATTTGCGTTTCACCCGGGCCACGCATTCCTATCCCTCCTTTTTGCCGTTCAAGGTGTGTCCACATTCGAGTTAAACGAGGCAAAAGGTATTGATACTGGGCCAACTCAACCTGTGTGCGAGAATGTGCCGTTCGAGCCCTAGAAGCAAAAATATCAAGGATAAGATTACTTCTATCCATAATTTTACACTCTAGCTCCTTTTCTAAATTTCGCAATTGCGAAGGCCCAAGTTCATCGTCAAAAATAACCAGAGAAATCTCATGCTCTTTCATGAATTCTTTGACTTCCAACAGTTTCCCTTTTCCTATAAATGTCTTTGGATTTGCAAAGGGTAATTTCTGAGTAAAATGTTTGACCGCTACAGCGCCAGCAGTATGCGCTAAAAAGTCTAACTCTTCCAAGTATTCTTTGGCTTGTTCTTCGTTTTGGTCACTCGTAATTAAGCCCACCAAAACCGCTTTTTCTTCTACGAATTCCTGAGTTAGTTTTTTACTCATTTATAACCAGCTTGGAGGTAAACAAAGAAGTATACAAGCTAAAGCTAGAGCAAAAAATATAAAATTCATTTTATGATGTTTTGACTCATCCGATTTTTTTGATTTAGAGCGCGCAATTGTAATAAAAACTAGAGCAACAGTCATTAACAAAGGATGTTCCAAAGCGTATAAACGAGACAATGAATCTCCCATTGCTTCCCCCATGCTTTTTACGTTTGGACTAACGAAATATAATACCGCTCCTACTGTCCATTGAACATGAATTAATATCATGGAAATCAATACAAATTTGTTGGAAAATTTATCGAAAGGCGTTTTTGTTAGCCAACCCCTCAAAGAATTCAACAACACCACAAAAATCATTAAAAACACCAAAAATGGTAAATATGAATGCAAGTGTAATAGTCCTGTGTACATAGTATAAAAATTTAATGCAAATGTAAGGAATTAATTCCGTCAGTATTTTGTAATTTAACTCCCTAAATTTGACACTAACAATGAAAAGCACTATTACAATCTTATCAGTAGTATTTATGAGCATTACTGCTTTCGCTCAACATACGTTTCCTATTAACGGAGTTGCTAATTCTTTTGACGCTACCCATGCTTTCACAAATGCTACTCTAGTAATATCACCTCAGCAAACTATTAAAAATGGAACGCTCATTATAATGGATGATAAAATCGTAAGCGCAAGTGCAGACACAACCATTCCAAAAGGAGCAATAATACATGATATGACGGGGAAATATATTTATCCCTCTTTTATCGATTTACATTCTACTTATGGAATAGAAAAAGCTAAAAAGAAAATTTGGTCTTCTAGACCTCAATACAAAAGCACCAATAAAAGTGGTGCTGGTTGGAACGAAGCCGTTCACCCAGAAGTTGATGCTAACGAATTATTTTCTGTTTCGAATAGCGATGCCGAAAGTTACAGAGCGGCTGGTTTTGGAGTAGTGCTAAGTCATCAAAATAATGGAATCGCTAGAGGTAGTGGAGTAGTCACTACACTTGCCGATGAAAGCGAAAACATGACTATTTTAAAAGGAAAAGCTAGCGCACATTACTCCCTTAATAAAGGGAACTCTCTACAAAAATACCCTAGCTCATTAATGGGAACATTAGCGTTAATTCACCAAACCTATCTCGATGCCGAATGGTATGATCAAGGAAATACTAAAGAATATAACCGCTCTTTGGAAGCCTGGAACGAATTGCAAGATGTGCCACAATTTTTTGAAGTAAATGATAAGTTGGACATTTTTAGGATTCACAAAATCGCCGAAGAGTTTGAAATAGACTATATAATTATTGGAAATGGCGACGAATATCAGCGTTTGAATGAATTAGAAAAAACAAATTTTTCCGTCGTTACCCCCTTAAATTTTCCTGACGCTTACGACGTCAGTAATCCGCAAGCCGCTCAAATGGTTTCTCTTAAAAAAATGAAACATTGGGAGCTAGCACCATCTAATCCAGCACGATTGTTTGACCAAGGAATATTTACAGCATTCACCACAAAAGATTTAGAAAAACGAACTGACTTCATTGACAAAGTAAGGGAAGCCATTAAACATGGCTTGACAGTTAAAGACGCCTTATCGGCCTTAACGACTAACCCAGCAGAACTATTAGAAATGAGCGCTAAAATTGGAAGTCTAGAAGCTGGAAAACTGGCAAACTTTATAGTGTGTTCTGACCCTATTTTTGATGCTGGAGAAATTCAAAGCAACTGGATTCAAGGAAAAGAATACATAATAAATAGTGAACAATTTATCGATCTAAGAGGCACTTTTTTAAGTGCTGAAAAAGATACTTTCGTTATCAGTGGCTCCATTAATAAAATAAAAGGCACGCTTCAACGAGACACTTCTGAATACAAAACTAAACTCGTTCAAGAAGGCCCACACCTAAGCCTACAATACGAATTGGAAGATGGTGTATACAGAATAAACAGTTTATATTCCAACGATACACTAAAAGGCAACATTACAATGCCAAATGGCGATACACAAGAATGGCAAGCGCAACGTATTGAAGCACATGAGGAAGAAGAGGAAGAAGACGCTAATGAAGATTCTGAGGTGTATGTAAATGACGTGTGGTTCCCAAATATGGCATATGGTTGGGATGAAAAACCAAGTCAAAACAATACCATCTTTAGAAATGCAACCGTATGGACTAACGAAGCTGTTGGTACAATTCAAGAAACTGATGTGGCTATTTCCGAAGGAAAAATTATCAAAGTAGGCATTGACATTATCGCCGAAGAACTTTTCAAAAACAATGAATACCAAGAAATTGACGCTCAAGGCTTACATCTTACTTCAGGAATTATTGACGAGCATTCGCATATTGCCATCAGTAGAGGAGTGAATGAAGGAACGCAAGCAAGTAGTGCTGAAGTCAGTATTGCCAATGTTATAAATTCTGACGACATAAACATTTACCGTCAACTCTCTGGAGGCGTTACAACCGCTCAACTATTGCATGGCTCTGCCAATCCAATTGGTGGGCAATCTGGAATTATCAAATTCCGTTGGGGAAGTTCGCCCGAAGAAATGAAGTTTGAAGGCGCTGATGGCTTCATCAAATTTGCACTAGGAGAAAATGTTAAGCAATCAAATTGGGGCGATTATGAACGCATTCGTTTTCCTCAAACCCGAATGGGTGTAGAACAAGTTTTCTACGACCACTTCTTAAGAGCACGAGCTTACGAAGAAGAATGGGAAAAATATAACAGCTTATCATTATCTGACAAACGAAAAACGCTAGCGCCAAGAGAAGATTTAGAAATGAATACGCTTGTAGAAATTTTAAATAGCGAACGATTCATTACCTGTCATTCATACGTTCAGTCGGAAATAAATATGCTCATGCACGTTGCCGACTCAATGGGATTCACCCTCAACACCTTTACGCACATTTTGGAAGGCTATAAAGTAGCCGATAAAATGAAAAAACACGGTGCAGGAGCGTCAACTTTCTCTGATTGGTGGGCCTATAAATTCGAAGTTAACGATGCCATTCCGTACAACGCTTCAATACTAGCAGATATGGGTGTAGTCACTGCCATTAACTCCGACGATGCCGAAATGGCAAGACGACTAAATCAAGAAGCTGCAAAAGCAGTGAAGTATGGAAATGTAAGTGAAGAAGAGGCTTGGAAAATGGTAACCCTTAACCCCGCTAAACTATTACACATTGATGATAGAGTAGGAAGTATTAAGTCTGGAAAAGATGCCGATATTGTATTGTGGACCGAAAACCCTTTATCAGTTTATGCCAAAGTTCAGCAAACGTATGTAGATGGACGCTGCTACTTTGATATTGAAAAAGATAAAGCACTTAGAGAGCGTAACAAAACCGAACGTGCGAGGCTCATACAACGTATGCTGAGTGACAAAGCTGTAGGAAAACCCACTCAAAAAGTAAAAGAAGAACATCAATTATTATACCATTGTGATACCTTAGACGAACACCAAGGTCACAATCATTAAAAAAAACACAATGAGAACATTCATTTTTATACTTACCCTATTGCCATTTTTTACTGTTGCCCAACACATTCTTTTTTTAGGCGGAAAAGCACATATTGGAAATGGCAAAAGCATTGAAATATCGGCCATCTCCATGAAGGATGGGAAATTAGAAATGGTGGCTAATGCAACTAATATTCGCATTAACCCTCAAGCTTTTGATACCATTATTCATATCTATGACCATCACGTATATCCAGGATTCATTTCAACAAACACAACTCTTGGAATCACTGAAATAGGCGCCGTAAGAGCAACTAACGACTATAGAGAAACAGGTGTTTTCAAGCCACACGTTCGCTCACTAATAGCCTACAATGCTGAAAGCACAATAACCCCAACAATTAGAAGCAATGGTGTTTTGCTAGCACAAGTAGCGCCAAAAGGTGGACGTATTGCAGGAACCTCATCAGTCATGAAACTGGATGGCTGGAACTGGGAAGATGCGGCTCAAAAAGTTGATGATGGCATTCACCTCAACTGGCCACGCTATTTTGTGCAAACCGGTTGGTGGGCAGAGCCTGGAGATATCGAAAAAACCGAGCAATACGATGCCCAATGTCAAGAAGTTGAACGTTATTTTACAAAAGCAAAAAGCTTTTTTGATAGTGACAACCAATTAAATGATATTCAAATGCGTGCAATGAAAGGCTTATTTAATGGCAACAAACGATTATACATACATGCTAACGGACAACGAGAAATTACCGATGCCGTGCTAATGGCTGAAAAAATGGATATTGAAAACATCGTTATTGTAGGAGCTCAACAAGCTCATAAAATGACCGCCTTTTTAAAAGAGCATAACGTCTCTTTATTACTAGATCGTATCCACCGTTTGCCATCAACCGAAGATAGTGATGTAGACATGCCCTACAAACAAGCTAAAACATTGTACGATGCGGGTATTACTTTTGGCTTTTGTTACCAAGGCGATATGGAGGCTATGGGACAAAGAAATTTACCTTTTTCAGCAGGCACAGCTGTAGCCCACGGCTTGCCCTACGAACAAGCGGTTGCAGCCCTAACGCACAATACCGCAAAAATGTTAGGCATTGACGACAAAGTTGGCACTTTACTAGCCGGTAAAGAAGCTACATTTTTTGTTTCAAAAGGCGATGCCTTAGATATGCTAGGTAATGAAGTGATATATGCATACATACAAGGAAAACCGATAGATTTAGACAATAAGCAAAAAGCATTAAATCGCAAGTTTAGAAATAAATACGGACTACCTATCAAATAACTTTAATTAAGCTTCGGATGTTTTTCATGATTTTTTTAATCTCTACTAAGTTTATATCGATTTAAAAGAATATTTTATGGATATTTGAAGTGTATTTTAACCTTAAACATTTTCAAATCCAATGAAATATTTATTTGCAATACTATTTTCTATTAGTTCGTTATACAGTTATTCTCAGCTACCAGATGGTAGTATAGCTCCTGATTTTACCACTACAGATGTAAACGGAAATTCTCATACGCTTTACGACTATTTAGACCAAGGGTACACAGTTATTCTACAAATAAGTGCTGTTTGGAGTGGTCCTGATTGGAATTATTCTTCAAATGGCGTGTTACAAGAAATTTGGGAAGCTCACGGCCCTGCTGGAGAGCCTGGCGTAAGTGCAAATACTACTGATGATGTAATGATTCTTTGGTTTGAAGGTGACCCAAACACCGCTCTTAGCGAACTAGAAAATAGTTCTTTTGGAAATTGGTTAGCTCCCAATGGCGTTGCGCTCAACTACCCTATAATTAACGATGATAATATTGCCAGTCTATACAATTTGCCTTATTGGCCAATCATATACACTATTTGTCCAAACAGAATTCTAAAAGAATCTTCACAAGTTAACGCTGAAGCCCACTACGCTAACCTTTCAGAATGTATTGCTCCTTCTCAAGGTAACAATGCTGCATTAATATCAGTTGAGTCAACTATTGAAGCTGTAGGTTGTGACGTAACTGCTTCTGGTAATCTTTCGGTTCTAGTCCAAAATTTAGGTACTGAATTATTAACCTCATTCACTGTAGACGTTATGATCAACGGAGAGTCTGCTATCTCTGTAACTTTTAACGGTGCTTTAGAAGTGTATCAAACTACAACAATTGACTTTGGCAACATCACTATCAATAGCGAATTGATTGAAATAGAACTTACTACAAGTGATGATAACACTGCAGATAATACTCTGTCTCATTTTATAAATATGAACAATGGTCAAACATCAGAAGAGGTTACAGTAAAACTTCTTACTGATAATTATGCCGCTGAAACTTACATGCAAATTACCGATGAAAATGGCTTAATAATATGGTCTGAAGGCAATGAAAATGTTGGTACAACTATTAATACTAATGATGGTAATGCCCCTATAGATTATACTAATCCATTAGAAAACAATCAAAATTATGAGTGGAATGTAAATCTTCCAACCGATGGTTGTTTGAAATTTACAATCTATGATTATTATGGAGATGGCCTAAATGCAGGTCAATGGGGTGGAACTAATGGAACTTGGTCCATTGAAAATAATAATGGTGTTTTGATGGAAGAACAAATCCAAATAAACTTTGGCGGAACTGATGAAGCTTATTTTACCAATATCTCTGGATTAAATTGTTCCGACCTTTTCTTCTCTGAATATGTTGATGGCTCTTCCCTAAACAAAGCTTTAGAAATTTATAATCCAACGCCTAACATCATTGATTTGAGTAACTATTCCATAGAACGATATGCCAATGGATCTAATGTTGCTACGGATGAAATGAGTTTAAATGGGTTTTTATTACCTGGGCAAACTTGGGTAATAACTAATTCTGACACTGTTACCACTAACCAATTTGGATACGTTTCCATAGAGCTATATAATTTAGCTGATCAAACTGCACCACCCTTTCCATCACCATTATACTTTAATGGAAATGACGCATTATCTTTATCAAAAAATGGTGTCATTATTGATGTTTTTGGTAAAATCGGTGAAGACCCAGGTATTGCTTGGACTAATGATGCCAGCGCAGGTTTTACTGATGCTAATGGGGGACAATTTTGGACCCAAAATAGCACCTTAATTAGAAAATCAAACATTCAATATGGGATATCGACTAACCCATTATCTTTCAACCCTTCAAATCAATGGCATGTATTGCCAAGTAATACATTTTCAAATTTAGGCTCTCATCAGTGTGATTGTTTTGAAGACTTTTCTAAAACATATATCCCAGACGATAATTTTGAACAGTATTTAATTGAAAATGGGTATGACGATATTTTAGATGACTCAGTATTAACGACTAACATCACATATATTGAATTTTTGAATGTTTCTAACAGAAATATTAGCAGTTTAATAGGTATAGAAGACATGCCGTACTTATCGATTTTAGTATGCTATGATAATAATATTGATGAAGTAGATCTTACTCAAAATTCAGCCCTTACATATCTTGACGTTTTTAATAATAACTTAACAGAAATAGATGTTACACAAAATTCAGCCCTTAACACTTTTTACGCCTCTGTAAATAACTTAACAGAAATAGATGTTACACAAAATACCAACCTTGAATATTTTGGATGTTGGGGTAATAATTTAAGCACTATTGATGTCAGTCAAAATTTGAATCTTATATGGTTTACTGTTGCACAAAATAATATTAGCTCAATTGACCTTACTAATAACTTATTACTTACTACGCTATATGTAAATGATAACACCCTTTCTTCATTAGACATCTCGCAAAATACTCAACTTATATACTTAGCTGCTGAGGCTAATAATCTAAGCACAATTGACCTCACTAATAACTTATTAATTAAATACTTATTTGTTTTCAATAATCAATTAACTAATCTTAACCTTTCTCAAAATCAAAACCTAGAGACACTATTTTGTAAGTTTAATTATTTGGAAGATCTTGACCTAACAAATTGCCCATTGCTAAACACTCTTAGTTGTAGATTCAATAATCTAAATGAATTAGATATTAGTCAAAATGTCATCTTAAATGAGTTGTTCGTAAACGGTGGCAATACAGATCTATTCTGTATAACAACCCACGATACCGCTTGGGCAAACAGTCAACTCAATTTCTTTTTATCTGATGATAAGTTTTTTAGTGAAAACTGTGATCAGGAAAACATTATTGCAAGCTGTTTCGACGAAACTGCTCTTAACTATGACGACACACAATACGATGAAACACAATACATTCTAGTCAATGAGGGCTGCTTTAACGGCCTTACTTATATACCAGATGATGCTTTTGAACAACATCTTATCAACCTCGGCTTTGATGATGTCATGGATAATTACATGAGTACTTATACGGCTCAAAATATTTCTCAATTATTTATAAATAATTTGGACGTCTATGACCTAACGGGCATTGAAGACTTTGAAATTTTAAATTATGTAAGTCTTTACAATTTACCAATCGACTCTATAAATTTAAGCTCAAACACTAACTTACAAAATGTATTTATTCATAATACAAATGTTAACTACCTGAATCTTCAAAACAATAATAATACCAACTTATATTTAAGTTCCGAAAATAATGCTGCTTTAGCGTGTATTCTTGTTGATGATGTGGAGTATGCTTCTAATACATGGACCGTCGAAAATAATAACATTGACTCTTGGACGAGTTTTTCAGAGCTCAGCTTTGATTATACACTTACTATCAATGCTGCGTCAGGCCCTCAAAATTGTGACGGTTTAGTAATAATAGACGTTGCAGAAAGCCTATCTTCCTATAACTACAGTTGGAATGGCTCTACATCCTCCAGCTTTACTTACTTATGTGGTGGAGAGAATACTTTTGAAATTTCTGACCCTAACGGCCAATGCTCACAGACAACTACTATTTTTGTTGGCCCTTACGTTATGGGTTGTATGGATTTAGAAGCTTGTAATTACAACACTCAAGCTAATCAGCAAGATAACTCATGCATATATCCCATTCAATACTACGATTGTAACTTTAACTGCATTAATGATTCGGATAATGATGGAACATGTGATGAATTGGAAGTATTTGGCTGCACAACAACTTCTTCGCCAAATTACAACCCAAATGCCACTGAAGATGATGGCTCATGTATAGAATGTAGTTTAGATTTGGAATACATAACTAATTTCCCTACGAATACAACCTCATGTGATGGAATAATAGGTGTCATTGTCAACAACTCACAATACGATTTTAGCATTTACGTAAATAATGTGGAACTATCATCAAATTACAATTTCAATTCTTGCTATGGTAATAATTTTATTTATGTTGAAGACGAAATAGGCTGTTCTGTTTCAGAGGTTTTATTCTTAAATGCTGAAAATGTAGACGGTTGCACCGACCCAACTGCATTAAACTTTAATAGTGACGCAACTAATGACGATGGCTCATGCGTATATTCTAATCTAGAGGCTTGTGAATTTACACCATCAGGATTATATGTTGATAATATTATCCACAATAGAATATCCTTTAATTGGTCAGCACCAAATGTGTCTCCTTCGCATTATATGATTCGATATCGTCCTGTTGGAACCAGCAACTGGACGGTTATTGCTGCTGGTCCTCAAACTCCAGCAGCCTTTAACGGCACAACAAGAACGCGTTTCTTTATGGAGCCTTCTACTACCTATGAATGGTCAATGAGAGCTAGACTATTAAACACTGACGGAACGACTAACTGCCAATCGCCATGGTCGCCAAATTCGCAATACACCACTCTACCTTCTTGTGCTAATCTTGAAAACCTATCCGTTTCTACAGAAGCTAATTGGGTAACATTCTTTGCAGACGCACCGGATGCATCGTGGGGTGTATGGCAATCTAAAGGAAAAATCAGAGAAATAGGCACAAACGCCTACCGCTATGTGAATGGTAACTCTAATGGGGATATAAATGGTTTAAAAGGAAACTTTGCCGCCAGCACAAATTATGAATGGCATACTAAAGCATGGTGTACTGGAAATCCTAACCCAAATGGAGCGTCTGACCCCATGTACCATTCGGGCTGGGGAGATTTTTCTTCATTCTCTACTGAAGACCCATGTGATAAGATGCCTTTAAACCTAAGTACCAGTTCAAATGGGGCAAATACGGCAGTAATAATGTCATGGGATACACCTCTAAGTGGTGCTCCTGACCATTATTTCCTTGAAATGACGAATACTACAACGGGTCAGCAATTTCAGTGGAATAACATCCCTGGCTCTGTAACTTCACAGGCCAAATACAATCAAAACAACGGAGACGTTATTGCTTGGAAAATAAGGGGCGCATGTGGTGCAAATGGGACTTCATGGGCAACACCATTTTCTCAAACAGAGTATTACATATTAGGCGGTACAAGACTAGAAAACAAACAATTTTCAGAACTTGAGGTTTCTCCAAACCCTTCAAGAGGAATATTTAACGTAAATTTTGAAACCCTAGAAAACAATACTGTTGATATTGCAATAACAAACTACCTTGGTAAAAAAGTTTACTCAAAGCAATTCAATAGTCCAGATCCTATTTTTAACAAATCCATTGATATAAGCTCGAATGCTAACGGCATTTATTTACTAACGGTTAAAACTGATGCTGGTATTATCAATAAACGAATTGTGATCCAGTAAAAAAGAAAATTCTAAACATATTAAGAGACGGAACTAAATTTAGTTCCGTTTTTTAATACCCTACTTTTTTCCTTACACGTTCTAGAACAGAACGAGCAATGAGCCTAGCTTTTTCAGCGCCTTTTTGTAATTCAGCTTCTATCTCTTCGGTATGTGCCATTAGGTGATTAAAGCGTTCTCTTTCGTTTGAAAAAGAATCAAGAATAAGCTCAAATAAAACTTGTTTGGCATGTCCATAACCAAAATTCCCGCCTTCGTATTTAGTTTTCAAATCAGAAATCTGAGCGTCTGAAGCAAGAAGTTCATACAACTTAAAGACATTACACGATGTCCAATCTTTAGGATCTTCTAATGGTGTGCTATCTGTAACAATACCCATAACTTGCTTTCTCAATTTCTTTTCTGGTAAAAAAATGTCAATGAAATTATTATACGACTTACTCATTTTTTGACCATCAGTTCCAGGGATAGTCATCACACGCTCGTCGATTTGTGCTTCAGGCAAAACCAAAATATCGCCATAAGCATGGTTAAACGAACCGGCTATATCGCGCGTCATTTCAAGGTGTTGTTGCTGATCTTTTCCCACTGGTACAATTTCAGCATCGTACAATAAGATATCGGCAGCCATTAAGACTGGATAAGTAAATAATCCAGAATTTACATCTGATAAACGACTGGCTTTATCTTTAAAAGAATGGGCATTTGCTAGCATGGGATAAGGCGTAAAGCAATTCAGATACCACATTAACTCACACACTTCAGTGACATCCGACTGACGATAAAAAAGGTTTTTGGAAGTATCGAAGCCAAAAGCAAGCCAGGTCGCCGCAGTAGCATAAGTATTTTGGCGCAATGTATCCGCTTCTCTAATGGTGGTTAGCGAATGTAAATCTGCGATAAACAACAGGCTTTCATTTGCCGGATTTTGCGATAATTTAATTGCTGGAACAATAGCACCTAAAATATTTCCAAGATGTGGAACACCTGTACTTTGAATGCCTGTTAAAACTCTTGCCATAAGTCAATTTTGAAGTGTAAAAATAACAATTGCTTTAAAAAAGTCGATGAATTAGCTATTTTTGTTTGATAAATGAAAATAATACAATCAGCTCTTAGTCTTTTATGGCGATTTTGGTTCTTACTAACCTTCGCTATACCCTTTCTAGCCCTTTTACCATTTACCATTTTCATGACCCTTAGCCCAAAGTTTTATCCTCTCTTGTATTTCTTTTTACACCGCATCAGTAAATTTATGATGTACGCTAGCGGTATTTTCCCAATCATAAAAAAAGAACATAAACTAGACCCTAAAAAGCAATATTTATTGTTAAGTAATCATGGCTCTACGCTAGATATACCCATGATGTTTTTTATAAGTAAAAAGCCAATCGCTTTTATTGGAAAAGAATCACTTGTAAAACTGCCCATATTTGGCTATTACTACAAGCGCTTTAATGTTTTGGTAAATAGAGCTAGCTTAAGAAACTCTTACCAAGCTTTCGAACAAGCTGGTGAAAAAATTAAGGCAGGTCAAAACATGGTTATTTACCCTGAGGGAGGCATTATAAAAGATGAAAGGCGTCTTGCAAAATTTAAAAATGGACTATTTAGATTAGCCGTAGAGCAAAATGTTTGTGTAATTCCTATTACATTTGCAGATAATAAAAACATATTTCCTGAACGTTTTACAAAAGGAAAACCCATGCGAGCAAGGGTAACTATTCACAAACCCATAGAAAATTGTTCAAGCATGAACATTGAAGAGCTCAAGGAAAAAGTGTTTAACACTATAGAACAAGAATTGATTCGATATGAAAATTGACCAAACACTCATAGATAAACTTGCCAGACTAAGCCAGTTAGAATTTAATTCTGACACAAAAGCTAAAATGGAAGAAGATTTAAATAAAATTTTGGCTTTTGTAGATAAACTTAACGAAGTCGATACCGAAAACATAGATCCGCTAATTTATTTAAATGAAGAAACTAATAAGTTAAGAGAAGATGAGATTGGTAAACACTCTCCAAAAAAAGAGGCACTTAAAAATGCCCCGACTAAAGATTCGGATTATTTCAAAGTGCCTACCGTATTAAAAAAGTAATTTTAGCAGTTTTCGTCGAAAGCTTGCATTAAATTCTCAGCAATCATTTCTGCTGGACGACCTTCAATGTGATGCCTTTCAATAAAATGTACTAGCTCACCACCTTTAAATAAAGCAATGGATGGAGATGATGGAGGATAAGGCAAACAATACTCTCTCACTTTTGCTACAGCGTCTTTATCTTGACCTGCAAATACTGTTGTTAGGCTGGTCGGGGTTTTAGAATGCTTAGCGGCCATCTTAACGGCAGGACGAGCATTTCCTGCAGCACAACCGCAAACAGAATTAATCATAACTAAAACTGTGCCTTCTTTTTTATCTAATACCGATGATACTTCATCAGCTGTTTTCAATTCTTGGAAACCTGCCTCTGTAAGGTCAAGTCGCATGGGTGTGCATATTTCTTCTGGATACATAGTAGTTTAAAGTTTAGTGGTACAAAATTACTTTAGTTGGCGTTTACTCACAAAAAAATTAGTGATTATTTGTCCGCATTCTTCCGACAAGATTCCGCCAACACATTCTGTTTTGGGATGCAGTACGTTTGGTGCTTTTGTTTGGAAGCCTCTTTTCTCATCTCTGGCTCCATAAACAACCTTTTTTAATTGTGTCCAATACGAGGCGCCGGCACACATTACACAAGGCTCTAAGGTAACGTATAATGTGCATTCGTTCAAATATTTACCGCCTAAGAAATCAGCCGCTGCTGTAAAAGCTTGCATTTCGGCATGAGCCGTTACGTCATTTAGTCGTTCAGTGAAGTTGTGCGCTCGAGCAATGATTTGATTATCACAAACTATAACAGCCCCAACAGGAACTTCATCAAGCGCTAATGCTTTCTCGGCCTCATCCAAGGCTTTGCGCATAAAATAATCGTCAGAATGCTGTTGTAACATCTTACAAAAGTAGAGTTTTAAAGTATTCGTTCAAAAACCTTATTAAAATTAAATAAGTCGTAATTTTGTGAACTATTAAACAAGACAATTCATGCTACGAACACATAACTGTGGCGAACTGCGTCACAATCATATAGGAGAAATCGTTACACTCAGTGGCTGGGTGCAAAAGAATAGAGATTTAGGAGGTATGACTTTTGTCGACTTGAGAGATCGCTATGGAATTACTCAATTGGCATTCAATATGGATGCCGATGCCGACTTGTGTTTGAAAGCTAGAAAATTAGGGCGTGAGTTTGTAGTGCAAGTAATTGGGAAAGTCATTGAACGAAGCAGTAAAAATAAAAATATCCCGACTGGTGAAGTAGAGATTGAAGTGACTGAAATGACGGTTTTAAATAAAGCTAAAACCCCTCCTTTTACTATTGAAAACGACACTGATGGTGGTGACGACCTAAGAATGCAATACCGATACTTAGATATTCGTAGAACACCTGTACGCGATAATTTAGTGCTTAGACACAAACTCTCAACTGAAACGAGAAAGTACTTGGATTCTCAAGACTTTATTGAAGTTGAAACCCCTTATCTAATAAAATCAACTCCAGAAGGCGCGCGAGATTTTGTTGTTCCTTCTAGAATGAACGAAGGGCAATTTTATGCTTTGCCACAGTCTCCACAAACCTTTAAGCAGCTGCTAATGGTGGGTGGAATTGACAAGTATTACCAAATAGTTAAGTGCTTCAGAGATGAAGATTTAAGGGCCGACAGACAACCAGAATTCACACAAATAGACTGTGAAATGTCATTTGTAGAACAAGAGGATATTCTAAATACGTTTGAAGGGCTAACGCGTCATCTGTTAAAAGAAATCAAAGGCGTAGAGTTAGAAAAATTTCCCCGCATGACCTACGATGAAGCAATGGAAAAATACGGATCGGACAAGCCTGACATTCGATTTGAAATGACCTTCAACACTATGAATGAGCTTACCCAACAAAATAATTTTGTGGTCTTTGATAGTGCTGAATTAGTAATAGGCATATGTGCCAAAGGCTGTGCAGAATGGACAAGGAAACAATTGGACGCATTAACAGAATATGTTAAACGTCCACAGATTGGTGCTCAAGGTTTAATCTATTGCAAATGTAATGCCGACGGCACTTTCAAGTCATCAGTTGATAAGTTTTTTAGTCAAGAAGATTTGGCGAAATGGGCTGAAAAAATGGGCGCAAAGGCTGGTGACCTTATGCTTCTTATGGCAGGTGAAACAGAAAAAGTACGTAAACAGACCAATGAATTACGTTTAGAAGTGGCTTCTATTTTAGGCTTAAGAAACCCTGAAGTATTTGCACCACTTTGGGTTATAGATTTTCCTTTGTTAGAATGGGACGAAGAAACTGAGCGTTACCACGCTATGCATCATCCATTTACCTCACCAAAACCCAATGATATTGACAAATTAGATACCGACCCAGCAGCTGTAAGAGCCAATGCATATGACCTCGTATTAAACGGCAGTGAAATTGGTGGTGGGTCTATTCGTATTCACGACAAAGAATTACAACGATTAATGTTTAAGCATCTAGGATTTACCGAAGAAGAAGCCAAAGATCAATTTGGGTTTTTGATGAATGCATTTGAATATGGTGCGCCACCACATGGCGGCATCGCCTTTGGTTTTGACAGATTGTGTTCATTATTTGGTGGACAAGAGAGTATCCGAGACTTTATCGCATTCCCAAAAAATAACTCAGGTAGAGATGTTATGATTGATGCTCCAGCTAAAATCGACCAAGCTCAACTAGATGAGTTATATCTTAAACTCAAATAAAAAAACGCTCCAAAAATTTGGAGCGTTTTCATTAATTATTAATTCGATAGACTTAGAGTGTTCCTCTGTTGCCTTGTTCTCTTTCTATAGCCTCAAACAAAGCCTTAAAATTTCCTTTTCCAAACGATTGAGCGCCTTTTCTTTGGATAATTTCAAAGAACATCGTTGGTCTATCAACTACAGGTTTAGTGAAGAGTTGCAATAGGTAACCTTCATCGTCTCTGTCAATAAGAATTCCGTGCTTTTTTAGAACATCTACATCTTCATCAATATCACCTACTCTTTCCAATAAATCGTCGTAATAATTTTCAGGAACATATAAGAATTCTACTCCTCTATCACGCATTGCCGATACAGTAGATACGATGTCATCCGTTGCAACAGCAATATGCTGAACGCCAGGTCCATTGTAAAAATCTATATATTCCTCAATCTGTGATTTTTTCATGCCATCGGCAGGTTCATTAATAGGGAATTTGATTCGCCCATTGCCATTACTCATTACCTTTGACATTAAAGCCGTATACTCCGTAGAAATATCGTTATCATCGAAGGATATAATTTGAGCGAAACCCATCACTTTGGCATAAAACTCACACCAAGTATTCATTTCGTTCCAATCTACATTACCGACCATGTGATCAATAAATTTTAAGCCTGTTGATTCTGGATTGTAGTGGCTTTCCCATTTCTTATAGCCAGGTAAAAATGGCCCATCATAAGCGTTTCTTTCCACAAAAATATGAACCGTTTCGCCGTAAGTATGAATTCCAGCGCGAACTACTTTTCCGAAGTCATCTTCTTCAACGGTGGGTTCCATAAAAGATTTAGCTCCTCTTTTGGTGGTTTCTTCCCATGCTTTTCTGGCATCTTCTACCCACAAGGCAACCACCTTCACACCATCACCATGTTTGTTAATGTGTTCATTTATTAGGCCGCCCTCTGTTAGAGGTGTGGTTAAGACTAAGCGAATTTTATCTTGTTTTAGGACATATGATACTCTGTCTTTTACACCCGTTTCTAAACCGGCATAGGCTTCAGACTGAAAGCCAAAAGCTGTTTTGTAATAGTGAGCCGATTGTTTTGCATTACCGACATATAGTTCTACGTAATCTGTTCCTAACAAAGGCAAGAAGTCTTCTGCCTCATCAAATAACTTCTTTAAACCGTACTCGGTATTCTGAAGGTTTTTTAAATTTTTAATTTCTGCTGACATAGTTAGTAAGTTTAAATATTATTTATCCAACCAAGACTGATAGTAATCGCCATCGATTAAATCCATTGCAGCCTGAGTTACTTTTAACGGTTTGAAAGTATCAACCATTACGGCTAATTCTTCAGTTTCTTTTTGCCCTATACTTCTTTCGGCAGCGCCAGGGTGTGGACCATGAGGAATACCTGCAGGGTGTAGAGTTATTTGTCCTTGTTCAATGTTATTTCTACTCATGAAATCGCCATCTACATAATACAACACCTCGTCTGAATCAATATTAGAATGATTGTATGGAGCGGGTATTGCCTCAGGATGGTAATCGTAAAGTCTTGGACAAAACGAACACACTACAAAGCCTGCCGCTTCAAAGGTTTGATGAATTGGAGGTGGCAAATGTACTCTTCCTGTTATTGGCTCAAAATCATGTATAGAAAAGGCATAAGGATAGTTGTAGCCGTCCCAACCAATAACATCAAAAGGGTGTGAAGCATAGATATACTCGTTTAGATTTCCCTCTTTTTTAATCATGATTCTAAAATCACCTAGCTCGTCGTGTGTTTCCAAATCTTCTGGCTGACGCAAATCGCGCTCACAAAATGGAGAATGCTCCAACAACTGACCAAACCAATTTCGGTAACGCTTAGGCGTATACATTGGGCTTGTTGATTCCACTATGAATAACCGATTGTCTTCGCTATCAAACTTAAATGCATAAATCATTCCTCTAGGAATCATAAGGTAGTCGCCAGGGCCATATTTAAGGTTACCTACAATGGTGCGCAAAGTTCCTGTTCCTTTATGAACAAAAATCATTTCGTCACAGTCGGCATTCTTATAAAAATAATCCGTCATGGATTGTTTTGGTGCCGATAGAGAAATATGGCAGTCACTATTAACCAATACCGCTACTCTACTGTCTAAATAATCATCTGCTGGCGGCACTGAAAAACCCTTTAAACTCAAAGATTTAAGGTTTTTTTCAACGGCAATTTTAGGCGTCACATCTTTCACACTCAAAATGTCTTTTACCATTGTTGGTCGATGAGTATGATATAATAATGATGACATGCCGTCAAAACCTACAGTTCCGAACAACTGCTCATAATACATTCCGCCATCTGGCTTGGAAAATATAGTGTGTCTTTTGTGTGGGATTTTCCCTAGTTTATGATAAAATGGCATAGTGTTTAATTTGTTAGTAAGTTATAAATTATTTTTAAATGTATTTGATAAATCTACTTTCCTGTGGCTGTGAAATCGCTCTTTATTCTCTATCCCTTTTCTAAGTTTTTTTTGTTCTTCTATTGGCAATTTAGATACCTTCAAACATTCCGAAGAACAGCATTTTTGGTGTTCCTCTTGGCAATTAGCGCACTGAATAAACAAGAGGTTACAGTTTACATTTTTGCAATTCACGTGAGTATCGGCCAAAGTACCGCATTGATGGCAATGGCTTATTACTTCATCACTAATTCGTTCGGCCAAACGCTCATCAAAAACGAAGTTTTTACCTTTAAACTTATTGGGTAGTTTTTTGTCCTCATTCAACTGGCGAGCGTAATCAATTATTCCGCCATATAACTGATTTACATCTTCAAAACCATGATGCTTTAAATAAGCGGATGTCTTTTCACATCGAATACCACCAGTACAATATAAAAGGACTTTTTTATCTTCTTTGCCCTTCAACATTTCCTTTACCTCTGGCAGTTCTTCTTTGAAAGTTTCTGATTGCGGACAGATAGCGTTTTCAAAATGCCCGATTTCACTTTCGTAATGGTTACGCATATCTACAACTATCGCGCCTTCGTCAATGGCTTTATTCCATTCTTCGGCATTAAGGTGTTGTCCAACATCGGTAACATCATATTCATCAATGGCTAATCCGTCAGCTACAATTTGATCTCTGACTTTTACGGTTAACTTAAAAAATGATTTGCCATCGTCTTCAACTGCAATTTTTAGAGGTATCTCTTTTAGTTCCTGAAAAGAATGTAAGCATTTTATAAAATCATTCCAATGATGCTCAGGAACATTCATTTGAGCATTAATGCCTTCGCGCGCTACGTAAATTCTACCTAGACAGTTAAGCGCATTCCATTTTTCAAACAACTTGTCTCTAAATTGTTCAGGGTTGTCAATGATTACATATCGGTAAAAGGAAACAGTTTTCCTAAAAAAGGACTCGGCATTCAACTTTTCCAGCGCTTGTTCCTTACTCAACTTATTCCTCAAGCCTTTTTTATATGCATTAGGATCCATAGATAAGCATTTTGATGCGTCAAAGGTAATCAAAGAAAAACTAAAAAAAAGCTGATTTGAATCATAGTTATTACTAAATACTATATTTGTAATCTATTTACTAGCTACTCATGAAAGACACAATTTTAATAATTGGTTCCTCGGGACAAATAGGCACAGAACTCACCTTAACTCTAAGAAAAATTTATGGCAATTCTTCGGTTATCGCATCAGATATACGCCCCTTGGATTCGGCAATGAGTTCTAGTGGACCTTTCGAAGTGCTGGATATAATGGATAAAGAAAGACTATACAGTATAGTTAAAAAATATAACGTAACACAAGTATACCTTCTTGCTGCATTACTTTCTGCTACAGCCGAAAAAAATATTGAACTGGGATGGAGCCTTAACATGCGCTCCCTTTCACATGTGCTAGATTTAGCAAAGGAAAAACATATCCAAAAAATATTCTGGCCAAGTAGTATCGCTGTATTCGGCCCAACAACACCTCAACTTATGACTCCTCAGCATACTATTATGGAGCCAAATACTGTATACGGCATTAGTAAATTAGCCGGAGAACGTTGGTGTGAATATTACCATCAGAAGTTTAATGTTGATGTAAGAAGCATTCGATACCCTGGACTTATTGGCTGGAAATCTAAGCCTGGCGGCGGCACAACCGACTACGCTGTACACATCTTTCATGAGGCATTAAAAACTGCAAAATACAATTGCTTCTTAAAAGAAGACACTTGTTTACCAATGATGTATATGTCTGATGCTATTCGAGCTACTTTAGAAATTATGGACGCCCCAAGCGACAACATAGCTATTCGTTCGTCGTACAATATTGCTGGACTAAGCTTTAGCCCAAAAGAACTGTCCGAAGAAATAAAAAAACACATTCCTAAATTTGAAATTAGCTACGAATCGGATTACAGGCAAGCGATTGCCGACAGTTGGCCAAAAAGTATTGATGATTCTGTAGCAAAAACCGATTGGAATTGGAAAAGTTCCGTTAATTTGCATGAGTTAACATCAGATATGTTGACGAATATTAAAACACTAGTAAACCAATAACAGTACAGGAATGTCTTCTGATTTATTCATTTATAATACACTCAGCCGAAAGAAAGAGGTTTTTAAACCCATTCACCCTTCTCATGTTGGCATGTACGTATGTGGACCTACCGTCTATGGCGAGCCTCATCTGGGGCATGCCCGACCGTCCATTACTTTTGATATAGTCTTTAGATACCTTCAACACAGAGGATTGAAAGTCCGCTATGTACGTAATATTACTGACGCAGGTCATTTAGTAGATGACGCCGATCATGGTGAAGATAAAATTGCAAAAAAAGCACGCTTAGAAAAGCTAGAGCCTATGGAAGTGGTCCAATTTTACACTCTAAAATACCACAAGGCTGTAGACGCACTAAATTGTTTGCCACCCTCTATTGAGCCAAGAGCAACTGGCCACATTATTGAACAAATAGAAATGGTCAAAAGCATATTGCAAAACGGCTATGCGTACGAAGTTAATGGTTCCGTTTATTTAGATGTCAACAAATACAATGAGGATTTTCCATACGGAAAACTTTCGGGCAGAAACATTGAAGACACCTTAGAAAACACACGAACTCTCGACGGTCAAAGTGAAAAGAAAAGCCCAGTTGATTTTGCCATTTGGAAAAAAGCATCTCCAGAACACATTATGCGTTGGCCTTCGCCCTGGGGTGAAGGTTTTCCTGGTTGGCACCTTGAATGCTCAGCGATGAGCAGTAAGTATTTGGGCGAAACATTTGATATTCATGGCGGTGGCATGGATTTAGTTTTTCCGCATCATGAAGCCGAAATTGCACAATCAAATGCCTGCAATAATTGTGATCCTGCAAACTTTTGGATGCACAATAACATGATTACCATCAACGGACAAAAGATGGGTAAATCCTTAGGGAACTTTATAAATCTTGAGGAATTTTTTAGCGGTAACCACGATTTATTAGAGCGTGCCTACAAACCCATGACGGTGCGTTTTTTCATTTTACAAGCCCACTATAGAAGCCCATTAGACTTTTCAAACGATGCTTTACAAGCAGCAGAGAAAGGCTTAAGCAAACTACTAAATGCTCAAAAAACAATTGCCAAGCTAAAAGGAAGCAACAAATCGTCTGTTAATGTCTCCGCCATTTTGCAAGACTGCTACAATGTAATGAATGACGACTTTAATACGCCTATTCTTATTGCCCACCTTTTCGAAGCTGTACGAATCATTAACTGTGCGAAAGCAGGAACAGAAGAGCTCACAACAAGCGATATAAAAACATTAACTGAAATTTTTGACACTTTCGTGACTACAATTTTAGGATTGAAAAACGATGAAGAAGCCAACACAGACTTGAGCAACGACATCATGGATATTGTCTTGCAAATTAGAAGTGCCGCCAAATCAAACAAAGACTGGACAACGGCCGATTTGATTCGTGATGAACTCAAAAAACTAAACATTGAAGTGCGAGACGGAAGCGAAGGAAGCTCGTGGGAAATCAAAGAATAAACCTAATACTACTATGCGTTTTATTGCCATTACTTTAAGTATCCTTATTTTATTCTCTTGTCAAGAAGAAAAAAAATCAACTCAATCGGTTAAAAAAGAATCCAAAAAAGCTGTTGAAATACCGTCTTTTAATGTAGACAGTGCCTATCTATTCATTCAACAACAAGTGGATTTTGGACCTCGCTATTTGAGCAGTAAAGGCTGGCAAAAATGTGGCGATTTTTTAGTCCAGAAACTATTGACCTATACCCCACACGTTCAAGAACAAAATACCAGCATTACCACTTATGATGGCAAGAGCCATACGCTTAGAAACATCATTGCGTCTTTTAATCCTGAAAAAAACAACCGTATTTTATTGTGCGCACATTGGGACACAAGGCATGTAGCAGATTACGACGATGAACGCCAAAACGAACCAATTCTGGGAGCCAACGATGGCGGTAGTGGTGTAGGCGTACTTATAGAAATTGCCCGCTTGTTGTCTCAGCAAGAAAGCCGTGTGGGTATCGATATTATTCTTTTTGACGCTGAAGATTATGGCGATCCAAATAGCGCTTCCCCTAACTCTGCAACAAGCTGGTGTATCGGCTCAAAATATTGGAGTGAAAACCCTCATGTAGAAAATTACTACGCTCAATTTGGCATTTTGTTGGACATGGTAGGTGCTAAGGACGCTCGATTTACACACGAAGGAATTTCAAGAAATTTTGCTCAACGCATTCTCAAAAAAGTATGGAAACAAGCACATGCATTGGGTCATGATGAATATTTTATTTATCAAATGACACCTCAAATTATCGACGACCATCTTTATATTAATTCCATAGCCAATATTCCTACTATAGATATTATTGAGCACGATATGAATACCAAAAGTGGCTTTAATAAACACTGGCACACCCATGGCGACGACATGAACAATATCGACAAAAACACCCTTGAAGCTGTTGGTCAGACTGTAACAGCAGTGATTTATAATGAATAAAAATATCTAAGAAAATTTATTTGTTTGTAATTTATACCGACCTTTGTACCTGAAAACTAACCCTTTTTAATCGTTTTTATGGAAATTTTTTTATTCATTGTTGCTCATTGGTACTTATCTTTATTCGCTCAATCCTTCTTTCATCACCGCTATTCAGCACACCAGATGTTTACCATGCCAAAGTGGGTAGAAAAATTCTTTTTTGTCTTTTCTTTTGTCGCTCAAGGCTCCTCGTATATGAGCCCCAAGGTTTACGGTATTTTACACCGACTACACCACGAACATGCTGATAAAGAAGAAGACCCACATTCGCCATTGTTTTCTACAAATTTTGTGACTTTAATGGTAAAAACATATCATAAGTTTGCCGGCATCCAAAGTGGCACTATCGAAGTGAAAGAAGCCCTAAAAAAGAATCTCCCTGACTGGAAGTGGTTTGATAAAATGGCTGGTTCCATATTAGTAAAAATTCTTTGGTCATTATTTTATATCTGGTTTTACTACACTTTTGCTACTGCTTGGTGGATGTACTTATTTATTCCAATGCACATTGTCATGGGTCCAATCCATGGAACTATCGTTAATTGGTTTGCTCATAAGTTTGGCTATACTAATTATGACGTTGAAGACACCTCTAAAAACCTCATGCCGTTTGATATATTCATGCTTGGTGAAGGCTACCATAACAACCACCACGCAGAAGGCGGAATGGCAAACTTTGCAAGAAAGTGGTATGAGATTGACCCCATTTACCCCATCATGAGGGTTATGGACTTTATAGGTCTTATTAAGATAAATCCTATAGCCTTAAAAAATTAGTATTCTTCGCACCCTTCAGGGGCTATTTCAAGAGTATAAATTTCTAAGACATCGCCATTCATTCGAGCAGTAATAATGCTTTGAACTGGCAAACCCATTTCAGGCACAAGCTCTGTATAATAGTCTTCCATACCCCAAAGGTCTTCTCCAACGAATTTAGCAGGCATAATTTTCTGATCTTCAAAATAATGTTGACCATCAGACATCGTCCACCAACCTTCCATGGTGAGCATAGGCTCTTGAGCACAGGCGAATACATATAAGGATAAAAATAAGGCTAAGATTAGACGTTTCATACTTACAAAAATACACATAATCTTGTATCTTGCAGAAAAAGCAATTCATAGATGAAACCAGTAAAAAAACTATTTTTAATAGATGCTTTTGCACTTATTTACCGTTCGTATTTTGCCTTTAGCAAAAATCCGCGAATAAACTCTAAAGGTGTAGAGACCTCAGCCGTATTAGGCTTTGTAAATAGTTTGGTAGAAGTATTAAAAAAAGAAAAGCCAACCCATATTGCAGTAGTTTTTGATACCCCAAAAGCAACTGTAAGACACATTGAATATTCAGAATACAAAGCCAATAGAGAAGCCATGCCTGAAGGTATTTCTGTTGCTTTGCCATACATTGACCAACTTCTTGACGCCTTTAATATCCCTAAGCTATTCGCCGATGGATACGAAGCCGACGACGTCATAGGTACGCTAGCCAAAAAAGCCGAAAAAGAAGGCTTTGTAACTTATATGATGACACCAGACAAGGACTTTGCTCAACTTGTTTCAGAAAATATTTTACTCTACAGGCCTGGAAACAAATGGAAGCCAACAGAGGTGTGGGGAGTCCAAGAGGTGCTAAATAAATTTGAAATAAAAGAAGTGACTCAAGTCATTGATTTTTTAGGCATGATGGGCGATGCCGTTGATAATATTCCAGGACTTCCTGGGGTTGGCGAAAAGACAGCCAAAAAACTACTTGCCGAATACGGTAATATGGAAACGCTATTGGATAATGCCGAAGAAATCAAGGGGAAATTAGGTGAGAAAATCCAAGCAAATAAAGAAAAAGGCATTCTATCAAAAAGACTAGCGACCATATTACTAGATGCTCCCGTAGAAATTAATGAAGCGGACTTAGAAGTCAAAAAATTTGATGCCGAAAAAGTACAAACTCTATTCGAAGAGTTAGAGTTCAGAAATTTAGCAAAGCGATTACTTGGCCAAACTACTACAACTGAAAGTGAAGACAACCCAAAAGAAGATGCCCCAGTTAAAACTGAAAAAGCGCCAACTGCTCAAATGGATTTGTTTGCCATGGCGGCCGAAGACGACGTCCCGCCAACGCCTTCTTTTCAACGGCTTGAAGACATAAAGACCGAATACATTTTAATAGATTCAAAGGCAAAAAGGCAAGAGTTATTAGGTATTCTTTTGCAGCAAAAGTCTGTTTGTTTTGATACAGAAACGACAGGACTAAACCCCCTTACTGCCGACCTTATTGGACTATCCTTTTGTTATGAAAAAAACAAAGCCCACTACGTTCATGTAGCTGAGGGACAGGAAAATGAAATTGCAGAGGAATTCAAAGCCTTTTTTGAAAATCCCCAAATAGAAAAAGTGGCGCAAAATTTAAAGTACGATTATAAAATGCTGTTTAAATATGGTATTAATGTCTGTGGCCCTTATTTTGACACTATGCTTGCCCATTATCTGCTTGAGCCAGACCAAAGGCATAATATGGATGTGCTTGCCCAAAATTATTTAAACTATTCTCCCATAAGCATCGAAACCCTTATCGGTAAAAAGGGTAAAAATCAAATGAGTATGCGCCAAGCACCTCTTGAAAAAGTATTTCCATATGCTTGTGAAGATGCCGATATTACATTTCAACTTAAAGCCATTTTTCAAAAGGAACTTGAAGGCAGCCAGAGCCTAAGTATTTTAAACGATATTGAATTACCATTAATTCCTGTACTTTCTAAAATGGAAATGGAAGGCATAAAAGTTGACACAAATGCCTTAGCAGATTTTTCAAAAGAATTGGAAGAGCGGTTAATTGAACTTAACGATAATGTTCAAAAGCTAGCAGGAGTTCCTTTCAACCTTGCATCGCCCAAACAATTGGGGCAAATTTTGTTTGAACACATGAAGCTGGTGGAAAAGCCTAAAAAAACAAAAACCGGTCAATATTCAACGTCTGAAGATACCCTGCTAAAATTAAAAGGAAAACACGAAATAATAGATGAAATACTAGAGTTTAGACAACTGCAAAAGCTAAAATCAACCTATGTGGACACTCTACCGGAACTTGCCGATAAAGCAACCGATAGAATACACACAACCTACCAACAAGCAGTTGCCGCTACAGGACGATTAAGTTCAATAAATCCAAATCTTCAAAACATTCCTATCCGTAGTGAAAAAGGAAGAGAAGTAAGGAAAACATTTGTTCCTAGAAACAGTGATTACATTCTTCTAGCTGCCGATTATTCTCAGATAGAATTACGATTAATGGCTCACCTCTCACAAGATGAAGGGATGCTTTCCGCTTTTCAAAAGGGAGAAGATATACACACGGCCACAGCCGCAAAGGTTTACCAAATCAATTTGGAAGACGTCAGCAGAGAACAACGTTCACACGCCAAAATGGTGAATTTTGGAATTATTTATGGCATATCGGCTTTTGGTTTATCCCAACGGTTAGGCATCAAACGAAGTGAAGCAAAAGACATTATTGACAATTACTTTATGCAATACCCCAAGGTAAAAGAATACATGGAAATGAGTATCGACAAGGCCCGAGAAAATGGCTTTGTAGAAACTATATTGGGACGAAAAAGAAGGCTTAACGATATTAATTCTAGAAATGCTGTAGTAAGAGGTTATGCCGAACGAAACGCGATTAATGCTCCTATTCAAGGCTCAGCAGCTGACATTATCAAATTGGCGATGATCGCTGTAAATAAGATGCTTGATGAAGGAAATTACAAATCGAAAATGCTTTTACAAGTTCACGATGAACTTGTGTTTGATGTCCACAAATCGGAATTAGAAATCCTACAAAAAAAGATTAAAGAAAAAATGGAAACCGCTCTATCAATTAGCGTTCCACTAGAGGTCGAAGTTGGAAAGGGTGAAAACTGGCTAGAAGCTCACTAGGACTTCTTGTTTTTGTGTACCACATTGATTAACATCATCAAATATATCTCTCGATATATCAACTCCATAATAATTAGTGTATTTTTTCATAAGAAAAGGATTTGAAGAACGAAACTACTTGAATTTAACAACCTTAAAACGGACTTTTTGTCCAATGAACCGTACAAATTTTAAGTTAATAATTTTGTAAACTTAGGATATGTATAGCGCATAGCACCCTGCGGGATACGCATCCATATTCAAACCGTTGGGACACATAACATTCGCTTTAGGTAAATTGATATTTGGCATAAATATAGGCTAACGTATTGATTTACATGTTATTAACAAAATTGTACTGAAATAGATATACGAAATCTATAAAAAAGGGATATACGCATTGCGTATATTTATATAGTTGTATGCCATTGGAAAAAAGAAAAAGCTACCGCACGGTCAAGCACATTTGGTTTTTGCCGACCCCAAAAGCCGACCTTGAAAAACCAAAAGAGCTATTATTTTGCCGACACACCTCAAACTGGGTGATAATATTTATACTCATTTAGTGAGTATTCATAAAATCTTTCCTGCTTTTGAGAACTGAAACGAAAGTTCGACTTGACCATTGAAAAATGAAAAAGTCCAAGTCAATAAAATAATTCAAAATGAACCGAATTAAAGAGGTTTTAGACAGAAAAGGAATTAAGCAAATTTGGTTGGCTGAGCAATTGGGGAAGAGTTACAATATGGTTCA
>ENA-OUOG01000224-OUOG01000224.1-marine-metagenome-genome-assembly--contig:-NODE-224-length-74363-cov-4.990160_pt1 | contig 74363 bp, 77 predicted proteins | sample MGYA00248635_ERZ508505 | MGnify/ENA primary metagenome ERZ508505 (study PRJEB26176, sample SAMN06267871) | marine metagenome | isolation source: Saanich Inlet, British Columbia, Canada | place: Pacific... | reverse complement strand
TTCGAGGAGTTCAATGATAAAACCGTACAAGGAATTATCCTTCAAAGAGACAGAGTTAAACGAGGAAGAGAGTACCTCTGGGTTCGAGTTACAAAAGCAGAAGAACTTGAAGTGGGCCTCGAAGCATTCAAAGACTCGGATAAAAAAGAATCTTAATCGTGACATGAAAACCGAAAGGGATTATTGGTGAAAACTAATTGTGAAAAATGTGGAAGCTCTGATGCTAACCATGTATATAATGATGACAACCCAAGAAGCCATTGCTTCTCATGTGGTACAACTATATTTATAAATGAAAGAAAACCAATGGAACTTATAGAAGATACAGACTTCCTTATGAACTCATCCATAATCGATGAGATTAGTACAGAGTACGAAGGAAAAGCGGTTGTAGGTAAGGTAGATGTTGATGCTAATCAAGAGTTTGCAGCAAAATATGGAGTGCGTAACATACCAACGGTTTTGGTATTTCAAAACGGAGAAGTTGTTGGACGCCAAGTTGGTGTAGCACCAAAAAATGCTTATGTAGAAGCTTTAGATGCTTTATTGTAATCTTCAATTGCAAAAGAAATGATAAAAGGTTTGTCGGTATGGCAAACCTTTTTTAGTTTAGGTAACTCATGGATTTAAGAAAAGAGTTAAATAAGGCTGGTGGTTTTAAGAACCTCGAATTGTTGGCGAAGCAGGTTGTTGAAGGTTTCATTGCTGGGATGCATAAAAGTCCATTTCATGGTTTTTCTGCTGAATTTGCAGAGCATAAAATTTACAATCAAGGAGAGAGTACAAAGCATATTGATTGGAAACTCTTTGCAAAAACCGATAGGTTATACACAAAGCGATACGATGAGGAAACTAATTTGCGTTGTCATATCATTTTAGATAATAGCACATCAATGCACTATCCTAGAGTTGATAATGTTTCTATTGATAGTTTAAATAAAATTACTTTTTCTGCTTTAGCGGCTTCCGCATTAATGCATATTCTTAAAAAACAAAGAGATGCTGTAGGGCTAAGTGTATATGGTGATACCTATGATTTTTATGCTCCTGAGAAAGGGAGTGAGCGCCATCATCAGATGCTTCTAGCAAAATTAAGTAGTTGTGTGACAGAAAAACCTGTATCTTCTTCTACAGAAACCTATACCTATCTTCATCAAATTGCCGAGAAAATGTATCGGCGTTCGTTAATTTTTGTATTTACGGATATGTTTCAGACATCTGAAGATGATGAGAAAATATTTGAAGCATTAAGACATTTAAAACATAACAAGCACGAAGTTGTAGTTTTTCATGTGTTTGATAAACAAAAAGAGTTGGTTTTAGAGTTTGATAACAAACCAAAACGCTTTGTTGATGTGGAAACGGGTGAGCACATTGATTTATATCCAGATACTATTAAAGAAAATTATAAGAACGCAGTATCAGACTACTTTGCAAATATAAAATTACGTTGCGGGCAATATAAAATTAAGTATGTAGAAGCAGATATTACTGCTGGTTTTAATCATATACTAACAACCTATATGATAGAGCGTCAAAAATTCGTATAGGAAACGAATATTTTTTTCCTTTTTGTTTGCGGAATTAAAAATGCAATGTATATTTGCCCTCGCAATTATGCAACGGTCTGGTAGTTCAGTTGGTTAGAATGTCGCCCTGTCACGGCGAAGGTCGCGGGTTCGAGTCCCGTCCAGACCGCTAAAATTGCAAAAATACAGCTCCAAGAAATTGGAGTTTTTTTTAGCAAAAGATGTTGTGTTGTTCTAGAAGAAATTCTAGAGTAGTTGTAAGATGCCTGAGTTAATTAGGCGATTACCAATGAGAAGCTTTCCTTTTTTCTGCATAGAAAATCGGGATGCTTTTTTGTTTTTAGGTATTTCATCGATTAAATACGCATTTCATCGATGAAGTATTAATATTGGTTTAGTTACCTGTATATTTGAAGTTCTTAATTAAGCCCTAAACCACTTACTTAAGAATTTATTTAATCCATTGACGCTTTTACACCATAGTAGAGGCTTTTCTTGTTTAGTACAATTATTAGAAATAACTCTGATAATAATTGTCTGTTGCTTTCCCTCGAGTTTAATTAGACATCATGAAAATTTGATTGATAACAAACTAAATAAGAGAACTTATGAAAGCTTTAAAAATTACTTTATTACTTGTAGCTATTGTTGTATTAACAGTATCTGTTGTTTCTAAGGAAAATGCAGTTCAAGATGAAACCAACACTTACAAGGAGTACACGCCTAAGAATTTGGTTTTAGATAAGAAGAAAAGAAAAGTTCATACAGCAGCTTAGTAATCTTGATTAGATTAAAATTAAATACATTTATTTGTATTATTTTAATCAATTGTAACATAAAATATCCAAGTCCTTGCCATACAACGGCATAGGACTTTTTGGTTTAATAATATGTGAGAGTCCTCTTTTTTTTGCATATTTTTGATTAAACACATTATGATTGATGAAATCTAACATAATTTCTTTTTTAGTCTTAATCTCCATTAGTAATATCTGTTTAAGCCAAGATAATGAGTTACTTGATTCAATAAATAAATATTATTTACTTTCTAATGATGCAAAACAAGATTGGAATTTTCGCCTCACATCGGCTTTAAAAGCTAAAAATTTATCAGATGAATTCGCTGTCGATTCAATAAGGTTACGTGTACAAAGAGCTTTGTCAGTGAGTTATTATTACAATGAATTATTTGAGCCCTACTTAAAGCTAAATCAAGAAAATTTCAAGCTCGCTGAGAAATTGAATGATACATCAGCTTTACAAGCTTCTACAAATAATCTAGGGTCTTATTATCTTTTTTTAGAGCAAATGGATAGTTCATATTATTATTATTCAAAGAAGTTAGGTTACTTCAAGAGTAATGATATTTCTATAGAAAAAGCAGAGACTTTGTCTGCACTTGCAGATATACAGCAAGAAGAAAAATTGTACAATGGTGCCGAATTAGATGCTATTAATGCGATAAAGATTCTAAACAGGCTTTCTGAAAATGAAGATACATTGTATTTAAATTGGAGTCTTTATAATCTACTCGCAATTATTTCAAAGAATACTCTAAATAAAAATAAAACATTGGAGTATTATGACAAATCTATTTCTTATACAAAAGAAATGGAGGATGGATTTACTTATGAAATTTTTTCTATTAATAATAAAGCCAATGCTTATCGAACATTTGGTGAGTACAGTAAAGCTCTAGATTTATTTAATGCCTTACTAGAAGAAAAAGAAAAATACAATGAAGATGAGCCTGATTTTTACCCTACACTTTTCTTAAATATTGCTAAGACGAAGTTTGAATCCGGGGATTATAAGTTTTTAGAAGTCGAAGATTTTCTAAAAAAGGCTTATGACATGTTTAAAACTATTGAATTTCAAAATGGAATAATGGCCACAGCTCTGGAGTTTTCTCGTTTGTATCTCAAACATAATGAGCATGATAAAGCTAAACAATATGGTTTAGAGGCTCTAAAGGTCTCGGATGAAGTCTCTAAACGAATATAAAATGAAAGCTTTATTAACGCTTTCTTATTTATATGAAGGAGAAAAGGGAAAAGATTTTTTAAGAAAGCACATTAGGCTATCAGATAGTCTGCAATCTGAAGAACGCCAAGTAAGAAATAAATTTGCCAGAGTTAAGTTTGATACCGATCAAATAGAAGCCGAAAATGAACAAATTTCTCGAGAAAATATTCTTCTTCTTGGGTCGTTATTAGGTCTTTTTATTATAGGTGTTTCTGTCTATATAATCATATTACAACGCTCTAAAAATAAAGAACTAGAACTGGTTCAAGAACAGCAAAAAGCCAATGAGGAAATTTATAACCTTATGTTAGTGCAACAGGATAAGGTAGAGGAAGCTCGCGCACAAGAAAAAATTAGAGTGTCCAAAGAATTACATGATGTAGTTTTAGGGCGCTTGTTTGGAGTTCGGTTGAGTTTAGATAGTCTTAATTTTTCCGACGGTAAGGAGGCTATGACAAATAGAGCTAACTATATTGGTCAATTAAAAACTATAGAAGAGGATATTCGTAAAATATCTCATGAGATGAATACTGATTTTGTTTCAGGGTCAGGGTTTATGGATATTGTTTCAGAACTGATAGAAAACCAATCAAAGGCCTATGGACTTGAATATGATTTTAAATATACAGATGATTTAAGTTGGGAGTTTGTTTCTAATAGAACTAAAATAAATGTTTACAGAATTCTACAAGAATCTTTGCAGAATATTCATAAACATTCTGGAGCTCAATCTGTTAAAGTTCAGGTATTGCGAGAAAATGATAGTGTTATTATGTATATTGTAGATGATGGTAAAGGTTTTGATACCTCAAAATCTAAAAAAGGTATTGGTCTTAAGAATATGAATTCTAGAATTTCCGATATTGAAGGAGAAATTTCTTTTGCTTCAGAAATTAATAAAGGAACCAAGGTCACCATAAAATTCCCCTACACAACTTATACAGTTAATAACTAAAGATGCAAGAATTAAAGATCTTAATGGTAGACGATCATCCGATAATTATAGAGGGTTATATGAACGTTTTAATGGCTACAAAAACGGAGGATCAACATTTAAATATTGATACTGCCAATAATTGTGATATGGCGGAGATTATGATTAATCGTGCTGCAGATAATGCACATTATGATGTTTGTTTTTTTGATATTAGTCTCCCACCATCAAGAGATGGAAAGTACACTTCTGGTGAAGATTTAGCCAAATTAGCACAGAAAGTGATGCCCAAAACTAAGGTTATTATATTAACCATGTTTAATGAATCCTTTAGAATACATAATATCATTCGCGAAATCAACCCTGATGGATTCTTAATAAAGAGTGATCTTACCTCTATGGAATTAGCAGATGCCTTTCAGCATATTTTAAGGTCGCCACCATACTACAGTAGCACGGTACATAACTATGTAAAGCAAACACTGACAAATGAAATATATGTAGATGATATTAATCGTAAAATTTTGTATCTACTCTCGCAAGGTATTAAAACAAAAAGCCTCTTAGAGCATATATCACTGTCTATGAGTGCTATAGAAAAACGAAAAAAACAACTCAAATTATTATTTTCTGTAGAGGACGGAAAAGACGAAACGCTTCTTGAAAACGCCAAAGAAAAAGGATTTATATAAAAAAGTTGGTCTTTGGAGTATTTAAGGAAACTCTTGAACTCCTTGAAAATGCTCAATACTACGGTTTTTCCACATCAAGTCTACGGTTTTTCCGTAATGATAACACAAATTGCTTTAGTACATTTGAATAGTCAACAAGAATTAATTAATCCCTCATTAAGCAATTGTTGAATTAATAGCTTAAAACCTAGTAGAAAATCGGCCGATGATTATCTGCTAGGTTTTTTAATTTTATCACATCCAAGAACCTGTGTGTTCAGTTACCTTAACTATAAAGAGACCAAAATAAATAACTGCTATTATAAATTTTAAAAATGTCGATGTAATAAAACCTAAAAATGAACCAAAGGCGGCTTTAGTGGCTCTATTCATGTCATTGTTATGCATTAATTCACCAATAAGTGCACCAGCAAATGGGCCAATGATAATGCCAAAAGGAATAGGTGATAAAAGTCCAACAATTAGACCAATAGTCGTACCAATCATCCCAGACTTACTCCCTCCAAATCGTTTAGTCCCAACTACAGGAATGATGTAATCTAAGACAAATATGAGTAATGCAATTATAAATGTCACAGTAAGAAATGAGTTACTTATAGTTATGCCGGTAGAGTAATTAATAACAAATAAACCTAACCAACTAGTTAGTGGCCCAGGGATAATAGGTAAAAAACTACCAGCAATTCCTAGTAATACTAAAAGAAATCCAATAAGTATAATAACTAATTCCATGTGCTTATTTATTTGATATGACGCCTATTAGTAGTAAAAGTTACATTTTTTAACTAAGAAATTAGTTTAAACTAAAAAATTAGTTATATTCGTATAATTAATTCAACTAAAAACTTAGTTATAATGAAGCAATTAACAAAAGCAGAAGAAGAAATTATGCAAGCGCTTTGGCAATTAAAAAAAGCTAATGTTAAGTCAATTATAGATATTCTTCCAGAGCCAAAACCGGCATATAACACAGTGTCTACCATTGTTAGGATTTTAGAATCTAAAGGTTTTGTGGATTATGAAAAACAAGGCAAGGGACATATGTACTTCCCAATAGTTAATAAAGAGGTTTATAGCAACCAAACACTTAATAAGATAGTAGATAATTACTTTCAAGGCTCATTTAAGAGTATGGTGTCATTTTTTGTAAAGAAAAACGATATTGATGTTCATGACATAGAAACCTTATTAAAAGAAATCAATAAATCTAATTAATATGTTACACTATATATTACAAATAATAGCGTTTCAGGTTGTGTCTTTATTGGTGTACGATTTGTTTTTAAAGCGCGAAACATTTTTTAATTACAATAGAATTTATTTGATGGGCACGGCAGTTCTTTCATTTGTGCTACCATTTATAAAGTTAGAAACAATAAAATCAGTTGTTCCGGAGGATTTTGTAGTAGTATTACCAGAGGTTATTATTGGTAAGATTACGCCAATAACTAAATTAGATGCGCAAATAGCTATGCAATCTGGTGTTGTTTTAGAGGAACCTAGTATACTGCTTTGGCAAATCATTTTCTTTACAGGGACAATCGTATCTACCGTATTTTTTCTATTTAAAATTTTAAAATTATATAGATTAAAATCCAATAACCCAAAACGGTGGCAAGGAGACGTTCTTATTGTCAAACTTTTAAAAAGTTCTGCTGCTTTTTCATTTTTTAACACCGTTTTCTTAGGGGAAAAAATTTCTGAAAATGAGCAGCCAACCATTTTAAAACACGAGTTGGTGCACGTAAAACAATGGCATAGTTTAGATTTACTGGTGTGCGAAGTCATGCGAATTATCCTATGGTTTAATCCATTAGTATATATGTATCAAAGCAGAATAAAAGTGCTACATGAATATATAGCAGATGATATTGCCGTAAAACAGAATGGTGAAAAATCCTACTACCAAGAACTGCTTAATCAAGTTTTTGAAACACAGAATCTATCCTTTACAAATACATTTTTTAAATCATCATTAATCAAAAAACGAATCGTTATGTTACAAAAATCAAAATCAAAACACATCAAATTATTAAAATATGCGTTTTTAATTCCTGTCATTTTCGGAATGTTATTTTACACATCTTGTGTAGAAGAGATTGTTGACAAACAAGATGTGCAAGAATTAAACTTAGATGAGTTTAGCTACTCTATGATAATGGATTCTAAAATGTCAGATGAGACAAAAGTAATTCATGATAGTTATGAAGAATTTCTAAAATCTAATAAAGATTATGTGAGCTGGGCTATAATTGATAAAGAAAAAAAGATTGTAAACTACACGGTACATCATAAAAATGAAGCAGTGCCAGAAGGCTATACAGAAGCCACAATAAGTGCTCCAGATGGTAGGTCTTATATCTCTTATATGAACTTTAATTATTTTGATTCAAATAGTTTTGATATAATTAAAGAAGAAAAGATTTACGATCAAAAATCAGAAGTACCATACGCCGTTATAGAAAACCCACCAACTTTTGAAGAATGTAAAGATTTACCTTTTACAGAAAAGAAAAAATGCACTTCTAATAAAGTAGCGATGTTTGTAAATAAAAATTTCAATACAGATTTAGCAATACAATTAGGTTTAGCCGGCAGACAACGCATTTCTGTAGGTTTTAAAATTGGTACTGATGGTAAAGTACATTCTGTTATTTCTAGAGCTCCGCATCCTGAGTTGGAAGACGAAGCAAAACGAGTAATTAATATGTTACCAGATTTTATTCCGGGAGAAAAGGATGGTAAAAAAGTAGATGTAACTTATGGTTTACCTATAGTATTTCAGGTGGGTTCAGATAGTAAGAAAAAGAATTAAATGATAAAAAAAATTGTAATTATAGTTTTATTAACACAACTCAATGCCGAGGCTCAGTCTTCGGCATTAGCTGTTGGAGATAGCTTATATAGTAATGGGAATTATAGTAAAGCCATTGAGAGCTATAAGAAGTATGAGGATAAGGCTGAGGTCTATGATAAAATAGCAAAAGCTTATGTTGCCATTGGTAATTTTGGCGAGGCTGTAGCGAATTATCAGAAGAGTATTACGTCTAATTCCAAAAATGCACTTGTTAAGTTTGAGTATGCTAAACTTTTACTGCGGCTAAAGGAATTTAAAGAAGCCTCAAAATTGTTTGAAGAATTAATATATATAGACTACAAGAATCCGAATTACCATTATCAACAAGGTGTTGCATTAGAGAAATTGAAAGATTCAACAGCCTTAAATCGATTCTTATCAGCCTACCAATTAGATGAAACACATCAAAAAGCCATATCTAAGATTGCCAAGTATCATTTGATAAAACGAAATCATAGAATTTCTCATAAGTACATTGATAAAGGTTTGGAAAGTTATAATGACAATATAGAGTTGATAAGCCTTAAGGCCCAGAATTACTTCTATCAAGATTATTATAAGGAAGCCATTATATGGTTTAAAAAACTATTAGATTTAGGTGAGGAGTCCGAGTTTATTCATGAAAAATTGAGCATTTGTTATGCTGATTTTTCAGATTATGAAGATGCAATTTTTCACAGAAAAGCAGTGTTAAAATACAATCCAAAAGACGCAGAATCGCTATACCTTATAGGTTCATATTATGAACGTTTAGGAGACTTTGAAGAAGCGCAGAGGTATATGGAAGATTCTATAAAACTTCAAGATGTATCACTTAATAAAGAATATCGCCAATTAGGAACAGTACTCAATCGTCAAAAGAAATATGAAGAAGCCATTAAAGTATTTCAAAAAGCTATTAAAGAAGACCCTTCAGATGTATTCACACGTTTTCTTATACTTCGGACAAAGGACGAATATTATGCAGATAAAGATGCTGTAATAAAGTTATACGAGGACTTTTTAAATACCTATAAAAATGAATCTATTTCAAAGTTTGCAGAGTATCGCTTAAAAGAATTAATAGAAAAGCAGTTTTTAGATAGAGACTAAATTTCGTTTTATGACATAGCGCTTTAGCTTCTTTTGTCTAAATATTGTACTTTTCCGTCTCAGATTCTTAAAATGAAAAGACTCATTGTTTTTAGTGTTTTATTGTTGGTCTCCTGCGATTATTTTGAAAACAAAAAAGTAAAAGCAGAGGATATTGTAACTCAGGAGTTAGAAACTATAGATTGGAATGCTGTTGATGCTTATCCAAGTTTTTCGGTTTGCGATGCTGTTTCTGAGAAGCAGCAAAGAAAAACGTGTTTTGAATCTACAATCTTAAATCATGTCAATCAATACTTGTCACAGCAAAGTATTGTTGTTTCGGAGGATGTAGAAGATACCATTTCTATAAAACTGCAAATAGATAAACTTGGTAAAATTTCTATTTTAGATATTAACGCTAAGTCAGAAACACGTCGTGTTATTCCAAAAATAGACACGCTCTTATACGGAAGCATTAAGGCCTTGCCTAAGATTTACCCAGCGGTAAAACGAGGACAGCATGTAACTACAGCGTTTGTGTTGCCTGTTGTTGTTTCAATTAAATAGGATGTTTATTGAGTTACGTTTATAGGTCGAGTACAGACGAGACCTACCTATCTATTTAAAAACAATTTACCTAAACTTTATTGCGAATTTCTGAAGCAGTCGCAACGCTTCTACATAAAGCCAAATAAGTGTTGCTAATAATCCCCAAGTTGCTAACCATTCTTTTTGCTTTGGAGCTTTATTTTTATAGCGTTCTATGTAATCAAAATCTAGAAGAAGTGCAAAAGAAGCTACTATTGCAGCAATAATATTAAACCCAATCGCCCACCAAGATGTTCCCCATATGAAGGTTTTAATGCCAAAAAAGCCTAGTACCCATGAGACCAAATAGACAACCATAATACTTACAGTGGCAGATATAATAACACTTCTTAATTGTTTTGTGACTATAATTATACGAGCTTGGAACAGGATTAACATAACAAAAAAGGTGATGATGGTTACCCCAATAGCTTGGTAAGGTAGTTCAGGAAAATGTTTATATGCATATGCAGAAAATCCACCTAAAAAAAATCCTTTAGCAATAATATAAAGCGGTACCAAAAAACTTGCCCATTGTGTACGAAAGGAAATAATAATACTAATCACAATTGAAGCGAGCATTCCCCCAAGAGTAAACCAACCAGTATCCCAGCCTTGAACACTTAATTTCCAGATGCAACCAGTGATGGCAGCAATAACTACAATTCCAAAAAATGATTTTACAAAAATGCCAAAAACGGTCATTTTCTTGTGAGAATTTCTGCCGTCATCCCAGAAATAATCATTAAAAATAGGATTTGAAGTTCTAGAGTTTTTTACGCTCATCTATTATAATTTAAATTTGTAGCCAATCATTATGTCTACAGGAAAAGAATCGTTATTATTTAAGTTTAAGGCAAAGAAACGGTCGTATATTAATGAAATATAGCTGTTTTTTGAAACTTTAAAATCTGCACCAATTCCAAAAATAAAAGGGACGTCAAATTCGGATTCTTTTTGTCTTTGGATGGTAATAATATCATCAAGGACAACCTCTCTATCTCTAGAATACGTATTGTAAGTCGCAAAGCGATTATGAACATAAAGATTGAAACCTTTCTTTTTTATTATTCTAAATCTGTAGCCTAAAGAAAATTCTAAGCTTTTATAGTCACCACCTGAGCCAAAGGTGTTTCTTATTTGAAGCAATCCAGAATTGCGTGGGTTGTCTGTGTCTCCATATAGTTCTAATTCCGCGGCAAATTGAGGAAAGCTACTATTGTCAACAAGATTTTCTACAAGGGGATGGTTAGTGCTACCAGCAAAAAGTCCTAATCTGAAGTTTATTTTTTCGTCTTTCACATCACCAGTATAGCCAAGGTTTGTAACTCTATTGTAATGCTTAACAAAACGTTTTAAACTTGCTTTGTTGAATTTTAAATTTTCGGTTGACCTGCCATCAGTTAAATTTTGTAAAACTGCTAAATAAGATTTATTATCAGTGACTTGGCCATTTTTTAATTCAATTATTAAATCATCATCGGTTCTCACAAAATATCTAAATCCAGTAATTGTAGTAGTCCATAGGAAATCTAATTTTCCTTCAGTGGCTATAATCAGTTCTAGATTTTCACCTTTATAGGCATACGTTTCTTGTGCATTTAAGATATTTCCTAAAGCGAATAACAGATAAACAAAAAGAGACTTTTTCATAATTTTAGGTATAGATAATTGGGACTATGGTTAAAGCTAACAAAAAAATGCTAATGTTTAACTTTTAAACTGTCGTCCTTTCCAAGTGTATTTTTTAAAAGGTAATACTGCAAGTATATAAATTGTTACAAATGGATGTATGAGACTCACGAAAGCATAGGATAGCAATACAGCTTCTTGTTTAAAAAAGCGAGAGGATTTGAATATAATTAGTAAGTCTATTGAGAACTTAATCAGAAATATTAGTATCGCAGTTTTTAGATTAAAAACCTTAAAGATATATAACGGAATGAGACCCACTAAAACTAAATTAGTCACTAAAACGATTAATCCTAAAAACTTTGGAAATACAATTTTGTACTTGCTAGATTTCGAGGCCCAACGGATACGTTGCTGAATAAATTCAGAAATAGTTTCTGAAACTTTTGTTGTTACAATAGCCTTTTCAGACTTTAAAAAATGGACTCTATTTTTATCGTATTTCAAGAATTTCTGAAATAAAAATACATCATCACCACTAGCAAATTCATCATTGCCTTTAAAGCCATCTACAGATTCAAAGGCATTTTTTGAATATCCGAAATTAGCCCCGTTGCACATAAATGGTCTGTGAATACCAAATGCGCCAATAGTCACACCTTGCAAGCTTAAAGTATCGAGGATTTGAAATCGATTAAAAAAAGAAGACGCCCCAATAAATTTAACAGGTGCGGCAATGGCAATAGTGTTGTTTAGTTGAATAAACTCATCAAAAGCATCTAGCCAGTATTTTGGCAGTATACAATCTGCATCAGTGGTTATAATCCAGTCGTGTTGCGCAATTTTTAAAGCAGAGGTGATGGCGTCTTTCTTTGGAGAATTAGATGTTCGTTTATTATTAATTAGTGTAATTTGACAATTATGACTGTTAAGGTTTTTTTGACAAAACGTATTTATTATTTTTTCCGAGCCATCATCAGAATCATCATTAACTAATAGCACTTCAAAAAGCGCTGTTTTGTAATTAAGACGTTTAATTGAAGCTAAAAGCTGAGTTAAATTTTTTGCCTCATTCCTAAAAGGAATAATGATTGAAAATTTTGTTTTATTCGGTAAGTCTTGGAGCTCAAAGTTTTCAACTTTATTAAAACCTTGATTTAACCACCCAATTAAAACCAGATAAAATAAAATGATAAAAAATATAATGGTAAGTAGCATTAATCTCTAAATTTAGGTAGTTTAAAATTCAACACAAAATAGCTGCCAAAAAAACTTGGAAATATAAAATTCAATAACCACATTAATGTAGTAATAGATAATATAGTTAATTCATTGACCTCCAGAATACCAAATAAAAAAACAGCGGCACTTGTTTTAATTAAGACATCAAATGCGGCTAATGAAGGCACTATAGAGGCCAAAAAATACATGCTACTTATGGCTATAATTGCGGTTTTGAAATCCATTGAGACCCCAAAAAGGAGCAATAGAAAATAGAATTGATAAGAGAATATACAGTATCTTAAAAGTGAAAAAATAAAGTTGAGTCTATGTGTTTTTTTTGGAATATTTTTTATCGCAGCAATAAGCTGTTCCATGCCTATACCTTTGATCTTAAATTTGGATTGTTTTAGTCCAAAAAAAGAAAAAACACCAACAATAATTAGGATTAATAGAAAACGAGAAACGTTTTTAAAATCTATATTCATGTTGTATTTGTTATAGAATATAGCTAATCCAATAGTCCCAAAAAGAGTTGTCACTCCCATTTGACTTATATTGCTCAATAGATTAAGAAAGATGATTTTTTTTCTTTCATTACGTGGATAGTAAACAGCTTTAGCACCATAGTCTCCAATCCGGTTGGGTGTAATTAAGGAAGCTGTAAGTCCACCAAGACTTTGTTCTAAAGCGTTGCGAAAAGAGATTTTTTTAAAACTATGAACCAAACATTTCCATTTTATAATTTCAAAAAACCAATTAAAAAATGTCAAAATCAATAGAAAAAAGACATTTTTAGTAGAAAAAGCATCAGTTTTAGTTAATAATGAAACGAATTTAGAAAAATCAAGATTTTCGTTTTGTAGTAATCTGTTGTAGATATAATAAGATGCCCCAACTATTATACTTAGTTTAATTATGGCAATGAAGAATTGCTTAGATTTGTATGAAAGCTGAGTTATCACAATACAAATTAAACCAAATTATTACACTATGCGATTTAAGTTGGCAAAATACATTTTGGTATTATCGTTGGTATATGCTTCAAGTAACAGTTTTGCACAGCGCATAGATATTAGTACGTGGAAAGCACAGATTTCTTTAGGAATAAATTCGCCTTCAGAAAGTGGTTTTATTAGTTCTGCTCCTGCACAATCAATAAATTTTCCAACGGTTAATTTAGGTGTGCAACGTATGTTTAGTAGAACACTAGGCGTCAAATTAGATTATGGATTTAACCGATTTAAAAGTGAAGGTGGGTTTCAAGAATTTAAGGTTAATTATTCTAGAGTCAATGCGCAATTGGTATATAATCCCTCGGAGACTCTAAATTTTTTACCTCAGTTTATACAAATTGTTGCACATACGGGTCCAGGATTTTCATTTGTAAAGCCCTTAAGTGGTTTGGATGATAATAATCAGTCTTATCTTAATTTTAATTTAGGGGTAGAGTTTCATTATCAAATTAATAGAAAGGTCGCTTCGTATACGGATATTTCATATCTCTATGGTATCACCAGCTTAGACGATTATAATCCCGAAATTTTAGGATTGGGTGCTTTTAACGGTAATGTTATAACGCTATCATTTGGAGTATCTATTTCTTTAAGCGGATGCTATTATTGCGAATAATTTATGGCTACAGAAAAAATTATATTAGGTATTGACCCAGGAACAACTATCATGGGATTTGGACTCATTAAAGTGGTTGGAAAGAAGATGGAGTTTTTGCAACTTAATGAATTACAGCTAAAGAAATACGATGACCACTATCTAAAACTAAAACTCATTTTTGAGCGAACTGTTGAGCTCATAGATACCCATCACCCAGATGAAATCGCTATTGAAGCGCCATTCTTTGGTAAAAACGTACAAAGTATGCTAAAACTTGGCCGTGCACAAGGTGTAGCAATGGCAGCAGGTCTGTCTCGCGAAATTCCAATAACGGAATATTCTCCTAAAAAAATTAAGATGGCAATTACCGGTAATGGAAATGCCAGTAAAGAACAAGTTGCTAAGATGCTACAGAGTTTATTGGAGTTAAAAGAGTTGCCAAAAAATTTAGACTCAACTGATGGGTTGGCAGCTGCAGTTTGTCATTTTTATAATCAAGGTCGTGTACAAGTTGGTAAGAGTTATTCTGGTTGGTCAAGTTTTGTAAAACAGAATGAAGGACGAGTTAAGAAATAAGAATGTCCGGCATCTACATCCACATACCATTTTGTAAACAAGCTTGTCATTATTGTGACTTTCATTTTTCGACCTCCTTAAAAAAGAGAGATGCTATGGTTGAAGCTTTGGCTAGTGAAATAGAACTTCGCAAAGATGAGTTTCAGAATGATACTGTAGAAACTATTTATTTTGGAGGAGGAACACCCTCTGTTTTGACGATAGAAGAACTACAATTTTTGATAGAAACTGTCTATGAAAATTATAGAGTTTCCGATAAGCCAGAGATTACTATAGAAGCCAATCCAGATGATTTATCTAAAGCTAAAATCGTTGCACTTTCACAGAGTCCTATAAACCGATTAAGTATAGGCATTCAATCTTTTTTTGAAGACGATTTAAAATTGATGAATCGGGCACATAATGCGCAAGAAGCAAAAGATTGTTTAACCGAGGCCACAAAACATTTTACTAATATTTCAGTGGATTTAATTTATGGGATACAACATTCAACGCAAGAAAAATGGTTGCGTAATATCCAGACGGTACTTAATTATAATATCCCACATATTTCGAGTTATGCTTTAACTGTAGAACCTAAGACAGCTCTAGCCTCATTTATAAAAAAAGGAATTATTGATGATGTAGATGATGAATTGGCACATGCACAATTTCATGTCTTAAAAGATAAATTAGAAGACAAGGGTTTTGTGCATTATGAGCTTTCTAATTTTGGAAAAAAAGGATTCTTTAGCGTTAATAACACGGCGTATTGGCAAGGCAAATCGTATATAGGTATTGGTCCGTCTGCGCATTCATTTAATGGAACTCAACGTAGTTGGAATGTGCGTAACAATTCGAAATATATTAATGTAATAAAACAGAACGAACTGCCTTCTGAGATAGAAAACTTAACTCAAATAGACAGGTATAATGAATATGTAATGACGGGCTTGAGAACCATGTTTGGTCTGTCATTATTTAAGGTTGAAAATGATTTTGGCGCTGACTATAAAAAATATCTTTTAGATCATGCGCAAATTTTTATAAACCAGCATTTATTGTATATTGATGAAGGACATTTAATAGCCACAAAAGAAGGACAGTTTTTGACTGATGGTATTTCGTCTGAACTTTTTAAACTTAATATATCTTGATAGCCATAATACAATACAAATCCAGAAAAATAAAGATAGACTTATCCAATCCTTTAGATATTTCCATTCCAATACGTAATGGGGTCAAAAACGTTAATGCTTGGTATATTGGCCCTCCAAAAATTGAAGCAGAGGTGTTTGATGGTGATACAATTAGCGTAGCTGAAGGTGCTTCGGTTAATTTTAATACCATAACCTTTAATCCACATGCTCATGGCACACATACCGAAACTCTTGGACATATCAGTGAAAAATCGTATCCTATTACAAAGCAGCTTAAGCAATCCTTTTTTTTAGCCGAAGTTATAAGCGTAGCGCCAGAGAAACTGATGAAAGATAATGTGATATCTGCAAAGCAATTGCAGTTTGCTATTGGTAACAAAAAAAGAGATGCTTTGGTTGTGAGAACACTTCCAAACATGAAAGATAAAAAGACCATGCAGTACTCTAATACCAATTGGGTGTATTTCACGGAAGATGCGATCCAACTATTGGTAAAGAAAGGCATTAACCATTTGCTCATAGATTTGCCGAGTATTGATAGAGAAAAAGATGGTGGCGAATTAATGGGACACAATGCATTTTGGAATACTTCTGGACAACCAAGATTAAACGCGACAATAACAGAGTTTATCTATGTCCCTAATAAAATTGAAGATGGTTGTTATATGCTTAATCTGCAAGTTGCACCCTTTGAAAATGATGCAGCTCCCAGTAGACCATTCTTGTATAAAGTGATGGAATAGACAAAAACAGACACATCGATTAAATTAGAATTGAGAAGTAAATAAATTATGGAAACATTTTTCATTATTATTATAAGTATTTTAGTCACTCTAGGTGTGGTGACTTTGGTAAAACAGTGGTTAGGTAAAAAGAAAACCAATGCGCAATCCATCATCTTACTAGACAAGATAAAACGCGTATGTAAATTCATTACCGTAGAAGGCGATTTTGCTGAAATTTACCATTACGAAGATGTCAAAGAAAAGTTCTTAAAGCTTATTTCAAGTAAAAAGAAAGCGCTCGTAGTCATTAATGCCAAAGCACATGTGGGTTTTGATTTGAGTAAGTTGAGAATGGATGCTAATGCAACCACTAAGCGAGTAGTGTTGACACATTTTCCTCAGCCTGAGGTATTGTCTATTGAAACCAATATTAATTATTACGACAAAAAAGATGGCATGTTCAATAAATTTGAAGCCTCTGATTTAACAGAGTTACACACCAATGCCAAAGCACATATTGAAGACAAAATTCCAGAAAGTGGTTTATTTAATGTGGCAAGAGGCGAAGCTTTAGAAGCTATTCAACTTATAGAATCTATTGTAGAAACCATAGGTTGAAAATTAGACTATGATGCACTAAAGATTGAAGACAGCGACAAAAAGTTATTAGATGAAAAATAGGACCAGACGAAAGTATATCTATTTAGGTATTTTAGTAGTCTTAGTGTTTTTTGTTAAGAGCATATATTATGCAGATGTTCCTTTAGAAATTCTCAAAGACAAATACGCTAATGAAGTTTCTGAATTTATAGAAATTGAAGGGATGCAAGTGCATTACAGAGATGAAGGAGAAGGTTTTCCAATAGTGTTGTTACACGGCACTGCAGCTTCACTTCATACTTGGGATGATTGGGCTGCAGCACTTAACAAAGATTATCGTGTCATACGATTAGACTTGCCGGCTTTTGGACTTACTGGCCCAAATACCGAAGGCGATTATTCCATTGTAAGATATACCAAATTCTTAGATAATTTTTTAGGTCATTTAAACCTCGATGAGTTTCATTTGGCAGGAAATTCTTTAGGAGGCAATATCGCTTGGAATTATGCTGTAGATTACCCAGATAAGGTTGATAAGCTAATTTTAGTAGATGCAAGTGGTTTGCCAACTCATAAGTCGCAGCCTTGGATTTTTAAAATGGCAAAAACACCAATTTTAAATTCACTTTTTCTGCGTTTAACACCTCGGAAGATTATAAAGAAGAATTTAGAACAAGTTTATGAAGATGACTCAAAGATAACTGATAAACTCGTCAGTCGCTATCACGATATGGCTCTAAGAGAAGGCAACAGGCGCGCGTTTATTGATAGGGCAAAGACAGATTTTAAACTTGAGAATACCATTCATATAGAAAGATTAAAGAAACTGAAAAATGAAACATTATTAATCTGGGGTGAAAACGATTCATGGATACCATTAGCCAATGGAAAACAAATGCATAGTTTAATTAAAAATTCCCAACTACGTATTATTAAAAACTCGGGTCATGTGCCTATGGAAGAAAATCCAAAAGAGAGTCTTAGTGTTTTAAATGCATTTTTAAATGAACATTGAAGACTACAGAAATTATTGCATAAATAAAAAGGAAGTCACCGAACATTTTCCTTTTGATGAGGATACTTTAGTATTCAAAGTATGTAACAAAATGTTTGCACTAGCATCACTAAAAAAATGGGAAGAAGGCAATGCGTTTATCAATCTAAAATGTGATCCAGATTACGCTCAAGAGCTCCGCGCAGAATATGATGGCGTGCAGCCAGGTTACCACATGCATAAACTACAATGGAATTCTGTTTATGTTAATAGTGATGTGCCAACAAGGCTTATTACCAAGCTTATAGATCATTCTTACGATTTGGTGGTGCAAAAATTGCCTAAAAAGCTGAGGGATTCTTTAGGCTAAGTTCTTATACTCTGTTGGCGTAACATTTTTGATTAGCCTGAACTGCCTGTTGAAATTTGCCATATTATTATAACCAGAATCAAACGCAATATCGGCAACGCTTTTGTCGACATCTTCTCGCAATAATTTGCAAGCATGAGCAACTCTAAGTTCATTTAAAAATTCAAAATACGTTTTGTTTGTTCTCTTTTTAAAATATTTACAGAAGGCTGTTTTAGTCATATTTGCCACTTCGGAAATATATTCTAGAGAAATATGATTCTTGAAGTTTTTAATGGTATAGTCATAAACAACTTGAATCCGAGTTCCGTCTGCAATGGAATAATTTTTTTCGTAAATAAAAGACGAAAGCGTTTGGTGTTTTTTTGTTGCTGCGGCTTTCGTTACTTGAAGTAAGATAATGAATCGTTCAAGTTTTTTTGTGTTCTTCAGCTTAAGAAACTGCTCTTTAATTTCAGATGTATTTGAGCTAATTTTAAAACCATGCCGCATGCGCTTAAAAAATGGATTCAGTATTCTGAACTCATTTAAATCAAAAAAACCTGTTCCAAAAGAGTCTTTTTTAAAAAACAGGCTTAACATATGAGAGTGCTTTCCTGTGGAGATATCGCTTTTAAAAACGTGAGGCAAATTTCCGCCGATAACAATCAAATCGCCAGATGTGTAGGTGTTAATTGTATTTCCAACAATCAATGTGCCATGACCTTCAAAAATATAACTGAGCTGTATTTCTTCGTGTTGATGTAGTTTATCATAAAAGCTCAAACCTTTATCTTCCTGATAGATAAGAACATCGTCTTTTGGTTTTGGGATTTTAAACGGAAATACTTTCATAATACTAAATTAATCTAAAAGATACAATAAATTATAATTATGAATAATATAGTATCAAAATAAGACAAAATAGAATTATACTTTCAATTTAGATAGCTGTAAGTTTATCAGAATTAAAATGCACAAAATGAGTTCTAAATGGGATGGCGTAATGCCTGCAGTATTTACATGGCTTAAAAAGTCAAAATCTGGCGCTCTTGAAATTGACCTTGATGCAACACAAAAACAGGCGGCAGGTGTTTTAAAAACTCAAGGAAAGGGTGGTAGTAGAATGAGCGGACTTGTCGGTTCTGGTACTTTAGGGGAGAATAGCTACCTGAGCACAAAACAGCGCCTTTCTTTATTAAAATCACTTTCTGAGGTTTCTAAAGAATACAATGTTCCTTTAATCAGCGGCGCTGCAGCAGAAACTAAAGAAGAACTTGCTAAAATCATTGAAGGACTTGCAAAAGTTGGAGTTGACACAGTTATGGTTATGCCACCAAAAACAAAGGCGATTCCTTCTGAAAAAGAAATGTATGAGTACTATGCACTTTCTGACGCAATAGCAAAAGATGTCGGCGTAACAATTATGCCTTATAACAATCCTGATGCCGCAGGTTATCATCCGCTCTCAACTGATCTTCTTTTAAGGCTTTCTGTTCTTCCTAAAGTAACTGCTCTTAAAATTTCGACTATAGATGTTTCAATTATTGAAACTTTAATGTTAGAGAATAAGGATTTAAAAATTTTAGCAGGAGTAGATACTGTTACTGTGCATGCAGGACTTGCTGGGGCTTGTGGAGGAATTACAGGTGTAGGAGTTATCTTCCCTAAAGCAAGTGTTACTATGCAAGAATATGTTTTAAAAGGAGAATGGTTTAAAGCAAACAAAATTTCTCAGGCTTTAAATTCCTTATCTTATCTTGATGCTCAGCCGCTGCTTATGGAATATCTTAAGCTTGCTATGGGAATACATCAAAATGATGTTGCCGGAGGACTGCGTACCTTTGGTAAGAAATTAACTCAACAGCAAATTGATGATGTCCGTGCTAGATATATTTTAGCGAAAGAAAGACTTGAAGTTTTGGACTTAATACCTTGATGTTTTCAAATATTCAAATATTAAAAAATAAGTAAATATGATTACAGGAAAAAACCATGTTGGTTTTAAGTTTTCGGCAAAAGGAAATAAAACATATAAGACATTCAATCCGCTTTTGAATAAAGAGAATGAGGCAACACATGTTGAAGCATCTTCTGAAGAGATTGAGGAAGCGACAAAATTGGCTGCGGAAGCGTTTAAAACTTACAAAACAGTTTCTGGCGCCAAAAAAGCTGAATTTTTAAATGCTATAGCCGACGAAATTTTAGCCTTAGACGACGCACTAATTAGTACCTATTGTTCCGAAACGGGTTTGCCAGAAGGCAGAGCTAAAGGCGAACGCGGAAGAACGGTTGGTCAATTAAGAAGCTTTGCGGATTTAGTAAGTGAAGGCTCTTGGGTAGAAGCTGCGATTGATACGGCGCAACCAGATAGACAACCCATGCCAAAATCTGATATTAGAAAGTTATTGGTCCCACTTGGGCCAGTTGTAGTTTTTGGAGCAAGTAATTTTCCATTAGCTTATTCTACTGCTGGTGGTGATACCGCTGCGGCTTTGGCTTCAGGATGTCCCGTGATTGTAAAATCGCATCCCATGCATGCCGGAACTGGTGAGCTTGTAGCAAGCGCCATTGTTAAAGCTGCTCAAAAAACGGGCATGCCAAATGGCATATTTTCAAATCTAAATAGTAGTGGTGTAGATGTTGGTGTACAGCTTGTAAAACATCCACAAGTTAAAGCGGTTGGTTTTACTGGAAGTATTAAAGGTGGTCGCGCCTTATATAATATGGCGGCAGAACGTAATGAGCCTATACCCGTTTTTGCAGAAATGGGAAGTATTAACCCCGTTGTAATATTGCCAGAAGCCTTACAGGAACGTGGAACGGATTTAGCTAAAACCTATGCAGGCTCAATTACATTAGGAACAGGACAATTTTGTACCAATCCAGGTTTAATTTTAGGCTTAAAAAGTGATGGGTTATCTCAATTTATAAAAACCTTATCAGATGAAATTGTAAAGATAGAACCTTCATGTATGTTGCATCCAAACATTAAGAATGCTTATCAAAAAAACAAAGAACATACCATAGCACAAAGTCATACAGAAGTGGTTGCAAATTATAGTGGTGAAGTAAAAGAAAATCACGCAATTCAAGCCATTTTAACTGTTAATGGAGACGCGTTTTTAAATAACAAAACATTACATCAAGAAGTTTTTGGACCATTTTCGGTGGTTGTTCAATGTAAAGATGCTAAAGAATTAGAAACAATAATTTTGCATTTAGAAGGGCAACTAACAGGGACAGTAATTTCAGAATCTGGTGAAGTCAATAATTATTCGTCTGTGATTTCTGCATTACAGAATAGAGTAGGTCGTTTAATTTTTAATGGCGTGCCAACAGGTGTTGAGGTTTGTCCTTCGATGGTACATGGAGGTCCATACCCATCATCGACCGATAGCCGTTTTACTGCTGTTGGTATTCATTCTATAAAACGTTGGGTAAGACCGTTTAGTTATCAAGATTGGCCAAACAATCTGTTACCAGAAGAATTAAAAAATGAAAACCCGTTAGGTATTTCAAGATTAGTAAATAATAGTCAAACCAAAGCACCGATTGAGTAAATGGCCAAAAACACTTTTGTATGTATAGATGCCCATACCTGTGGCAACCCGGTTAGAGTCATTAAAAGTGGTGGGCCACAACTCATTGGAAATACGATGAGCGAAAAACGTCAGCACTTTTTAAAGGACTATGACTGGATACGAAAAGGCTTAATGTTTGAGCCTCGCGGTCATGACATGATGAGCGGTAGTATTTTATATCCACCACATGATTCAGAAAATGACTTTGCTATTTTGTTTATTGAAACTTCAGGATGTTTACCAATGTGTGGTCATGGAGCCATCGGCACGATTACTATTGCCATTGAAGAAGGTTTGGTAACTCCAAAAGTGCCTGGTAAAATAAAGATGGAGGCTCCCGCCGGTTTGGTAGAAATAGACTACCAAATGAAAGGTGATAAAGTAGAATGGGTAAAATTAACGAATGTAAAAAGTTATTTAGCAGCCGAAAATCTAACAATCAGTTCGCCAGATTTAGGAGAACTTGTTTTTGATGTTGCCTATGGGGGTAATTTTTATGCCATTGTTGACCCTCAGGAAAATTTTTCAGGTATTGAAGATTTTACGGCAAATCAAATCATTTCATTTTCTCAAAAATTAAGAGATTTAATTAATGAAAAATATCCTAACCAATTTATTCATCCTGAAAATGAAACCATAAAAGATGTTACCCATATGCTGTGGACAGGCACACCATTACACAAGACATCTAACGGAAGAAATGCCGTATTTTATGGCGATAAAGCTATCGATAGAAGTCCTTGTGGTACAGGAACTTCAGCGCGATTAGCGCAATTATTTGCCAAAGGAAAATTAAAAGTCAATGCACCTTTTATACACGAAAGTTATATTGGCAGTACCTTTATTGGCCGTGTTGAAGAGGAAACTAATTTGGATGGAAAATTGGCGATTATTCCAAGTATTCAAGGTTGGGCAAAAATTTATGGACAAAATACCATCACGATTGATGATGAAGATGACCCATACGCCCACGGATTTCAAGTGATTTAAAAATGAGTAAAAGCGTAATCATAATTGGCGGCGGCATTATCGGTTTATCAACCGCATATTATCTTCAAAAAGAAGGTTGTGATGTTACTGTTATTGATAAGTCTAATTTTTCTGCAGGTGCATCGTATGTCAACGCAGGCTATATTACACCTAGTCATTTTATACCCTTATCGCAACCAGGAATTATAACCAAAGGTCTAAAATGGATGTTTAATCCCGAAAGTCCTTTTTATGTAAAACCTCGATTGGACTTAGATTTCTTAAAATGGGCTTGGGCATTTAAAAAATCGTCAACCAAATCTAAAGTAGAAAAAGCTATTCCTATTCTCAAAGATTTTAATCTTTTAAGTAGAGAATTATATGCTGAAATGAAAGGATCAGACGACTTTAGTTTTCATTATGAAAAGAGAGGCTTGTTAATGTTTTATAAATCTGATGAAGTTGGCGAAGAAGAATGGAACGTTGGTCAACGCGGTATTAAAGAAGGACTTAAAGTTGAACTTCTTTCTGCTTCGGAGGTCAAAAAATTAGAACCGAATGTGGATTTAGATATCAAAGGTGCCGTTTATTTTCACTCAGATGCACATATGACACCGAACGCTTTTATGAAGGGCATGTATGCATATCTTAAAACAAAAGGTGTCAAATTTTGTCGGAATGAAGCTGTTGTTGATATAGAACTATCAAATAATTCAGTTTCAAAAATCATTACAGATAAACAAGAATTAAAAGCTGACGAAGTAGTTTTGGCAGCAGGAAGTTGGAGTCAAAAACTATCAAAGAAATTAGGAATTAATATTCCTGTACAAGCAGGAAAAGGCTATTCTATTAATGTACAGCGACCAACAGGAATTAGTATTCCATCGATATTATGTGAAGCAAAAGTTGCAGTGACGCCAATGGATGGTTTTACGAGATTTGCTGGCACTATGGAAATCACTGGCATTAATCATAATATAAATCCTGTTAGAGTCAACGCTATTGCAAAAGCAGCGAAAAACTACTATCCCAATTTAGAGATTCTAAAATCAGAAACAGACAGCGCAAAATGCGGTTTAAGACCATGCTCTCCAGATGGAATGCCGTATATCGGAAAATCTATCAAATGTAAAAACCTTACGATTGCTACAGGTCACGCTATGATGGGTTGGAGTTTAGGTCCAGCAACAGGAAAACTCATATCACAAATACTGCTAAATAAAAAGCTAGCGATGTCTATTGATGGTTTTTATCCAGACAGAAAATTTTAAGAAATAATTAGTCTTAGAAGATTAAAATTATCTTTGAAGCTTTAATACCTAATATGACCTCACAAAAAGAATTAAAAGAGCGTAGTAATAATCAGTGTGAATTATGTAGCATTCCTGAAAATCTATCTGTTTATGACGTGCCGAATGCAAGAGATACAGGAATTTACGCCTGTCAAAATTGTATTGAACAAATGGAAGATTCTGAAAAAATTGAACCCAACCATTGGCGTTGTCTTAACGATAGTATGTGGAGTGAGCATGATGGTGTAAAAATAATGGCTTGGCGTATGCTTAATCGTGTTAGCCAACCATGGGCAGAAGATATGCTGGGTATGATGTATATGGAAGATGATTTGTTAGTAACAGCAAAAGCTTCTGGTGATGGTGAAGTCGATGAAAATCAAATCATTCACCGTGATGTTAACGGGGTTGTTTTAGATAATGGCGATGCTGTGGTTTTGATAAAAGACCTCAAAGTCAAAGGCTCTAGTATGGTGGCAAAACAAGGTACGGCCGTTAGAAATATTAGATTAGATAGAGATAATTCTGATTATATTGAAGGTAAAGTTGGACCAACTTTGACCGTTATTGTAACCAAATATGTAAAGAAACTCTAATGTTACAAATTAGACCCACATGTGAAAATTGCAACAAGGCATTACCATTTGATGCTCAAGATGCTATGATATGTACGTTTGAATGTACGTTCTGTTCAGATTGTGTAGTAAAACTAAAAGCGGTCTGTCCTAATTGTGGTGGCGGTTTTGAAAAACGTCCAATTCGCCCAGAGCATTTGTTAGAAAAATATCCAGTATCTACTGAGGTAGTTCATAAGCCTGTTGATTTTGAAAATCTAAAAATCTGAGAGTCTAATTAATCTAACCCACCTAAAACGTTTAACAACTCATATCTGCAACAATCTTCCATTCATTATTAATACGTTTAAAAATGATAATAAAGACCCCGTTGGCATCGCCCACTTCACGTTTTAGATGATACTCTCCCATAACCCAGAAATTATCATTTTCTATTCGCGAAATATCATTAATTACAAAATTGAGCGTTCCAGTTTCTGCTTTTGTAGGGTAACCACGTTTGTAATTATCCAATGTGTTTTGCCATCCTTTTGTGAGTCCGTTGCTGCCATAAAATTTTAATGAATCGCTTTTCCAATAACCTTGCATAAAACCTTCTAAGTCACCATTATTCCAGGCAATTTCTTGGTCTTTCATGACTTTAAGAATAGCTGTTTTTGCAGTGTCATAGTCAGTAGATTCTACAACAGTAACATCGCCGACATCGGCTCTAACACTAATGCAGGTGTATGTTATTAAAGCTAGGCCAAAGGCAAGAATAAATTTTTTCATTTTTAAATTGAATTAAATTCAATCTAAAATTACAACTTTAATTTAAAGGGCCTCTTTCTGATTCTTAAAAAAAGCATCCGCTTGTAGTTGCATCAACTCTCGCGCTTTTTTGTGCTTGTAGTTAATGACCTCTTCCTCATCGGCAATGTCATTATAGACCTTGTTGTTAATGTCGTTATCTGTTGCAAGTAACAATTTACGCTCGTTAACCTTCTGCATGGTCCACGTTTTAATTGTGGTCTATTGGTCTTGAAGGCGGTAATCAAATTCGCCTTTAGGGGACAATAACTTTGCAAAAATTGGCGATGTTTCTATTGCTAGAAATAACAGAAATATAAAAAACGAAGGTAACCAAGGTAATGTGCCTAGAGCATTAACACGAGCCATTAAACCATCAAAATTATCAATGATAGGTTGTGAATCAGAAACGTTAGTTTTTTGCGTGGTTTGTAGGTTTGCAATCTCAGTGTCTAGAGTTTCAATCTTAGTCTTATTATCTATTTTTAGTTGTTGCAGTTCGGCAAGCGCTGCATCGTGTTTCTCACGTTTTTCTTTATACACAGGTCCTTTGCCTAAGAGTTGGGTGCCTGCTTTGCCTTCTGCTTCAGAAATATAAGTGTCGTATAGTGAATTTACTTCAACTTCTTTAGTGGCATTCGCTGATTGAAGTCCAGTAATTGTATTTTGTAATTCAGTAATCTGTGGTGTAAACTGTTGCGCTATTTGATTTTGGTTGGCTAAGGTTAAATCGTTTTTTTGCTCCAGAAGTACCTGATTAATTTCTTTTTCAAAAATCTTTAGTTCTAAAGGCTTAGATATAACAACGGCAATAATAACAGCTAATAAAATACGAGGTGTTGCTTGAAGTATTTCATCTATAACATTGTCTCTTTTTTTAATAGTTGAAACAATATAGCGGTCTAAATTAAAAATGAGTAGCCCCCAAATCAAACCAAAAAACATAGCTGAATATAGGGTGTCAAAAACCGTGTAAAGGGCATAACTGGCAGCTATTGTAGCCATAACTGCAGTGAAGAAAACTGTAGCGCCAATACCGGCGTATTTATTTTGCTCACCAACAGAGCATTTTTTGAGTATATCGGTATCTGCACCTGAGCAGATAATGAAGAATTGTTTTAACATAACTTGGTTCGATTAGATTGATAAACTATAAGAACGCTAAATGTTTGGTTTTGTTACAGTTTTGGTTAAATAATTGACCTCACAGGTTAGAGAAACATGTGAGGTTTATTTAATTGACTGAATGTTTATAGAATTTATTATTTAGATTTCTTAATTACAACAGCATCTGTATTTTTAGAATTAATGAGGACATAACCTGCTTTTTGCGCTTCTAATTTTGGAGAAGAAAAAACGTAATAATAAGTACCAGGTATTACTTTGTCACTGCCATCTTGCGCAAAAGATTTTTCTACAGTGCCATCCCAATTATTATTGTAATTTTCTTTTGAATACACCAGATTACCCCATCTGTTAAAGATTTGTAGTTTGTTGTCTGTGTAATTTTCAAGACATTTAATTTTTAGTTTCTGGTCATTTTTGGTAATGAATGATTTTGGGAGTTGTAGGCAGTTTTGGAAATCAGAGATTATATAATCAGCATTTTGTCCGCCTTTACTTTTATTTGCTTTTTTTTGAGCTGGTGGCGCAGGTGGAGGCGGAGGCGGAGGCAAGATATTTCCTTTGTCATCAGTAATAAAGCCGTCTTTATTATAATAGGTTTTTTTGCCTTTGTAAACAATGAAATAATGCGATTCGCCATTGTCTAAAACTTCATAACCAGACTCTACATTTTCAGGCGTTTCTTCAATAATTTGTTTTAATGTTTTTCTATTTCCGTTTTTATACTGTGGCACTTTTGTTGGCGGTGGTGGTGGCGGTGGTGGTGGTAAATTTTCTATACCAGATGGATTTTCTACTTGATTTTTTTGTTTTTCATTCATCTCGTTATATATCTTCTTAAGATAAATGATATTAGCCTCTCTGTTTTTAGGATTTGATTTTACACGGTTTAAAAGGCGCTTGTAGGTGTAGATAGTATCCATTACTGGCGGTGGCGGTGGCGGTGGTATGTTAGGGAATGCTTCTGCATCCTTTTTCTGTTTCTCCGTCATACGACTATAAATAGACTTATAGCGTACAAGATCTCTTTGTTTAATAATTGGGTAGTCTGAATATTTACTTGACTTTGCTTTGCTAATTTGCCCACTCATTTTTTTAGCCCAAGCATTATATTCTGCAATTTCCTTAGCTGTTGGTGGTTTTTGTTGGTTTTGAGAGAGAGATTCATTAATGCTTTTTTCAATAGTATCCGCATCTAAATTAGGGTAAGGCATCTCAACAGCTTTTTCTTTTTGTTCTTTGGTCATCCTGCTGTAAATACGAAGATTCTCAACCAAGCCTTCTTCTTCTATCGGTGGCATAAATACTGCGCCATTTGAATACTTAACAAATTTACTTCTTACATTTTTCGCCCAAGTATTGTATGATTCTATTTCTTTTGCTGATGGTATTCTTTGTTGTCCTTCTTTTACCTGGATTAATACATTTCTTAGTGTTTTTTGTCCTTTAACTTTTATGTTTAGTAATTGAACAAATTCTGGCGTCGAAGTTTCGCTTAAATATTTTTTAATGGTTTCATTGAGTTTATTTCCTTTAATAAACTCAGTCATCTTACCACTTATTTTAGCTGAAAAGGAAACAATTTCTTGATTCTTGCTCGTTTTTAATTCGAGATTTTTTATGGCCTCCACACTTAATGTGCATTGGTCGCATGGTTTACCATTAACCAAAATATTAGCTGATTTCTCAATCTCCACAATCTCGTGGTTGCTAAAACTGTAAAAAAGGAGTCCTAGTAGGGGCAATACTAATAAGCGTAATGTCCATTTTTTTTGTTGGGATGTTTGTGTTTTCATAACTGTAAATCGTTTTTTGATGGATGAATAATCTATAGCATTTGCCAAGCCATAGTCTTGATGTGATGAATAATTAAGTAAAGTATTTTGGTATGTTGCAGGCTTAAAACCAGCGTCGATTACTGCTTGGTCTGCCAGAAATTCGTGATTGAGTTTTATACGACACTTAAATAACCAAATAAAGGGTTGAAACCAAAAGACAATCTGCATGAGTTCAATAAATAAAATGTCTAAACTGTGTCTTTGTTTGGCGTGTATTTCTTCATGAAGTAATACCTCTTTTGGAACTTCATTTTTTTGAAATTTAAACTTATTCAGAAAAATAAAATTTAAAAATGTATGCGGATTTATTAAATGTTTAAGCAATACAAATGTGATGGATGATTGCTTTTGTTTTTCGTTAGTTTTTATGGTTTTTACAATACCAAATAGATTTTTAATAAACCTAAAACTAAATAGCACTACACCTAGAATATAGACTGACCAGAGTATACTTTCAAGTGTCCAAAAGGGTGTTTCAATAACTCCTTGTGGTTCATTTATGGCAAAAGGAATCAAGTTATTACTAAAGTTAAAGCTATCAGTAGACTCTACATATATGTATTGTGTTATACTTAAAAGCGGGATTATAAAGGCTACAAGAACCGATGTTACGAGATAAAAGCGCTTAAAACGGTGCATGTTTTCTTTTTCTAAAAAGAACACATACAATAGCCAAAAAATAACAAGAATGGCTGATGATTTTAAAAGATAGATTTCCATAATCTTTATATATTTTTAGTCTGTAATTTTGAATCGGAGTCAAGAAATTTTAAAACATTTCGACTGCGCTCAATGTGACAGTGCATTTTTATTTTTTGTTTATTTCTTTGTCGATTAATTTTCTTAAATCTTCTAATTCAGACTTGGTCAGGTCTGTTTTGCGCGTAAAAAAGGATGCAAATTGTGATGCACTATCGTTAAAAAAGTTTTTTATGAGTCCATTAACATGCTTAGAAAAATAGTCTTCTTTTTTTACAAGGGGGTAATATTCTCTAGACTTTCCATGGGTTGTATACGCTACAAAACCTTTATCAATCATGCGTTTTAAAAGGGTTGCAACTGTTGTTGTAGCAGGTTTTGGTTCAGGATAATTGTCCAACAAATCTTTCATAAAGGCTTTTTCTAGCTTCCATAAATATTGCATGAGTTGTTCTTCGGTTTTGGAGAGTTGCATACGGCACGTATTTATAATTTACTCTACAAATGTAGAACATAAATTTCAATTCTACAAATGTAGAGTTAAAAAATTATTTAATGGTTATAGGGCTTTTCATTAATCCAATGAAAACCACGGGCGCGTAATGGATATTTGTTCAAGTCCATCTTCTTAAACGTAATGCTGATACTGTCATTTTCTAGCTTACCTTTAAGTTTTAAGAGGTTTGTATGTGGAGAGGTATATGTAAAATTAAGACTGTCTTTAATGCTGAATTCGCTGTAAAGGGAAATTTTATTTTGAGTGGTGTCTGTTATAAAGGTGTATTTTACCAATTTATCGGTCATGGTTTTTACAACAGCTTTGTCTTTACGTTCTATTAATAAATAGCGCCAACGAAACGCATCCGTAATTAATGGCCGAATAGTATCATTGTTTTTAATAAAAGTTTCTGTTTTCCATATCCCATAAAGTGTGGGTCTGTGATTAATATCACTAATATTTATTTGCCCTAAGTATCCTAAAATACACCCAGCAATAAGAATAGTAGGAAGTAAAACTTTCTTTATAATAGAAATGGTTTTATGGTAACTTTTTGAAGTAAAAGGATGATAGAAATCATAAGCTTCAGTCCTTTTGTTTTTTATAAACACGGCAATAAAGCGTTTGTAATCTGTCATAAAAATTACAAGGCTCATTAAAATTAAGTGAATCGAAAATAGTTTAACAGGGATGTCAAACATCATGTTCATCATTGCGACTTGGCTCATAACCCCGATTATAATAAAGGCTCCAAGTGTTGCTGTTCTGCGCCATATTAATAATACACCACCCAAAATTTCCATGACACCAGCAAACATGCCAAACCCTTTAGAATATCCCATATATTGCCATGCCAAGCCCATTGGTGAAAATTCTCCTAGAGGTTGTAATAACTTTACAAATGAGGCTGGTTGAAATTGAATTTGAAATACTTTAACAAAACCATATAAAAACATAGCAAGAATTACAAATATGCGCAATACAACTAAAAACCAATAAAATGCTTTATTGTAGGATTTACGAGCGCTGTGAACTAATGACCAAACAAGACTTATTAATAAGGCCAGCAGCACATTTACAAATAGCGTAATATAGGCATAGGTGTTATCTCCACTTCCATAACCATTGACATCAAATTTATAGTCTAATCCTAATATAGTTTTACCAATCCACCGGAAAGGCGATTCAAAAAGACCACTAGCAAACATCAAAAAAATGTACAGCAAGAAATATGAAGCTATAAATCTAAAAGACAATAGACTTTTATAAGACCATTCTGGTTTGTATGCCTGACTTGGTATCATTTATTTTTTCATTTCTGCGAAGTACTTATAAAAATAAGGAATCGTTTCTATGCCTTTAAGATAATTCCAAATTCCAAAATGTTCGTTTGGTGAATGTATAGCATCGCTATCTAATCCAAATCCCATGAGAATGGTTTTACTATTTAGTTCTTTTTCAAAAAGAGAAACTATAGGAATACTCCCACCGCTTCGCTGTGGTATTGGTGTTTTGCCAAAAGTATGTTCATAAGCTTTGGATGCAGCTCTATACCCTATGCTATCGATTGGTGTGACATAGCCCTGTCCACCGTGATGAGGTGTCACTTTTACTTTTACACTTTTAGGTGCAATATGTTCAAAATGAGATTTAAATAATTCAGTGATCTCTACCCAATCTTGATTTGGAACCAAACGCATAGATATTTTTGCGTAGGCTTTACTTGCGATTACCGTTTTAGCACCTTCACCTGTATAACCACCCCAAATACCATTAACATCAAGTGTTGGTCTTATAGAGTTGCGTTCGTTTGTGGTGTATCCTTTTTCCCCATAGACAGCCTCAATATCTAAAGATTTTTTATAGTTGTCTATTGAAAATGGTGCTTTTTCCATCTCAGCACGTTCCTCGTCAGATAAATTTTCTACTTTATCATAAAAACCAGGTATTGTTATGTGATTGTTTTCATCATGTAAAGATGAAATCATCTTGGTTAACACATTGATGGGATTTGCCACAGCACCGCCGTATAAGCCTGAATGTAAGTCGCGATTTGGTCCGGTAACTTCTACTTCGACATAACTTAAGCCTCGGAGTCCTGTTGTAATGGAAGGAACATCTTTAGCGATCATTCCAGTATCCGAAATTAAAATAACATCATTCTCTAATTTTTTACGATTGGCTTTTACAAAATGTCCTAGATTTTCACTGCCAACTTCTTCCTCACCTTCAATCATAAATTTTACGTTGCATGGCAATTCACCTTGTGAGGTCATATATTCTAAGGCTTTTACATGCATGTACATTTGCCCCTTATCATCACAAGCACCACGAGCAAAAATTGCACCTTCAGGATGCAATTCTGTATTTTTAATCACAGGTTCAAATGGAGGTGAATTCCATAAGTCTAATGGGTCTGGTGGTTGTACATCATAGTGTCCATATACTAAAACGGTTGGTAGATTAGGGTCTATTATTTTCTCGCCATAAACAATAGGAAAACTATTAGTTTTACAAATTTCAACATTGTCACAACCCGCTTTAAGTAAGCTTGCTTTAAGAACTTCTGCGGTTTCAATAGTTTGCTTTTGATAAGAAGAATCTGCACTAATTGAAGGAATTTTTAAAAGCTCAATAAGCTCGTCTATAAAACGTTGTTTATTGGAAGAAATATAAGATTGAATATTGGACATAATTTATAATTTGTGTGTCTAACAAAAATAAGAAAAGCACAATGATTATTTATTGTTTTAAAGCTATTTGATTATTGAAAACATTGTTTATATTTGCATCCCGATTTAAAGCAAATCGGTTTTATTGCGGGCGTGGTGGAATTGGTAGACACGCTAGACTTAGGATCTAGTGCCGCGAGGTGTGGGAGTTCGAGTCTCCCCGCCCGCACAAAAAAAGCTTCTCATTTGAGAAGCTTTTTTAATATATATAAGTGTCTGCTTAAAGTTTTACGAGTTTGCTCGTTTGTAATGAACCTTGTTTATTTTTTATCTGAACTATAAAAACTCCAGTATTTAAATTTGAAATATCAAACGATGAGGTTCTGTTAAAATTCCCGTTGAATTCTTTTACCAATTTACCTGTTACGCTGTAAATGTATACATTTGAAGCCTCCGTATCTAAGTAGAACTTATGCGTTGTCGGATTTGGATAAATGTTGGTATTAACCAAATTGTCTACGTTATTAGTACTTAAAGATTGATTTTGAGTATAGATTCTGTACTCGCCAGGCTGTAGATTTAAAAGTGCAGTTGGATTTGTAACCGTTATAGATGTTTCAGAAAATAACTCGAACCATTCTCCAGTTAAAGGAAAATTTGGATTAACGGATTGTGCAGTGACATCAAAATTAGCAAGGACTACAGCATCAAGATTTCCGCCGCTATCGTCATTAAGATTTATTCGTTTTATAAGTCCGCCTACATCCATTACAAAGTCTGTAGTATTAAATGTAGAAGGGTAAGTGGTTTTTAAATTAATTAAGGTAGACATGACATCATAAATTGCTGTTCTGTCGTTGTCTGTGTTGTAATTTTCTGCCCAAGCAATAGGTTTTCTTCCGGTTCTACAGTCATTATTCATGCTACCGTCAGTGCAGTAATTTATGCTGTAATCATAACCAAGTTCCCCAAATTGCCAAATTAGTTTTGGCCCAGGAATTAGTGAAGAAGAACGTTGGGCAGATGTAAATAAAACCCAATTAGACACTTTAACTGAGCAGTTGACAGCTGCTGTTTTTCAAGTGACAGGTAAGAGCACATTTAAGGAAGAGTTTGTTACAGCTGGCGGCGTTGATTTAAAAGAAATTAATTTTAAAACTTTTGAGAGTAGATGTGTTCCTAATTTATTTTTTGCAGGAGAAGTTGTCAATGTAGATGCGGTTACTGGAGGATTTAATTTTCAAAATGCCTGGACAAGTGCTTACATTGTATCGCAATCAATTACTTAATAATGAAGACTTATGTCGTTTTTCTTAGAGGTATTAATGTTGGTGGTCATAGAAAAGTACCAATGTCAGAATTACGTGAGTTACTATCAAAATCAGGATATGATAATGTGCAGACATACATTCAGAGCGGCAACGTAGTATTGCAATCTTCTAATAACCAAAAGTCATTAAAACAAGATATAGAAAAAGCTATCTTAAATCATTTTGGTTTTGAAGTCACAGTTTTGGTAAAAACAAATGTTGATTTAAAAGCTATTTATGAGAATTGCCCTTTTCAAAGAGAAGAAAAAGAGAAAAGCTATTTTATAATCTTAGACACATTGCCAAATGCAGAAGGGCTTGAAGAAGTTTCAAAATTAGAATACAATGGAGAGAAAGTAAGTATTAAAGAAAATTGTATTTATTTCTTTAGTGTCAACGGTTATGGGCGTACAAAATTTAACTCCAACTTCTATGAGCGAAAGCTTAAAGTTAATGCTTCTGCAAGAAATCATAAAACCATGCTAAAATTATTAGCAATGGTTGAAGAAGCTGAGTCCAACCCATAGAATTTAACTATTTTTGTGTCAGAATTTAGACGAATGACAGAGCAAGACTTTATACTTAAAGACTATACAACCATAATTGAAAGCGGAAAGGTAAAATGGGAAGCGCCAAGTAACATAGCCTTAGTGAAATATTGGGGGAAACGCGAAAATCAAATACCAGAAAATCCGTCCATTAGTTTCACACTCTCTAATTGTAAAACCATTACAGAAGTCACTTACACCAAAAAACAAGGATATAATTTTAGTTTCGATGTAATTTTTGAAGGTGAAAAAAATGAAGCTTTCAAACCAAAAATTCAAACATTCTTTGAGCGTATTGAAGCTTATGTTCCTTTTTTAAGAGACTATCATTTTACGATTGAAACGTCAAATACTTTTCCTCACAGTTCAGGGATTGCGTCCTCCGCTTCAGGAATGAGTGCTTTGGCCTTATGCTTAATGAGTATTGAGGAAGATTTAGGTATAGATCATTCGGCAGACTATTTCAACAAAAAAGCATCCTTTTTAGCCCGTTTAGGCTCTGGAAGCGCGTGTAGAAGTATTGAAGGCGAATTAGTTGTTTGGGGACAAAATGATGTTACAGAGAGTTCAGACTTATTCGGTGTAAAATTTGAAGGAGCAATTCACCCCAATTTTCAAGAGTATCAAGATGCTATTTTATTGGTCGATAAAGGCGAGAAGCAAGTCAGTAGTACTGTTGGTCATAAATTGATGTATGGGCATCCATTTGCCAAGAAACGTTTCGCACAAGCCCATGAAAATCTCTCAGAATTAAGAGATGTATTGATTTCTGGTAATCAAAAACGCTTAATAGAAATCGTTGAAAGTGAAGCCTTAACGCTACATGCTATGATGATGACCAGTATGCCGTATTTTATTTTAATGAAACCTAACACCCTAGAAATAATCAACAAAATTTGGCAATTTAGAAAAGATACAGGTCTACATGTTTGTTTCACTTTAGATGCAGGTGCTAATGTACATGTTTTGTTTCCAAAGACTGAAGCCGAAAAAGTTTATGAATTCATTAAGAGCCAGTTGGTTGTGTATTGCCAAAATGGTCACTATATTTGTGATAGTGTTGGTAAAGGTGCAAAACGATTAGCGCATTTACCAGCGAAATAAAAATTATGAAAGGTCCATTATTTTATTCAAAAATCCTGCTCTTTGGAGAATACGGAATTATTAAAGATTCTAAAGGATTATCTATTCCTTACAACTTTTATAACGGTGCGCTTAAATTAGATGATGATTCATCTGAAGAGGCTGTAAAATCTAACGAAAGTTTAAAGCGATTCGCGTCCTATTTAAAAGATTTAGACACCAAATTGGTTACTTTTGATATCAATAAATTACAAGAAGATGTGGCTGAAGGGATGTATTTCGATTCTTCTATTCCTCAAGGTTATGGTGTAGGAAGTAGCGGTGCGTTAGTAGCTGCTATATATGATAAATATGCGACGGATAAAATCACAGTATTAGAAAATTTAACTAGAGAAAAGCTTTTAAAGCTGAAAGTCATTTTCTCGAATATGGAATCTTTTTTTCACGGAAAGTCATCTGGTCTCGATCCACTAAATAGTTATTTAAGCCTACCCATACTGATCAATTCTCATGATAATATTGAAGCGACAGGTATCCCTTCACAAAAAAATGAAGGTAAAGGCGCTGTGTTTTTGTTAGATAGTGGTATTGTAGGCGAAACTGCTCCAATGGTAAGTATTTTTATGGATAACATGAAAAAAGAAGGTTTCCGTAGCATGCTTAAAGACCAATTTATAAAACATACAGATGCTTGCGTTGATGATTTTTTAAAAGGTGATATCAAATCATTATTTAAGAACACTAAGGAGCTATCTAAAGTTGTTTTAAATAATTTTAAGCCCATGATACCAAAGCAATTTCATGAACTATGGAAAAAGGGTATCGAAACTAACGATTACTACTTAAAGCTATGCGGTTCTGGTGGAGGCGGATATATTCTTGGATTTACCGAGAATATTGATAAAGCAAAAGACGCTTTGAAAGGTCAAAAACTGGAAGTCGTTTACAATTTCTAAAGTCATGTTTTCTAAGACTCAAAAACACTTCGTTCTTAAGGTTTTTAGTCTTTTCTCTGTTGTTAGAGGTTATAATATCCTTATTGTTGTTTTAGCACAATACTTAGCGTCTATTTATATTTTTGCTCCAGATTTACATTTCAAAAACGTCCTTTTCGATATTAATCTGTTAATGTTGGTTCTAGCATCTTCTTCAGTAATAGCTTCGGGTTATATCATTAATAATTTTTACGATTCTGAAAAAGATCTAATCAATCGACCAAATAAAAGTATGTTAGACCGTTTGGTAAGTCAAAACACCAAGTTGTCTATTTATTTCATGTTGAATTTTTTGGCAGTGATATTTGCAAGTTATGTGTCTTTTAGAACTGTTGTTTTTTTTGCACTCTATATTTTTGCCATTTGGTTTTATTCGCATAAGTTGAAGAAAATGCCAATCACTGGCAATCTGGTTTCGGCGATTTTAACGGTAACTCCTTTTTTTGCCATCTTTATTTATTACAGGAATTTTGAACTCGTGGTCTTTATGCATGCCTTATTTTTATTTATGCTGGTTTCAATGCGGGAGTTAACCAAAGATTTAGAAAATATAAAAGGTGATTTTGCTCTAAATTACAGAACAGTACCTGTGGTTTATGGTGAAAACATAGCAAAATACTTATTGACAGGTGCTGCTATCGTGACAATTGCAGCGTCTGTTATACTCGTATATAATTTTGAAATAGGGCGCATGTATTATTTTTTCTATGCAAGTGTAATTTTACTAATTATTTATGGACTACTATTATGGAAGTCTAATACTAAGACACATTATTTATTACTTCATAATATTTTGAAGTTTATAATTGTAGCTGGAGTTTTTTCTATAATTCTTATTGATATAAATTTAGTTTTAAACCGACTATAAATGAATACAACATTAAAAATAGCCATGGCGCAGATTGCTCCAGTTTGGTTAGATAAAGCGGCAACAATAAAAAAAATTCAAAACGCTATTTCTGAGGCCGCTAAGGACAACGCTGAGCTTATTGTTTTTGGAGAAGCCTTATTACCTGGTTATCCATTTTGGTTAGCACTAACTGGTGGTGCCGAGTGGAATACAGATGTAAACAAAAAGTTACACGCCCATTATGTGAGTAATTCAATTTGTATTGAAAAAGGAGAGTTAAATTCGGTTTGTAAATTGGCAAAAGACAATAAAATCGCCATCTATTTAGGTGTCATGGAACGTCCAGAAGACCGCGGCGGGCATAGTATTTATGCGTCTTTAATTTATATAAATGAAAATGGTGAAATACAATCCGTACATCGCAAGCTACAACCCACCTATGATGAACGATTAACTTGGGCGCCAGGTGATGGCAACGGATTAAAAGTGCACCCACTTAAAGCATTCACAGTTGGTGGACTTAACTGTTGGGAAAATTGGATGCCACTACCAAGAACAGCCTTATACGGTCAGGGTGAAAATCTTCACATCGCTGTTTGGCCAGGAAGCGACCATAATACTAAAGATATTACACGCTTTATTGCTCGAGAGTCACGCTCTTTTGTGATTTCGGTTTCAAGTTTAATGACAAAATCAGACTTTCCAGAAGACACACCTTATTATCATGAAATTATAAAAAATGCGCCAGACACTTTGGCTAATGGCGGAAGTTGTATTGCAGGACCAGACGGCGAGTGGATTGTTGCTCCCGTTTTGCATAAAGAAGGTTTAATTTTTCAGACTATAGATTTTAATCGTGTGTTAGAGGAGCGTCAAAATTTTGATGTTGTCGGACATTATTCGCGTCCAGATGTCACTAAATTGACGGTTAATACTGAGCGTCAAACAACTGTGGAAATAAAATAGTTCATGTTAACTATTGTATTACCTTTGCAAAAAATTTAGAAATGACAAAACAGCAAGGTAATAAAGGAAAAGGCAAACGAGGAGGAAAACAAAAGCCAGATGCTAAGAAGACTTCATTTTCTGGCCAGCCTTCTAGATTAAAAAAAACAACGCCAAAGAAAATCTCTAATTCAGACGAGATTCGTCTAAATAAATACATTGCAAATTCAGGAATATGTTCTCGTAGAGAAGCTGATGAAAATATTTCTATAGGTTTAGTTACTGTTAATGGTTCTGTGATTACAGAAATGGGTTACAAAGTAAAACCAACCGATGAGGTGCGTTTTGATGGTCGCCGTATTAATCCTGAGCCAAAAACGTATGTATTATTAAATAAACCAAAAGGTTTTGCAACGACAACAGCAGAAGGTAAAGGCCGTACCGTTATGGATTTGGTGGCTAATGCAACAAATGCAAAGATAAAACCAATTGGCCGTCTTGGACGAAATTCTCTAGGACTCTTATTGTTTACTAATGATGATGAAGTGGTCCAAAAATTCACTAATTCAAAAAATGGGGTCTCGCGTTTATTTCAGGTTGAATTAGATAAAAATTTAAAGTTCGAAGATTTGAAACAAATCCAAGACGGTTTTAAGATTAAAGGCAAACAAGTTTCTGTCGAAGAAATTAGCTATATAGATGGTGAGTCAAAAAACAAGATAGGAATTAAAATCAAAAATACTGGGAACACCATTTTACGAACTATTTTTGATGAACTCAAATACGACTTAGTAAAAATCGACTGTGTCGCCATTGCTCATTTAACTAAGAAAGACATTCCTAGAGGACATTGGAAACATCTGACAACTCAAGAGATTAATACGTTAAGGATGCTTTAATGATTATTGTAATTATCAAACATTAAATTATCTTTGCACCCCATTTTTAAAAAAGAATCATGACAGCAACTGGAAAATTAACTTTTGACGTTTTAATAGAAATACCTAAAGGAAGTAGAAATAAGTACGAATACGATTTTGAATTGAACAAAATTAGATTTGATCGTATGTTGTTTTCATCAATGATGTATCCAGGAGATTATGGATTTATACCACAAACTTTAGCGCTTGATGGAGACCCGTTAGATGTTTTAGTCATGGGAACTGAGCCGACGTTTCCAATGTGTGTGGTTGAGGTTAAGCCTATTGGTGTTTTTCACATGGCGGACGAAAAAGGACCAGATGAAAAATTGATTTGTGTCCCTGTAACGGATCCTATTTGGAATACTTACGTAGACATTTCAGATTTAAATCCGCATCGTATAAAAGAAATCACGCATTTTTTTCAAGTTTATAAAGATTTAGAAAAGAAAAAAGTAGATGTAGGAGGATGGGGAAATGCTAAGGAAGCCTATGATATTCTTAACAAATGTTTGGAGCGCTATGAGAATAGTGAGCACAAAATAAATGGTGATTTTACGATTTAGATAGATATTACCTTACAAGAAATTTAAACCCTTTTGTGACAACCGCAAAAGGGTTTTTCTATTATAGATCATTTCATTACTTTTGCCCAGCTAAATAATTAATAAAATTTAATAATAACATATGGAAGCATACATGATTTACATGCCAATAGCTTTGGCAGTTTTAGGATTAATTTACATGATTATTAAACAATCATGGGTTATGAAACAAGATGCTGGGGATGGTAAAATGAAAGAAATTTCAGATCATATCTACGAAGGGGCATTGGCCTTCTTAAAAGCAGAGTATAGATTACTCACAGTTTTTGTAGTTATAGTAGCTGCTTTATTGACAATAGTATCTTTTGTAGTACCAACTACACACTGGCTAATTGTTATTGCTTTTGTTTTCGGAGCTGTATTTTCTGCATTTGCAGGGAATATTGGAATGAAAATAGCAACTAAAACCAATGTAAGAACAACACAAGCAGCACGCACAAGTTTGCCAAATGCACTTAAAATCTCATTTGGAGGTGGAACAGTAATGGGACTTGGGGTAGCTGGCTTAGCTGTATTAGGTTTAACAGTATTCTTTATCATATTTTTTCATGTATTCATGGGTGGTGTTTGGACCACTACAATGGATATGACTATAGTATTAGAGACATTGGCAGGTTTCTCTTTAGGAGCTGAGTCTATTGCTTTGTTTGCAAGAGTAGGTGGTGGAATATACACTAAGGCTGCAGATGTAGGTGCAGATTTAGTAGGTAAGGTTGAAGCTGGTATTCCAGAAGATGATCCACGTAATCCTGCGACGATTGCAGATAATGTAGGTGATAATGTAGGTGATGTCGCTGGTATGGGAGCTGATTTATTTGGCTCTTATGTAGCTACAGTATTAGCAGCTATGGTACTTGGAAATTATGTGATTAAGGATATGGGTGGAAACATTGGTGAAGCTTTTGGAGGTATAGGGCCAATCTTATTACCAATGGCAATTGCAGGTGCAGGCATCATCATTTCTATTATAGGAACTATGTTAGTAAAAATCAGTAGTAACGATGCCAAAGAAGCTCAGGTTATGGGTGCATTAAATATTGGTAACTGGACTTCTATTGCACTGGTCGCAGCTTCATGTTTTGGTTTGGTAATATGGATGTTACCAGAAACGATGCAGATGAATTTCTTCGGTGAAGGCTTACAAGAGATCTCTTCTATGCGTGTATTCTATGCAACTTTAGTTGGGTTGTTTGTTGGTGCGGTAATTTCTTCGGTAACCGAATATTACACAGGATTAGGCAAAAAACCAATTTTAAATATTGTACAGCAATCTTCTACGGGTGCAGGTACAAATATTATTGCAGGTTTAGCAACAGGTATGATTTCTACATTCCCATCAGTATTATTATTTGCTGGAGCCATATGGGCGTCATACGCATTTGCAGGATTCTATGGTGTTGCTTTAGCGGCATCAGCTATGATGGCGACAACAGCCATGCAATTAGCTATTGATGCTTTTGGACCAATTTCTGATAATGCAGGTGGTATTGCCGAAATGAGTGAGCAAGAACCAATTGTAAGAGAGCGTACAGATATTTTAGATTCAGTAGGAAATACAACTGCTGCAACAGGAAAAGGCTTTGCTATTGCTTCTGCGGCATTAACATCATTAGCATTGTTTGCTGCGTATGTTACGTTTACAGGAATTGACGGAATTAATATTTTTAAAGCACCTGTATTAGCAATGTTATTTGTTGGTGGTATGGTGCCAGTAGTATTCTCTGCTTTAGCAATGAATGCTGTAGGTAAAGCTGCTATGGAAATGGTAGAAGAAGTTAGACGTCAGTTTAGAGATATTCCAGGGATTATGGAAGGGACAGGTAAGCCAGAATACGATAAATGTGTGGCAATTTCCACACAAGCATCTTTAAAGGAAATGATGTTACCAGGCCTATTAACTATTGGCTTTCCATTAGTTATTGCATTTGTTCCAATGCTTTTTGGCATGGATAACTTAGCAATTGCAGAAATGTTAGGAGGTTATATGGCAGGTGTTACGGTATCTGGTGTACTTTGGGCTATTTTTCAAAACAATGCTGGTGGTGCATGGGATAACGCGAAAAAATCTTTTGAAGCAGGAGTAGAAATTAATGGCGAAATGACTTATAAAGGTTCGGACGCTCACAAAGCTGCAGTAACAGGAGATACTGTTGGAGACCCTTTTAAAGATACTTCAGGTCCCTCTATGAACATACTAATTAAGTTAACCTGTCTTATTGGCTTAGTAGTGGCTCCAATACTAGGAGGACATGATTCAGATGAAGCTATGGCAATGACACAAGAAGTAAATGTTTGGGTTGATGAAGACGGTAATAAACATGATATAAAAGGTGATGCACAATTTATCTCAGAAAAAGAGATTAGTGTAAATATGACAACTTCAGATAATGGTAAAGTAACAGCTGTTGTTACCACCAAAATCAATGAGAACGGTGAGGAGTCTACAAAAGAAGAAATTCTTGAAGGTACAGAAGAGGAAGTTAAAGCTAAAATAGAGGCTTTAAAAGAAGAAACAGACAACCTAAAAGGTAAAAAAATTATCAAAAAGATAATTAAAGAAGTTGAAGAGAATAAGTAAGCTCTGCTTACAACAAATAAAAAAAACACACTTTTAAAGTGTGTTTTTTTTATTTGTATTTTTGAGTTACTGTTTATTTGCATGATATTCAAAAAAGACCCTTTACAAATTATTCCATTCTTAACTTACGGTACGGGTAACCATCTGTATTTGCGGGGTCGGGCACTAGAAGATGAGGATATAGATTTGTCTAAAAAAGGCTGGTTTAATCTACTTTTAAACTCTTGGAGACGTTTTGAAACTGATGAAATCCGTAATACTCCGGTAACCATTAAAGTTAAAGAGCAATGTTTTGAATTGGCTACAGACCCCGAAGGTTATTATCTGCTAGATGAAAGTACATTTGTTAAATCACAAACAGATAGCGAAGGTTGGTTAACTTATGAAGTGGCTTTTAATACTTCACTAAAGCGTCAAATACAACTTAATAATAGCTTTGAAGGTCAAATGCTTGTACCTTCTAATGAGGCTAAGTTTGGTGTAATTAGCGACATTGACGACACCATTTTACACACCGGTGTAACTTCGAGATTAAAGTGGAAAGTTGTGGTGAATACACTTTTTAAAACACCATTAAAACGAAAAGCTCTTGAGGGAACAGCTGATTTTTATGATTTGTTACATAATACGGTTAATCCCATTTTTTATGTAAGCAATAGTCCTTGGAATCTGTACCGCTATTTAGAATTTTTCTTGAGTTCAAATAATTTCCCTAAAGGGCCCATATTACTGCGAGATTTTCGAACACCATTCGATAAAACGCCAAAACCAGAATTGGCACATAAGTACCACGAAGTTTTTAATATTTTAGAAACTTATCCTCATCTAAGATTTATACTTATTGGGGATTGTGGAGAAAAGGACGCATATATTTATTTGGATGTGGTAAAAAAATTTCCAAACAGAATAGCTGCAATTTATCTCCGAAGTGTAGAGCATAAAAAACGTATGAAACGTATTGAAAATCTGTTTGAAGATTATTCTGAAATACCTGTTTTAATAGTAGATAATAGTGCTCAGGCGATAAGCCATGCCAAACAATACGGCTTTATAAATTAAAAAAGTCCGTTTATTTCTGCGTCAATCTTGTTTATAATGCCGCCTAAGTCTTCAGGATTTGTTACAAAATCTAAATTATCTACATCAATAATTAATAGATTGCCTTTGGTATAGGTGCTAATCCAAGCCTCGTACCTTTCGTTGAGTCTGCTTAAATAATCAATGCTAATAGTATTTTCGTAATCACGACCCCGCTTGTGAATTTGAGCCACTAAATTAGGAATAGAACTACGTAAATAAATTAATAAATCTGGTCCTTTCACAAAGGATTCCATAAGTGCAAAAAGTGAAGAATAATTTTCAAAATCACGATTTGTCATTAAACCCATAGCATGAAGGTTAGGCGCAAAAATAAAAGCGTCTTCGTAGATTGTTCTATCCTGAATTATATCTTTCTTACCTTGTTGTATTTGATTAACTTGGCGAAATCTACTATTTAAAAAATAGACTTGTAGATTAAAACTCCAGCGCTCCATTTGATTGTAAAAATCATCTAGATAAGGGTTGTCTACAACGTCTTCGAGTTGCGCTTCCCATTTGTAATGTTTGGCTAGTAATTTTGTGAGCGTAGTTTTACCTGCACCTATATTTCCTGCAATAGCAACATGCATAATTTATTGTGATTTTAGTTGGTAGCGACGGAGTGTTTCGTCACCGTAAATATACAAGGTTTCATTGGTTACCGAAAACTGATTTATTAACAAATTTGTAGTATCTATAGCTTTTAGGTCAGTACTATTTTTTTGTAGTAAATACAATGTGATATCTTTTTTTAATATTAAATTGGCTTTACTGAAGGCCATTTCTGTAAATCCATTATTTTCAATTTTTGAAATTAAACTACCAAAATAATTGTATACATAAAGGTAGTTTTCAGTCAGTAAATAACAGTAATTGTAATCACTTTTTAGGTCCAGAGCTTGAGATTGTATCGGTACTGTTTTTACACGAGTTTTATTGTTTATATAATCATAAAGTTCTAGATGCTGAAAATCTTGATTGAATAGCCATATGGTATTGTCGTAACCAGTGGAAACTAATGAGATGTTTCTGTATTCTTGTAAGGTGTTAAAATCGATTTTTAAAATTTCGGCAAGACGATTGTCTAAAATAACAACGGTATTAAAATCTTGGTAAAAGAGGTTGATTTTTAAAGGATTAAAAACATTGGCAGATGTAATTTTCCCGAGCTGAAAATTGGCGTAACTAATAGTAGTGTCTATAGATTTTTTATAGAAACTTTGTTTTTCATCAGCATAATAAATGGTTTCAAAAGTATCTATACCAAAAACTGATGCCGCTTTTAAGGACATCGAATCTATTAGTTGAATCTTAATACCTTCTTGTGCAAAGCAGTAAAAGCTAATAATAAAAAAAACATAAGTGATGTGTCGCATAACAACTTGAAAAGTACAAAAATTGAACCACAATTTTTTCTTTTTATGGGCTTAGCTTTATTTCTTTTTTTCGAGTGAGTTATTAATAAAATGCTAGACTGTTAACTTGTATCCAAAACCACGAACATTCAAAATCTGAATGCGTTCATCTTCTTTTAATTTTTTTCTGAGCTTAGATATAAATACATCCATACTACGAGCCGTGAAAAAATCGTCTGTACCCCACAGTTTATTTAAAATTAAGGAACGGTCTAAAACAGAATTTTTATTTTTTATAAGGTGAAAAAGGAGATGCGCTTCACGGTGTGTAAGTTGCACTGTTTCTTCAGCTTTGTATGTTAAGAGTTGTTTAGGAAAATCAAATGAGTAATCTCCGATAACCAAATCATCAGCTGTTTTCTGAAGCCTTGTACGAGAAATTAAATTATGAATCCTAACAATTAATTCTTCCATGCTAAAAGGTTTTTTAAGATAGTCATTTCCACCTATCGTAAAACCTTCTACCACATCTTGGGTTTGCGATTTTGCGGTTAAAAAAATAATAGGAATAGTTTCATCAATTTCTCTAATCTCTTTTGCTAATGTGAAGCCATCTTTTTTTGGCATCATAACGTCTAAAACTAAAATTTCAGGTGATTCAGTTTTGTATGTTTTAAATGCTTTTTCACCATCTTCACATAATAAAACTTCAAAATCTCTAGTCTCTAAACTTTCTTTTATAATCTGCCCCAAAGCGACTTCATCTTCAGCTAGTAATATTTTTATTGGTTTAGCCATTTGGTAGTTCGATTTTAAAAGTGGTTAGTTTATTATTTAGGTCAACATTAATTTTGCCATCATGTTTTTCAACAATGCTTTTGGTATAATAGAGTCCTATACCAAACCCTTTTACGTCATGTTGATTTCCTTTGGGAACACGATAAAATTTTTCAAAAATACGTTCTTTATTGACTTTGCTTAGGGTTGTTCCGTTATCTGAAATATTGATGTTAAACGTATTCTTATTTGGTATTAAGTCTATTGTAATTATGTCACCACCATATTTTATGGCATTGTCTAAAATGTTATTTAGTGCGTTTTCAAAATGAAAAATGTCAAGATTGGCAATTAGACTTTCAATTTTAAAACTCGTTTGAATTGTTTTAGTAGAGTTATAGGTTTGATATCTAGAACAAAGCGAAGTTAATAACGCCACTATATCTATTTCTTCTTTATTGAGTTCTAAACTTTCACTATCTAATGTGGCAGTTTCTAGAAGCTTTTCAACCATCAGGTTTAATTTTTTTAACTGGTTAGAAGATAGGTCTATGTATTTTTTTGTTTTTTCTTTATCTTCTATTATGTTGAAATTATTTATACCTTCTAAAGCTACACCTATAGTTGCAATAGGTGTTTTAAATTCATGAGTAATATTACTAATGAGGTCATTCTTTACTTCAGCTAGTTGTTTTTGATGATTAATAATTTTTAGTAGATAAAATAGACAGCTTATAACCGCTAAGACTAAAAATGTAGAGATGAGTATTCCCGTAAAACTTCGTTGAAGAACATTCCAGGTTTCATTAGCAAAGCTTAGTTTCAATAAACTACCATCGGGTAAAAAAGTTGATTTAGATTCTATATGCGAGTCGTAATTGTCAAACTCATGTTTAGGTAGATTTTTTTTCATTTTTGCAAATCGAGCTTGTGAAGCACTATCTGGTACTTTTTCAAAATAAGCTAAGTGATGATCTAGTTCAATTTTTTTTCTTTTAAAATCTTCAATAAGAAGTTTGTTCACTCTTCTTACATCCAAAGAGTCATTTTTTATGGAAATGAAAATCATGGTAGATAGCATTTCTATGTCAGAAATACTGTCTTGAGGTTTCTTATTTTCTGTATTTTTTTTCTTTTTTTGAAAATCTTTTAATGTAAAGACACCTTCACTTTTCTTTAATGAATCGAAACGAATAGGTTTTACTTTTTTGTCGTGTTCAATCTTCATTGAATCTGCTTTAAAACCCCTAAAAATCTTTAGTCCATCGATATCGCTTGTATCTATAGTGTCTATGTTTTGTATTTTGCCATTATTTTCATCAGTGCTGTTTAAGATTTTAGTAAACGAACTATTATCTTTAAATATGGCTTTAGTTGAGGTGTCTTCAAAAGATATACCCATACGTGTTTCCTTAGCCAAATTAGCATAGTAATCATCTACTGCTTTATCTAAACTTACTTGTACATCGTTAATTAGTTGTTGCTTGTTTGCAAGGTAGTTTTTGTAATTCCAATAGATTTGTATGCTTATTGTAGCTAGTATTACTAACGTAATTGTGTATAATATATATGTATAGCGCTTATCATTCATAGGTCAAATGTAAAAGATCATTCTCAACTTATATGCATCGCTTAACACACGTTAACGTTGGTTAACTTTAATGTAGATAATAAGTTTTCATATTTGTAGTGTATTAATCAAAAAACAAAAACAAAATGAAAAATTTAATTACGTTAATTACATTATTTATGACAACAGCATACTTTGCGCAGTCAAAGGATTTGAATGGAAAAGTTAATCAAGATATAGAGGTTGTTAAAATCGAAAACGTAAGTATCAGCGTTGAAGTAGATTCTGTTGAAGAAATCGAGTCGACATTTACCATTAAAGATTTTAAAGAATTATTAAATCTTACTGAAGAAGGTGAAGAATTGAGTTTTAAAATAAAATGTAATGGTAAAAAAATGTCTAATGGTGTAAAGTCTAGCATGAGCTATGAAATAAAAGGAAATACCAACGACAAAAAGACGTTTTTAAAAAATATAGAGAAGCTTAGAAAAGCAGCAATCAAATATTATAAATCCAAAGAATAAATAGAATATGAAAACAATTATTAGACTATTAACTGTTCTATTATTTACAATTAAAGCATATGCTCAAGATTTTCAAGGTGTTGCAACTTATAAAACACAGCGTGCAGTAGATATTAAAATGGACAGTACACAGATGAATTCTGATATGCACAAGCAAATGCAAGAAATGCTCAAAAAACAATTTCAGAAAACATTTACACTTTCATTTAATAGAAAGGAATCCGTTTATAAAGAGAATGAGAGTCTTGCACCTCCGCAGGTCGGAGGGTCTGGTATGCAAGTTATGGTAGTTGGTGCTGGAGGAGGTAGTGACATACTTTATAAGAATACTCAAGAAAATAGATATGTAGATCAAAAAGATACCATGGGCAAAATATTTTTGGTAAAAGATAACATAGAGCCAATAGATTGGAAGTTGGAAAAGGAAACGAAGTTCATTGGTCAATACCAATGCTTTAAGGCAACTTATACTAAGATGGTGCCAAAACCTATGACTTTCGATAGCGCAAGTGATGTAGTCTTAGACGATAAAGAACCAGAAATGATAGAGCGTGAAGTTACAGCATGGTACACCCCCCAAGTACCAGTAAATAGTGGCCCAGAAATGTATCAAGGGTTGCCAGGTTTAATTTTAGAAATACATGACGGAAAGTTAAATATTGTATGTAGCAAAATAATTCTAAATCCTGAAGATGAGGTCTCCATTAAAGAGCCAATGAAAGGAAAGGAAGTTAATCAAGAAGACTACAATAAAATTAGAGAGAAAAAGCAAAAAGAAATGTTAGAGCAATTTTCGAGGAAGCCAGGAAGAGATAGTGGAGAAAGTTATCAAATTAGAATTGGCGGCTAATGTTAAAGTAGAATTTTGTTAGGTCTTATGTTAATGTTTTGATAAACAGCACTGAAGTGTTTAAGGTTTGTATAAATTTGTTAGACAAAATTATCAACTTAACAACAAAATCATGAAATCTTTTATTCTAAAAATCAGTCTTTTAGCCTTTTTTGCAGGTTTTTCATTCAACCTAAATGCACAAGAATTCCAAGGTAAAGCCTATTATTTTTCAAAATCAACAATGGACTTAGGGAGATGGGGTGCACGATTAAGTGAAGCTCAGAAAAAGCAAGTCATGGCTAGAATGAAGGATAGATTAGAAAAGACTTTTGTTTTAAGTTTTAATAAAACCGAATCGTTTTTTAAAGAGGATGAAAAGTTAGATGCAATGTCAGGTGCCACAGATTCTTGGGGTAAAAATTTTGCTCAAGGCGATTCTTATAAAAATGTAAAAGACAATCAATTAGTGCAAAGTCAAGAGTTTTATGGCAAGAAGTTTTTAGTCAAAGACAAGTTGCAAAAAATAGATTGGCAATTGGGAAAAGAAACCAAACAAATAGGTAACTATACATGTTTTAAGGCCATGGCTTTAATTCCTTCTGATGAATTATCATGGTACAATTTTTCATGGGATAAATTGAGACGTCAAGAGCCGCAAACAGATTCTACAGGAACAGTAAAAGAACCAGAAATTAAAATGACTCAGGTTGAGGCATGGTATACACCGCAAATCCCTGTAAGTCACGGACCTTCAGAATATTGGGGATTACCGGGTCTTATTTTAGAAGTAAGTGCAGATAATAATACTATGCTTTGTTCTAAGATTGTCATTAATCCCAAGGAAGTGATAGAGATAGAAGCACCAAAAAGAGGAGAGGAAATTAATAAAGAAGATTATCAAGCTACTGTTGTTGATAAAATGCAAGATTTCAGAAACAGTCGCGGACGTAGAACGAGAGGGTAATTTCTTTAACTAAAGTTTAACAAATAGAGATTTAACTTTTTGTTATTTGCCGAGTCTTAGTACAGTAACATTAAGTTTTAAATCATAATTATGAAATTATCTCAACTCAAAACGCTAACACTTCCCTTATTAATTTCCATAGGAACAATCTCTTTTGGACAATCTTTTCAGGGAAAAGCCTACTATCAAACAAAAACAACAATGGATATGAGTCAGTTTGGTGGAGGTCGTCAAATAAGTCTTGACCAGATGAAACGTATGCAAGAACGCATGAAAAGTTTTCTTGAAAAAGAATATACCTTAATATTCAATAAAGAAGAATCAATATACAAGGAAGAAGAGCGTCTTGAAGCAGGCAGTGGTAATGGAGGATTTGGAGGCTTTGCCAGTAGCTTTACGGGTGGTCCAAAATATAAGAATGTTAAAGAAAAGCAGCTGATACAAGATCAAGAGTTTTTTGGAAAAAAGTTTCTTATTAATGATGAGTTGAAAGCTTTAGAATGGAAAATGGGATCTGAGACTAAGCAAATTGGCCAGTATACTGTTTTTAAAGCCACAGCAACAAAACCAGTAACAGGATTAGACTGGACCAATATGCGAAGACGTGGCAATAATAATGACAAGAAAAAGGATTCCACAGAGGCGAAAAATTCAGGTGACCCAATGGACGATATAGAAATTCCTAAAACTGTCGAAGTAACAGCTTGGTATACACCTCAAATTCCTGTCAACCAAGGTCCTGATGATTATTGGGGTTTACCAGGTTTAATATTAGAAATTAATGCAGGTCGTACAACAATTTTGTGTACAAAAATTGTAATGAATCCTGCTGAAAAAGATAGCATTAATAAACCCGAAAAAGGTGAAGTTGTAACCCAAGAAGAATATACAAAAATCACGACACAAAAAATGGAAGAAATGCGCAGCAATTGGAGAGGACGCGGCAGAGGAGGACGAAGAAATTAAGCATCATCAATTTTTAATTCAAACTAACAAAACCAAAAAATGAAAAAAATATTAACGCTGCTGACACTCTTAGTAGCCATAAACTCTCTTGCGCAAGTAAAAATGTCAGGAGTTGTAAAAGATAGTATTGGTCAGCCTCTAGAATTGGCTAATGTTATAGCTATCAATCAAGAAACGAAAGCATTAGAATCTTACGGAATAACAGATGCAAAAGGAAGTTATAAGCTAGCTCTTGGTAAAAATGGAAAATACAAAGTGCAAGTCACTTACATCGGGATGAAAACTATTGATTTCATCGTTGATACTAAAGAGGTGGATATTGTAAAGGATTTTACATTGGCAATGGACAATCAGTTAGATGCTGTTGAGTTAACTTACGAGATGCCCGTAACAATAAAAGGTGATACTATAGTATATAATGCTGACTCATTTAAAAACGGGTCCGAACGAAAACTAGGAGATGTTTTGGAAAAACTCCCAGGTGTAGAGATTAATGATAATGGTCAAATTGAGGTCGAAGGTAATACGGTTCAAAAAATAACTGTAAACGGAAAAGACTTTTTTGATGGAGATTCTAAATTAGCCACTCAAAATATACCTTCAAATGCAGTTGATAAAATTGAGGTTTTAAGAAACTTTTCAGAAGTTGGACAATTACGTAGCGTAACCAATAACCAAAATAGTGTAGCCATAAACATCAAGCTTAAAGAAGGGAAAGAAAACTTTTGGTTTGGTGACATCACAGTAGGCGCAGGGATTGCCCCTTCGCCAAATGATGAGCTGTATATAGTTCAGCCAAAATTGTTCTATTACAGTCCTAAGTATAGTGTTAATGTCATTGGAGATATGAATAACATAGGTGAGCCAGCACTTTCAAATAGAGATGTTAGAAACTTTGGGGGCGGATTTAGATCACCAAGTAGAGATAGTGGTACAAATCTTAATTTAGGAAATAATGGACTTAGTGGTTTAACAAATGCAGCTAGAGCTCAACAGGTAGAGTCTAAATTATTAGCAACAAACTTTAGTTATTCGCCTAACTCTGCTTTAGACTTAAGCGGTTTTATAATTTACAATACAACACGATTAAATACAAAGCAAGAAAGTTTTATTCGATATACTGACCCTGATTTAGGTATTCCGGATGAAGAAACTTTAAATACTGGTAAAGAAGCTTCAGACCAGGGACTGGCCAAATTGAGTGCATCTTATAAGCCAAATGCAAATAATCAATTAGATTATGATGTGTTGGGACGTTTATCTAAAGATTCTGAAAGACAGACCGAAATTTCATCTGTGATAGGTGCAACAAATCAATTAGATGAGGTAACCCCATTTAGTATTAATCAAAACTTAAATTATTATTACACGCTAAATGAAAACAATATTTTTGCATTAGAGGCTCAGCATTTGATTCGTGATGAGGACCCCTTTTACAATGCGTTCCTAAATAATGACCCTACAAATAATGAAAATGGTTTTGATGAAGATCCAAGTACAATAGATGAGGATGCCTACGACGAAACCGCTGAACAATTAGGACTTAACCGTAGTTTAGATTTTTATGGATTGGGACAGAATCGTCAAGTAAAATCTAATCAGTTAGATGCAAAAATTGATTATTATAATATCTTAAACCCTAAAAGCAATATTAGTTTCACCCTAGGGACCATTTTTAGTCGACAAGATTTTGATTCAAGTATTTTTCAATTCTTGGATGAGAATGATTCTTCAAACACCCAAGAAGCTAATCCTATTATTGATGATGGCAATGGTAATACTTTAGGTGCTATTAATAATACTCAGTATAATTTCAGTGATATATATATAGCAACGAGGTACAATATAAGAACTGGTAAATTTACATTTAGACCTGGATTGTCTTTGCATGCTTATGGTAATCAGAATATTCAATTTGGAAATAAGTTTGAAGACAATTTTTTTAGGATATTGCCTGAGTTTGAGGCTAGAGTTCAATTTAAAAAATCTGAGAGTCTAACTTTTAATTATAGAATGAATAACCAGTTTACCGATGTAACGTCTATTGCTGAAGGGTTGGTATTAAGAAGTTTCGATAATTTATCTTTTGGTAATGCTGAATTACAAAATGGCCTTTCTCATAATTTAAGCTTGTTTTACAGAAGTTTTAATCTCTTTAATAATACGAACGTTTTTGCAAGGGTTGCTTACAATAAGAACATAGACCAAATTAGATCAATAGCCAATTTTGATAATGTAATTACTACTAGTACATTTTTTAATTCTCAATTTGCCGATGAAACGTTATCAGCCTTTGGAACTTGGAACAAGAGGTTTGGCAAAATAAGAACTGGTTTACGCGCTAATTTTAACTACAGTTTGCGAAATCAATTTATTGGTGGCAGACAGTCAGTGAATGAAAGTTTTGTGCAATCATACACACCAGAATTCCGCACAAATTTTAGAGAAGCACCAAATGTTAGGTTAAGATATAATTATAGTATAAGTAACAATACACAAGGTACCAGAACAACTAAAATTATAACAAACGCACCATCTATTCGTTTTGATGCCTATATCTGGGATTCCGTAACCTTTGTCACAGATTATGCTTATAATAATCAAAATATTGAAGGAGAGTCACAATCTTTTCAGACATGGAGTGCACGATTAGGATACCGAAAAGACCGTGATGCTAAATGGGAATTTGAGATTAGGGCTAACAATATCCTTAATATTGATGCAAATATTAATAATAATGTCGGTAATTTTTCAGTATCAAATTCGGCAACATTTTTACAACCAAGATTTATAACCTTTAGAGCAATTTATACGCTTTAATTTTCAGGTACACAATACAGTTAAGCCCATTGAGTTTTTTCGATGGGCTTTTAACATTTTGTAGATTTTAGATATCATACAATTATTGTAATTTGTAAGTCTAACTAAAAACCAAAATTATGAAGCGAATTAGAGTACTGTTCTTTTTAGCCATTGCATTTAGTTTTACCAGTCTAAATGCACAAACCAACGATTCCGTTATAGATAACATTGTAAAAGAAGCTAATGAAAACTCTCAATTAGAGAACATTGGTCATGAGCTCATGGATATAGTAGGGCCAAGATTAGTTGGTACACCTCAGATGCTCAATGCGCACAATTGGGCGATAGCAAAATATAAGTCTTGGGGTATTGACGCCAAAAAAGAAAAATGGGGTGAATGGCGTGGCTGGGAGCGTGGTATTACACACATAGATATGATAGAGCCTCGCGTACAGTCACTTAGAGGTATACAATTGGCTTGGAACCCTGGAACAGGTTCAGAAGGTGTTACTGCTAAGGTTATTGTACTCCCAGAAAATATTAAGGATTCATTATCATTTCAGAAATGGTTGCCAAATGTAAAAGGGAAATTGGTTTTAGTTTCTATGAAGCAACCAACAGGTCGTCCAGATTATAATTGGGAAGAGTTTGCTACAGAGGAGTCTTTTCAAAAAATGAAAGACGATAGAGATGCACAATCAAAAGCTTGGAGAGATAATATTCGTAAAACAGGATATAGTTCGCGTTCTATTATTCCAGTACTGGAAGATGCTGGTGCTGCAGGTATCGTTGCAAGTAATTGGTCTAGAGGATTTGGTGTGAACAAAATTTTTAGTGCAAGAACTAAGAAAATCCCAACTGTAGATTTAGAGTTAGAGGACTATGGTATGTTATACCGATTAGCCGAATCTGGGAATACACCTACCTTAAAAATTGTTGCAGAATCTAAAGAATTAGGTCGCGTGCCAACATTTAATACTATAGCAGAAATAAAAGGTTCAGAAAAACCAGACGAGTACATTGTACTATCTGCACATTTTGATTCTTGGGACGGCGGAACTGGCGCTACTGATAATGGTACAGGTACCATGGTTATGATGGAAGCTATGCGGTTAATTAAAAAATATTACCCAAATCCAAAACGCACAATTATTGCAGGACATTGGGGTAGTGAAGAGCAAGGTCTCAATGGGTCTAGGGCATTTGTTGAAGACCATCCTGAGGTTGTAGATGGTTTACAAGCCTTATTTAACCAAGATAATGGTACTGGTCGTGTGGTACGGATTTCTGGTGGTGGATTTTTAAACTCTTACGATTATTTATCACGTTGGTTATATGCCGTACCAAACGATATTACTAAGCATATTGAAACATCTTTCCCAGGTTCTCCAGCTGGTGGAGGTTCTGATTATGCATCTTTTTTAGCTAAAGGAGCTCCAGCATTTAGTTTAAGTTCTTTAAACTGGTCCTATTGGAATTACACATGGCATACCAATAGAGACACGTACGATAAGATTGTTTTTGACGATGTAAGAAACAATGCTATTCTAACAGCAATTTTGGCATATATGGCATCAGAAGATGCTGAGAAAACATCTCGTGAAAAGATTGTGTTGCCAATGAATCCAAGAACAGGAAAACAACGGACTTGGCCAACACCGCGCTCTCCTGAGCGTGATGGTGGTAGAAACTAGAAACAAAAAAGCCTTCTCATTTGAGAAGGCTTTTTTGTTTTAGTTATCTCTAATTATTTTTGCGGAACAGACGACAGAATATATTGTAGCACCACTATATGGCGGTGCAATTGCTTCTCCGATAAATTCAAACTCTATATATTCTCCAACGTCTCCTGCACTTTGTATGTCTAATTCACCACTCAGCATTTGAAATAATACAAGATTAGTTTGGTTTTGGTCATCCAAGAATGGTATGTTAAAGCTAAGTACAGCTTCAAGTGTTAGTCCAGGATAACTACCGTTTAAATCAATCGGGATATTTTGTGTCTCTTCAAAAGCTGTGATAGTAAAAAATAATTGACTACTATAATGAGCTTCACAATTACTATTGAAAACATTAAGATTATCTCCAACATTAAGCTGAAAATCACATCCATCATTTTGTGTTTCAGTTAATTCTAAAGTGTAAGTATAATCATTGTTTATTGTGAAAGTAATATACTCTCCATTAAATGCATTTTCTTCATTCTCGCATGAGGTCAATAGACATAAACAAAGTGCCAAAATAAATAGCGGTAATGATAATTTCATGCTTATGATTTTTTAAAAGATACATAAATACTGATATGGTTGCGTTATAAATTTAATGATTTGCGCCTAAACAAAAAAGCCCACTCAGTTGAGCAGGCTTTTGTATAGTATTTGTTTTAAGAATTAAATCCCAAAAGCACTTTTCACTTTATCCACATAATCCAATTTCTCCCATGTAAAGGTCTCAACGGTTTCTGTAACTTCCTCACCCATTGGGTTTTTAAACGTTAGAGTTTTAATCTCAGGCGTACGCCCCATGTGTCCATAAGCAGCCGTTTCAGAATATATAGGTGTTCTTAATTTTAAGCGTTGCTCGATAAAATAAGGGCGCATATCAAAAATAGATTCTACAATTTTACTAATCTCCCCATCAGTCATATCTACCGTTGCTGTACCATAAGTTTCCACATTAATACTAGTTGGTTTTGCAACACCTATAGCATAGCTAACTTGGACTAACACCTCTTTACACAACCCAGCAGCAACTAAGTTTTTTGCAATATGTCTTGTAGCGTAAGCACCAGAACGGTCTACTTTACTAGGGTCTTTCCCTGAGAAAGCGCCACCACCATGAGCACCTTTTCCGCCATAAGTATCTACAATAATTTTACGACCAGTTAAGCCTGTATCGCCATGGGGTCCGCCAATAACAAAAACGCCAGTTGGGTTAATGTGATATGTAATATCGTCTGTAAATAACTTTTGAATATGTGCTGGTAATTTTGCAATCACACGTGGAATTAAAATTTCTACGATATCTTTTTTAATTTGCGTTAACATTGCATCATCGCTAGCATCAAAATCATCATGTTGTGTAGATAATACAATAGCATCGATACGTTGCGGCACATTATCATCGCTATACTCTATAGTAACCTGAGATTTTGCATCTGGTCTTAAATAGGTAATGTCTTTATTCTCTCTTCTAATTTCTGCTAATTCTTTGAGTATTCTATGAGAAAGTTCCAAAGCTAAGGGCATATAGTTTTCTGTCTCATCTGTAGCATAACCAAACATCATGCCTTGGTCTCCTGCACCTTGGTCTTCAGGATTTTCTTTGTCAACACCTTGATTAATATCTGGTGATTGCTCATGGATTGCAGATAAAACACCACAAGAACTGCCATTAAACATGTATTCGCTTTTAGTGTAGCCAATTTTATTAATAACGTCTCTTGCAATTTGTTGGACGTCTAAATAAGTATCAGACTTTACCTCGCCAGCAAGAATAACTTGGCCTGTTGTTACTAATGTTTCACAAGCGACTTTAGAGTTCTTGTCAAATGCCAAAAAGTTATCGATTAGGGCATCACTAATTTGGTCTGCTACTTTATCTGGGTGTCCTTCAGAAACACTTTCTGAAGTAAATAAATACGCCATATATTAATTTTATTTAAAGATTTGACGTAATTGTTTGGAAAGCATAACACTGTATTTAGCAATTTTTTCCAGAGGTTGCAATCAGTCAAATCATTCCTCTATATTATTTCGCTGCAAAAATACATATTAATATCAAAACACTAAAGCTACAGGTGAGTTTGATTTCAAAATATAAAACTGACCTTTGGTATAACTTAAAAATACTATAATCTTTTTGAAATTTATTCTAATGGCTACCAAAATCAGCCTTTGGTAATTCAAGGTGCAGGTGCAGGAAAAGAAGTGAAGGCTAGAGGATTGTTTTCTGATATTTTAAAGATCGCAAAGGTGTTGCAATAATCATGAGCTTTACTTTGTAATTAGATGTTTTTAATTAAATAATAATAAGCAACAATTTTACTTACATTTGCCTTTTCGATATTTTGAAATGCAAAAACACCTCTTCGTATTATTTTGTTTGTTTGCTGTGGCATTATCCGCACAAAAGCCTAAAACTAATTCGTACGTAGATATTAATTATTTTACAGGAAGCATTGCGTTACATAATAACGATATTCTTGGATTAATAACAGGTCACCCAGAAGGTGTTATTTTAAGTTGGAATAAAAAAACTTTTGGTAACGAAGCTTGGGAACAACGTTATAACTATCCAGACTATGGTGCTTCATTTATCTATCAGAGCCTTAAGAATGAAAATATAGGTAATAATTTTGGGTTTTATGCACACTACAATTTCTATTTTCTTAAAAGAAATTTGATGTTACGTGTAGGGCAAGGGATTGCACATACATCAAACCCGTATGATAGGATTGATAATCCTAAGAATATTGCTTTCGGGACAAGGCTTCTGAGCAGCACATATCTTATGCTCAATTATAAAAAAGAGCGCCTCTTTAATCACTTTGGATTTCAGGCTGGTGTGTCATTGGTTCATTATTCTAATGCCAACGTAAAAGCACCAAATACAAGTATAAATTCTATTGCTCTCAATGCCGGATTAACCTATAATTTGGACGATGAAGCGTCAGAATATATAGTTACTTCAGATTCTGAAAAATTTACCGAACCCATCAAATATAATTTTGCTTTTAGAACAGGTATCAATCAAAGTGATATTGTAGGAAGTGGGCAATATCCATTTTACATTTTATCGGCCTATGCAGATAAGCGTATTAATCATAAGAGTGCCATACAAATTGGCACAGATGTATTTTTCTCTAATTTTCTGAAAGAGTTAATTGAATTTCAGTCTGTAGCCTACCCAGAATTAAACGTCAGTGGTGATGAAGATTTTAAGCGTGTAGGTGTTTTTGTAGGACATGAGTTATTTATTAATCGAATGTCTATTGAAACACAACTGGGGTATTACATCTATTATCCTTTTGATTTTGAGGGGCGCACCTATATAAGAGTTGGTTTGAAACGGTATTTTGGAGAAAAATTCTTTGGTGTAATTACCTTAAAGTCTCATGGTGCAAAAGCAGAAGCAGTAGAATTTGGATTAGGAGTAAGGTTATGAAAAATTGGTTATACATATTTGGTTTAATTTTGCTGTTTTCTTGTGATAGTGAAAATGCATCAGACTGTTTTCAAACAGCAGGTAATAATATTCAAGAAGAATTTTTTGTCCCTAATTTTGAAAAAATTCTTGTAAATCGAGATATAGAACTTATTATAAAACAAGGCCCAAGCCAACAGGTTGTTTTGCAAACGGGAGTCAATCTAATCAATGATGTTGTTGTTGAGGTAATTGACAATCAATTGGTCCTAACCGATAATAATACTTGTAATTATGTCCGAGATTTTGGGATAACTAAGGTGTTTGTAACAATCCCCAACTTAACTGAAATAAGATGCTCTACACAATTTGAAATTAAATCAGAAGGTGTTTTAGCATTTAATAACTTAGCGCTTTTATCAGAGGATTTTAATGTGTCGGATACATTTCCTATTGGCGATTTTAGACTCAATTTGGATGTGGAGAATTTAAGAGTAGTGTCTAACAATCTATCTTTTTTTTACTTATCCGGTCAGGTAGAAAATTTGAATGTTAATTTTGCCGCAGGAGACGGACGTGTTGAGGCAATAGATTTGGTGGCACAGAATATTTCAATTTTCCATCGCGGGTCTAACGATATGGTTTTAAACCCTCAACAATCTATACGAGGTAGTATTCGCTCTACGGGTAATGTTATTGCTTTCAATCGACCGCCTGTTGTTGAGGTTGAGGAACTCTTTGATGGGCGTTTAATTTTTCAATAAGTTTTATAAAAAGCGATTCTAATTATCAGATAAACAATTATTAAAAATGTTATAAATCCTATACGTTTATTTCCTTTCTCTTTCTTTATTACATTAAAATTACGCTTTCCTAAATAAAATATCCATTTAACAACTGCTCCAATATATTTAAAACTAGAAGGAATAGATTCAAGGAATATTTGACCTAAAATTTCTACTAGAAATTCCATTGAAATTAATTAGTCAATTCCTGAAAAAGGCTTTCTAAACTTGTGTTTTTTTGATTGAGCTGAAGAATTTTCAAATCGTTATCATGAGCGAAATCAAATACATGTGAGCGCATATCGTCTTTCGTAGAAAAGGTGATGTCATAAATAAAACCTGATGTGTTTTTAACGCTAGACACCTTTGGGAGTTTAAGTAAAAATGCGTCTTCAACCCGATAATCAAATTCAACAACCACAATCTGTTCTTTATCATCTCGCAATTCTGTGAGATATTTATCAGCAACGATTTCACCTTTGTTTATGATGATGACACGATCACACATAGCTTCAACCTCTTGCATTATGTGTGTAGATAAAAAAACAGTTTTTTCCTTACCCATAGATTTTATTAGTTGTCTTATATCTATGAGTTGATTAGGGTCTAGCCCTGTAGTAGGTTCGTCTAAAATCAAAATCTCTGGATTGTGTAATAAAGCATTTGCCAAACCAACACGCTGTCGATACCCTTTAGATAATTGTCCTATTTTTTTATGAGCTTCTGGTTTGAGTCCTGTCATTTCTATGACCTCTTCTATACGTTGCTTATTTACTTTGTAAACGTTAGCATTGAAGTTTAAATATTCTCGTACATATAATTCTGTATATAGCGGATTATGCTCAGGAAGATATCCAACAGATTTTTGTACGTTTTGTTTTTCTTCTGAAACATTAAAATTATTCACCGTGGCACTGCCTTCAGTAGGGTTTATATATGTCGTTAAAATTTTCATCATTGTAGATTTACCAGCGCCATTTGGACCCAAAAAACCAACGATTTCGGCTGGCTTAATTGAAAATGAAACACTATTAAGTGCCTTTTGTTCACCATAAATCTTGGAAATATCTTTAACTTCTATAGACATCTAAAAAGGATTTTATCAAAAATAAGTATTAAAAAAGAAAACGTAATTGCTAAAAAAGTATTTCAACTATTTTTATTTTTCGATTTATTAGTTACTTTAGTCATTGTTATATTCAACTATGCAAGTAAACGCATCATATTACAACTGGTTTTACTACTTTTTTAGCAAAAAGAGGGAGGCTTAGTATGTAATATTTTAAAGCATATAATTAAAAAGTCTCGATTCTAAATCGGGACTTTTTTTGTTTAAAACGAGAAAAATAAGAATGAGTAAAAGACAGAACATAGCAATCCAAGGCATCAGAGGTTCCTTTCATCACAGTGTTGCTGAAGCTTATTTTGATGATATCAATAAGCTAATGGAATGTATGACTTTCGATTTGCTCATAGATTCGCTGTTGAAAAATAAAGTAGATATAGCTGTAATGGCTATAGAGAACTCAATTGCAGGTTCTATTATCCCAAATTATGCATTAATTGATAATCATGATTTACAAATAATAGGAGAATATTATCTCGATGTACAGCATAATTTAATGACATTACCCGGTCAAACTATAGAAAATATTAGAGAAGTGCATTCGCATCCAATGGCTTTGTTGCAGTGTAAAGAATTTTTTAAATCATATCCTAAAATTAAACTGGTAGAAGCTAAAGACACAGCAGATGTCGCAAAACAAATTTCTGAACTTCAACTTCGAGGTGTGGCAGCAATAGCAAGTGAAAAAGCTTCAAGATTGTATGGACTTACGATTTTGCAAAAAAGTATTCAGACTATAAAACACAATGAGACACGTTTTGTAATAGTAAAAAGAGATAAGAATACATTAAAAGAAGACATTAATAAAGCTTCTCTTAAGTTTGAACTTAATCATAAAAGAGGTAGCCTAGCTGCTGTACTTAATGTTCTTAGCGATTGTAAGTTGAGTTTAACCAAAATCCAATCTTTACCAAAAATTAACACTCCTTGGAAATACGCTTTTTTTATAGATGTTACCTTTGAGATGTATTCAGATTATGAAAAAGCTAAATCCATTGTGAATATTATGGCAGAAAATTTTAAAATTTTGGGCGAATATAAAAATGAAAAAGTATGATAGAAGTAGCTAATAGACTCAAAAAAGTAGAAGAGTACTACTTCTCAAAAAAATTAAAAGAAGTAGCTTTCTTAAAGGCTCAAGGTAAACCAATAATTAATTTAGGTATTGGAAGTCCAGACCTTGATCCACCCTTAAAAGCTGTTATGGCTCTTGAAGAAAGTCTAAACCATGCTGGTGCTCATAAGTATCAAAGTTATCAAGGGATACCAGAATTTAGAGATGCGGTTGCAGATTTTTATAAAACACATTATGCGGTTTCCTTAAGTGCGAAAACCGAAGTGCTTCCTCTTATGGGAAGTAAAGAAGGTGTTATGCATATTTCAATGGCATTTTTAAATGCTGGAGATGGGGTTTTAATATCTAATCCAGGCTATCCAACGTATTCAAGTGTTGCCAAATTATTGGATGCTAAGCCAATATTTTATGACTTGAAAGAAGAGAATAATTGGATGCCGGATTTTATTGCTCTAGAACGGATGGACCTGAGTAAGGTAAAAATTATGTGGATTAATTACCCTAATATGCCTACGGGGAGTAATGCCCCTCATAAGTTCTATGATGATATTATTGCCTTTGGTAAACGTCATAATATTTTAATAGTTAACGATAACCCCTACAGCTTTATTCTCAATGATAAACCCAAAAGCATATTGCAATACAGAGATGCAAAACAGGTGTGTTTAGAATTAAACTCTATCAGTAAAACGTTTAATATGGCAGGCTGGAGAGCAGGAATGGTTGTGGGTAATTATGATTATGTGAATGCCGTTTTAAAAGTTAAAAGTAATATGGATTCGGGTATGTTTTATGGCATCCAAAAAGGAGCTGTTGAAGCCTTAAAAAGCTCAGATATGTGGTTTCAAAGTTTAAATAGTATTTACAGAAGTCGACGCAGCTTGGTTTGGCAATTAGCTGAAGCCTTAAACTGTACTTATAATGAGGACGCTACTGGGTTATTTGTATGGGCAAAACTACCTTCTCATGTTAAAAGTGAAGAGTTCACAGACTTGGTACTCAAAGCGCATAGTTTATTTATAGCTCCAGGTACAGTATTTGGTTCTAATGGTGAAGGTTATGTAAGGTTTTCAATATGCGAAACTGAAGATGTAATTAAAGAAGCAATAGCTAGAGTAAATTAGAATGAAGAATGTAGTTGTTATAGGTGTCGGATTAATTGGAGGAAGTTTTGCTTTAGATATTAAGGATAAATTTCCTGGGGTAAAAATTCTTGGAATAGACGCCAACAAAGCGTACCTAGAAGAAGCTACTAGCCTCGGAGTTATACAAGCCGAAACAACAATAAAACAATTGTTTGAAGCGGATTTGGTTATCGTTGCCATTCCGGTAGACGCTACATTTAAGTTGCTTCCAGAAGTATTAGATAATGTTTCAGAACAAACTATTGTTTTTGATGTGGGTTCAACCAAAGAAGATATTTGCGCTAGTGTTAAAACGCATAAGAACAGAAGAAATTATCTAGCAGCACATCCAATCGCTGGGACAGAATTTTCGGGGCCAAGTGCTGCTATTAAGGGACTATTTAAAAATAAAACAAATATCATATGTGAGGTTGAAGAGACGGCTTTTAAGCTTCAAGAAAAAGCGCTGGCACTTTTCAGAGACCTAGGAATGCGAATACGCTATATGAATCCAAAAGCACACGACAAGCACATTGCCTATGTTTCTCATTTATCGCATATAAGCTCATTTATGCTCGGAAAAACGGTTATAGAGAAAGAAAAAAATGAACGCGATATTTTTGATATGGCAGGTAGTGGTTTTGAAAGTACGGTACGTCTCGCAAAAAGTTCACCTGCCATGTGGACTCCTATATTCCAACAAAATAAAAGTAATGTTATTGAAACATTAGACGAGTATATAAACAATTTACAATATTTCAAAAGCTTAATGGAGAACAATGATTTCGCCTCCGTTTTTAAGGAGATGGAATCTGCAAATTATATTAAGCACATTCTTAACGGAATCAAATAAAAGAAAAAGAAAACTATGGAAAATAAAAAGGAACTTAGAAACTGGTTAGATGCCTTTGGGTTAGACCACCCGTTGGTTATAGCTGGCCCATGCAGTGCAGAAACGGAAGAGCAAGTTTTAAAAATAGCCCATCAATTAAAAGATAGTGATGCAACTGTTTTTAGGGCTGGTATATGGAAACCAAGAACGCGCCCAGGAAACTTTGAAGGTGTAGGTGCACTTGGTTTAAAGTGGATGCAACGTGCCAAAGAAGAAACAGGTTTGCTAACGACAACTGAAGTGGCAAATGCCAATCATGTGGAGTTAGCACTTAAACATGATATTGATATTTTGTGGATTGGAGCAAGAACAACAGTAAGCCCGTTTATTGTGCAAGATATCGCTGATGCTCTCAAGGGGACAGATAAGCCAGTATTAATTAAAAACCCAGTAAATCCAGACTTGGCATTGTGGCTTGGTGCTGTAGAGCGCTTCTATACAGCAGATGTTAAGAATCTAGGCGTGATACACAGAGGATTTTCAACTTATGAAAAGACGAGATACCGTAACAATCCAGAATGGCAAGTTGCAGTAGATTTACAGAATCGTTTTCCAGATTTGCCTTTAATTTTAGATCCATCGCATATCGCTGGTCGCAGAGATATTATTTTTGAATTAAGTCAAACAGCACTCGATTTAAATTATGATGGTTTAATGATTGAGACCCATCACAACCCTGATAAAGCTTGGAGTGATGCAGCTCAACAAATTACTCCTGAAACGTTAATAAAATACACTGAAGATTTACGCATACGTAAAGAGATTGGCGAAGCTGCAGAGTTTAAAAACAAGATAAATACCTTACGTACCCAGATAGATGTTGTAGATCATCAGCTTATTGAAATGCTTGGTAAGCGCATGACTATTGCAGATGCTATAGGGCAATTGAAAAAAGATCACAATGTTGCTGTTTTACAATCTAAACGTTGGAACGAAATTTTAGGTAAAATGATTCTTCAAGGCGAAGAAAAGAGTCTTAGTGAGGAATTTATTCTTCGTGTATTTAAAGCGATTCATCAAGAATCAATTAATCACCAAGAGAAAATCATTAATAATTAAAAAATTATAATTAAAAAGGCTCGTAATTACGAGCCTTTTTTGTTTCCTATGGCAATATTAATCATCTTTGTAATTAATGACAGGAGTAGTATATAAATCAACAGGTAGCTGGTACAACGTTAGGACACCTAACAGGAAGTTTTACGAATGCCGTATCAAAGGTAAATTTCGCCTACAAGGTATTAAAAGCACCAATCCTATTGCTGTAGGAGATCTTGTAGAATTTGATGTAGAGACGAAGAATAATACAGAAACAGGAGTTATAAAACGCATAGAAGAGCGTAAAAATTATATAGTGCGTAAGTCTGTGAATTTATCGAAACAGACACATATTATTGCAGCTAATATAGACCAAGTATTTTTACTAGTAACGATTAATAATCCCCCTACTTTTGCGAGCTTTATAGATCGTTTTTTGGTTACTGCAGAAGCTTATAGCATAAAAACAATTTTATTATTTAATAAGGTAGATGCCTATGATGATGAAACACTTTTAGAAGTAAAATATTTGGCAAGCATTTACAGGAAAATTGGTTATGAGTGTATTGGTATTTCCGCAGCTACAGGTAAGAATATAGAAAAAGTAAAAGCATTAATGGAAGGAAAGGTGAGCATGTTTGCGGGCCATTCGGGTGTGGGGAAATCTACTTTAGTTAATGCAATTGAGCCTTCTTTAGAACTTAAAACAAAAGAAATATCTAATCAACATATGCAAGGGCAACATACTACCACATTTGCCGAGATGTTCGATTTAAGTTTTGATGCCAAGATTATAGATACACCAGGTATAAAAGGTTTTGGAGTTGTAGATATGGAGAAGGAAGAACTAGGAGATTATTTTCCAGAATTTTTTGCATTAAAGCAAGACTGTAAATTTAATAATTGTATGCATGTTAAGGAACCAAAATGTGCAGTCAAAGCAGCGCTTGAAAAAGACGAAATTTCGTTTTCTCGCTACAGGAGTTACCTTCAAATTTTAGAAGGCGAAGATGAACATTACAGAACTGATAATTGGGAAGAAAATTAGGTTATGAGAGTTGTTATTCAACGTGTTTTAGAAGCATCGGTAACTATTGACCAAGACATAGTAGCTTCTGTAAAATCTGGCTTACTTATTTTGTTAGGTATTGTAGATGAAGATACCCAAGAAGATATAGATTGGCTGTGTCGTAAGATTTCTGGACTTCGAATTTTTAATGATGAAAATGGCGTAATGAATAAGTCGGTACAAGAGATTAAAGGAGACATTATAGTGGTAAGTCAATTTACATTACATGCAAGTGTCAAAAAAGGAAATCGCCCTAGTTATATTAAAGCATCAAAACCAGATGTCGCTGTACCGTTGTACGAAAACTTTAAAAAAACACTTCAAAAGCATATCGAAAAACCAATTCAATCAGGTGAGTTTGGTGCCGATATGAAAGTGAGATTACTTAATGATGGACCTGTGACTATTATTATCGATTCAAAAAATAAAGAATAAAATGAATATTAAAGATGCACAAAAAGCAGTAGACAATTGGATAAAGGAACACGGTGTTCGTTATTTTAATGAGTTAACCAATATGGCACAGTTAACCGAAGAGGTTGGCGAAGTGGCTAGAATTATTGCAAGACGATACGGAGAACAGAGCGAAAAAGAAAGCGATAAAAACAAAGACCTTGGCGAGGAATTGGCAGATGTGGTTTTTGTTGTCTTATGCCTGGCCAACCAAACAGGTATTGATTTGCAAGCTTCTTTTGATAAAAAAATGGTAAAGAAAACAAAGCGAGACCATGATAGGCATCATAATAATGAAAAGTTAAAATAACATAAGCTATTGTTTAGGACAGAAAATAAATTGAAATAGAATAGCTGCTAAATCTCTGTTATAGAGTAAATTTGTTCCTGCTTTGACAGGAACTTGTTTTTATGAATATATACATACAAAAATCAACAATAGAACCCAGTTCAGAAATTCAAATAACGGGTTCAAAAAGTGAGTCTAATAGACTTCTCATACTTCAAAAGTTGTATCCTAATATTTGCATAGAGAATCTGTCAAACTCTGACGATTCTCAGTTAATGCAAAAGGCCTTAGGGTCTAATAATGGGGTAATAGATATTCATCATGCGGGAACAGCCATGCGTTTTTTAACGGCTTATTTTTCTATCCAAGAAGGGCGAGAAACTATTTTGACAGGTTCTAGTAGAATGAAAGAGCGCCCAATAGCAATTCTAGTCGATGCCCTTAATAGCCTAGGAGCAGATATATCATATCTTGAAAAGGAAGGCTTTCCGCCATTAAAAATCAAAGGAAAAAAATTTGTAAACCAAAAAGTAGTGTTAAGCGCCAATGTCAGTAGTCAATACATTTCGGCATTAATACTCATTGCTTCAAAATTAGAGCATGGTATAGAAATAATCTTAGAAGGTAAGATTACTTCTGTACCATATATTAAAATGACATTAAGTCTTTTAGACGCATTGGACATAGAAAATGCATTTACAGGAAATACAATTACTGTAAAACCGAAAACAACAAATGTAAAGTCAAAAACAGTAATTGTTGAATCTGATTGGTCTTCAGCCTCGTATTTTTATAGTATAGTTGCCTTGAGTCCTGTTGGGACTAAAATAAAATTGTCTTCCTATAAAGAAAATTCGCTTCAGGGAGATTCAGTTTTAGCAGAGATATACAATCAGTTTGGTGTTACTACTTCGTTTCAAAATAATGCAATTCTACTTCAAAAAGTGACAATAGTAAATGACAAATCTATTATACAACTAGACTTAAGCAATGCTCCAGATATTGCACAAACAGTTGCTGTCACTACTTTTGGTTTAGGACTTGGGTGTGTTTTAACAGGGCTTCACACCTTAAAAATTAAAGAAACCGATAGGTTAGAAGCATTAAAAACAGAGTTAACCAAACTTGGTGCTAATATTAGTGTCACAAATGATAAATTATCTCTTGAGAATGCAACTAAAATTATTAGTAACGTAGATATAGAAACGTATAACGATCACCGAATGGCAATGGCTTTTGCGCCACTAGCTATAAAGACTCCTATTGCTATAAAAGATGCAGAAGTAGTCTCAAAATCATATCCAGATTTTTGGAATGATTTAGGTCAATTAGGATTTAAATTTAAATAATTGCCGGTTTACTTGACAACCCCTATGTCGAGATTGTATATTTGCCACTTCAAAAAAAACGACACTTAATTTATGAAATTATCACATTTTAGCTTTGACCTTCCGGACGAATTATTAGCAGAACATCCAGCAGAACACAGAGATGAATCAAGATTAATGGTTTTGGACCGGGCGAATCAGACAATCGAACATAAAATGTTTAAAGATGTTATCGATTATTTTGATGAAGGTGATGTCATGATTTTGAATAATACAAAAGTTTTTCCAGCAAGACTTTATGGTAATAAAGAAAAAACAGGAGCACGTATTGAAGTGTTTTTATTAAGAGAGTTAAATCAAGAACAACGTCTTTGGGACGTGTTAGTAGATCCAGCGCGTAAGATTAGAATTGGAAATAAGTTATATTTTGGAGATGACGAAACTTTAGTGGCAGAGGTTATTGATAATACAACTTCAAGAGGGCGTACCTTACGTTTTCTGTATGATGGTTCTTACAGTGATTTTAGACAAAAACTAACAGATCTTGGAGAAACCCCGCTTCCAAAATATATAAAAAGAGGTATTGAACCAGAAGATGAAGAGCGTTATCAGACGATTTACGCTGCTAAAGAAGGTGCGGTAGCAGCTCCAACTGCAGGATTGCATTTTTCAAAACATTTGTTAAAACGTTTAGAAATCAAAGGAGTAGAGCGTGCAGATGTGACATTACATGTAGGTTTAGGAACATTTAACCCTGTAGAGGTCGAAGATTTATCGAAGCATAAAATGGATAGTGAGGAAATTGAAATTCGTCAAGAGGCTGCAGATATTATTAATAGGGGAAAAGCCAATAAAAAACGAGTTTGTGCTGTAGGTACAACATCTATGCGAACTATAGAAAGTTCTGTGTCTTCAAGTGGAACATTGAACCCGTACGAAGGATGGACCAATAAATTTATTTTCCCTCCTTACGATTTTAGTATAGCCAACTGTATGATTACAAATTTTCATACACCAAAGTCAACATTATTAATGATGATTTCTGCATTTGCAGGCCATGATTTTATGAAACGTGCTTATGCAGAAGCCGTAAAAGAGAAATATAGATTCTATTCTTATGGTGACGCCATGTTAATCATATAGATAAAAACACATAATTTTTGTAGAGCCTGTCTGTAGTTTAATTTCAGAAAGGCTTTTTTTTGATAATAGATACGTATCGTCAATCGTAATTCTTTAATTACTTTTGCAGTCAAATGGATACTAAAAAGAAAGACATACGTGCATTAACTAAAGAACAATTACGATTGTTTTTTGTTGCTAATGGAGATAAAGCTTTTCGAGGGAATCAGGTATATGAATGGTTGTGGCAAAAATCTGCTCATAGTTTTGAGGATATGACTAATATTTCACTCGAGACCAGAAAAATGCTTGAAGATAATTTTGTTATCAATCATATTCGTGTAGATCAAATGCAACGTAGTGAAGACGGTACAATAAAAAATGCGGTACGCCTTCATGACGATTTAATAGTAGAGTCTGTATTAATTCCTACATCTACGAGAACTACAGCTTGTGTTTCATCACAGGTAGGTTGTAGTTTAGATTGTAAGTTTTGTGCCACAGCAAAGTTAAAGCGTATGCGTAATCTTAACCCAGATGAAATTTACGATCAGGTGGTTGCTATAGACAATGAAAGTCGTCTGTACCATAATCGTCCTTTAAGTAATATCGTATTTATGGGAATGGGAGAGCCTTTAATGAACTACAACAATGTTTTAAAAGCCATAGACAAAATTACATCAGATGAAGGCTTAGGGATGTCACCAAAACGTATTGTAGTGTCTACATCTGGTGTCCCGAAAATGATAAAAAAAATGGCAGATGATGAGGTAAAGTTCAAACTTGCCGTATCTCTGCATTCTGCTATTGATGAGGTCAGAACGTCTATCATGCCTTTTAATGCTACGTTTCCTCTTGCAAGTTTACGTGAAGCTTTAGAGTATTGGTATGCCAAAACTAAAAACAGAATTACATACGAGTATGTGGTTTGGGAAGGTATTAACGATAAAAGAAAAGATGTAGATGCACTTGTGGCGTTCTGTAAATTTGCGCCAAGTAAAGTAAATCTTATTGAGTATAATCCAATTGATGATGGGATGTTTCAGCAAGCAGATTCCAAAGCCATAGACATGTATGTTTCAGTCCTAGAAGCAAATAATATAACTGTCACAGTGCGTCGAAGTCGAGGGAAAGATATTGATGCCGCTTGTGGGCAGTTAGCAAATAAAAGTTAAACCCTAGTCAAAAAATAGATTAGGTTGTATCTTTGATAGGGAATTACGTATTTGCACTTAAAAAAATCTAAGACAGGTACATCCCAAAATCGTATGACGTTAAATAAAAATTCTCGATTATCGAGTGAAGATAACTGAACAAATAAAACAACCAATTGCTTACGAGATGGAACTTTTCGAACAAAAGTTTCAGCTAGCTATGTCAAGCAAGGTTGCCCTTCTCAATAGAATAACACATTACATCGTTAACCGTAAAGGAAAACAAATGCGACCGATGTTTGTGTTTTTGGTCGCTAAGATGCTTAACAATGGAGAAGTTAGTGAGCGCACCTATAGAGGGGCTTCGGTAATAGAATTAATTCATACTGCCACTTTAGTTCATGATGATGTTGTTGATGATAGCAATCGTCGTAGAGGTTTCTTTTCTATAAATGCATTATGGAAAAATAAGATAGCTGTTCTCATTGGCGATTATTTATTGTCTAAAGGCCTATTACTTTCTATTGATAATAACGATTTTGATTTACTGAAAATTATTTCAGTAGCTGTGCGCGAGATGAGCGAGGGTGAATTGCTACAAATCGAAAAAGCACGTCAACTAGATATAACTGAAGCTATTTATTATGAAATTATAAGGCAAAAGACAGCAACCCTTATAGCTGCTTGCTGTAGTTTGGGTGCAGCATCTGTAAAACCAAATTCTAAGGAGGTTGAGGATATGCGTAAGTTTGGCGAATTAATTGGTATGGCATTTCAAATCAAAGATGACTTATTTGATTATGGCGAGACCAAAATAGGAAAACCAACAGGCATAGACATTAAAGAGCAAAAAATGACATTGCCATTAATATATGCGCTTAACAATTCTACAAAAAAAGAAAAAGCATGGCTTATTAATTCTGTAAAAAACCACAACAAAGACAAAAAGCGCGTTAAAGAAGTGATTGCCTTTGTGGTAGAAAAAGGAGGCTTGAATTATGCTGAAAACAAAATGGCAGAATTTCAAAAAGAAGCGCTAGAGTTACTAAATACTTATCCAGAATCAGAGTTTAAAGCCGCATTAATCTTAATGGTAAATTACGTTATCGAAAGAAAAAAATAAATTTTTAATAACCTCGAAAGCCTTTGTTTTAAAAGGTTAATTGATTTTCTATTAAAATATCAAAAATAATTTTCACCTTCAGGCAACCAAAACCTTATCATTTGCGTCTTTATAAATAGAAGTGCAAACCAACGCTATTAAAACAGAATGAAAGTCATTCAACTTTACAATAACGAAAAGAAACTTATTGCAAAAGCTGCTAAAAGCAATCGCGAAGCACAGCATGTGTTGTATGAACTGCATGCGCCAAAAATGTTAAGTGTTTGTCGTTATTACGTTAAAGATGTACATCAGGCCGAAGAAGTTATGCTTAATGGTTTTTTTAAAGTTTTTAAGCATCTAAAAAGTTTTAAGGGAGAAGGTAGTTTTGAAGGTTGGATTCGACGTATAATGGTTAGAGAAGCTATTTCTTATTTAAGAGGAAAAAAACAATTAGAGTTTCCTGTTGAAGAAATCGATTTTAAGCAAAATTCTACGGATAGCATTAACTCTAATATTGAGGTTGCTGAGATCCAAAGACTCATAGATGGTTTGCCAGAAGGTTACAAAATGGTATTTATGATGTATGCCATTGAGGGTTATAAACATTATGAAATTGCGGAGATGCTTAAAATTTCTGAGGGCACATCAAAATCGCAATTGTACAAAGCAAGACAATTGCTACAGCAAAAAATAAAGGAATTAAATAAGACCAGTTATGGCACCAATTAAATTTGAAGAACAAATAAAAGACAAGCTAGAGCAGCGTAAGGTTACGCCGTCAGTAGAGGCTTGGTCTAAACTATCACAGCGATTAGACGCGGATGAGAAGCGCTCAAAAAAATCGTCATTTTGGTGGTTGGGAATAGCGGCAAGTGTTGCAGCAATAGTTTTTATATCTGTGAGCTATTTCAACAAAAATGGAGAAAACACAGTAAATGAGATTATAGTTAAAGAAAATATCAAAGATGTAATTTCTCCTAAGACCGATGCTATTATTACAAGCCCTGAGAATACTAATACTGAAACTCAAATAGTAGTTGCTGATAAGAATAGTGATATAGAGGTTGGTAAAAAAAGCGTAAATAAAAAAGAAGAATTAAAATCTAGTACAATAGTTAAAACCAATAGTACGCAATCTCAAATTTTGAATACAGCAGTTGATAAGCAAAAGCGTCTTACAGTGGCTACAGTTGACAAACAACAAGAAAAGCAAAGCATAAATAAAGAATTATCTAATTCAGTAAAAGATGCTTTAACACCAAAGGAGACTACCGAGTTTAATTCGGTCGTAGCAGAATTACAAAAGATTAAAACAGAAAACAAAACAGGGATTACCGACCAGCAAATAGACTCGCTTTTAAAAGTCGCTAGTAGAGAGCTGTTATTAGATAAGGCTTTAAAGAAAAATTCTAATACAGTTGTAGATGCGGACGCGCTTTTACAGTATGCAGAAGATGATTTAGGGCAATCATTTAGAACACGTATTTACGAAGCTCTAAAAAATGGTTTTAATGACGTAAAAACTGTAGTTGCAAAACGAAACAATTAAGTCTTTCAATTAATAAACAGTTATTTTTTTTAAAGAATAGCAACATCAAAAAACGAACAAGAATTATATCATCAATCTGTACTGATGCAAACTCAGTACGCAAAATCGAACAACAATGAAAACAATTACAAAACATTTAGTAGTGCTAATTTTAACACTTAGTATCGGTCTCGTAAGCGCTCAAGAACAGAAAGTGCCAATCAAAAAATCTGAACCAACGAAGCAAGCCATTTCAGATAAGCAAATAGAAATTGACAAATTAGAAGCTTCTAAAAAGCAAGTTGAACAACAAGAACGTGATGCCTTAAAAGAGGAGATTGAGCTTATTAATAAACGTCTATACGACAAAAAAATTACTGCAGAAGAAGCACAAGATCTTAAAAAGAATGCCGCAAAAAAGCGTGCAGCTAATATTGCAGATCGCCTGGCAATTATTGATAATAAAATAGCACTTTTAAGACGAAATAGTTTACAGGAAATAAGCGAAAACGAAGGCTATATACTTAGAATAGGTGGCAGTGAAGGAGAAACAAATGATAGCTTTGTATTTCTTGGAAAAAAATCAAATGATAAACCCAAAAAATACGATCGCCGTACAACAGATAATACTGTCTTTGCAATAGGATTTAACAACGCTATTATAGATGGTCAAAACTTAGACGACTCACCATATAAGCTTGGAGGTTCTGGGTTTGTAGAATTGGGTCATACGTGGAAAACACGTGTGTTTAAAAATTCTAATTTTCTTAGAGTCAAATATGGTTTTTCTTTTCAATGGAATAAACTAAACATTAAGGATAATCAGTTTTTTGTAAATAACAATGGCGATATTTCTTTAGAGACATTTCCAGAAAATGTAGATAAAGTGAAATTTAGAACCACAAATCTTGTTTTCCCTGTACATTTTGAATTTGGCCCGTCTAAGAAAATAGAGAGAGATGATTATTTTAGATATACCACACACAATCAATTTAAGTTTGGTATTGGAGGTTATGCAGGCTTTAATATAGGATCCTTACAAAAGATAAAATATGAAGATGCTAATGGAAATGACATTAAAGACAAGCTTAAAGGAAACTATAATACGTCTGATCTAGTTTACGGTATAAGTGGTTATGTTGCTTTTGGTGGTACGGCTTTATATGTAAAGTATGATTTAAATCCAATATTTAAAAATCAAGCCGTAGAACAGCGAAATATATCCGTAGGTCTTCGTTTTGATATGGATTAATTATTCAATAATTTGAGTGTTAAAGGCCTTAGTCTAGAAATGGATTAAGGCTTTTTAAATATAATTATTAAATGCTTTCTCCAAAGGTCAATAGGTTAGTATCTGGGTCAAGTACTGAAAATTCTTTTTGTCTCCAAGGTTTTATTTGTAAAGGACCATTTGGGTGTATTTTTATTTTATCGTCTAATAATTTTTGATAAAAATCGTCAATGCCATTGGTCCTAATATAAACTTGTCCGTAATTTTCTTTAGGGTTAAGTTCATTAAATTCAAAGAAATGAATTTCTATTTTATCTTTTAGAACCATTAAATATGCTTCATAATCGCCTATTTCTTTAAATCCTAACTTATCTATATAAAATGCTTTGGTAACATTTTTATCGCGCATGGGTAATTTAGGAATGATATCAATCAGCATAATTTCACTATTATAATTTGTAATTCTATTTTAAACAGTTTCGAATTCTTAAATAATAGCCAACGGTTTTGGCTATGGTTTCGTTACGTGGTTTAGCGATTAACTTTGCAGGTACACACTAAACTGAAAATCCGCGAGAATTTCCAAAGTAGGCTAGAACAAGCAATT
>ENA-OUOG01000221-OUOG01000221.1-marine-metagenome-genome-assembly--contig:-NODE-221-length-74622-cov-5.361352_pt1 | contig 74622 bp, 37 predicted proteins | sample MGYA00248635_ERZ508505 | MGnify/ENA primary metagenome ERZ508505 (study PRJEB26176, sample SAMN06267871) | marine metagenome | isolation source: Saanich Inlet, British Columbia, Canada | place: Pacific... | reverse complement strand
ACGTACGTTTTATCGATATCTCTCCGCGACTATGACCTATACCTCTGGAACGATCGCGCGCCGCTCGCTCGCCGGCGGTCGTCGTCGTCGTCGCCCTCCAAAACGAGACATCGATGCGTCGTGTTCACTCGCCCGAACCGCCCGGCTTTTCTATGGCCACCGCCTCCCACCCCCCCGCGGCTTCCGCGAACACCAGCGCGAGCACGGCGTCGTTCTCGATCTTGAGGTCCCTGAGTTGTCTGGCGTCCTCCAGCACGCTGTCGAACGCGGGGCCGGTCAGAAGCCTCTGCTGGTCCACCGGGACGCCGCCCGGTCGCTCCGCCGAATCCGTGCTCGACTGGATCTTCTGTTTCAGCTCCAGCACCGTCTCCGCGGGGTCGACGTGCAGGAACAGCGTGGTCTTCAGGCGCTTCACGCGCACGTACATGGACATGACGCCGCTCCGGAGGAAACGCCGCCGCCCCGAGCTGTGCGCGCGCTCGAAGTGGCGCGCGCGTCAGATGATGTTGTTCGTCGTCAGTTTGACGAGAAGGCCTCCTCTGTGGGAGTGTTCCGTCAAGGAAAAGCGCCTTCGACGCGCCACAACGTTTACTTTTCGCGCCGCCGACGGCTGCGATGGCGGGCAAGGCCCCCTCGTTCCAGGGCATGAAGCCCCCCCCGGGGTACGTCGCCGGCCTGGGGCGCGGCGCCACGGGGTTCACCACCCGTTCCGACATCGGCCCGGGCGCGCCCGCGCCCCCCATGGGCGCGCAGGCGACGCTCGGGGATGCCGCTTCGGGGTCTCGCGCGGCGATGGCGCGCGGGTTCGGGCGAGGCCGGGGCGCGCCCGGGGCGAGCGCTCCGCCCGTGGACGACGAGCCCGACCAGCAGCCCGCGCAGTTCGACGCGTTCCAGGGCGGCGACGCGGGCATCTTCGCGGCGCGCAAGGGCGAGTACGACGACGACGACCGCGAGGCGGATGAGATCTGGGCGTCGGTGGATGACCACATGGACTCGCGCCGGCGCGACCAGCGCGAGGCTCGGCTGAAAGCCGAGCTCGAGAAGTACCGCAAGGAGAACCCGAAGATCACCGAGCAGTTCGCGGACGCTAAGCGCAAGCTTCAAGAGGTTTCGTACGAGGAGTGGGACGCGATACCCGACATCGGCGATTACTCCATCAAGAAGAAAAAAGGCGGCCGAGAGTTTGCGCCCGCGCCGGACACGCTCCTGCAGAAAGCCATGGCGGAGCGCGAGACGAGCGCGTACGACGACGGCGCCGGGTCTATGAGCGACGCGACTGCGGGAAACTCCAGTTCTGGTGGAGTCCGGAACGACCTCACCGCCGTCGGCGAGGGTCGCTCGAGCGTGCTCGGCTTGAAACTAGACGCGATGGGCGATTCCGTCGCCGGTCAGACGGTGGTGGATCCCAAAGGGTACCTCACTTCGCTTTCAAGCGTCAAGGTGTCTTCCACGTCGGAGATCAGTGACGTGAAAAAAGCGCGTCTTTTACTAAAGTCCGTCATAAGCACCAACCCGAAACACGCCCCCGGGTGGATCGCGGCGGCGCGCTTGGAGGAACTCGCCGGGAAAATCTCCGCCGCGCGGAGTTTCGCGCAAAGAGGATGCGACGCTTGTCCTACGTCCGCCGACGCGTGGCTCGAAAACGCTCGTTTGAACCCTCCCGATGTCGCCCGAGCGGTTCTCGCGCGAGCGGTAGTGGCGTTACCCGACGACGTCGAGCTGTGGATACACGCCGCGCAGTTAGAAGACGACGCCGTTCGCAAACGGCGCGTGTTACGTAAAGCGCTCGAGCGAGTTCCAAATTCGGTGCGGCTGTGGAAAGCCGTCGTCGATCTTTCTGAAGAGGACGACGCGAAGATTTTGCTCGCGCGAGCCGTGGAGTGCTGCCCGCAGCACGTCGATCTGTGGCTGGCGCTCGCACGTTTAGAGACGAGGGAGAACGCCCGCGTCGTGCTGAACAAAGCGCGCGAGACGTTACCCGCGGAGCCGCAGATCTGGATCGCCGCCGCCGAGCTGGAGGAGGCGCACTTGGATCCGCCGCCGCATTTGTCGTCGGCGACGGAGGGGACGGATTTGGCCGGCGCCGACATCCTCGCCTCCGTTTCGGAACGCTCCAATATCGTGCGCAAGATCATCGAGCGCGCGATCAAGAGTTTACGGAACAAGGGCGTCTCCGTGGACCGCGAGTACTGGCTGAGAGAGGCGGAGACGGCGGAGAAGGCGGGGAGCCCTTTAACGTGTCGCGCCATAGTTTTCGCGACGGCGGGCGCGGGCGTCGACGAGTTAGACCGCAAGCGCACCTGGAAGGCGGACGCCGCCGAAGCGTTGGCGCGCGGCTCGGTGGAGACCGCGCGGAGCATATACGAAGTGGCTGTTGAGACGTTTCCCGGGAAAAAGTCCCTATGGGTGCTTTACGCGAAATTAGAGGGCGACTCCGGTCACTATAAAAAAATGGACGCGGTTTTGAAACGCGCCGTCAAACGGTGTCCTCGCGCGGTGGTCTTGTGGCTGATGGCGGCGAAGGAGCTGTGGCGCCGCGGCGACGTTGCCGGCGCGCGCGCCGTGCTCGAGGAGTCGTTCGCCGCGAACCCTGACTCGGAGGATATATGGCTCGCGGCGTTCAAGCTGGAGTTCGAGAGCAGGCAGATCGAACGAGCGAGGGCTCTCCTTTTGAAGGCGCGCGAGAAGGCGGCGGAGGAGTGCACTACTCCTTCGAGCAGCGTGAAAAAAAACGGCGCGGGCGAACGCGTTTATTTGAAATCAGCGATCGTCGAGCGCGAGGCGGGTGACGTTTCCGCCGAACGCGCTTTGATCACCGAGGGGTTAGAAAAACACGGAAACGTGAGTTGGAAGCTGTGGCTCATGCTCGGTCAGCTCGAGCGACGCGTCGGCGCGTTTGACGCCGCGCGCGACGCGTACGCGAAAGGCACGCGTCGCGTTCCGCAATGTGCGTTTCTGTGGATCGAGCTCGCGGCGCTCGAGACGGCGCTCGGAAACCACCACAAGGCGCGCGCCGTGCTGGAGCAGGCGAGGTTGCGGCAGACTGCTTTCGGAAATACCGAGAGTGGTCTCAGTGAAACGCACGGAACGGTTTCCGAACGGAACGGTGAAAACACGGATATGTCCGCGAAGGAACGTTTGTGGTTAGCGTCGATTCGGCGCGAAAGGGGCGACGCGTTTTGCTTCTCGGCGCCGTTTTTTTGCGACGAGCTTTTTCGGTTGAAAGCGCTCGCCGAAAACGGAAACGCCGGCGGAGTTTCCGTCCCCGTCTCGTCCACGAAAGCGCCTTCGTTCGGACGCTTCGGGGACGAGACCGTTCCCGTTCCGCAGGGAGACACGGTACACGATACACAAAAATCCGCCACGTTCGACCGCGACGCTTGTTTAAGCGCCTCGGATGCTTTAGCCGCGTTAGCGCTTCGCGAGTGTCCCGATTCCGGCGCGCTGTGGGCGGAGCGCGTTTTGTCGGCTTCGCGGCCGCAGCGCAAATCGCGTTCGGTGGATGCGTTGAAGCGGTGCGGGGACGACGCAAAAGTCGTGGCGGCCGTCGCGCGTCTGTTCTGGCTCGACCGGAAATTAGACAAAGCTCGAAGCTGGTTCCACCGAGCCACGACGCTTGATTCGAGCGACGGAGACCTGTGGGGTTCGTTTTACGCCTTCGAGAGTAGGCACGGCGACGAGGAAAAGAGGGAAGACGTGAAGATGAAATGCGTCGCCGCCGCGCCGCGCCGCGGGGACTTCTGGTGCGCCGCGCGCAAGGACCCCAAGAGGTGGCACGACCCGATTCCAGATGTGCTGGAGCGCGTCGCGGAACTCGTGCCGGGGGGGGAAGAGAGGTGATGCGTGACTTTATTTAGCGCGACGTTGTGACGAGAGAGCGATGAGAGAGTGATCCGTCCATCCGTCTCGGTTCATAGTTCGTCCTTCGTCGGAATAGAAAACGGCGCGCTAAATAGTGGGCACCGCCCGGAGCGATTTAAAAACCGAGGCAACAACGACTCGCCTCAGTCCGACCGGAGCGGAGCGGCGGGAGGGCACCGCCCCGAGCTCCTGGCATGGCGCGTCGGCGCGCTTCGGCGGCGCCGCTCCGCGCTCGCGTCGCGCTCGCTCTGGTGCTGGCGCTCGGCGCGTGGCGCGGGGGCCTGGACCACGCGGGCGATGAGCCCGGTTTCGGTCCCGCGTCTCCTCGGCCGGCGGAGCCGAGAAGCTTCGGGCACGCGATGCGACGCGCGGCGGGAGCTTCGGGCGGCGCGCCCGTCCTCGCGTCCGCGGCGAAGCTCCCCCCCCTGGACGTCCAGCCGGAGCACACCGCGAACGGCACGACGCGAAGGCACGCCTTTACCGAGAACGACGCACCCATCTCTCTCACATCTCCCACATTACTCGCGGGCGCTACAATTGGAGGCGCGCCGCTCGTGCGCGCGGTGGTCCGTTTAACGAACCCCGTGGACGCGCCGTTGGAGGGGTTGGACGTCACGAACTCGTACCGAACGTGGCTCGAGACGTACGCGGACGACACGGAGGTGACGCGACACGAAAACGCGGAGGCGCACGTTTCGTACGAACGGAGAAGAGTCGGCCCCGGCGTCGACGTCGTCGCCGTCGCGAAAGCGGCGTCCGATCCGATCTCGTGGCGCGGCCGCGTGTACGTCACGTTCGACAAAACGAACGGCGTTTTGGTGTTCGACGCACCGCTCGTGCGAGGCGAAAGCACGCTGGACTCGAACGACGCGCCCACGACGCACGCGCTGCGCGACGCGCTGCGGAACGTGACGTACTCGCACGTCGGAAAGAAACCCGACCCGGCGACGCGCGGCGTGGAATTCGTCGTCACCGACGTCGAGGGCGTCTCGTCCGCGCCGGCGTCGACGCTCATCGACGTGTTCCCGGTGAACGACCCGCCCGTGATCGACGTGAACGGGTTCCACGTGCCCGGCCTGGACCGCGTGGTTTCGTTCGGCGAGCGCGAGCGACGTTTGGGCGTCCGACTGGTCTCCTCCGCCGCCGAGGTTTCCGACCCGGACGGAGACACTTTAAAGCGCCTCTTCGTGCGGTACGACCGGCTCGGCGACGGCACGTTCGCGGACTTCCCCGACGGAGACGCGGAGCGGATCGAGGCGGACGTTTCCGGAACGTCCATCACGAAACACTGGAACGCGAGCTCGTTCACGTTGGAGTTAACAGGCGTGGATAACCTGGAGTCGTACCGCGCGGTTTTGACCTCTGCCCGGTACACTCATATCGGTTTGGTTAAGGAAATACCGAACCAGTCGCCGGCGACGACTAAAATGGCGTTCACCGAGGGGAACCGAACGTTCAGGGTGATCGTGGAGGACATGCACGGCGCGACCGCGAACGCCACGGTTTTAGTCGACGTCAAGGACACACACAGAGTGGGGGACCCACGACGCGACGTCAATCAAGCGACGCCCGCGGAGTGTTCCGGGTACGGATTAACAAAACTCACCATCGCGCGCGCCGACGCTTTGGCCGCTTTGGATTACGCGGAGAGTAATACCCCCGGGTTGGATGTCGGAAGTGACCCTTTGGCGTTCTCCGAACTCGTTCTTTCGAATTCTTTATACGACCCGGAGGAGTGCGTGTGCGAGCCGGGGTACGAAGGCGAGCAGTGCGAAGTGCACCCCTGCGGCGCGTCGTGGCGGGGCGAGCTCGTTTCGTTCGACGCGGCGAACGATTTGAAGACGTGCGCGTGCGCGGAGTTCTTCACCGGGCGCACGTGCGACGTGGAGTGCTGGAACAACGGCGTGTTCGTGAAGCAGGGCACGGACGAGGGCGGGCGGGACGGGGTGATGGGCACGGCGGGCGTGGCTATTCCGGAGGATCAAATCGGGGCGTGCGTGTGCGACCCGGGATTCGCGGGAAACGTGTGCGGCGTCGCGTGTCCCGGTTGCGACGGCGCGCACGCGAAGTGCGTGTTGCTGAAAGAGTACGCGCTGTTGAACAATTACACGAACCCTGACGGATCTGTTTACGACGGGTCACAGGACAGCGAGTCGGACTACGCTGAGCAGTCGTGGACGTGCGTGTGCTCGGACGACTACATGGGCGAGCTGTGCGACATTCCGTGTCCGTGCGCGGGGTTCGGGCTCGCGCGCGGCGCGTGCGAAGTCGACGAGGCGAAGCGTTTGTCCGGCGCGTTCGCCAACGACGAGCTGGGGAAGTGCGCGTGCGATTCGACGCACACCGGTTTAGACTGCTCCGTGCCGTGTCCGCCGTGCACTTTGAACCAGGGCGACTGCGCCCCCCCCGTCGGCTACGAAGCCGGCGTCGGCGCCGCCGTCGCCGCGATTTACGCGGACATCACGCTTTCGCCGGCGGAGAAGCTCGCGTTTGTGGAGGCGGCGAAAGTGGACGGGAAGTGTTTCTGCCGCGAGGAGACCAACGCGGTGGGGGGCTGGAGCTACTTCGGGGACGACTGCGCCGTGCCGTGCCGCCCGTGCGTGCACGGCGTCTGCGGCGTCGGAGGCGCGTGCGTGTGCCACCCCGGGTTCTCGGGCGAAACCTGCGACCTCGAGTGCGGCGGGCGAGGCGTGCTCGCGTTCCCGACGTTCCACGAGGACGCCGTCGGGCACAGGCGCGTCGACTTCGACCGCCTGCCGGGTGTGGCCGGGAACGACACTGCCGCCAACTCGGGTCTGTTCGACGCGAACGCGCTGTACGGCATGACGAGAGGCGACGTCGACCACTTCAACCTCGGGGCCACGGGCGTCGCCGCCGCGGGATCCCCCGCTTCGGCTTCGGGAGACGACGCCCGCCTAGACGCGTACTGCGCGTGCGGCATGCGCCGCGTCGATTCCTCGGACCCGTTCGGCAGCGAGCTCCGCGAGACTGTGCCTGGCGCGAACGACGCAGGGGGCGTGGGGTTCACGGGCGTGTTTTGCGACGTGCCCTGCGCCGCGTGCAACTACAACACAGGCGCGTGCGTCTGGGACGGCGTCGACGACGTCGCGCGGTGTAAATGCGACGAGACGACACAAAACGTCGCCATGTCTCTCTCTCCGCTCGTTCCCGCGGATGAGTTCGGCGTGGGCTACGCCGGAGAAGACTGTTCGATCCCGTGCGTGCCGTGCAAACACGGTTCTTGCGGCAGAGAAGCGCACACGCACGGCCTTTGCGTGTGCGATCCCGGGTTTTCAGACCCGGCGTGCGCCGTCGAGTGCGGCGCGCCCGGCGAAACAATCGCATGGAGCGCCGTCGTGTTTCAGAACTTCGAGACCAAGATGGTCGCGCGGCGCGCCGAGGAGGCGAGGCTGAGGGCGCTCGAGGGTACGAGCGGGGATTCCGGTGATGCCGACGGCGCGGGGACGGCCGGGGACGGGGACGGCGCGTCCGGGGACGGCGCGACTCCCGCGACTCCCGCGACGGAAGAGGACGATTACGAGTTCTCGACGTTGCCCGACGAGGAGGACGAGCCCGAGATGACGCCCATCGGGAGCCGCGGCAAAGTCAACTACACGGGTGCCCCGCCCGGACTCGGTATCGGCGGGTCCACGGTGACGTGCGAGTGCGAGCTCGGGTGGACCGGCCCGACGTGCGCGCACGCCTGTCCGTTCCCGCACGACCGCGAACACGGCGTGTGCGCGGTGAAGGACCCCGGGGACGACGACTACGGCGCGCCCTGGACCGCCGAGATTGTCTGCGCGCAGGGCTTCGCGGGAACACCGGAGGATCCCAAATTTTCTCTGAAAAACTACGAGGAGACGTACGGGGCCCAGCTCAGCCGCGGGCGCGACTGCGCGACGAAATGCTCGACGTGCGTGTACGGAACGTGCCAGGATGACGGGACGTGCGTGTGCGATTACGACGCGATTTGGCAAGGTCCGCTCTCGGATACGACGGCCGAGCGCCGCAAGGCGGAGACCGGTTTGGGGGTGAAGCATCCCACGTACCCGTTCCCGACGCAGCGCGAGCACGGCTACGACGCGTACGACCCGGCGTTCCACGGGTGCGTCGCGAAGCACCCGTGCAACAACAACGGCGAGCTGTTCAACGCCACCTGCGGCGTCGACGGAAGAGGGTTCGTGGATAACCACACGGCGTGGGTAAACGCGCCGGCGTCCGGCGGCGGCGGCTGGGGATGCGCGGGCGAGCTCGTGCGCGTGGACGACGGCGCTGGAATCGCGGGTGACTCCGGGTCGGTGGACGACTACGTCGCAGAGGCGCTAGGAGGCGGCTCCAAATCGGTCGTCCCTAAATACGTCTGCGTCGACCCGGTGACGAAAAAACCAGACCCGAGTCTGTACAAATTCGCCATGGCGTACGCGCGGTGGGACGCCGAGACTCGAACGTTTTTGCGCGTTTACTACGACCTCACCTCACACGACACGCCCGGGTTGGTCCAGGGCGGGTACTGCGAGGCTTCCAACGCAGAGGACCTCGAGCCTGACGGCCAGCCGTTACGAGGCGGGTACTGCGTCTGCGACAGCCTGCGCAACGGGCGGTTCAAGCACCCCAGCGCGCGGGGTTTCGAGAGCCGGGGGTACGATTTTTTCTTCCAGGGCTGGGCGGGGGAGACGTGCGACACGCCCTGCGCGCCGTGCTCCGAGAACGGCCTGTGCGACGCTTTGAGTGGGGCGTGCGTGTGCCACCCCGGCTGGAACGGCTACCGGTGCTTAACCCCTTGTGAGCCCTGCGACCACGGGACGTGCCAGTACGACGGGACTTGTTTGTGCGACGGTCAACGACGCGCGCGCGACGGCGAATACGCGTTGCGTTTGACGCGGGACCCCTTTTTTTTGGAAAAGGGGGACCACGCGTTTGACGTTCGCGGGTTCACGCGCGAGCGGTACGTGCACGCGTCGTACGCCACCACCGCGGAGGTGGAGGACTACGTCTGGGAGTTAGAGTACGAGTGTCCGAACCGCGTGGAGTGCTTGAACCGCGCGTCGGACGCGACGCACCTCCCGACCAGACCCAACGAGACGTACTTCCGGTACACGTCGCCGGACGTGCTGCAGGTGGAGGCGGTGAACCGCGAGCTCGCCACGATGCGCCGCGAACGAGACGGGCTCGTGACGGACATCGAAGGCGTCCCAGACAGCATGGCGACAGACGAGGTGTGCGACGAGGTGAACGACCGCAACGAGGTCACCAAGGGTGCGTGTTTAGAACGCATGCGGAACAAAGTCTTTGGACGCACCGCCGACGGTTGCGGAAAAGATTGGGACGCCGTTCGGCCGTGGCTCTGCGACGACGTCGTGAAGGCGCACTTCGTGCGCGAGCGCAACCGCAAGCTCGGCGTGGTGGAGGTGCAGTACCTGCGTTTGCAGCAGACCACGGAGGCGGAGAACGTGTGGTTCGCCAACAACGTCAACGAGCGGCAGCGGTTGATCAACGCGGTGCGACGAGGCGTTTTCAACGCCTCTGCGGGTGTCGAAAACTTTCAAACCGTGCGCGACCCGGATTACTACGTCATCTGGATTCTGCACCAGTTGATTCACGGCGTGGTGAGCGGCGACGACAACGCGTACACGGGCTGGAACTGCGCTATAAAATGCGACGCGTGCGACCCTGAGCACGGCACGTGTAACTACGACGGGACGTGCGAGTGCGCGCCCGGGTGGTACGGCGCGCGGTGCGATCGCCGGTGCGACTGTTTCCGACACGTCGCGGTGAAGAACGCTTTGGAATTAAAAAATTTGGCGGACGACGTCGAGCTGGAGACGGTGATGAGCCACTCGGGGTACGCCATTCGTCCGCACGGCACGTGTCGCAGAGACGGCACGTGCGCGTGCTACGAGGACGAGGACGGCACGAAATGGACCGGTGCTGACTGTTTCACTAAGTGCGCGCCGTGCAACAACGGCGTGTGCGGCGAAGACGGGCGGTGCGTGTGCCGCGAAGGGTGGACGGGTTTGACGTGCGACACGCCGACGTTCACGGAGTGTTTGCCTTGCGACGATACACACGGGACGTGTTTGTCCGACGGAACCTGCAAGTGCGACAAAGGTTGGACGGGTCTGGATTGCTCCATCGAGTGTTCGCCGTGTTCGCACGGCGATTGCCGTTTGGACGGGTCGTGCCACTGCCGCCCGGGGTGGACGCTACTGGATTGCTCCAAGTTCATCGACCTCGAGAAGGGCGTCGTCGTGCGATCGGATTTCGCGCTCGGACCGGAGGGGTGGCGCGTGCACAACAACTCGTGCCTCGGCGTGTTGGATTACGTGGACGGCGACATTAAAGGTCTGTACGACGTGCTGGACTCGCTGGGGTACGCGCCGGAGAGAGACGCGTACGAAGGGTACCGCGACGCGTCATCCGCCGGGGCGGGCTTTTTTTCCTCCGCGAACGAAAACGCGACGTACTCTATGAACGGAACGAACGGCGACGGGAGCCACTCGTCGGTCTCCGAGGCGTACCGCCACGCGGCGACGCGCGGCGCGTGCCACGACGACGGCGACGGCGGAGACGCCGGCTTGGAGTGGGACGGGAGCAGCGGGTACTTGTACCTCACGGACCGCCTCCCGGGGGACGACGCGAAAAAGGGCGAGCTCGCGTTTTTCCGCGCGCCGGGAAAGTTTCTGGGCGACGTCTTCGCTGACGCGTACAACGGGACTTTGACGTATGAGCTGTACCTCGCCGGCGGTGGCGACGCGCTGCGCAACGCCGGCGCGACCCCGACGACGCCGCACGAGCCCGGGAGCGCCGAGTTTGAGACGCCGGATGTGTATTTGATCGGAGGCGCGCCGCGGGTGGGTTTGGAGATCCCCCCGTGGGACGCGTGGTCGAAGACGCGCGTGGTGGAGTGGTCGCGTACGAAGTTCCCGGAGTTGAAGCTGGACGCGCGGTGGGCCAAGGCGCGCGTGGTGGCGACGGTGGAGGCGTACCTGGACGCGCCGCAGATCGTGCTCGGGATCAAAGCGCCGCGCGTTCGGTACTACCCCCCCGAGGTGTGCCTGGAGGAGCACTGCGCTTTGAATTTCGCCTTTGACCTGCACGAAAACGCGGGCTGGATGAACTACCCGACCATACCGGCGGGGTTCGGGTGGGCGGACGTGCGCGTCTCCGAGAATTTGCCTTCGCAGGCGACGGGCGGCGACGCAGGTAACCTCAAGCGCGATCCGAGTTCGTACACCGTCGAGACCACCGAGTACGTCGGCGAGGACTACGGCGTCTCGACAGGACAAAACGCCTACTCGCCCTTCGGCGCGTTTCCGGATGTCGCCGCGCTCGTCGCCGCGGGCGCGTACGTCGACGAAGGAACGCCGCTTCTGGAAACCTTCAGCGTTTCCGATCCCGCGCTCACCGCGAACACGCGCCCGAACGGCGGCGTCGCGAACGCGGTGGGCGACAGCAGCGGCGGTAAGATCAAAAAGTACGAGGACGACGCGAAACGTCGCTGGGACCTCTACCCGGAGGTGTACGACGCGATTCGCGCCAACCGCGCGCGCCGCGACGGGACGTACGCCGACTTCGCCGAGGTGGCGTGGTGTTTGTCGTCCTTGACGGAGATGCTCATCAAGGCGGACTACCACAAGAGCTTAACCTCGACTTCCACGGAGCGCGGGTTCATCGGGAACCTCGCGTCTACTAATAGAGCAACAGGCGCGGGCGAGACGGTGAGGCTGGACCACGTCATCGTCGCGCGGCGCGACTCGGAAACCGAGCCGAGCAAGTGGATCGCCAAGGAGCACGCCAAGTTTTTAGAGTACGCGAATCTGTACGCGGAGGCGTACAAATCGATGTTCCTCGCGGAGTATTTCACTGTGAACGCTGAGATTTTGCGTTTAAGCATTTGCCACGGGAACGGCGTTTACGTGGACGGCGACGCCGAAAACGGGTGCGCGTGCGACCCGGGTTTCGTCGGCGCCGAGTGCGAAGGGACGTGCCCGTCGTGCTCGTCTGTCGGCACGAAAGGGGGTGAGTTTTTTTACCTCGAAACGAACGGGGGGTGCGTGTTGGATCACAACCCCACTTCAGCGTCTTTGGCGTTCCTGGAGTCGATCGGTGCGTTGGAAGAGGCGCGCGGCGGCGCGCCCACCAAGTGCGTCTGCGAAGAGGGCTTCGCGGGGCTCCTGTGCGACCAGCCGTGCTTGCCGTGCGCGGGCGGCTCTCAGGAGTGCGTGACCAGCCCGGCGACGGGCGAGCCGGCGTGTTTGTGCCCCGAGGGCAAAGCCGGAGCGTACTGCCACCTGTACTGCCCGCCGTGCGACTTCTCCGCCTCCAAATGCACATCCACTTCGTACATCGGCGCCTACCCTGGCACGAACGCGATTTGCGAGTGCGACGACCAAAACGCGCGCACGGGCGTGACGTGTCGCTTGAGATGCCCCGGCGATTTGTCCACGAACTACTGCGGCGACGGACGATGCACGCACACGCTGGAGGGTGTCGCGTACGAAGACACCACAGCTTCGATGCGCGCGATGGCGTTCGCGTTCTGCGAGTGCGACCTCGGGTACGTCGGGCAGGTGTGTCAGCTTCCCTGCCCGGGCTCTACGAACCACCCCACGAGGCCGGGGCCGTACCCGTGCTTAGGAAGAGGCGCGTGCGGCATCGGCGTCGGCGGCGACGCGGCGTGCGTGTGCGTCGACGGCTACGCCGGTGACTTGTGCGACACGCCTAGGAACGTGTGCGGCGACGGCGTGGTTAACTCGGACGAGCAGTGCGACGACGGCAACTCTGTCATCGGAGACGGGTGCGACGATAATTGCGTCGTGGAAGAGGGGTGGACGTGTACGCGTTCCGAAAAACAAGACGTGATCCGCGTGACGGGAGTCGCCGTGTCGTACGTCTCGACGTGCGTCCCGGCGGAAGAGTAAGCGTAATAGCGCGAGTACTAGTGAGCTGCGTAGTCGAGCTCGTAGCTCGCTCGTTCGTCCACTACGTGATCGTTTAGTCTCTAGATAGTTACCTTAAGGTATTACGTATCAAAGCTATAAATGAAAATGAACGGGAAGCATCAGTCGACGTCGATCTTCTCGGTAAACCCGGGCGCGGCGTCGTCCGAGCCCGTCGATCGACGCGAGCTCCTCGGCGACCCTCCCCGGCGGAGGGGCGAAGATGATCGTCTGTGTGGGCTCGAAGCGCGTCCCGGCCTCTTCGGGTGGTGGTGAGTACCGGTCCCGCGCGCGATCGACTCTTTCTTTTGCGCGCTCCCCACGGAGACCCTTCTTTCCGGGAGAACGTCCATGTCGGCGTCGTCCGAGAAGGCGAGGAAACTCGACGCGGCGGAGACGTTGCTGGTGCGTGGCGACCGAAGAGGCGGGGTTTTCGTTTTCGTCCCACCGACGAGCCTCTCGAAGTTTTTCGAGTCCCGCGCGCGTCTGTTCCGCGTCTCGAGCTCCACCACGCGCGTCGCGGCGGCTTCGTACCTGCGGCGCATGTCGTCGACGTCCTCGCGCATCGCCTCGAGCTCGCCCTTGGTCTCCGCCTCGTCCACCTTCGCTTCGACCAGCGCGCCCACGTGCGCCTCGAGCGCGCGCCGGAGCTCGAACCGCTCCTCCTCCGAGGCGTCGAGCGAACCCCGCGCCTCCTTCAAAGCGTCGCGTAACCGAACGCTCTCCGCCAGCGCGTTCTCCGCGACGCGCTTCGCTTCGTTCACGAGACGCTCGCGATCCGCCTCGGCTTCGAGCGCGCGCGACGCCGCGACGCGCGCTTTCGAGGCGCTCTCTCGTAACGACAAGTCACGCGTCTCGCGTACTTTGGTCTCGGAACTCAGACGCTCCTTTTGAAGCGCCGAGTCTGTTTTTTTAAGCGCGTTGGTCGCGGCCCTGAGCTCGGCGCGCGTCTTCAAAAGTTCAGAGTCGGCGTTTCTCAACGCGTCGCGAACGCGTTTCGTTTCGGCGTTTGAACGACGCTCGGACTCCTCCTTCGCCAGCCGCGCGGCGGATTTAGAGTGCTCGCGCGAATCGCTAAGCTCGCGTTTGAAGCGCTCCGTCTCGGCTTTGCGCTCGGCTATTTCTTCCCTGAGCCTCTTTATTTCGAAAGCGGCGTCCGCGGCGGCGAGCACGACGTGCTCGGGCTTCGCCTTGGCGAAGGGGGTCGCGAAGGCGTCCACGCCCGAGCGAGACTTGACGTACTCGCGAGAGGGGGACGCCCAGTGAGGCTTTTCTTTTTCTTTTTCGGTTCCGGTTCGCGCGGAGAGGTGGCCGCCGGCGGAAGACACGCGCGCCGTCGCCGCCGCCGCGGCGGCGGACGCCGCGACGATCGAAACGGTTTGCCCGTACGGCGTGTGTGTCTCCGAAACGCGGTTTCCGCTTTCCGAGACGCGCATCATCGCGTTCATCGGATCCTTTTCGTTTTCGTTTCGCGAGACACTCGAGCGCGAGCTCGACCGCGGCGTGCGCGCGTCCTTCGCGCCGTAGTTCCACGGAAGGTCGCTTCCTTTCGCGGGGGATTTCGAGCCGTATCCTCCGCCGAATGACAAAGACGACGACTCGCGCGAGACTCGAGAATTGTCGACGTCGGGAGGTTCGAGGCCGACGTACGCGTCGCCGCCGCGCGTGCTGTCGTCTCCGCGCGCGCTGTCTCCTCCCCGCGAGAGCCTCGCGAGGCGCCCGCGCGCCTCCGCCAGGCGCGCGCGCGTCCGCTCGACGACGTCTTCCTTGGCGGCCATCTCTGACTCGAAACGAGCGAGCGCGTCCTCGTACTTGGCGACGGCGGCGGCGGCGGCGGCGCGCTGCGTCTGCGCCTCGGCGTCGGCGGAAGCCGCCGCGGACGCCGCCGCGCCGGCGCGCGCCTCAGCTTCCTCGAGCGCGCGAGTCGCGTCGAGGCGCCGGGCATCCGCGTCCGCTTTCTCCGCTTCCGAGACTGACGCGCGGCGCTCCGCGGCGTCGACGCGCTCGCGGAGAAGGACAAGCTCGTCTCGCGATTCGTCCGTCGCGTCGGAAGCGCGCTCGGCCGTCTCCGCCGCCGCCAGCGTCTCCGCGAGCCGCGACGCGAGCGTCTCGCGCTTCTCCTCCGCGTCCTTCGCGCGACGCTCGGCGTCTCGCGCGCGCGCGACGGCTTCGGCGACGCGTCGCTCGGCTTCCTCCGAAACAACACGAGCGCGTTCCGTCGTCTCACCCGCGGCGCGTTCCGCCTCTGCAAAACGCGCGCGTTCCGAGTCTACGGCGCGTCGCGCGGCGTCCCTCTCGGCGTCTGCGCGTTGGAGCGCGTTTACGGTTTCCTCAATCTCCGCTCTGGACGCCTCGTGCTTCTCCTTCTCGACGAGAAGCTCTCTTTTCGCCGACTCGAGCTGTTTCAAACGCTCGTCAAGCCTCGCCTTGAATTTCGCCTCTGTTTCGGAACAGGCAGCCTCGACGTCGCGATCGCGCGCGGCGTCCTTCGCGTCGAGCTCCGCCTCCGCCTCGGCGGCGCGGCGACGCCACTCCACCAGTTCCGCCTCGACGTTCCTCAAGGTTTCGTATTTTCGCAACGCGTCGTCCAGTTTGTTTTGCACAGCCTCTTTTTCCGCGGCAGCCTTGACGCGCGCGTCGGACCATCGCGTGTCCATTTGGTCTTTAAAAATCTCGAGCTCGCGTTTGGCGGCGAGGACGTTTTCCAGCGCGGCGTCGCGTTGCGCGAGCGCTTCGCCGAGCGTCGCCTCGGCGTCGCGCAAAGACTCGGCGTCGACTTTGCCGACGGTCGAATTGAGAGCTTGCTCTAAACGAGCGCGGAGCGCCTTTATCTCCGCGGCGGCGGTTTCCGCGTCGTTCGCTCGTTTCGTATCGGCGTCGTTCGCTAAAGCCTTGAACCGCGCGGTTTCGAGTCTCGCGTCCTTCTCCGCTTTAACGGCGAGCGAGGCGTTTTCCTCGGCGCGTTCCGACGCCACGCGCGCCGCCGCGATGGACGCCTCCGCGGCAACGGCGCGTTCCCGCGCCGCGTCGATCGCGACGTCCTTCGAGGCGAGCTGCTGTTCCAAATCCTTCGCGGAAGACTCGAGCGTCTCGATTTTTGACGTGAAATCCGCCACAACGCGTTCGTGCGCCGACGTCACGCGAGCCGACTCGAGCTCAAAGGACGCGCGCGCGTCGGCGAGGCTCTCTGTGTTTGTTTTCTCGGCGGCTTCCAAGTCGGCTCGCGCCTCGATGAAGCGCGCCTCGGCGGCGGCGGCGGCCATCTCCGCGCGCTCCGCCCTTGCCTCCGTCTCGAGACGCGCGGCTTTTTGCTGTTCCGAATTTGTTTTCATCGTCACGAGCTCCGCTCGTAACGATTCGATCGTCGACGCGAACGACGCTTCACGCGCCGCCGTCTCGGCGGCGACCCGCTCGGCTTTTTTTGCAAGCGCCTCGTCGTTCTCGGCGACGCTCTTCCGCAACGCCTCGAGAGACGACTTCTCGGCTTTCGCGGACGCCTCCCACTGACGACAGCGGTCTTTCACATCCGCCAACTCGGCTGTTAAGGATCCGATCGAACCTTCCGCGACCGCCTTCTCGGCGGCGGCGTCGCGCTCGGCGGTTTCCAGTTTCTGTCGCGTCGACGCGAGCTCGGCGCGCGTCGACTCGAGCTCCGCGTTCGCCGACTCGAGCGACGCCCGCGTCGTCTCTAAATTCGCGACGACGTCGTTGACGTGCGCGGCGGCTTCGCCCTCGGCGCGAGCCATCGCCTCGCGAGACGACGCGAGCTCGGAGCGCAGCTCTTCCGTTTCCACGGCGCGGGCTTCGAGCGACTCGGTCGCCTTTAAGAAAGCCTTCTCGGACGTCTCGAGCGCCGCGCGCGCTTCGTCCCGCTCGCGCACAAGAAACGCCTTCTCGTCGACGACAGTTTGCAAAGCGCGCGCCGACTCGGCGGTCGCGTCGGCGCGCGCCGCGTCGCGCTCCGTAGTGAGCGTCGCCACCGCCGACGCCAGAAGGTCGTGGTCTCCCTGGAGCGTGCGCAGCTCGGCACGCAGAGCGCTCGTTTTTAGGTCGACCTTTTTCGCCAGACTCGCGTCGATGGACGCGCGAGCGTCCTGTAACGACTTGGTCGCCTCGAGCGCCTGCGCCTGCGCCTTGGCGGCGAGCTTCTTCTCCGAGAGCGCCTCGAGCTTGAGTTTCTGCGACTCCAGGGTGAGCCGCTCGATCTCCTCCTCCAGGGGACCGACGCGCGCCGCGCGCTGGAACAACGCCGAGGGCGAGCCGGGGGGTGTCGTCTTGGCCTTTTCTTGTTCTTTCGCGGTGTGCTTCTTCGCGAAGGACTTCACCGGGGACGAAAGCGAAACCTCCGCGGAGGATCCGTCCGGAGCGGAGGTTTCCTCTTTTCCCGACAAAGACGCCTCCGCCTCGACCTCGGCGCGTCCGCCGGCGTCCAGCATCGCCATCGCCTCCACGGCGTCCTCGTTGGAGCGCCTCAGCCGCTGAATCTCAGCGCGCAGAGACGCCGCCTCCGTCTCCCAGGTTAACTCGACGTCGGACGTGCGCTCGAACAAAGCCGCCTCGAGCGTCGAAGCCAACGCTCGCGTCGACTCGAAGGAACCGAACGTCTCCGCGAACATCGCGTTTTGTTTCAAGGCGTTCACAGCCTCGTCGACAGCGGCGCGGTGGCGTTTTGTGAGTTCCGTGTCGTTCGCCGCGGTCTCCGCCTTGGCCACCGACGCGACGTCCGGCTCGGCGTTGAGCTCGTCCAGGAGACTCACCCCGAGCCCCTCGTCGCCGCTCGCCGCGAACGCGCCTCCGAACCGACCGGCGGCCTGGATCTTCTTCGCCGCCGCCTGGAACTTGCTCAGACCGGAGCCGGCACCGGCCTCGGCCACCGCGCCCAGCGCAGACGCTCCGACGTTCTTCTTCGAGGGCGACGTGTACAGACCGAGCATGGACTTTTTGCGTTTGCCGAAGGACGCGTCGCGCTCCGAACCGTCGCCGTCAACCGAGTCCGTCGCCTCCGAGCGCGGCGGCGAGGGAGGCGGGACGCCGAGCGCCATCGCGGCGCGCGCCCAGCGCAGACGGGACGCGGAGGGGTCAGATTCAAGCTCGCTCGTTCGACTCGCGTTCGTTTCGTCGTCGTCCGAGGAATCCGAGCCGCTCCCCTCGGATTCCGCCGCGGCGTCCGCGGGGGAGAGGCCGTCGATCGTCGTTTTTTGTTTCGCCGCCGTTCCCTCCGCGTCGTCGTCCTCGCCGAAGTCGTCCACGAACGAGACGCTCTTTCTCACAAAGCCGGAGCCCCCGCCTTTACCGCGCCGTCGATCCGGGGTGGCCGCGTCCGACTCGTCGCCCAAAACCGAGGCGGATTCCGACTGCGAGTCGTCGGCGACGTCCTCGTCCGGCCCGAGGCTGCTCGCCGCGTCGCTGTCTCCGTCGCTGGCCACGTACTCGTCCAGGCTCAGGTGCCGCTCGCTCTTCCGGCGGAACGCGAGTTTTTCGGACGGGGACGCGTCGGGGGGGGGCGTGATGTCCATCGCCGTGACCACGAAGTTCGCGGAGACCATGACGCTTCCGCCGCTTCCGCGGAAGAAACCTTTCTTCGCGTCGGAGACAAACTCGAGCTTCGTGGCGTACGAGCGCTCGAGGTCTTTTTGGCCTCGCGGCGAGTTGTTCGCGTTGCTCTCCTCGATGTTCGCGTAGTTCGCTAAGTCCACGGAGGCTCGCGCGAGCGTCGCGCCTGTCTTGCCGTCCTTCACCTTGCACGTGAATATCTTCGAGTGGAACGTGAAATCATCTGGATTGCGGTCGAGCGTGACGTGCAGAATAAGGTGCGCGCCGGAGTCGCCCGAGAGCCACCGCGCGGTGCCGTCCGTGACCGGCACGGCCGCCGTGCTCTTGGTCTGCAAGGAAGTCTTTCCTTTGCGCATCTGTGAGGTGAGGGGTGAGTTAAGGCATCAGCACGAGGGGTCAGGTACGGAGAACTCGACGGAGCAGGTCGGGAAGCGCTCTCGGACGTTTTTCCCTTCCGCGCGGACTTTCATCGGCGGATGGCTTTCGTCGCTCCGTCGGTCGCGCGAAACGTCCTTCTCGCGTGGGCGCACCATCTCGAGCACGGCGGTTTCCACTTCGGCCGGGATCCCGGACACGTTGCCGACGGTGACGTCGAACCTGCGAGTTTTAAGGCGTGAAGGGTCAGGCGGACGCGGCGGCGAAGACGTGGTCGGTCGCGGGAGGCGATGAAGGGAACGACGGATGCGTCGGAAGGCGGATGTGTCGGAAAAGCTTCATTTGCGCGACCGACGCTCCGACGCGCGCCGGTCAAAGACGCATGTATCGCGCGCACCTGAACTTCCGAGGCTCGGCGCTCACGCCCATCATCGAGCGCACGACGCTGGCGAACATCGCGCCGGGGCTGTCGAGGCGCCCCGCCGCCTGCGCGCTCAGCCTGCTGTGGCGCGCCTCTTCCGTCGCGAAAAGACCACGACGACTTTTTCGCGCGTGCCGAGGGGGAACAGCAATGTGGAGAATCTTCGATTCGAAACCGCCGAAGGTTCGGAGTCGGTCACGTTTTTTTTTTCGATCCCTATTCAAAATGCATTTGTTGAAGACTAAATACACGTTACCACGGCAGCAACGAACACGTCCTCGGTTCGACCGTTTTCTCCGCCCGCTCGGCGTTTTCTTTTTCTTTCGCGCGCGAGGACGCGAGACGCTCCGCGGAAAGACGCGCCTCGGCGTCTTTCCGCGCGCTCGTCTCGACCGCGAGCGCCTCGGTGGTCTTCGCGCAACTCTCCTCGCTCTGCTTCAAGTCACAGCGGAGCTTCTCGACGAGTTTCCGCATCACCGAATCCCGTTTCGCGGAGTCGTCTAAAACGCCGTTCACCTCGCGAAGCGCGGCGCGTCGCGGTTCCTTCGGTTCTTCGACCAAGGAACGTCGCAAAGTCTCTGTCTCGGCGACGGCGCTTTTCTTCGCCTCGTCAGCCTCCTTCAGCGCCAGCTTAGCGCGCTTCAGCGCGTCACGAAGCGCCGAGCACTCCGCGTGTAACTCGTCCTCGGCCAAAGACGCGGACGCCGCCTTCTCCGCGACGTCTCGCGCCTTCTCCGCTTCCTTCGCGGCGATCTCCGCCTCCGCCTTCTGCAGCTTCCGGCGGTACGCCGCGCTCTCCTTCGTGGCGCGCTCGACCGCCGCGACCGCATCGGCGGTTTCTCGGCTCAGCGAAAGCGCCTCCTCGGCGGCGCGCGCCTCGGCGGCGGCGAACGCGGCGTCCTTGGCGGCGACGGTTTTTTCATACTCTTCCGCCGCGGCGCGTAAGCGAGCGGTCTCGGTCTCGAACGCTCTCAAACGCTCCTCCGCTAAAGCTTTCTCCTCGACGCTTAAACGGAGCTCTTCTTTTAACGAACGAACGAACGCTTCGTGCTCGACGGCGTCCGACTCGAAAAGCGCGCACCGCGTCACGGCTTCGGCGAGAGAAACGCGCAAAGCGTCGATCTCGTCGCGAAGCGGCGCCGTGGCGCGTTGTACCAAGACGCGCGCGGGCGTGTGCTTGTCGGAGGAATTCGGTGTGTTCTTACCGTCTTGTTTTGGAACGAGCGACGAAGCGCCGTCTTCGAAGAGACCCGTCTTCGATGAGACTTCCGAAGTTCCGAAAGGCGTCTCGGGGGACCGCGGCGTGGCGTTTTTGTCGGCTTCGTGCGCGAACGCGCCAACCTCCTGCGTGGTGTTCGCGACGTTCGTCTCTCTTTCGGGTTCCTCCCGGGTTCGATCCGGCGACCCGTTCGTTCGTGACGCCTCCGTGAACGACGTCTCGTGTTCGCGCCCGGGCGTGCCTTCGCGCACGGGCGTGAGCCGAGCCGAACGCGCGTCCGAACGCGAAGACATATTAATACCGGACGCGTCGAGGGAATCGTCCGACGCGTTCGCGTCCGGAAACGTTTCCGAGACTTGGACGGTTTCGTTCGCGAGAAAATCGTCGTCTTCGCCCGGGACGACGAACCCCTCGAGGTCCTGTTCGTGGTGCGATTGGACGGTCACGGAGTCGTTCGGATGCGGCAAAACATTCGTGTCGGTTCCCGACGCGTCCTTCACGTGAGGCTCCGCGTCGCCGACGAAGACGAGCTCGGTCGCCTCCGAGCCGCCCCCCGCGCGGATCGAACCCGGGAGGTTCGAGTCCGCGGTGGGCGCTTCGCCCGGCGCGGCGTCCCGGAGCCACGCGCATTGGACGCTCAGGCCGGCGACGGTGCCGGGCATGCCCTTGGCGCACGACTCCAGAGGCACGTACTGGAGCTCGGCGTCGGCGTCGACGCCGACGCCGTCCAGCGACGCGAACGACGCGAGGTCGAAGACCCCCTTGGCGAAGGTCTTGCGTCGCTGCTGCTGATTCGCGGCGGTCGCGCCGTCGACCGCGCCGGTCACGCCCTGCGCCTTGAGCGCGTACTGCTTGGTCTGGAACGCACCGCTCGAGTCCTTGTAAAGCGTCACGCAAAACTCCAGCCGCGACGCGCGCGCGTCGTGCCAGACCGCGGCGCACTCCTCCACGGGCACGACCGCGGAGGTTTGCGACTTGGCGCCTCGCACGAACGTCAGGGCGGCATGGTCGACGTGCGCGGGGATGCCCGTGAGGTTGGCGAGCTCGAACGTGAACTTGAACTTGTACGCGGTCTTGCCTTTGCGCGAGGCGGACTTGGAGAACCGGCGGAACATGTCTAGGGCCCTAAGGGCGCGGTGCGGCGCGAGTGCGGCGCGACGGCGCGTCCGAGGATCTCGTCGTTGTTAAACGGCGCGTGCGTTTTTCGTGACTCGTCGAGCGTTTCGCGAGACGAACGCATGTCGCAACGGTCCGAAATTTTGTCTCCAAAAAAGGTAGCTATCTACTCGTCGTCGTCGCCGGTCTCTTCTCGTTTCGCGACATCCTCCATCCTTAAACGCATTTCCCGCAGTTTGCGTTCGGGCAGCGTCTCGATCAAAGCTAAACGCCAGTCGCCTTCGTTGCGCGCGACGCGGCTCAAGATCTGCACCGTCTGGTTCACGGTTAAAATGTTCACCGACGCGTTGGTTCCCAACGCGTCTTCGATGGGAAGACGCTTCGCGACGACGTTTGTCTCGTCCGCGCGCCGCAGCGTCGCGCCGCGAACGCGTTTGTAGTCGCACAGACCGCCCACGACGTATATCGCGCTCACGTCGAGCGGCTCGTTTAGCGGAAACGTCTCGGACGCGTCGGGAGACAAGACCACGATCGAATCGCGCGACTTTGGCTCGCGGGCGGAGGGTAATTCTTCCGCGCGAACGAGCGAAGAAGTTTTCGTACGACTTTCCTCGAGCGGTAGGTCGCCGGTAGGACCTCGACCCCGCGCGACCGAGAAGAGCTCGTCGACGGCTTCGTCGAAGCGCTTAACGCTTCGGCGCACGGCCCACCGTTTCGACCCTGAGTCGTTGCTAAGTATCGACTCGAAGGTACCCGACAACGAGCTGAACAGCAGGCGCGTCGCCGGCGAACGCGTGAACCGTCTCAGCGCGGCGTCAGCCTTTTCGCGCGCGCGGTCGCGCTGCGACGAGTAATAACTCAAAGGCTCTGACGACACACGCGTGTCTTGCGTGTCTCGATATTCCTCCTCCCACGCCTTCTCCACCGCGTCCACCGCGAGCCGTAGCGGGTCCGCGTAGGAAAGCTGAAGCTGCGTCACGAGGCTTCGCCGCTCCGCGTCGCACATCAGCTCCTGCATGCCGAGGTCGATGACCACCCGCAGGCCGTGCGCGCCGTCGTCGTCCCACGGCATGTGCATGTCCGAACGAAGCCTCTCGCGGATGGCCTCTCGGAAATACCGCCGTGCGGTCTTCTCGAAGTGCGCGACATCGCTCGGGTCGTGCGTCGACGCCTCCGCCTGGAGCGCCGCGCGCTGCCGGTCGCGGCGGCGGTGCCTCCTCGCCTTCCACCCCGAGCCCTCCGGAGCCGGAGGGTCGCTCATCGCCGCGCTGCGATGTGATGAGGCGGAAAACCTTGTCGGCGGTGCCGATGTCGCCGGAGCCGTGCAATCGCCCGCTCCAAACGAAAACTCTTTTTCAAATTCCAGCTGTGCCGGTCGCCAGTTCGAGGACGCGCGACGCCGACGTCATGGAGGCGTCCGAGGCGGACTCGGCGCCGACGCGCGGCGCTCCCGGCAGTCTGACCGCCAGCCTCCGCGCCGCGCCCGCCAGCCCCCTGCGCGGGAACGCCCCCCTCGCGCGCAGAACCGCGCCTCGGGACCCGTCCGAGGAATCCGCCTCGGCCGTGGAGACGGCGCCCGAGGCGGAGGCCGTGGACGCCCCCGCCGAGATGGACGACGCGAGCGCGTCCGTCGCGGGAGACGCGACGCGCCCCTCCCGCGACGTTCCGGCGGGCCCGCCGCCCGCCGCTCCGCCCGCCGCGCCTCCGCCCGCCGCGCCGGCGCCCTCTCCGGACGTCACCGCGCTCGCCGCCGAGAACGCGCGTCTTCGCGCCGAGCTCGACGCGACGTCCGCGGCGCTCGCGGACGCCGTGGCCTCTCGTTTCTCGGCGGAGCGCGCGCTTGAGGTCGCGAGCCGCACGCACACCCACTACGGGCGCATGGCCACCGGCCGCGCGGTGGTGGTGACGCGCGAGGTTGCGGATGATTTGCGGAACGCCATCGAGGACCAGAGGAGAGAGACCTCTACGCTACGCCGCGAGCACGAGCGTTTGACGCGGAGTTTCGCGGACGCGAGACGCGCGCACGCGGTGGAGCTCGAGGCTTTGCGTGAAGCGTTGGACGACGCCATCGCGGAGACCGCGCGCGCGAACATGGAACGCGACGTCGCGAGAATGAAACGCCTGGACGAGGACGAAGCCGAGCGCGCGCGACGCGACGCGCCGGATGCGCCGCTTCCGCCGAAAGCCCAGGCTCTGGTGGACGACCTCCGCGTACGAGAGAAGGAAGCTTTGCAGACGAGTGAGACCGCTTTAACGGAGCTCGCGAATTGCAAAGCCGCGTTCGAGTCGTTCAAAACACACTCGAACGACGCTGCGCGATCCCTGGCGGAGACGCACGCGGCGGAGATGGCGGAGTGGCGCGCGAAAAGCGACGCCGAGATTGACGTCTTACAAAAAGATCTGCGGGACGCCGAAAGCGACGCGGAAAAGTCGCGCGACGCGTTTAATAAACTCGTGTCGTCCTCCTCCGAGCGCGACGAGCTTTTGGCGGAGACGCTGTTGCGTTTGGAAGCGTTAGAGTTGGAGCTGGACCGCGCGACGCGCGCGCTGAGACGAAGGGGCGCGCTCGTCCCGACGCCCGAGGCGGAGGCGGAGGAGAAGGAAAACGAAGCGGCGGTTCAGTCTTTAGTTTCCGAAAAGAACGCCGAGAATTCTTCCGACGTCTCGCGCGTCGCCGCGCTCGAGGCTCGCGTGCGTCGGCTCACGAAGCAGATGCATTTGTCCGCGGGGATGCACGAGCGCGCGGTCGCGGCTTTGCGGGCGGAGCACTTCGAGGTTTCGAAAAGTAACGAAGCGGAATCCAAACGGCTCGTAGCCGAGCTCGAAGCGCGAACCGTCGCGGAGCGCTTCGCGACGCGTCGCGCGAAGGCTTTTGAAAAGGCTCTGCGCGATCGGGACGCGACCGCCGCGGTCGCGCTCGCGGCGGCGACGGACGCGGAGGAGACCCTTTTGGCGAGCCTGAGCGATCCAAACGATCCGGTTTCGCGTGTGGTGTTCCAACCCGAAAACGAAAACGGAGCGTTCGTCGAAAAAGGGAACGCGAAGAGCGTCGGAGCGGTCGCGGCGCGCTCAAGACTAAAAGCCGTAGGAGACCCGTCGGCGTCGCCGCCGCGGCGCGACGGTTTTCGGCGGAACGATTCTTATCGGTCCGCCTCTTCGCGGTCCCCCCCGCCGTCGCGGACGGACCCTCGAGACGCGAACCGCGCCTCGCGAGGAGGAGTCGTCTCGCGGTCGCTCGCGTCGGTTGAGACGCGCGAGAACTTAGAACCGGCGGGGACGCCGCCGCGGGACGCCGCCGCGGATGGACGCAAAAACTCGGGTGAAAAAAAATCGTCGTCGTCGTCGACGACGGATTCGGACGCGAACGATCGCGACCACGATCGCGACGCGCCTCTTCCTCCTTTGGACTTCTCGGGACTTCCCGCGGCTGTGAAGCAGGCTTTCGTCTCGCGTCTTCGATCGCTCGAGTCTCGCGTCGCTCGGCGGGAGAAACACTGGGCGGGCGTGCTTCGAGAAGTGCACGCCGCGCACGCCGAGGAGACGGCGCGCGCGCGGCGAGCGTGCGTCGCCGCCGTTGAGACGAAAAACGCCCAGATCAAAACGTTCCGCGAGAAGCTCAACGCCATCGCCATCGCGGCGCACGAACAGAGGCTGCTGGAGAGCGGCGTGGCATTAGGCGGTGAGGAGCGGTGAGTAGCGCGCGGCGATGATTTTTAAAACGCGACGAATGATGCGTCGTCACTGGTATTTATCTGACCGTCGCGTACTCTGGACAACATGAGATCGGCTTCGCGCTTCCGTGGTGTTCACTTCGCGCTTCCGCGGACGACCATGGCGACCACCCGACTTTGCACGCTGGAGGGTGACCTGCCTGGCGCGCGCCTGCGCAGCGCCACCGGGTGCACCTCCGAGGTGTACCGGCACGGCGCGCACGTCGCGTCGTGGCGCGACGCGGCTGGCGAGGACATAATCTTCCTCTCGTCGGAGGCGGTGTTCAAGCCCCCCAAGGCCATCCGCGGGGGCATACCCCTGTGCTTCCCCCAGTTCTCCGACCTCGGCCCGCTCGCGCAGCAGCACGGCTTCGCGCGGAACGAGCAGTGGCAACTCGTGGACCCGCCGGCCGACGGCGACGAGAACGGCGGAAACGTCACGTTCAGGCTCGTCTCTTCGGACGCCACGAAAGCGCTGTGGCCGCACGATTTCGTCGCTGACTTCGAAACGCGGCTCGACGGGGACGAGATGCACACGAGTTTAACGGTGCGGAACACCGGTTCTGAACCGTTCGAGTTCACCGTGGCGCTGCACACGTACTTTACAGTCGGGGACATCGGTAAAGCCACCGTGGAGGGTTTGCGAGGCGCGTCGTACCTCGATTCCCTCGACGGCCGAAAAACGAAGGTTGACGAAAACGACGCCGTCGCGTTCGAGGGCGAAGTGGACCGCATCTACCAGAACACGAACGACGTTTTGACCGTGATTGACACGAAAAACGACCGGTCGATCGTGGTTCACAAAACCAACCTCCCGGACGCGGTGGTCTGGAACCCCTGGGTTGAGAAGTGTTTAAAAACAAACGACCTGGGCGACGGCGATTACAAAAAGTTCCTCTGCGTCGAGGCGGCGGCGACTTCCACACCCGTCGTCGTCCGACCCGGCACAGAGTGGACGTGCGGCCAGGTGTTGCGGGTCGTCAAGAGACCTCCTAAGTGAGTGATGCACACGAGTGAGTGCGCGGAAGATCAAAAAGTTGACTGTGTTCCGTACGTATCGATCATCATCGTTTGCGCATCGCGAGTCTCGGCGCGCTTTTTGTTTCGCGCTTTACACTACCTTTACACCGCGTTAAAAAAACACCGGAAGCGCACTTCCGTCTACTCGCTCGCTTCTTCGCCCGGGTAGCCCTGGAAGTCCCGCATGCCTCCCTTGGAGTCCACGTACTGCTCCAGAGGCACCGTCCCGAGCCGCGGCGTTAAACCCGGAGCCACACCGGAGCCCGCGAGCGGGTTTTTCTTTTTTGTATCCTCGCCATCCCTCTCCAAACGCGCTCGTCGCCGTCTCGCCTGGGCGGTTTCTTCTCGTTTCTCGTTCGCCTCGAAGCTCTCCGTCACGGGACCCGCGGCGGTAGGTCGTGCCTGCGGGTCGTCCAGCAGCTCGTACGCCTCCAGAGCCTCGAACGTTTCCGCGGCGTCGTCTCTCCGTACCGGGTCGTCCCCGGCGGCGGCGGCGAGCGCGTCGAGGCTCTCGAGGATTTCGTCCACGCGCTTCACCGAGCGCACCATCTCCTCGTCACGCCGCTTCGCCTCCACCTCCGTCTCCTGCCGCGCGAGAATCGGGTGTCTTCGCGGCGGCGATGCGCGCGTCCAGGTCGCTCAGGCCTCTGCCGGCGTCCGCGGACACGGACGGGTTCGCCTCGACGCGTTTCACGTAGGTCGTGACGCTCGCGCGCACCGAGTTGATGTACTTTATTTCTCGTCGCCCTTCGCTGCCGACGACCTTCGCGTTCTCCGATGCGCGGTGCCGTCGCGTGCCGCCGCACGATCGAGGCTAAAAAATGTCCGAAATCTCAGACTGAGAGCCCATATAAGACGCATTTTTCGAAGCATGCGTCGAGCGTGCTTCTGGGTTTACGACTCGTACATTTTGTAACTCGGAGTCCGAAATTGCTTCGGGAACTTCGGGTTTTGCGTACTCGTAACACCCTAGTCGTAAGAAACTCATTCACGCTACTTCGGGTGTCTTCGCGACGTGTCGCCGGCGTCCCCCACAGCGAACAGCGCGCAACACGCGGCTCGCGTCGAACGCGCGGCTCGTCGAGTTCTCGCGACGCATCGTTCCCCGCCGATCTCCGAGCGACGAGGAACCGCCTCCGCTTCGATCGTCGATTCGCACCACGCGCCTCCTCGGTCCGGCCGAACAGCGCCGAGAGACTGAACACCCTGGCACCATGGCCACGCACGAGCACACCCCTTTGCTGACCGTCGTCGAGCGCGACGACGCGTCGCGCTCGTCCCGCCGCCGCGGCCTCGCCGCGCTCGGCGTCTGCGCCACGCTCGGCGTCGCCGCGTGCGTCGGCGTCTCCGCGCTTCGTTCCGGCGCGGCGGGCCCGTCGCTCGGCGACGCCCTCGACGACGCGCTCGCGCGACTTCGCGGCCTCGACACGCTCGACGAGGCGAGCGCGGCTGCCGGCGTTCCCTCCTGGTCCGCCTCCGTGGAGGCTGACGACGTGGAGGTTCCGAAGGAGGGCGCCGGCGAGACGACCGAGAGCGCCGTGGACCGCATCGACGCGGCGTACGGGTACGATGAGCCCGTGACGGAGGTGAATGCTCACGCGTACGACGAGCTCGAGCTGGACGCGAACGGCGAGCCGATGGTTGAAGATGTCTCCGGCGACGGATTCGAGGGCGAGGACAGTGGAGACGACGCCATGGAACCGCCCGTGATGGACGAGCAGTCCGTGATGGACGAGCAGCCCGTGATGGACGAGCCCCCGATGGACGAGCAGTCCGCGGGTGGAGACGACGCCACGGAACCGCCTGTGATGGATGATCAGCCCGTGATGGACGAGCCCCCGATGGACGAGCAGTCCGCGGAGGGACCCAGCGCGTACGACGATCTTCTCCCGCAGGGACCCAGCAGCGCGTACGACGATCTTCTCGCGGACGCGCCTTCGACCGGCGACGGCGAGCTTTGGGGCGACGATTGGGTCGACCTCGACGAGGACATGGACCGCATCAAGAAACTCGCCAAGAAGCTGGGCCCGAAGAACAAGACGCTCGTGGCGGATTACCCGCCCGTGCCTCCTCAGCCCGACCTCCCCAAGCAGCTCTCGCCGAGCGAGATCATCGTCGTTCGGAACCAGAGCTCGTTACCGTTTGAGCTGCGCCCGACGTTCCCGGGTCCGCTTCCGTTACCGATCACGGACGGGAACGAAGTCGTCGCGGCGGCGGTGGCGAACGTGCCCGGGGTGGGATTCAGCGATAAACAGGTTGATATGGTCCGCGCGAACAAGGAGCGCAACGCGGGTTTAAACGCCGGGGACCTGACGACGCGTGCGTTTTACTACGCGCTCGTTGATTCGTTCAACCTCACCAACTGCGCGTGCGGCGGCGAGAGCCTCAACACGTACCTGGTGAACCCCGCTTTGAACGAGAGTTTCTCGTTGGCGGCGGACAGCATGTCGCAGCCGATCGCGGGCGTCGCGACGGACCACTGCGAGCAGTATAACGTGCCCACCGGGACGTTTCCCAACTTTGACAGCTCTGTGACCGTGTACTACACCATCGCGGCGGATCGCGACGCGCTGGGGGATAAGGATGCCATCGACGCGTTCGCCAAGGAGTCGACGGCGATCGTGCACACGCCGGATTTCTACACGCTGTTGCAGGCTGGCATTTTGGAGTCGGGCGCGTCCCCCGACCACGAGGGCTCGGACGTCGTCGAGAACGGCGCCAAGCTGAAGCTCATGGGGTTCATCGTGCTCGAAGGGCCGCCGGGAACCGCGCAGGCGGTGGAGAGGACCAACGGGCCGGTGCTGGCGGCGACGGCGTGACGAACAGAGCTGTGAATATTGAAATGACACTTGTTCGATGTTTTCGATGTTCGACGTTTTTTTTTCACGCACCGAAGGACGCCGTCGTCGCGTCCGACGTTTCACGCCCGCGTGTCGTTTCGCTGACTCTCGGAACCCTCGTTCCCACACCCTCGCGCGCGTGCCGTTCGCCATGCTGCCCGCCTCGGACGACGCGCCCGGCGTGCGCGAGCACATCGACCGGCTCGAGGCTTCGTCGCGCGAGGAAGCCTTCGGGTCCAGCAGCGCGCCTCCCGCGACCAGGGGAGGCGGCGCTGTGTCTTCCGAGAAGGAAGACGCGTCGGGTCCCGAAACCCCGGACGGGTCCGCGCCCCACCCTCCCCCCATCGTCCCCGCCCCGACCCCGCCGTACCTCCCGGACACGAGGCCCGCGACGGTCGCGGCGTCGCGCGAGGCGGACGCGCGCGAAGGCGAGGGGAAGGAACTCGAGGCAGGCACGCCCCCCCCGGCGGGCTGGTTCGAGGTTTCAAAGCGCGACCCCGCGCGTTTGCCCGCTCAGACGCGCGATACGCGCCGCGACCCGCTCGTCGACCGCGACGAGGAGCCCGGCTGGATGCGTTTCCTGTTTCTGGGCGACGCAGGCCGACGATCGTTCCCGTTCGGACGCGGCGTGCCGTCGAAGCTCCGACCGCTCCTAGCCTGGGTGCCGGTCGCGTTGCGCGTACCGCAAGCGCTCTTCTCTTTGCTCGCCTTCGCCGTGGTCGCGTCCATGACGCACGACGAGACGTGCGGCAAAGTTCAGAGCGTTGAGACCAACGTCACTGCCACACAAACGGCATCCGCTTTAGCGAATCTGGTTTCCAAAAGAATGTGTCTTCCCGGTCGATCGTTTACACACTTCGCGTGTCTTGAGTTCCTCGTCGTGGCCAACGCGTCGTCGTTCGTCTGGTGTTTGTGTTTCTTCTTCGGCGATTTACTCTGTTTAGGGAAGGTCAGACTCGGGCGGGAGATTGGAGAACGGAAGACGACGACCACGGCACACGCGTTAAAGCGAGCTACAAACCTCCGCGTTCCACGTGTCGCGTTTATCGGCGACCTATCGCTGTGTTTCCTGACCCTCACGTCCGCGACGGCGACGTTCGGGTTTCTCTCCGGCGCGAACGATCTCGACGCGGGGTACTGCGGCTTAGTCGGCGAAAAAGGCTGGTGCGACCGCATGGCCGCCGCGGCGGCGTTCTCGATGTGCGCGTTCGTGGTCTTCCTGCCTTCCGTGTTCATGAACGCCGCCAACGAGGTCGGGCCGTGGTGAGGGAGGGTCTCAAAGCGGAATCTTTTTGCGCGCGCCGGACGTACGTACACGTACACGTTTTTTACAGACAAACGAAACCTTTCGAAGGAAACGCGTACACAACTGTTTTTTCGCCGCGTGGGGAGCCAACCAGATCTCATCAAGAACGCACACCGCACCCACGCCATTCTCATGTCGCGCGCGCTCGCGCACGTCGCGGTCCACCCGCCCGCCGCGGCGGGCGGGCGAGGCCCGCGCCGCGCGCCGCGCTCGTCGCGCGCGCTCGCCCCCCGGGCGTCTGCCGCCGCGAACGACCCCAAACTGTCGGCCGCGTCTTCCGAGACTCGCCCATCCCCCGAGACGAAAGACGCGGAGGCGGTTCTGCTCGCCCGGCTCCGCGCGGTCTCCGGCCGCGGCGCGGGCGCGTCCGAGGCGGACGAGCGTTTAATCGCGGACGCGGTGACCGTCCTCGAAACCAGCGGCGGGGGCTTGCGTGACCCCGCGTCGCGGCCGGAGATCGAAGGCACGTGGCGGTTGCTGTACACGTCCAAGTCAAAATTCGACAAACGAAACCCGCTGGGGAAACGCGTGGACGGCACGAAGCCCGGCCTGGAGGGTCTGTTCGCCACGCTGTTCGGCGACGAAGCCGCGAAGACGATGGCGGACGGTTTTCCGAAAGACGGTTCGGGACTCGCCAGCGCGTCTTCGTCCCCGATCCAGCGGACGGTGACGTCGCTCGAGGCGTTCACGATCCAGCAAGCCATCCGCCTTTTTGACAAACAGACGGGAGCGCCGAGGAAGGAAAGCGCCGGCCAAGACGCCGACGCGCGCGTGGACCAGATCGTCCAGTTCGGGAACGGGAACTTCCTGCGCTTATCCGCGAAAGCCAACGTCGTCGACATGGACTCGTCGAGACGTTCGAAGGACGCCGGAAAAGACGACGCGTCGCGTTCGATCTCGCGCATCGATTTCGCGTTTGATTTAGCGTACTTTGAGCTCGCGACGGGTCCGTTCGGAATAAAACTGCCGGGAACGCGACCGGCGCGCGTGCCGTATCCGGTCCCTTTTTCTTTGCTCGGCGACGAGGCGAAGGGGTGGCTGGAGACGTCGTACCTCGGGAAGGACGTGCGCATCTCGAGGGGGAACAAAGGCACGACGTTCATCCTGGTCAGGGAAGCCGAGGAAGCGAACGGGGGCGCGCCGCTGCCGTACGAGTTTTAATTTTTTTTACGTGTACGCGTCGAATACCTCGTTACGCGCTCGTCACGCGATTCCAATCACCTCTGTTCCTCTGTTCTCTTCGTCCGCGCGAAGCTGTCGCGCTTCGGGAGGTACACCACGGCGCCGTAGGGCGTGTCCTGTAAAGGCACGACGTCGGTCACTCGACCGGCGGCGGGTCGAGGACCGTCGTCCTCTCCGGAGCGCTCTCCGGAGTTCGCGTCTCCGGCGAGGCGCCGCAGCCGATGAACGAGACGCGACAAAGCGTTTTCGCACGTCGCGCGTTCGTTCGCGCGAAGCACGAACGCCGCGGGAACGCCCGCGACGCCGTTCGTGGCGGCGGCTTTTTCTTTTTCGGCTGCTTCGGGTTCGTTACCTTTCCCCAAGAAGACTTCTCGCGCCTTCCGTAAGTCACCCTCGACCGTGCCTGGTGGCAAAGCCTCTTGTCTCATCTTTATCACCGCGAGCGCGGCTTCCGCGACGCCCGGCGCGCAAAGCAGCGCGTCGTCGTTCATCGCCTCCAACCCGGGAGGTAAGCCCGTGGCTTTAAAGAAAGCATCATTCTCCTCGTCGCAGTCCGCCAGCGCCGTCGTTAACAACAACAGCAAGTCCCTCGAGAGATTTCCGGAAGCGTCGATCTCGTATTTCCCGCCGGACCAGCCCGCGGCGGCCGCCGCCGCCGCGCCGGGGTCGGTCGCGTCCGCCGCCGACTCCCACGGCTTTATTTTTTCCTCACCGTCCGTTTCCGCCTCGTCCTCCCCATTATGATCTCGCTCGTCGTCGCTCTCGAGCTCGGCGAAGCCCCCCTCGAGCGCGGCGAAGGCCTCGAAGTACACCTCCCTCGACCCGAACAGCTCGCAGAGCTGCGTCGGGGATATCGTCACCCCGCCGGAGGACAAAGCGTTTTTCCACTCCGCGAAACCGTACTTGTGTAACAAAAGCGCGTTACCGTGATCGCCGAACGTGTTGAACATCTCGTCGCCGTTTGTCGCGGAGCGCACCGCGACGAGTCGAAGCGTTTGTGAGGAGTTCCGACTCAAAAGCGTCTCGTTCGCGTCGAGGTCTTCGTCCTCGGCGGCGTCTTCGTACGTCGTGACGTTCGAAGCGAGCTTCGCGCCGCCCTCTTTCTCGAGCGCCTCGAACGCCTCGAACGACACCGCGCGCGCGGCGCCGTTCGGGTCTTTCTCAGCCTCCGCCAGACGTCGCATCTCCGCCTCGACGCGCGCGTCGTCGCTCTCGGAGTCTGACCCGGCAAAGTCCTCTTCGTCCTCGTCGTCGTGCCCGTCGTCGCCATCCTCGAAGTGCACGTGTTCGTCCCCCCCGCCCGCGTGGTTGAACAGGTCGGCGACGGGCACTAAGCCCTGACCGGACGCGTCGTCCACGTGGAACGCGCGCGACGCCACCAGCGACGCCGCTTCTAAGAACGCGCGGAAGCCGAAGGGGCCGTCCTCGACTTCCAATCGCGGCGCTTCGTCCGAGTCGGATTCTTCGTCGTCGTCGTCGCCGTCCGCGCGCTTTTTTGAGGCTCGCGTCTGGTCTAGGCTGTCCGGCGCGATTCCGTCCGGGAAGAACGCCGGCAGCTTCCCCGCGTGCGCGCGACACGCGTCCATGATCCGCGCGTGGTCTTCGCGGAGCGCCGGCGCGTCACTCTCCAGTCGCGCCGCCACGTCCGTGCCGACGAGGTGTTTCTTGTCATCCTCGCTCCACAGCAACGGAATAGGCTCGTGGTCCTGTGGAAGCCGTTTGAAGTACGGCCACCACGCGGACGCCTCGCCCTTCGCGCGCTCGTACATCACCGCCAAGATGAGCGCCGCCTCGTCCAGGTCCTCGAGCTCCTCTTCGGGGATGGCCAGCGAGACCGAGCCCGTGCGGGGGGTCAGGCACCAAGCTTTCGGGATCTCGACGAGCACGTCGCCGACGCTCACGTCCGCAGACGCGAACGCGGCGTTGCTCACGCGCGTCGAGCCGGGCGGCGTGACGTCGCGCAGCTCGAGGGCGTCGTGCAGCACGAACCCGCGGTCGACGCACCATTTCTCGAACGCGGCGAGCGAGCCCGCGTCGCGAAGCCTCGCTTTTTCGTCGGCGGCGGCGGCGGGCGCCGATGTGGCTCTCGCGCGCTTGTCTGCGGCCTCCGCAGCCGCGGGCGCGCTCGCGCGCTTGAGGGACTTAGGAGGCATGCGCGCGCTCGCGTAATACTCCCCGCACGCGCGATTCCGGCGAGAGAGGCTCACCACGCACGCGCGGGCGTCTCTGGTCGGCGCGAAGCCGAGCGAGAGAAACGACGCTCTCGGCACCGTCACTGGAAGCGAAAAAGTGTTGGCGCGAAGAATCGCCGCGATGCCAGCTGTCGCCCTCTCGGCCTGTTTCACGTCGGCTCGGAGGGCGCCGTGCCGCGCAGGCGCGACAGCGGTGTTTCCAGTGTCGCGCGCGCGTTTCGCCGTCCGCGTGCATGCGGCCGACGCTCGCGACGCACGCAGTCCCGGTCGCGTTCCTCGTCCCGCGAGCCTCCGCGTCGACCTCCCCCCCGTCGCGATCGGGCGGGCGGATCTTCAACTCGGCACGTCGCTCCTGGCGTCGGGTTTTTTTGAACCGAACCGCGTCTCGTAAAGATCACCAGCGTCGACCCATGCGCCCGATCGCCATGGCCACCTCGAGCGGCATCGCGAGCGGCGCGCACGATCAACGCGCTCTCGGCGACGCGCCCCCGATCGTGTCCGCGGAGGAGTTTCACAAAAGAGCCGCCGCGAACGTCCACGCGCGCGCGAAAGACGCACACGCGGCGTTTTATTCCTCCTGGACCGATTGTATCACCACAGACCCCGCGGCGATGGTGTTACCGATGGACGACCACATGGCGCACCGGGGTCACGGCGTGTTCGACACAGCCCATCTGCACGCCGGCCACCTGCACATGCTCGACAGACACATAGAGAGGTTCTTCAAGAGCATGGCCGCGGCTAACATTCCGCCGCCGTTGGACGAATCCACCGCCAAGTCTTTAATCCTGCGCGTCGCCGCCGCCGGCGGTTTGCGGGAAGGCCAGCTCCGCTTCTACGCCAGCGCGGGCCCCGGAGGGTTCGCGCTGGACCAGGCGGAGTGCGTCCGCTCGCAGTTCTACTGCGTCGCGGTCAAGAAACGAACGAACACGAACGACGCGACCGATTCGAGTAAACCCCGCGGCGTCGCCGTGGTGACCTCCTCCGTGCCGGTGAAGCCCCCCTACTTCGCGACGGTCAAGTCCACCAACTACCTGCCCAACGCTTTAGTGGTGGCGGACGCCAAAAGAAGAGGCGCGCAGTACGGCATATGGCTCACGAGCGACGGGAAGCACGTCGCGGAGGGACCTTCCATGAACGTGGGTTTCGTCGTGCGTGTTTCGGAGGAGGCGGACGACGTTTCTTCAGACGTCTTTGAAAAGACGGAGGATGAAACGTCTTCGACAAGAGCTGAAAAGAAACCGCGTTTGCGTTTCGTGACTCCGCCTTGGGACGAAGCGTTAGCGGGGTGCACCGTCGCGCGCGCGGTGGAGTTGGTGAACGAGGGTTTGTTCGAACACGTTGGTTTGTATGGGCCGGCGGTGGTGGAGCCCGTTTCTGTGGACGTCGCGAAAAACGCGGTCGAGCTCATGCTCATCGGTTCGGTCATAAACTGCGTGCCCATCGTCTCGTGGGACGGGAAAGAGGTTGGCGAGGTAAAAGGCGCCGTCGGCGCCGTCGCGCTCGCGATGCGGGACGCCATCGAGGCGGACTTCGACGTGAACAAAAAAGAGCTCACGCGCGTGCCGTACGAGCTGTTCGAGACCAGGAAAGAACAGTGACCAACATGATTGAAACTTTTATGATATTCGCTCAGCGTTTTACCTACGTTTACGCGCTCGACCGACTCACCTCACCGTTCGCGCGCTAACGGTCTTTTTCGTCACGCTTTTGTTTCGCAAACGTTTCGTCTTCCCTCCACTTCTTCTCGCGCTCGGCCATCACGCCCTCGACGTCCTCCAGCTTCAGCCCTTTGGTTTCGAACACGAAGCGGTCCACGAACGCGTACCCCGCGAAACACGAAAGCGCGTAGAAACCGTACGTCCCGCCTAAACCGATTCCGTTCACTAACGGCAGGAACGATGCGCCCACGACTGTGTTTGATGCGTAGTTAATCGCCGTGCACACTGCAGTAGCTCGTGCGCGTATCCGAGTGGGAAACACCTCGTTGTACAACAGCCAAGGCACGGGACCCGCGCCTAGGGAAAACAAAAGCGTGTACGCGGGAATAGCGATCAACGCCACGGTTCTCTGCGGCTCGAACGTCTTTAAAAACCCGCCGTCGTAATCGGGCGTCGGCAGATCGTCGCAAATCGCGGCGAGCGCGTCGCAGGTGACGCACGGCAAGCCTGAAAACTCACCGGGCGGCGAGGTGATGGGTAACGCGCAGAACGACTCGGTGGCTGTTCCGGGCGTGAGCGCGGAGGCGATGGCGAGCGCCGCCAGCGACGCGCTCATGCCGCCGAAACTCAACAGCAGAAGCGGGCGTCGGCCGTACGCGTCCGTGGCGACGAGCGCGACGAGGCCGCCGAGAAGGTTGGGCACGCCCACGGCGGTGGTGAGCAGACCCGGGTCCGTGAGTCCGGCTTCTTGTAAAACAGAAGACGCGAAGTAGATCACGGTGTTGGACCCGGAGAACGCGGCGAGGAAACACAAGCCGAGCCCGATGATCACGGGTTGCCTGTTTCGGTCCTCGAACAGCACGCTCCACGACTGCGCGGCGGGCTCGCCAGTCGAGACGCACTCGATCGTCTCCTCATCCTCATCCGACTCGCTTACGCTTTGAGCTTTGACGGGCCGTCGTCTTCCGGTTTTCTTGTCCTCGAACGCGTCCGCGAACGCGTCGTCGTCGTCTTCGTCCCCGGAATCCCCGGACCGAACGACCCGGCCCGCGCGTTTCTTTCCGACGGCGATGCGGCCGACCGCTCCCGAAACCGACTCCTGCCATCGCACCGCCGCTCTGCCCCGGATGTTGAGCAGCTTCGCCAGGCTCCGTCTTGACTCCATCGCGCACCCCTCCGGCCCGAGAAGCCACACGGGCGACTCCACGGCGACACCCCCCGCCGTGCTCAGCGCGAGAAGAAGCGCGGGCGCGGCCGCCCAGTAGAACAGAGGACGCCACCACCCAGCCGCCGCCCGAGGAGGCGCGTTTGGGTCTTGACGAAGCTTCTTGGACGTTTTATTTTTTAAGTCGCCGTTCTCCTTCTCCTTGGCGACTTTCTTCGCGCCCTCCGCGGGCGCTAAACGCACAGGCTTCGTCTCCAGGCGCGCCTCGGCTTTTGAAGACAGCGTCTCCACCGGAGGGAGCTTCGGAACTGTAGTGGTGGATTTCTTCTCGGAAAGAGACACCACCGCGCGGGTAGGCTCGGCGACGCTGTCGACTAAACGCTCATTTTTGTTTTGCGCGTCGACGCCGAAAACGCCGTCCGGGCGAGCGCTTTTGTCCGCCGCGGATGGCGCCGCCGCCAAAACGCGCGGCTTGGCGGCGTCTTTTTCTTTTTCGGCTTTTTCGGAACCGGTCAACGGCGGAGGAACCGAGGATGAAGACGCGAGGACATCCTGTTTCTTTTTACTCCTCGCGGGATCGGCGGAGGTCGAGACCTCCGCTTTTTCGACGGGGGTCTTTTCGGGAGTCTTGTCGGCGACGGCGACGGCGTCGGCGTTTTGGTCGATTTGGTTTTTCCGCGCCGTCCCCGGCGCCTCCGCCGGCGTCTCCGCCGCGTTCTGCGACACCACTTCATCCGGTGCCGGTGCGTTTTTAGTCTGAAGTTCACCGGAGGGGTACTCCAGCGGCGACGGTAACGGCGGCGGCGCGGTCGGCGCCGGGTCCTTCGTGGCGGGCGTCATCGCCGGCGACGCGGCGTCCGTTCCAAACGTCCTCAAAAAGTCAGTCAACGTCTTGGAAGAACCAGGATTTGATAACGCGTTCTCGCCGTCGTTTTTGTCGTTGCTCCAGTTGCTCACCGAGGGAAGCGTCGAGGTGACCGGCGCGGGTTCTTTTTGCGAAACGCCGGGGACGAGCGGCGGCGGAAGAGTCGCGACGCCTCCCGGTTCGGCGGATGAAATCCGATCGGAGTTCCGAACGGAGGGCAGAGACTCTGATTTGTTATCGGCGTCGGAACGCCGCGTCGAGTTCGACGCCGCTTTTTCTTCCGGCGTCGCGCCCGCGGGAGGTTCCGCGACGCGCACATCCGGCGCGGTCGCCGGCTTGGCAGCGGCGAAAGCCGCGATCTTCGCCGGCTCGGCTTTCTCCGCGCCGTTTTCTTTCGCGGAGATTTGCTTTTCTTTCGCGGCGGCGACATTTGTATTTTTGGGCGCCGCCGCCTCCGCCGCGGGAGGTTCGAGGTCGACCGAGTTCCCGGTTCCCTCCACCTTCTGCAGCGGCACGGCAGCCTGGAACGCCAGCAGGCACCCCATGACGTACGCGACGCGGCGTATGCCGTTCACCGTTCCCCGCAGGTTGGGCGGCGACACCTCCGAAAGGTACAGAGGCACGATTTGGCTCGACGCGCCCACTCCGACGCCGGTGATGAGTCGTCCGACGGTCATCGACACGAACCCATCCGCGGAGGCGCTGATGAGCGTGCCGATCGTCAGAGGCACGGTGGTGGCGAACAGAGCGGCTCTGCGTCCCTGCGAGTCCGCGAGCGGACCTATGCCTAACCCGCCCAAGAACCCGCCGGCGACCAAAACCGAAACCACCGCGCCTTTCGCGGCGTTGTCCCCGGCGAATCCGAGATCGTCGGCGATGGCGCTTAAAGGCGCGTTGATCACCGCGGAGTGGTACCCGAACAGAAACGCGCCGAGGCACGCCGTCGCGACGCTGGGCGCCAAACCGGGGCCGACGCTGTTCCAGTCGAACGGTTGTGGTTGAACTTCCGGTTTCTCGTCGGTCTGTTTGTCGGTCAAGCTCGGAGAAGAGGCTTCCGAAGACGACTCGGACGATGTCGCATCGGAAGACGTCCCCTCCGATGGCGCGTCCCCCCGGACGCGCGCGTCCGCCTCCCCCTGCGCTCCCGTCGAGGGGTCCGTCTGGTTCGGGCCCGAAGGGATCGCGCGTGCCGGCGCGCGCCCGCGCCGCAACGCCCGCGCGGGTCTCCAAGCGCCTGGGGTTGCGACGGGACGTCGCCGCGCCGTAACAACACGAAGCACATGTGGGAAACCCCGTGTCGGTGTCGCCCGGAGCGCCGCCGTCGGAATCGCCGTCATCGCCACGACGGCCGTCTCGAGACCCGACGCGAGGGCTTCCCGCGCCGCGCGCGATCGGGTCTGCCCGTGGACCGCGCGCGAACGCGAGTCCTCCGGCGCGCGGCGAAGGAGGTCTACGCGACAGAGAGTCGTTTTTCGCGTGATCGACGGGGGCTTCGACCAATCGACCTCATCCAACGCGGACGACGTAAAATGAGCGGGGCGCTAAAAACGGAGACAGAAGAGCGGAAGTTTGACGTCGACGTCGTCGACGCGTGTTTTGACGCGCCGTGTATCACACTACCACGTACTCGCACAGACACGCCATCGTCTGACGCTCAATAAAAACTCAGCGTAAACGCGTCGCTTTGGGCGTCACTCCGCGCCGCTAATCGTCGCGCGCTTGCGCAGCTCGCCCGTGTTTCTCTGAAACGCCTCGAGGTACGCGAAGAAATCCTTCTCCTTCTCCGCCGCCGATTCTTTCTCGCGTTCAGAGTCGCGACGAAGCGCGCGGCGGTTCTCCTTCGACGCGTCGTACGACGTGTTAGTCCTGTGTTTATACGCGAACGCGAACGTGTCCACCCCCGCGACGCGCAGAGACGAATCGACCCTCGGGCCGTGCACTTCGGCGCGGCGCCGCTCGAAGTGAGCGATGAGCCGGTCGAGCTCGCGCTTGTGCGACGCGCGAATCTCGCGGATCTCCTCCGCTTTTAAATCGCGCATCGCGGTCGCGGCGAGACGCGTCTCGTTTAATTCCCGCCGGCACGTCTCCAGCGCGGTCTCCGCGCGTCGCAAACGCCACTCGAGCTCTTTGCACTTCTCGCGCTCGGCGCCGAGCGCGGCGACCACATCCGCGACGGGGGCGTTTTTCGAGGCGACGGATGCTTCGAATCCGTCGGTACCGTCGACGACGCCCTCGGCGGCGATGAACGCGCGCATCTCGCGCGACACCCCAGTCGAGTCGTGTCTTTCGTCGTCTTGTAACGCGACTCTGTCGACGTCCGCGAACGGGTTCGCGGAGTCGTCCTCGAACAGACCCTGTAACGGCGGCGGGACGGCGGTGGCGATCTCCGCGGCGCCGAGCGGGCGCGGCGCGCCCGCGACGTTCGCGCGCCGAAGCAAATCGCGCAGCGCCGTCTCCGCCTCCGTCTCGTCGAGAACGCCGTCGTACGACGTCGTCGGTTTCGTTTTCGTTTTCGTCGAAGACGCGTCGAAGAGCGTCTTCGAAGACGCGCTTTGTTTTTTCTTCGCGGCGCCTCGAGCGTCTCCGAAGCCGTCGCCTTTGAATCGCGCCTTTTCGTCCGGGAGCAGATTGCGCAAAGGCCCGTCGTCCGGGGCCTTGTCGAACGGGGGGCTGGTCGCGCCGAGAGACAGGTTGTGCCGCAGCAGGCGCGCGTAGTCGTTGCGGAGCTTCTTCCACGTCACGTTGGACACGGGGTCGTGCAGCTTGCGCAGCCACTTCTCGACGCGGATGGTGGGCGCGCGCGCCAAAAGCGCTAAACGCTGCTGGATGTCGTGCACCAGAGCCGAGAATTGCGCATCCAGGGCGTTGGGCGCCTCGAACGAAGGACTACGCAGCACGGCCTTCGCGGGGCTCGGCGCGGAGGTTGGCGACTTCGGGGGGGGCGACTTCGGCAGGGGCGTCTTCAGGCGCTCCTCGCGCACGCCGGAGAAGCTCATCGCGGCGCACGTCTCCGTCTCGCGCCGAGAAGACTGATCTCCGAAACGCCACATCGTTCGCAACGGACAGCGAACTTCGCGCGAAAGGATTTGCGTCGTCATCGTCAGAGTTGGAGGCGCGCGGCGCGGACGAGACTTCGGCAGGAGCCATGCCGTACGTGCGCGACGGCGCGGTCGTGAGCCGCCGCTCGCCGTACAGGCTGAGCATAGTCACCGACATCTTCTGGAGCGTCGTGAACCTCATCGCCGCGTTGTGCGTGCCCGCCCTCGCCCCGTCCCCAGATCTCGCCCGCGTCTTCGTCTCCGCGGCTCCGTTTCGTCGCGCTGACACCCGTCTCTCTCTCCTCGCCGTCTCTCTCTCCTCGCACGCGGCGTGACGAAACAGCTTCCAGTCCATGATCGACCCCGAGTACGCGGAGTCGTACGGCGCGAAGCAGCGGAAAAAGCGCGGGGGCGGGTTCGGCGGCGTCGCCGGCGGAGGCCTGGGCGGAGGCGGAGGGGGTCCGGGGGGCGGAGGCGGCGGAGGCCGCCCCGGCGGAAACGTGCACGGCGCTTCCCGCATCCACGGGCTCGACCACAGCGCGCCTCAGGTGGGCGGCTGAGGCAGGTAGGCGTCTTTCGTGCTGCAGTGGGTCGATGGAGAGACTCCGTCGACTCGCACGCACGAAGGCGCGCTGTCTCCATTCTTTTAGGCGCGACGACGCTTGTCGTCGCGAAGGCGTTTCGGGATCGAATCAAATGACGCGCCCATCCGTGTCCTCTCGTTTCTGCGAGAGTGGATCGGCGCCGATACCCCAACCATTCGATCGCACGTTCACGCCGGGATCGCGACACGAGACACTCGACATCAAAAAGCGCGCGAAACAAAACGCGCGCGCCATTACGATGCGAGGCTCTTCCGCGATCCCGCGGGCGCTCTTCGCGAGACGCGACGTTTCGCGATTGTAAAACGTAAAACGTAAAACGACGATGAGACGGATTACCGTCGACGCGTCACTTTCTTCAATCTCGTCGTTCGCAAAAGCTTTCGTGGTGTTTCATCATCCTTTCTTACGCCGTTTCCCGCTCTCCTCCCCGCTCGCCTCTTCCCGGTCGCGCTTCGCCTTTTTCTCCTTCTTCTCCTTCTTTTCCGTCTTCTCCTTCTTCTCCTTCTTCGCCTTCTTCGCCTTTCTCGCCTTCTTCTCCTTCTTCTCGGCGGCTTCGTCCCGCGCGTCCCCGTCCCCGTCCCCGTCCCCGTCCCCGCCGTCGCCCAGGAACTCGAGCGCGCCCGTGCCCTCCTCCGCCATGGACCCGATGAGGTGCAGCACGTCGTCGTACTCGGAGATTTTCTTGACACTGAACACGCACTCGGTGCCGACGCCCACGCGGTGCGCGCCGCCATCCTCCGCGCTCTCCCACACGTCCTCCGCGGGGTTGTGCACGAACTCGCGCGGTAAGTCCGTCGCGGCGAGGCTGGCGTTGAACACGTCGTGCACGAGTAAACCGACGTGGTCGACACCGATTTTGTTCACTCTCCCGACTAACTTTAAACCGATTTTAGGCGTAAACACCTTCACCTTGGCGCGCACGCAGACGTCCACGTACCCGGCCATGTGCACGATTCTTAGATCCGCGTGGTTCACGAGTTTCGGCTTGTCGTAGCTCACGAGGACGCCGCCGAGTCGGTCGTGGTGGCGCATCAGCATGCCGTCCAGCAGGTCCCGCGCGCCCTGCAGCGCCGTGTTCCGGTCGGCGACCGCGCTCGGGTGCAGGCTCAGCTTGAACGTCGCCGTCGTGCTGAGCACGGCGTTAGCGCCGGCGCGCGGCATCGGGGCGGCGGCGGCGGCGGTGTGCCCTGTGGGCGTTCGGTCGACGACGTCCCACGGACGCGCCGGAGGCTCGAGGTGCGCTCGAGACGCGACCGGCGGGCGACGCGAACGGTACCCGCGTAGGCACGAAAGGCGCGGAACCCGGCGCCGCTGGTCGGAAGCCCCGCGCGGCGGAGCGCGTCCCCTGATGGGACGCCGATGTGCACGCCGACTTTTTTCCACGCGAAGCTCCGACGGCGGGTTCTCTCGAAAATACGAGCAGTGCACGATTCAGACTGTTTGCCCATACAAGTACGGCTCCACGTTTCGAGGCGTTCGTTCGCGGTCGTTGCCCGAGGCGCGAACGGAGTCGGACGATAAATGCGTGTGCCGTGGCGCACTGGTCTCGGCAGAGCCTCTCGCGCCTCCCAGGCCGTGGGACGCACGCGCGCGGTTCGTCGGCGCGAAGTGCTCCGCCCGACTCTCTTCGTGAACGCGTCCTTCCGTGCGAACGGCTTCCGATGTTCGAGCCGTGCTTGCAAGGCCGCGAGCTGTGCCACTCGTGCGACCTGTGCGGTGACTTGCCCATTCTCGGCGTGCGACGGTCGTGCGACGTGTGCGACGACTTCGGTGCGTGTCGAAAACGACGTCCGCGTCTCGGAACGAGCTCGCGCGTCGATCGCGGAAGCGCAGATCTCGCTCCCGACGAACCGCGCGTCAAAAGCGAACGCCGCTCGATGCCGCCCCACGCCCGCGGACGCGAACGCGCGATCCTCACGCGTTTTCGTCTCGTCGCGTTCACCTCGTGTCCGTTCCAAACGTGTCGTCCGCGCAAATGGCGCGATTCCGGAGGACGGGTTTCGCGGTCGTGCGTCTCAGCCTCGAAAACGAAAACGCGAAAACGCCTCTGCTCTTCTGACCTCGAACACGCACCGTCATCATCAAACACTCTCATTCATCACGCACACGCGTATATCGAAACACGCATCACTCACGCACTCCCTACACAGACATCTGCGAGAATTGCCACCGCACATCCAACGCTATGCGCGCTCGAGGTCAGACGCACGCCGGGCCGCACGCGCCCGACCACCCGACGACGTCGCACCCGGCGCCGACGGACGACGGCGCGCCCGTTCATTCCGGCAAACTCGGCGCCGTGATGCGCGACGCCGCGCAGCGGTGGTTTTTAGATGCGTTAAGACACGCGAAGAACGGCGACGCGAACCAGGCGGCGCTGTTAGCGGAGATGCTCAAGCAAGGGTACGGGTGCGTTTTGGACGAGGAAGAGGCGAGGTACTGGAAGCAGGTCGCGAGGAACGCGGGGGGGAGACGAGTCGAGGGGGTGTACGACGAGCTGCCGTGATATGTATGGTGTAAGCGAAAGAAGTCTTTAACGTATATCGAACGTACATCGAAAGCTTCCCTTCACGTGTGACACCGCGTAACGACGTACGAATTATTGGCCTGTAGACTCGTCACGGCGCGGCGTTCGTTTCGGCGGCGGCGTTCGGTTCGGCGGCTCTGCCGAAGAATTCCGTCACCTGCCTGGCGCCCGCCGGCGCGGCGGGCGGAGCCCGAGGCGACGCGCCGTCCGCCTCGCCCTCGACGTTTTCCTTGTCCTTCTGCGCCGCGGTGGGGCGCATCGCCCAGACTACTTACCGTGAAAGACGGTTCGTAGTTCACGGCGCACGTGTGTGTTCGATCATATGAGTGGAAATGACGGGTAGTGAGAAGGTTATGTCGTGTCAGTCGACTCCCGCGCGACGACGGCGTGAAGAAGGCGGTGAAAAAGAAAGAAAGAAAAAAAAAGAATCGTACCGTGGTCGTGGAGAAACTCCAGTCGAGGTTTGCGCAGGACGTGGTGCTCGACGTCCCCGTGCTTGACCGTCTTCCTCTTCTGTGCCTTCATGGTCGCGAACGCGCCCTCAACGAGCGACTCCACGAACAGCTCGGTGGCTCGGCTGACCAGCCGGCACGCGTCCACCGCGGTGTTTTTGACTTCTTTGTCCAAACGCATGATCCGCTTGACGCGCGCTAAAGGCAGGGAAAGATCGGGCTCATTGTCATCCTTGTCATCCTCTCCGCCCTCGACAATCTCGCCCGATGCGACTTTCGCGGCGTACTCGCGCTCGTTCTCCGCGTTGATCGTCTCCGCCTTCTGCTTGTACGCCGCCTTCTCGTCCTCGCTCAAAAGCTTCCACTTCTCGCCGACGCGCTTCGCGATGTCTCCCATGCCGGGCTTCGCGTCGCCCTCGGCCACGAGCTCAGCCTTGGTGGGCTCGCGCATCTCGCCCGCGAACACCAGGTACGCGGCGATCTTCTTGGGGCCCATCGTGAGAGGTTTCGCGGTTCGAGCCGGTCGGAGCCGGAGCCTTTCGTGTGTGTTCCCGTCGAGTCCCGCGCGTGGGCGGCCGCGCGTCTTCGACTGATGAGATCTAGGCACCGTCGCGTTTTCAAACCTGATGAAGGGAGCGACTTGGCACTCGAGGGTGAGGCTCAACTTCGAAACTTGCGTCGACCGCCGCTCGGAGTCGGCGGAGTTCGTTATTCGGACGACGTCACACGACGACGCGCGGGGGTGCCGAGGGGCTGGCGCGGAAGGAGGGCAGAGAGGGGCGCGCGTTCGGTCGGCTCGGGGTCGACACGTCGCGGTCGTACCCCGCGCGTGGCGTCTCGCGCGCGTCTCCGAAGACCATGGACGCCGCGGAAGTGGCGGTCGAGGATGCCCCCCCCGTCTCGTCGACGTCCGCTCGTCTCCGAGACGCGGGCGCGACGTCCTCCGGTCTCGACGCGCGCTGGCGCTCGGAGATCAAGGCGCAGCTCGAGCTGAGCCTGCCCATCGTCGCCAGCAACCTGCTGATGGTCGCGATGCAGATGACCGACCTCGGGTTCATCGGGCGCATCGGCAAGGATGAGCTCGGCGCCGCCGCGCTGGGGAACACGGTGTTTTACTTGCTGCACTACCCGATGGTCGGCGCGATGACCGCGGTGGACACCCTGCTGGCGACGGCGCACGGCGCGTCGATGCCTTCGGCGTACGGCGAGTACACGCAGGTGGGCATGGCGTTCGTCACGGCGTGTTGCGTGCCCATCGGCGTGTGCATGCTTTTCGTGGAACCGCTCTTAATCGGCATCGAGCAAGATGAGAAACTCTCGCGTCTCGCCGGCGCGTTTTGCGCGCACGTCGCGTGGTCGCTCTTTCCGTATTACTGGACGCAAGTGTTGACGAAGTACCTGCAGGCGCAGCACGTGTTGTTGCCGCCGGTGTACGTCGGGATCGTGGCGAACGGGATAAACGTCTTTCTGAACTGGCTGTTCATCTTTAAGTTAGAGTGGGGGTTCGACGGAGCTCCCATCGCCACCGGCGCGTGCCGCTATTTCCAGCTCGTGTTACTTCTCGCGTACCTCGCGTTTTCGCAAGAGGAACAAAAACGTTTGACAAAGCCGAAGGGAGGCTTCTTCTACTTATGTTCCGGAGGAACCGTGTTTAATTCGTTTCGTGGATCGTCACATCGAGACGTCCGGTTCGACGACGAGGAAAGGCAAACGCGCGACGAGTCAGCAGGTGAGAGACGAGAGGACTCTCACGTGAGACACACCTCGCGAGACGAGAAGAAGACCAATGAGCGCTTATTACTTCGACGCCTCGTCGGTTTGTTTCCGACGTTTTGCCAACTCGCCGGTCCCGGCGCGTTCATGATGGCGGTCGAGGCGTGGGCGTTCGAGGTCACGACGCTGTTAGCGGGGTACCTCGGAACAGTAGCGCTGGACGCGCACCTCACGATGCTCCAGCTCGCCACGTTAGCGTTCCTCTCGCTGCCGTTCGCGGTGGCGGTCGCGGCGACGATCCGGGTCGGTAATCTGCTGGGCGCGGGCGAAGCGAAAGCGGCGAGCGTCGCCGGACGCGTCACGTTTCTCATATGTTTCTCCTTCACCGGGTGCGTCGCGGCGGTGTTCTCGACGTGCCGTGCGTACTTGGGGTACGTGTTCACGAACGATACGGAGGTGATTAAAGCGGTCGCGGCCATCGCGCCCATCGCGGCGCTGTTCCAGCTCGCGGACGGAGGCCAAGCCGCGGCGGGCGGCGTGTTCCGCGGGATGGGCCGCCAAAAAACCGTCGCGGCGCGAAACTTTCTCGGGTTCTGGGTCTTCGGCATGCCTGTCGGGGCGCTATTGACGTTTCAAGCGGGTGTCGGACTCGCGGGTCTGTGGTGGGGGTTAACCGTCGGTTTAACCGTGACGACCCTCGTGTCTCTCGCGCAGCTCGTTTTCGTGGACTGGGAAAAAGAGACCCTGGACGCGGCGGAACGATTGGCGCGCGGCGCGAAAGACGCGGCGAGGCGGTTATCTTCAGACGGGTTCGAGTGAGAACGCTTTACGCGTTTGTAGTCTTCATTAGTTACAGTATTTACTTCCATTTATTATAGTCGATAGTGTGTCTCTGTCTTTTCACTTGCTCTGCAGCTCGTCGATCGCCTCGGCGTCGTGCGCGGGCGTCGCGCCCTGCTGCGTGGCGACGAACGCGCCGACGCGACACGCGCGTTCGAGCGCCGCGGTCGGCGTATTTCCGGCGAGCAACGAATCCAACAGAGTCGCTAAGAACGAGTCTCCCGCGCCCACCGTGTCCACCGCCGTGACTTCGAACCCGGGGTGCTGCGCGACAGCTCCCGACGACGCAACCAAACACGCACCGTCTCCCCCGCGCGTCACGCACAGGTTGTCGCACTCGAGCGCGTCTCGCGTCGCGCACGCCATCGCGATTACGTCGTTCTCGTCGATGCCTTCCAACCCGCACCATTTGTACATCTCGGGAAGCTCGTCGTCGTTGAGTTTCAGCAACCAGCACTCGCGCGCGTGGCGCACACAAAGCTCCTCGTCGATGAACGGCTTTCGTAAGTTGATGTCGAAGACGCGTTTAGAGGCGACTTTAGAGGCGGCGTCGATGGCGCTCGCGCTGCGTTCGTCGCGTTGCGCGAGGGAGCCGTACACTACGACGGCGCCCGTAGCGGCTTCGATTAAATCATCCGTCACCGCCATGGCGTCCCACGCGCTGGGCTGCACGATGTCGTACGAGGGCATCGCGCCCTCCATGGTGACCACCACGAAGCCGGTCGGAATGCCGGTGTCGTCCACCTGCACGTTGCTCACGTCCAGACCTCGGTTCGTAAGCCTCCGGATCACCTCCCGGCCGAGCTCGTCGTCGCCGACCCGGCTCACCACGGTGGGGGACCGCCCGAGCTCGTTCAGGTGGCACGCCACGTTCGCGGGCGCGCCCCCCAGGAACAAGCCCTGCGGCAGCGAGTCCCACAGCGCCTCGCCGATGACGGTCACGCGCTCGTCCGACGCGGCGGCGGTCGGCGCGACCGCGCGGCGCGACGCGACGCCGCGATGGCGCCGGGTCGAGCCGAGGGCGCCGGGGGGGGAGGTGCCCAGGCGGATCGCGCGGCGTGCGGCGCGCGCGCGAGAGGGGAACGCGTGCGCCGACGCGGCGGGAGCTGTGGCAGCGAGCATCGCGTGCGTCTGCGGCTGATGGCGCGTGCGTGCGGGACGCGCCTGCGAGGTGGCACGGGCGACGACGGAGGTTTGCTTTTGCAGCAGGGTGTCTTTTCAATCGGCGTCGCGCTTGAGCGCCGAAGCGGCGAACCGCGGAGGAAACACAGAACTTCAGTCAGTGAAAAGCGACACGCGAATTCGCGGGTTTTCCGTAGGAGCATTTACGCTGGTTGACGTGTCAGGGGAAAAAATCCGCGACCCTGACTCGGCGGCTGGTGTCGGCGGGCGAGCAGAGACAGATAAAAAGCCCGTCGATCGGCATTGCTCCCCCTCTGTTCGACGCACCCGGTGAATAACCGTGCCGACAATTGAACGCCTGCAACCATGGTGAAGGTGCGTCTTCAGCGCTCGCGGGCGCGCGCTCGCGCGCGTCGACCCACCTCGCGTCGCGTGTCGAACCCCGAAGCCGGGACCGATGATGTCGCGACATATGCTTTTTCCGCCGTTCCGCGATGCGCGAGGAGCCCTAACGCTAAGCGTCATCCTGACCTCCCTCGTTCCCCCTCCCGCCGCAGTTCTCGATCGACGAGCTCCGTCGTCAGATGGACAAGAAGCACAACATCCGCAACATGTCCGTCATCGCGCACGTCGACCACGTAAGTGCCCCAACCGAGCGACGCGCGCGCGTTTCCGGCGTCGATTGCGCCGGCGTATCGATCGCGCTCTCGGAACCGCCGTCGACAGGGTTTGGCTTGGCGGGCGGGAGAAAACGACGCGCGAGGCGAGGCGTCCGCGTCGAGGACGCGTGCCGCCGACCCGGACGCCTCGGACGCGTCGCCGGCGGCGCCGGCGACGAAGCGGACGCGTCTCGCCCGTCGTCCCGACCCCCCCCGCCCCCGCCGCGCGCACACCCCCCGACTCGAATTGCCCCTCGTCCACCGTCGGTTCGTCGCTGTCGGGCGAGGCGATCGCGGTTCGGAAAATGCGGTTCGACGCGTTTTTTCTCACACGATCGACGATGAAAAAAAAACAAACGCTGACGTCCCGCTCGTCTTCCGCTCCCCTCTCTTCCCCTCCCATATATGCGACGACAACAGGGTAAGTCCACCCTCACGGACTCCCTCGTCGCCGCCGCGGGTATCATCGCGCAGGAGAACGCGGGCGACGCGCGCCTGACGGACACGCGTCAGGATGAGCAGGATCGCTGCATCACCATCAAGTCCACCGGCATCTCTCTTTTCTACCAGATGGACGACGCGTCGCTCGCGCGCCTCCCCGAGAAGGTTCCCCGCGAAGGGCAGGACTACCTGATCAACCTGATCGACTCCCCCGGCCACGTCGACTTCTCCTCCGAGGTGACCGCCGCGCTGCGCATCACCGACGGCGCGCTCGTCGTCGTCGACTGCGTCGAGGGCGTCTGCGTGCAGACGGAGACGGTGCTTCGCCAGGCGCTCGGCGAGCGCATCCGCCCGGTGATGACGGTGAACAAGCTCGACCGCTGCTTCCTCGAGCTGATGCTCGACGGCGAGGAGGCGTACCAGAACTTCTGCCGCGTCATCGAGAACGCGAACGTGCTGATGGCGACGTACACGGATGAGGCGCTCGGCGACTGCCAGGTGCTCCCCGAGAAGGGCACCGTGTGCTTCTCCGCGGGTCTGCACAACTGGGCGTTCACCCTCACCGTCTTCGCCAAGATGTACGCCGCGAAGTTCGGCGTGGAGTTCGACAAGATGATGGAGAAGCTGTGGGGCGACAACTTCTTCGACCCCAAGACGAAGAAGTGGACCAAGAAGCACACCGGCGAGAAGACGTGCATGCGCGCCTTCGTGCAGTTTTGCTACGAGCCCATCCGCCGCGTCATCGACGCCGCCATGAACGACAACAAGGACAAGCTCTGGCCCATGCTGGAGAAGCTCAAGGTGAAGGAGAAGCTCAAGCCCGCGGACTTTGATCTGCTCGGCAAGCCCCTGATGAAGCGCATCATGCAGACGTGGCTCCCCGCCGACGTCGCGCTGCTTGAGATGATTATCTACCACCTCCCGTCGCCCGCGACGGCGCAGAAGTACCGCGCGGACACCCTGTACGAGGGTCCCCTGGACGACAAGTACGCCGAGTCCATCCGCAACTGCGACTCGGCCGGCCCGCTGATGCTGTACGTCTCGAAGATGATCCCCACCGCGGACAAGGGCCGCTTCCTCGCGTTCGGCCGCGTGTTCTCCGGCACGGTGAAGACGGGCATGAAGGTTCGCATCCTCGGCCCCAACTACGTCCCGGGCGAGAAGAAGGACCTGTACGTCAAGTCCATCCAGCGCACCGTCATCTGCATGGGCCGCCGCCAGGACGCCGTCGAGGATGTCCCCTCGGGCAACACCGTCGCCATGGTGGGCCTCGACCAGTTCATCTCCAAGAACGCTACGCTCACGGGCGAGGCGGAACTCGAGGCGCACCCGCTCAAGGCTATGAAGTTCTCCGTCTCCCCCGTCGTGCGCGTCGCGGTGGAGTGCAAGAACTCGCAGGACCTGCCCAAGCTGGTGGAGGGCCTCAAGCGTCTGTCCAAGTCGGACCCCATGGTGCTGTGCCAGATCGAGGAGACGGGCGAGCACATCGTCGCCGGCGCGGGTGAGCTGCACCTCGAGATTTGCCTCAAGGATCTGCAGGAGGATTTCATGGGCGGCGCCGAGATTCGCATCTCCGACCCCGTGGTTTCGTTCCGCGAGTCCGTCAACGGCTCGTCCGAGACGCGCATGTCCAAGTCCCCGAACAAGCACAACCGTCTGTACTTCCAGGCGCACCCCCTGGAGGAGGGTCTGTCCGAGGCGATCGACGCCGGCGACGTGACCCCGCGCGACGAGCCCAAGGCGCGCGGGCGCTTCCTCGCCGAGAAGTTCGGCTGGGACAAGGACCTGTCCAAGAAGATTTGGTGCTTCGGCCCGGACACCACCGGCCCCAACCTCATCGTGGACATGTGCAAGGGTGTTCAGTACCTGAACGAGATCAAGGACTCGTGCGTCGCCGCGTTCCAGTGGGCCACCAAGGAGGGCCCTCTGTGCGAGGAGAACATGCGCGGGATCAAGTTCGAGGTTCACGACGTCGTGCTGCACACCGACGCCATTCACCGCGGCGGCGGGCAGATCATCCCCACCTGCCGCCGCGTGCTGTACGCGTCGATGATGACCGCGGAACCTCGTTTGTTGGAGCCGGTGTACCTCGTCGAGATCCAGGCGCCCGAGGGTGCGCTCGGCGGCATCTACTCCACCATCACGCAGAAGCGCGGTATGGTGATCGAGGAGATGCAGCGCCCCGGCACGCCCATTTACAACATCAAGGCGTACCTCCCCGTGATGGAATCCTTCGGCTTCACCGGCACGCTTCGCGCCGCCACCTCGGGCCAGGCGTTCCCGCAGTGCGTGTTCGACCACTGGGACATGCTCGGCTCTGACCCTTACGACGCCAACACGCAGGCGGGCAAGCTCGTCCTGGACATCCGCAAGCGCAAGGGCACGCGCGAGTTCATTCCCCCGCTCAACGAGTACGAGGATAAGCTCTAAGGAGCTTTTTTTTTGTCGACTTTTTTTGCGGAGTCGACTTCGCTCTTCGAGGTGCTTTGGGTAAACCCTCGTTTATCGACGATCGCGAGAGGAGGTTTCAGGTTTCTAATACACACGCGAGACGCTTTTCGTTTTCGTTCGTCACTCGAAACGACGTTAATAGGTTTCTATGATCATAATACAACCGCTCATCTCCCGAAAACGCGTTCGTCGACGTACCACGGTCGGAGCATGGTGACGTCGGCTTCGCACCCGTGGTGGTCTCGCCACGCCAGTAACACGAGCGCGGCGCGGTAGTGCACGACCGCGCCCATCACCACTAAAACGTGGAAGATGTTGTGCGAAGAGAACCACAGGTCGAACCTTCCCGGTTTCCACTTCTCGGGAACCGCGCGCGCGTAAATCACCGCGCCGCTTAAATAACACGCGCCCATCAATAACTCGAGCCATAACATAACCGCGATGGGCGTCGGTTTCTCGCGCCACACGAACCACGTCTGGTGTAAGATGGGAAACGAACCCAAGCCTCCGAGACACGAAAACAAAAACGCGCGTAACGGTGAGTATTTCGTGTCCTGGAACCTGTCCGCCAGGGTCACGCCTAATGTCAAAAAACCGAAACCCGTCATCAAAGTAAGGTACCAGTTCCTCGCGTTTGGAACGCAGTAAAAAGAATAAAACACGACGGGGTAAAACGACGCGACGATCAACGCCGCAATGCCGACGTAATCGACGCGCCACACGATGGACGACACCCGCGCGCCGACACACGCCAACGTGTGACACACCGCCGAGAACGACAAACACACGATCGCGCCAGAAAGAAACACGTACATGGGCCACCGCGGTGCTGGATCGCCGGGAAGCTCGAGAGGCACGTGCCAGTCTGACCCGACGTTTGAGTGTTCCAACGTCGACGATAACACGCCGTGATGCGCTTCTAGTTGGTGAATCAGCCTTTGTAAAGATTGCGCGCCCATCCCGGAGCCGTGTGTGATTTTATCCGCCGCGGAGGACAACAACACGCGCGCGTCGTTTAACCGCTCGACGAGTTTCGCTTTCGTGTCGCTAGCGGTGTCGGTGACGACACCGAAGTGTACGCGGTCGCTCACCGCGCGCGCCACCGACGCGATCGTGTTCGTGGCCTTTTGCAAAACTTCGTTCTCGGTCTCGGCGCATCGCGCCGCGACGCGCCGCAACGCGTCGGACGACGCGGACATTTTTCGTCTGAACTCGACCGTCTCAGCGACGAGCGCGGCTCTTAACTTCGTGTGGTCCGCGCCCAGTCGCCACGACTCGGGGAGCGCGGGTAAGTGCGTGTTTCCCCAGCCCGTGGCCATCGAGAGCGTGATGAGAGCGAATATCGCTAAGCCCAACAGATGCGTCCAGATGTTGGCCGTCTCGTTGTGTATCATGAGCACCGACCTGAACGCGTCGCGCCACCCGAAGTTCGTGCGGTACCCGGTGTGGATGTACTTGTTGTGCACGCTCCACGCGGGCGCGTCCTTGTACGTGCACAGGCGGCACATCCACCACTGGCGCTCGAGCGCATCGGGCGCGCCCGGAGGGCCGTCGCCGGCGCCGGCGCCGGGGTTTCGCCGAGGCGGCCGGTCCTGCGGGAGCACGAACGGGCCCGGGGGGGGGCGTCGCCGCCGCGGCCCGGAGGACATCGCGGGGAAACGCGTGACACGGACGTCGACGCGAACCCTCCGTGTCCTGTCGGGCCGAACCCGCGCCGCCGCGGAGTGAAGCGCGCGCTGACGTTGACCTCATTATGAAAACCTCGTCGCGAGGTTCCTTTTCTCGACAGCTGTCAAATCGAGTTCGACGCCGGGGGCGAAATCGGACGGACCGTTAAAAGCAGGCGTTCTTCTCGGAGGCTCCCGACATGTCGCGGATGCGCGCGGCTCCGCGCGCGGACGACGCGGACGTCGCGTCGCTGGTGGGGCGTTTCCGCGCTAAGGGCGAGGAGGAGTCGAGGCGAAGGGACGCGTTCGACAAAGAATGGGACCAGAGGGTATTGTCGTTTCGGAAGCGGTGCGATGCCGTGGAACGCAAACTTCGGGACCGGCACGCCGCGGCGCTGGAGAAGACGCGCGCCAGCCTCGAGGCTCGCCTGGTGTCCAAGCCCAAGCGGTATACTCCCCAGCTCGAGGAGCTTTTGCGTAAGCGCAAGGAGCTGATGCGCCGGCGCCAGTTCAGCGAGGCGCTGGACGCGCTGAAGCAGGCGGAGGCGCGCGAGAAGGTGGAGCTGGAGGACCACAAGCGACGCGTTCGCGGCGAGAACGTCGAGATCCTAGACCAACTCTTCCGGACGCAGAGGGACGAGCTCGCGGTGTTCGCGCGCGAGCGCGACGCGGAGGAGACACGGATCAGCGCCGCGCGCGCGAACGCGGCGGCGCGCGCGGCGAAGAACGGGTTCAGAGACTACGAGGCGCGGGGCGTCGCCGGCGACGAGCGCGACTCTGGATCCGACGACGACGACGACGACGACGACGACCCGAACGCCGCCGCGCTCCGCGGAGCGCATCGCGTCTCTCGCGTGCCCTCGATTCGGCGACGGGGGATGGCCTCGACGGGAGGAGCTCCTGCGTCGACGGCGCGAGCGCACGCGCACACCGAAAAGGTGCCGCGATTTTCTTCCGGTGACGAGCGGGACGCGCGGCGGCCATCTCCGCCGCCGCCGCCGTCCTCATTTAAGCAGGACGACGTTTTGGAACCGCATCTTAATTCGGCGCCGGCGAGCCCGGCGGCGCTCTCTCGTTTCTACTGCGACGTGGGGGGTGTCGCGGACGTCATGCGGCTGGACACTGCCGAGCTCGGCGTGGAGAACGTCGTGGTCTCCAGGCCGGCATCGAGTCACTCGACGCGTCGCTGGACGAGTCACGATTCGACGCGTCGACATTCGACGACGCAGCGCGGCGCGGCCGTCGACGGCTTCGGCTTCGGCCCCGACGTTTTTCCCCCCTCCGGGGCTTCCGGCTTCGTCCCGCCGGGGAGCCCGATCGGCTCGACCGCCGCGCGTGTCGCTTCGACCGTACAGCCGTACGCCGGCGCGTACGCCGTGGACCCGCGCGTCGACGACGCCGCGTACGGGTTCATGGTGAGCGACGCGCAGAGGAACGCGCTCGCCGAGCTCCACGCGCGGCGCGACGCCGCGCTGCGTCTGTGGGAGGCGGAGGAACGCGCGCTCGTGACCTCGAGCGCGGGCTGGATGCCGATTCCGAACGGAGACGCGCGCGTTCCCTCTACCCTAAACCGAACCGGAGCCCGTCTTTTTTCGACGAGCGCTCGCGCTCGCGTCTCGAGACCGCCGACGACTTCACGAAACGTCGCGGATGACAAGAACAAAAACGAAAACGAAAACGAAAACGAAAACGCGTCTAAAAAGGTTGGTCTGTCCGGCGCCGAGGCTCGCGCCGCGGCGGACGACCTCGTCGCGGCGGCGATGCGCATGACCGCCGGCGCGGAGCGCGTTTGCCCCGAGCCGACGGCGAAGCGCCGCGCGCGTGAAGAGGCGGCGGCGGCGGCGGAGGCGCGCGCCGAGCGCCGCCGCGAGCTGAAGGGCGACGATCGTTCTTCGGTAACAGCGAGGGGTCCCGCCGGCGTGACGGGTTTGTCGTTAGGGTACCTCTCCGACGACGACTCGTCCGTGGACTCGGAAGAGCTGGATGACCTGTACCTGGCGACGCCGCCGGGCGCGAGACTCGGCGAAAAAGACGTTTCTAAACCCGGCGCGACCGTTTACGCAGATACCGACGCCGAGACGCTCGGCGGCGTTCGCCTCGCGCTCGGCTCGCTCGCGGGCGCGTTCAAGGCTGAGCCCGGGCCTGTAGTGCCGCGCGGCGGGGGGCGTGTGGTCGGCGGTCTCGGGTCGAGCGCCGCGCCGCGCGTTTTGCCCGGCGTAGACGTGATGACGCACCGCGCGCGGGGCGGGGAAAGCGCTTCTTCGTATGGGCAAACAGTCGCGACGCGGGGACCCGCCGCGCCGCGCGTCGCCGACGACGCTGCCGACCCCCGGCGCGACTTCCCCGCGGGGGACGTCGCGCGGGGCGCGGCTCTGCTCCGGCGCATGCCCGGCCCGGACGACTGCTACCGCAGCCGGAGGCTCGGCGCGGACGCCGACGCCGGGGTGGGGGAGCTCGGGTTCCCGCGCCGCGACGATCGGATCGCGTCGCGATCGCCGGCGAAAGAAGCGGAGGCGAAGGGAGAAGAGAAACACGAGAGACTAGACGCCGCCGGTTCCGTCGAACACGACGACACGACGCGACTTCTTGTCTCTTCTGTCTCTTCCGTTTCGGACGGTGCGAAAACAGAGCGTTTAGGCGTTCTTGACGAGTCTCGGGAGCCGTCTCCCCCTCGACTCCGGGGGTTGGGGGCGTTGCGTCGGCGCGAGGAGGAAAGCCGAACCGTCGGGACAGACGCCGCGGCGTCCGCGGAGGATGAGGAGAGACAACGCAGTGTGAGCGCCGCCGTCGCCGCCGCGCGCTTGGCGTCGTTTAAGTACGGCGCCGCCGTGGCGCCCGCGGTGGGCGCGTTCGGCCAGCCGATTCAGACGCGACCCGCGCGCGGACGCGGCGATGACAAAGCGGTTCGCGGCGAACAAAGCAAAAACGAAAACGAAAATAAAAACGCGTCGGCGCGTTCGCCGCCGCGCCGCCGCGTCGCGCCGCTGGGGCACAACGTCGACCCGGTGACGCTTCTGAAGCTGGCGGACGCCGAGCTGACGCGCGCGGTCGAGCGCGACGGGCTGAGCCGCGGAGAAGTCCTCGTGTCCTTGAAACCGAACGCCGACGCGACGAACGCGAAGGCCGAGACGGATCATGCGAGAAACGCAATCGCCTTCTCCGACCCGACGGCGCTCCCCGCGCCTCCGACGAAAGAAGATTTAGATCTTCTGTTCAAGTTCTGCCGCAAGGGCGAGTACGAGCTGTGTCGCGATTTGTTCAAAAAACGGGGCATCGACCCGAACACGCGCGACGCGCACGGGAACACGCCTCTGATCGTGGCGTGCCAGAACGGCGCCGGGCGCGTCGCCAAGCTGTGTCTGCGGCGCGGCGCCGACGTCAACGTTTACAACGCCAAGCGAAACACCGCTTTGCATTTCGCGGCGACGTTTGGATTCGAGAAACTCGCTTCTTGGCTCGTCGAGAACGGCGCGGACAAACACGCCGTGAACGATAACGGGAAGAAGCCGTTCGACGAAGGGTTGTGAAGGTGTAGTGAGCGTGTAGTCTATGATAGCTACGCGTTCGTGAAAACTTCAACGAACGCGTTATGAGTTAGACTAACTAAACAGCGTACAAACGGCGGATATATCGCGATCAGTCTTGGAAAGCCGCCACCTCGTCCGCCAGCCTCTGCGCGAGCGCGCTTCCCCCCGCGTACCACAGCGCGCCCCAGACCGCGCGCGGGCCGTGCACCGCCGCGACCAGCGCGCACGCCAGGTCCTCGCCCAGATCGGGTCTGTGACGTGCGACGAAAACCGCGCACCGAAACAAGTCGCGCGTGTACTCGGATCTCTCGAACGTCGTTCCAACGCGTCGTTCGTCTTCCTCCGTTCCGTCGCGCGACGCGACGGGCGTATCGCGAACGCGCGAAGGAAGCGCTTCCTTCTCGAAGGCGGCGCGGAGCGTTCGTCTGAGCGCCCACCGGAGCGACCGCTCGCCTCCGTCCGCGAGCGCCTCGACGACGTCTCGTCTCAGCGTCGGCAAACACCGAAGAGGAGGGACGCGCGAGATGTCCGGAAGCGTTCCGGGAACGTCCGCGCCGGCGAGAGTCACGCTCTCGGTCGATAACACAAACGCCAGCTCGGGACCGAGCCACGTCGCCAAAGCCGCGCGATACGTCGTGTCCGATGACGAAGCCTCCGCCTCAGTGTTATCATCGTCGTCGAGCAGTTTCGCGAGCGCGACGCCCGCGGGGTGCGGAGGCAGAGGCACGAGCGCGATCCGGACGTCCACTTTCGTCGCGCGCACGTGCGACCACTTCGTTTGCCAATCGCAATCGTCGCGAGCGAAGGCTTCTCGCGTCGCCGCGCGCAGCGTCGTCGTTTTGGTCTCGCCGTCGTCCCAGCACAGCACGACGAGGTCGACGTCACTCACCCCCGGCCTCGCCTCGCGACGCGCCACCGAGCCGCGCGCGTACACGCCCGCCACGCGACCGACGCCGATGCGATCGAGTAAGTCGTTTTCTCGCGAACCGTCCAATGACGAATCCGAAACGTCCCAGCCCTCGCACGCCGCAGTCGCGACGCGCGCGGCGTCGCGCGCCGCCTCCATCCACCGGTCGGCGTGCCGCGCGGCGCCGCCTCTGCCGCCGAACAGAAAAGCCTCGTTGTCGTTCTTTCGCGCGAAAGCCAGCGCGGTGTCTTCCGGAACAACCGCGCCTGTTTCCAGATCGACACGAAGACTTTTCCGGCTCGTCGCGCGTACGACCCCCGCGCGCTCCAATTGCTCGAGCGCGCGCGCGCCGGCGGAGGGCCCGCCCGCGCGGACGCGCCAGCGCGCGAACCGGCGAGCGGCGTTCCTTGCGGCGGTGGAAGAGTCCTCGGACGTTTCCTTATCATTATCAATGTCCGTGTCGTCGTCGTCCGGAGAAGAGCTTTTGTGGAGCGTTTGCCACGTTTCGAAATTCATCCGCGCGTCCGCGTCTTTTGCGGCGAACCGCCGCGTGACAGACGCCGACGCTTTTGGCCCTAAACTCTCCGTGTAGTGCGCCCATCTCGGCGGGAACACCAGGACGTCCCCGGGGCCGAGCACAGCCTCCCACGCGCCGGGAGGTTGAGTGAAGGTATTAGTGCTACCCACACCGGCACGGTTGCTTTTTGAACCGCCGCTTTTTAAACCGCCGAGGTGCCCCGCGGCGGCGCGCGCGGCCGCGCCGACGTTTGTTAAACGTTCTTCGTTTTCGGTTTCGTCATCGAAACCCGGAGACTCTTCCCCCGCCCATCGCGGGAACGCTCGGAGAGCGCTTCCGTCCTCGTCGAAGCCGGCGTCCAGCCTCACCGCGCTCCTGCGTCGTAGCGGGTGCCAGTCGGGATACAGCGCGGCGCGCGCCAACGCGGAGGGAGGGTACAAGAGCATGCGTTTCAAACCGTGCGCCTGCGCCAAAACCGAAACCGACGAGTCGTAGTGCAGGCTCGACGTCGAGCCCGCTTGGCTGAGCCACAGACGCGGCGGCTGCGTTTCGCGCCAGCCGGCGTCGTCGCACAAAGACCAGAAGGAGAAAAACGACGAATCGTCGTCGTCGTCTTCGACACACAGTGTGTCATTCGTCAACCCGGCTTCGCGTTTAAGTTCGCCAACGAGCTCGGCTTGCATGTAGACACCTTCGGAAGACTCCGTCTCCGTCGTCATCCTCGCCGCCACCTGTTTAATGGTCATCGTTCGAATCGTCGATGGGCTCTGGAACACCCCGGATTGAACCGCGGGGTGGTTCGCCTCGACGTACTGGAACTCGGAGGCGGCGAGTTTCATTTTCTCCGCCGCGCTTTGTTTGCGAACGCGCGTCTCGCCCGCGAACGCGCCGTGGTTTTTCGTCAGATTCGCGAGCGTCCACCTCTTTTGCGGATCACAGACGCACGGCCACGCGTCCGCCGCGCCCCGCAAGATCACCGGCTCGCGCACGTGTCCCTCGTACCCCGCGAACGTGTTTGCTAGGTCCCGGAACCTCGCGTCCGTCTTCGTCGCCTCCGCCCAGTCGATCTCGGGCACGGACCCGACGACGCGCACCAGCCTCGACAGAGCGGGCGGGCGCCGCTCGGGGACGAGCGCGTCGATGTCGGGCGAGACGGCGTCGAAGACGCGCGCCGTGACCGCCTCGAGGCGCGCGAACAGAGACGCGTCGTCCGAAGCCTGGAGGCGGTCACCAGAGGGCAACGAGGGTGACCTTCGGGAGGAGGACGCGAGGGCGTCGTCCTCGACTGCGCCACCATCGGACGTTTCGCGGACCGCCGATCGAGACACCCGACGGGGCGCGCGCGGGGCTTCCCGAAACGTGGACTTCCGCCTGAACCGAGCGCGTGGCGTCCCCGCGCGCGCTTCCGCGACGCCGAGACGCATGCCGCCTCGGCGGGTACGACCTCGGGGACGGACGCGCGCGCTGCAGTGCAGCGCGCTGCAGTGCGGGCGTGTTTCGCGCGGGAATGAAGTCTTCGAATCAGCTTTTTTTCCACGCTTTTGTCACTTCTGCTGACTCGACCCACGCATTTCAAACCGAAACGACCCGATGTCCGATCAAACGTGTTTTCGCGCGCTTCAAAGCGATCGATCCGAGAGACACTTTCTGATGGCGACAAGCGGCTGTGAACGTTCGCGTAGACGCGTGCCGCGGGTCAGGTCCAGGCGCGCCGGCCACGCCTCAGGCGGAGGCGACGGCGGCGACGCGATGACTTCCTTGTCCTCGGGGTCCCGCCGCGCGGCGACGGGCGCGTCCGCGGACGCTCACGGCGCGTCGACCTCCTTCACGCGCGCGGAGGTGGCCGCGCGCGCCGCGGCCGGCGCTTCGGTGTTCGTCGTGGACGGCGACGTGATCGACTTCGGGGGCTTCGCGCACCCCGGCGGGCACGCCATCCTGCGGCGGCACGCGGGCGAGGACGTGAGCGCGGTGTTCCACGGGAGGCAGGCGGGTGAGGGACGTCGGTACGCGCACAGCGACAGCGCGAGGCGGATGCTGCGTCGGTTGCGCGTCGGGACGATCGCCGACGAGTCCCGTTTTTCGTCACCCCTGTCGACGAAAAAAAAAATCGTCATGAACGGCGACGAGACGAAACCGACGAAGCGCGCGGAGTGCTCTCCCTCGCGACAGCTCCGCGACCGCCGCGCGCGAGGGGACAAATCGCTTCAAAACGGCGGCGACCGGATGACACACACAAAAAACCACCTCCTTCATCGCGGCTCTCTGACCGAGTCTCCGGAGACCGAGACGGATCGCGCGCCGTCATCCGTCGGCTCGGACGACGACGCTTCTCGTGAAGAATCCTTCGACGACGATCCATGTAAACCGAAGCCCCGAGGGGACGCGTTCGAGACGACGACCAAATGCTCGTTCGCGTCCGGCGCGGATCTACGTAAGCCGCTGTTCGCGCAGGTGGGCGCGCTCGGCGCGCGGGGCGCGTACGCCGCGTGGGTGTACGAGCCGGAATCCGCCGTGTCTTCCGACGCGGCGAAAGAACAGAAACCTCCGACGCGATCGTACGACGATCGGTCGTCGCTTCGATTCTTCCAGAACGCGACGCTGGAGTTTTTTTCCAAGTCGCCGTGGTACCTGGTGCCCGCGACGTGGGTCCCCGTCGCGCTTGTTTCGATGGCGGACGGGTGGAGTGAAAGAGAAGGGATCTCGAGACAAGATGATGTCTCGGGAGGATACGTTTTCGTTTCCTTCGCGCTTTTTACGTTCGTCGCGGGGTACGCCGCGTGGAGCGGCATGGAGTACGGTTTCCACCGGTTCGTGTTCCACCACGTTCCTTCCGGGCGTTTGGGCGCGCAGATCCACTTCCTCACGCACGGGTGCCACCACAAAGCCCCAGGAGACACACTAAGGCTCACCTTCCCGCCGGCGGCGGCGGCGCCCGTCGTGTTTTTTTTCCAATTCGCGTTTCGCGCCGTCGCGATGGCGACGTTCGAAGCGATCGCGCGTTTGGTTCTCATGAACGAAGGTTTGAACGAAAGCGCTCTCGAGCGCGTGCGTTGTACGGCTTTCTTCTTCGCCTCCTTTTTCTTCTCCGGGTGTCTGTTGGGGTACGTCGCGTACGACTGCACGCATTTCGCGCTGCACGTCGCGGACGGCGCGACGCTGCGTTTGGTCGACCGATTGTTCGGCACTTCTCTGGCGCGGAAAAAGTCGAAACACCTCCGGCACCACTTCGTGGACCACGCGCGCGCGTTCGGGATCAGCAGCGAGCGGTGGGACCGATTGTTACGTACCGAGCACGCGTGTGTTTCTTAGACGTGCGGGGGGGCGGTAGCGAGAGTTTTTGGACGAACGAGACGTTCGTGTGGTCGTGTGGTCGTATCGGTATCGTTCGCGACAAAAATATACTGCGTTTTGTTTTTTCGAAGAGCGCGCCTACTCCTCGACGGCCGCCGCCGCCGCCGCCGCCGCTTTCTCCGCCTCGGCGCGTTCGTACGCCTCGACCTGCTCCGCGAGCTTCCGCTCCTCCTCCGCCTCTCTCGCTTTTCGCGCCTGCAATCGCTTCACGCTCTCGTCCATCGCGGCGACGAGCTCCTCCTCGGGTAGGCCGGCGCAGTCGCCAATGCCCATCTGCGACTGGCGCAGGCAGTTTTTGTTCTGAAGCTCAACCTGCCTGAGATCTCTGTTCGCCTCCGTCTTCGCCAGCAAACCCTGGATGTACTTGGAGTTGCTGGCGTCGGGGGTGGGGGGAGGCGGAGCCGCAAAAGCCGCGGGCGGGTCGATCGCGAGCCCGCCCGCGATGCCGAGAACGCCCGCGGCGGCACCGAGCAACGCGTCGCGGCGAGTGACTGGAGGCTTCGCAACCCGGCGATGACGCGTGTCCGGCTCCGCGGCCGAGCGGAGCGCGATGGAACGCGACCGCCCGCGCGCGGGGCGCGCGACACGAGCGCGCGGCCCGACGCGGATCGGTGAAGGCGACACGAACGCGGCGTGCATGTTGTTTTGAGGCTTGCGAGCGGAGGTTGACACTACGCGACGACGAGAAATCGCAGCCGAGGTCCTCATCATGCCGACATTTTTTCGTAAATCTGACGCCATCGCCTCACACCTCGAGGCGCGGGTTTGACCTGGGGAAGGGGTTTCGTCCATCCCGGATGGGGAAGAGCAAAGGCGGCGGTGACACCTCCGGCGCCGGCGCCGGCGTCCCGTCGGTGAGCCTCGAGCAGTTCGCGGACGCGCTCGTGCGCGGCGCGTCGCGAGGCGGCGGCGGTGGCGCGAGGTCGAGCGGCAAAGGATTCGACCGCGGGCGACCGGGCGACCGCGGTTCGGACGAGCCGGACACAGGGGCGTCCACCTCGAGCGTCTCTTTGTATCGCTGGGACGCGGACCCGCGCGTGTTCCTGCTGCACTTCGCCTCCGCCGCCGCGCAGAGGGACGCCATGGGCCGCGCCTCGATGTTCCTCGAGGATCTGGATTCGCGCGGCACGTTGGTGGACCGCGTGCCGAGCGGCCAGCGCGGCGGCGTCGCCAACTACAGCGGGCACAACATGCGCGTTCTTGATCTGTGTCGGTTTCTGAATCTCGCGAAACGAACCGGCGAAGGTTTAAACGACGCCGAACGAAGGTTAGTGGCGCGTTTACTAACCGCCGACGCGATTCGCACGGACAAGGAATCGGGCGAGTACGTCTCGGGTTTCGGCGGGGTACCAAACTCGAAGTTCGGAAGTGGTAAAGGCGGCGGTCTGGTAATCGCCGCGGTCGCGGGTTCGAGCGACGCCGGGGAAACGCGCGACGCCGTTTTACACGAAGCCATGCACATGGTGTTTTACGGCGACGAGAAGTTCGCGCGATCGTGTCGAACGTTTTGGGAAGACCAAGTCGACGCTTTCGAGAAACGCGCGTGGATGGATTTCCTAAAAGACCTGCGGTACGACGTGAAAGACGATGAGCTGGTCGTGAACGAGCTGCAGGCGTACATGTGCACGGAGCGGCGCATGTTCGGCAACGGGGGGAGCTTCGGGGGGGGGGACTCTTCGGTCGCGGGTTCGAGGTCATCCGGGGGCGACCGAAGTGGCGGTCGGAAAAAAAACGGCGGAAACGGGTCGGGTGAAAAGAGCGGCGCGTGCGGCGACGACGCGCTCGCCGCGTTGCAGCGTCGGTTCGCGTCCGCCGCGCGCGAGTGGTTACCGGCGCCGCCTTCCGTCGGGGAGAAGTGCAAAGTGGTGTGGCAGTAGTGAAAAGAACACTCTTGTATCGAGGGCGGCGGCGCGGTGAAGGTGATCGCACATAGACGATGCGTGTGTATGAAAAATAACACATTCGCTGCTTTTTCATCGAAAGCGCGTGCCTGCGTTCGGTTCGCTCGAAAACAAAATTGTGAAATTGTTGCACGCCGAGGCGCCGTCGAATTGAACGGAGAATCGACCAATCGCAAAAAATTCGCGGTCGTTCCGGTTCGCGAACGAATCTTTTCGGCTCGAAATTCCTGCACCGCGCGTCGGGGTCCACGTGGATCCGAAGGCACATCGGATTTCCCCGCGTACGCGTTTTCAGTCACGCAAAGCCGCGCGAAACCGTGTTGAAAATTGGCGCACTGACGTGGACTGCTTTTTCCTCGCGGACGACGCGGGGAGGCGCGCCATTGCGAACGCGCGCGCGCACGGCAACGCGCGCGGGCGAACCTCGAAGCTCGAGCGGACGCGGCGGACGGCGCGTTTCAGACCCGGTCGTTTCGACTCGGCGCGTTTTAAGAACTCCCGACGCGCGGCGGGCGACGAGACCTCCGGCGCGAGCGTCCCGTCCGAAGGATTACGAGCGCGCCACCGACGCCATGAGCGCCGCTCTTGCTGCCGCGCAGAACAAGGCGGATCTGCACCGCGTGACGACCGAGGAGCGTTTGTTCCACTCGGAGTACAACGTCCCACCGGGGCACGCGGCGGCGCCGAACGAAGTGCGATGGGCGTTGCGCGGGTACCTTCCCCCGAAGCACTTACGCATCGACGGGTACAACTACGGGATCCCGGAGGAGACGGAGGCTGTGTTCGTGGAGTACGCCCCTGATATCGTCAAGCGCGAGAGCACGTCCGCGCTCATGGCGGGGTGCTTCGTGCACGACAGCGACCCTGTGGAAGAGGGCATGGAAGAGGGCATAAGCGTGGGAACCATCACCATGAGTACGTCAACGCCCCGCCGTTAAGGGGACCGGGAGGTCTTCGCGTGGATTTTCTTTTCGCGTCAGGAGCTCTATCCAAACGGACGCTCTATGATGACTGGACGTTCACGGTTCGCGGTTCGCGGTTCGCGAACGCGCAATCGGGTTTTCGCGGAATTTTTCGTCGCGTCGTAAACTGTTTCGTTTCTCTTCTACCGTCCGTCTCCTCCGACGACGCGTAAAAAAGCCCCTCGCTCACAAAAATGATCCCCTCCCCCGATGACCTCCTCCCAGGCGACCCGCACGCGCGGACGATCAAGGGGGGCATGAGCAGCCGACCGAGCTGGGGGCAGCACCAGTACGAGGCGGCGAGCTCGGCGGTGGCGTCCTAGCGCGAATAAAAAATAGCGCGAATAAAAAATAGCCTAATAAGCGTACGCCTCCTTTCGGAAAGGAGCGTCGCATCCATTCTTTCGACGCGTCGTTGTTCGGCGGCGTCGCCACCGCGCGCTTGTTTATTACCTAATAAAAGCGCGCGACCACGTAGATAGAGACACAATAAAACGAGTACGCGGTAGGTTTTGAATAGGTTTTGAAACGACGACGACTCGCGGTATTACGAAGAACAAAAAGAAAAGCGTCAAGATATGCTTCGTAGTCACATCTCCTCAACCTCCGCGTCGGCGCCGCCCGCGACGACGGCGCGGCGACCGGGCTTTAGACCCGTCGCGGGGCCGGCGAGAGCGCTTTCTTTTTTTTTTCGTAAAGAACACGGATCCGTGACTCCTCTCGCGTTCACAGCGTTCCGTGTCTCCGTCGTCTTCTCCGCGTCTGATTCGTTCGTCTCGTCCATCGTATTGTCGATCGCGTCTGAGACGGAAAAAAACTCGTCGCGCAGCGCGACGCGGGTCCAAATCGCGCTCAGAAGCAAACGCCACCGTCGCTTCGCCTTTTTGAGCTCTTTCTCTTGCTCCGCTTTAATGCGATGTCGCTCGCTCTCGAGCCATCGAGCTCGTAGCCCCGCCTCCTCCTCCAAACACACGACCACCCCGTCGAACTTGGGGACCACAACGCCGCCTCGTTGGTACTCGAAACCGACCAGCGCGGGCGCGAAGTCGAAAGGTCGAAAGGTCTTTCCGTCTGTCCCGGGACTCGTACCGTTCGCGGCTCTGGCGTCGCGCCACGCGCGCGCGACGCGCGATATCCGCGGCAAGACGACGTGTTTGGTGCCTGGCGGGGGCAGAGCGTGCGCGCCGATCAAATCGACGTTCCCGCGCTCGTTCTTCGGGACGATCCCGTTCACCGCGCGCGGCGGGTACCACTCGCGCGTCTGCCACACACCGAACAGAGGGATGTCTCCTCTCTTTTTTCTCGCGTCGTCGTCCTCCTCCTCCTCGGCGCCGGCTTTCTGTTTTGTCTTCGCAAACGCCTCCGCGTCTCGTCGCAAATCGCGAGCCATCTCCTCCACGGACCGCGGACCCACGCGACGCCTCTTCTCGTTCTTCGCCTTCGAAGCGTCGTCGTCGTGATCAGACGCGCCTCGTTTTTTTCCCGTACCCTCCGTCGTCTCACCTCGCGACTCCGCCGCGTCTCGTCTCGCGGCAAACGCGAGCGCGGCGCGCGACGCGCGGCTGTGTGTCCACGCGCGCGGCTTCGTGATTTCGTCGGGAAGCACCTCGCGCCGCGCCTCGGACTTCCAGCGCTCCGCGCTTCGGAGCTCGGAGACGCACGACCGCGGGAACACGCACTCGCCGTTCACGAAGCCCACCACGGGTTTGCGCGGATAAATCACTTGGTTCGGTTTCAGAAACCGCTCGCACGCGTACAGGGGGTGGTTCTTGAGCTCGCTCATCGTACTCGGCACGCGCTCCGTCTTGGCGCGCGACTCCATCTCTGCCGCGTCTGCCGCGTTCGCGTTTGATTCGAACGCGTTTAAAAGCCGCGCGTGTGTTGTTTCGGTTTCTAAACCCGAACGACCGACGCTTGAGGCGGAAGAAAAAGAAACCTTCCGCGTCGTCTCCGCGACCCACTCGGCGTCGACGCGTTTCTCCGCGCACTTTGAAAACGCCTCGGCGTACTTTCGCGTCACGTCCGTCGCGACCACCCGCGTTTTAATTTCGGGTCGTGTCGAGAGAGTCCTCTCGACGTCGCCGAAAGCGTAGACGTACGGCGACGCGCCTCGAAGCGCCCGCGCGTCGTCCACCAGCGCGCCGCCAGCCTTGAAGCTCCAGCGCGGCGCGTGTTTCGAAACGCCCGCCAAATGCGGCACCACCGGGACCCAGCGCGCGGCGGCGTTGTCGGATTTCTCGGATTCGGAGGTCTCGAGGCAGAGCACCTCCGCCCACCACGAGACACGCTCGCGCGCGAGCACATCTTCCGGCGTCCCTCCGGGTTGTTTCGCGGTCGTCTCGAAGAACGAGGGGTCGCACGCCACGGCGTTTAAACGAAAAAGACTCGCTCCGGCCGGAGCGTTTATTCCAGCCTCCGAACGAGAGCGTTTCCCTTTCGTCGTTCTCTTCAAAGAAGAGCGCGAAACGAAAACCTCCGCTGAGGAGTCCTCCGCGCCGCCCACCGAGATGCCGAGCTTCGCGAGCTCGCTTTTAGACGCGCGGTGCGGCGTCGGGTCGAACGCGGCCACGACGCGCGCGACGAAACCGAGCCCGCGCGCCGCCGCGACGAACACACCCACCAGGTCCTCCTGCGTCCCGCGGCGGCGCGCGCACGCGAACAAAAGACGTAGACGCGGAGACACGAGCGCGGACGCGCACGCCTCCGCGAGAAGACGCCGAGTGTGACTCGTCGACGTTGTGTCAGCATCGCTCCGGTTCACCGCGTCCCTCTCCTCGACGACGTCGTCGTCGTCGTCGAGAACGATGACGTCGTCCACCACTTTAACGCGCGCGCGACGCGAGACGGGTTCCGGTTTCGGTTTTTTCTTTTTTCGGTCTCGGTCTCGGGTCCCGGTCCCGGTCCCGTCGCGACCGCTCGGGCGTCTCCGCTCGGAGACGCCGTCGTCGTTTTTCGTACCGTCGGCGACGACTCCGAACGCGCGGCACTCGAACGCGCCCGCGAACCACTTGGCGAGACGCGCGACGCGATCGATCGTCGGCGGCGTCGACGGTGAAGAACCCTCCGCGAGCGGATCCATCGCGACGCCGCGCGGCGCGGCGCTCACCGCCATCGCCTTCACCAGCGGGTCGCTCGCCGCGGCGTCCGTCGCCGCGGCGCGCGCCATCAAACAAAGCAAATGCGTCTCGTGCATGCGCTTCAAGCACTCGCGGTCGGCGGGCGAGACGCGGCGAGCGACGCTTTTGCTTTTTCCAGACACGTTTCGTTTTTCGTCGTCGTCGTCGTCGTCGTCGTCGTCGAGAGCGACGTACGCGTCGAAGTGTTTTTCGCCCTTGACATCCTCCCACTCGTCCGGCTCGGAGTCGTCCGCGTCGGAGTCGACGGACACGAGCGATACGGCGTCGACTCCGTCGGTTCGTTTTTTTTTATCGCGAAGAACGCGCTCGGCGGCGGCGGCGACGGCGGCGACGTGCGCGTCGGCGGCGACGGCGGCGACGGCGGCGCGATCGAGCGACGCGATCGTTCCCGCGGCGGTCGCGCCGCAGCTCCTGATGGCGTCCTCCAGTTTTGTATTCGCGTTTGTATTACGCGAATACCGCGTGGCGCTTTTCGTATTCGCGTTCGCCTTGCCGCTGTTGGTGGCGAGGTCGGCGGCGGCGGAGGCGGCGGCGAGGAGCCGCGCGTTGTGCGCGCTGGCTTGATTCTTCGCAATGCGTCTCGGCTTTTCCGTCTCGGGCGTCTCGTCGACCGCGGAGAGCGAACGCGCTGTTCCGCGGGGAAACGTCTTCGCGCGCGTCGCGCCGCGGCTCGACGACGGCGCCGACCCGGAACCGCGTCGCGCGCCGCGGCGGTCGAGGAGCTCGCGCACGCGCGTGACCGCGGCTTCGCCGAGATTCGCGTCGGGTCCGAGGGTGCCGCGTTTCTTCTGGGCGTCGCGCCGCGCGGTTTCGGTGTCGCGCGGAGGCATGATGCTTTCGAGGGATCCCTCGAGGAAACACCCCGCCGCTCGGTTTCGCGGCGGGGCGGCGCGTCGCCGGAGCCCTCGCCGGAGGCGCTCCGCGGTCTGGCCGACCGCGAGACGTTCGGGCGAAGTTGACAACAACAACTTCCCGACACTTTTTAGGTGCAGGCATTATTATTGAGCGTCTTCAGACTGAATGCCCATACGGCTCTCCCGAGCGCGTCGAGCGGCAAAATTTTCGTCGAGCCCAATTTCACGTGCGCCTCTCGTCGCGTCCGAAGCAGAAACGCGGCGTGCCGATCGCGGCGCCTGCGCGCCACTGGTCACTTGCGCGCGCGACGATGTCCGCCTGCGTTTCCTTCGCCTCCGCGCGCGCGCTCCGCGCGCCGCGCGTCTCCCAGCGCCGCCCCGCGCGCAAGGTGCGTTTCCCCGCCTCGCGGTCTCTCCGACGCGCGGCGCTTATCCCCGCCGACGTCCACCGACGCCACATGCGATGCGACGACGTCTTGGGCGCACGCGCCCAAGCCCTAACCCCGCCTCGGCCTGACCGACGTCCCCCCCGTCGTCCCACCCGCCTCCGATCGACGCAGGCGCCCAGAGCGGTCTCCGCCTCCTCCGAATTCCAGGCGCACAAGGGCGCTTTCCTGCGCGCCTCGGTCCCCTCCCTCGCCGCGTCCGTCACCTCTTCCGGTTCGAAAAAGTCGACGGTGTGTGCGTCCGCGGACGCGGTGACCACCGGGACGACCGCGATGGGCGACGTGTGCGAGCTGGACAACTTCCAGCGCGTCTCCGTGCTGGCGGAGGCGCTGCCGTACCTGCAGCGCTTCGCCGGTCAGACCATCGTGGTGAAGTACGGCGGCGCGGCCATGACCAACGAGGGGCTCAAAAAGCGCGTGATTCAGGATCTGGTGTTGCTCAGCACGGTGGGCATACGGCCCATCTTGGTGCACGGCGGCGGCCCCGAGATCAACCAGTGGCTGACGAAGGTGGGCATCGAACCGGTGTTCAAGAAGGGTCTGCGTGTGACGGACGCTGACACGATGGAGATTGTCGAGATGGTGTTAGTGGGCAAGGTGAACAAGTCGCTCGTGTCGCTCATCAACTGCGCGGGCGGGCGCGCGGTGGGCGTGTGCGGCAAGGACGGAAACACGCTTAGGGGAAAGATCCGCGACCCGGAGTGGGGTTTCGTGGGCGACGTCACGAGCGTCGACACGTCGGTGTTGCGACAGCTCTCGGAGTCCGGATGCATTCCCGTCGTCGCGACCGTCGCGATGGACGAAACCGGGCAGGCGCTGAACGTCAACGCGGACACCGCCGCGGGCGAGTTGGCGGCTTCGATTGGCGCGGCGAAGCTCATCTTGATGACGGACGTCCCCGGCGTGTGCACGGACAAGGACGACGCGTCATCCTTGATCCGCACTTTGACCATCGCGGAAACGAGAGACCTCGTCGCGTCTGATGTGATCGCGGGCGGGATGATCCCCAAGGTGGAGTGCTGCGTGAAGTCCATCGCGCAGGGCGTGAAGTCGGCGCACATCATCGACGGGCGCGCGCCGCACTCGCTGCTCCTCGAGATCCTCACCGACGAGGGCGCGGGGACCATGATCAGCGGCTGACGGTAAGAAGTGAACGTAGTAAACGCGGAGCGGAGCGGAGCGTCGCGCGACGACCCGGAAGGTCTTCTCTTTTTTATTTATGTTTAACAAGCTCTGTGTGTTCCTATCTATACTACACCGCATCGTCGTAAGACACAAGACTCAACCCTCTGTCGTGGGCTTTTCGGGCAACAAACGTCGTTCCCTCGCGGCGTACCCGTCGCAGTCGCACGGCCGACGGCGTTTAAATCGCCGCGCTTCGCGACGCTCGGCGTCTTGCGCTTCACACGAAACGCAGCAGAAGACACCCGTATGGGCTTCGTTCCTCCTCGGATTTTCTTTTTCTTTTTCTTCCGACGCGTTAATAAGAGTCTCCTGTGTCTCTTTCCCTTCGGATAACATTCGATGTGAACCAACCGCACAAAGGTCACACACGAGCAACAAAGTGTGGCACCCGTAACTCGCGCAATGGTCGATTTTGTCCGTGCGCGAACCGCACCCGTCGCACCAACCGAGCACGTCGTTCGTGACTTTTGTCGCGCCGCGAGCGTCAAACACGAAATTGGAACCCAGAAATAAGCTCGTCGTCGACGCTTTGGGGTTTGCTTTCTCTTCCGGTGAACCGACGACGTCGCGCGCGTACGCGGCGACGCCTCCCGATAACTGCGCGACGGATCTCGGCCGCCGCGACGCGTCGAGCGAGGTAAGATACGCGCACGCCTTCTCGCACCTCACGCCGCCCGTGCAATACGCCAGAACGCGTTTCCCCGTAAACCGAAACGGGTCTTTATCGAGCCACTCGCGCAACTGCGAGAAGCGCCGGATGGGCGCGCGGACGGCGTTTTCGAAGTACCCGACGCGCGACTCGTACCAGTTGCGAACGTCCAGGAGCACGACGTCGGAGTCGGTCCCTTCGTCGGACCCATCCGCGCGTTTCGCCTCGGCGTGGAACGCGAGAGGCTCGAGACGCTCCACCGGCGCCGGTAGCGTGGCCACCGGGACGCGAACACAAGTGTTCGCGTCGTCGAAAGGGACGATCTCCGGCACGACGCGCACGGACGCGGCGTCGAACAAATGCGCGCAGCCGCGTTGGCGTTTCCAGTCCATGCGTCCGCACGCGGACGCCATTTCGGGTTCACGCGCGTCGCTCTCGAGCGCGGCTATCAAGGCGTCGACGCCTTCCGTCGGACCGGCGGCCGTGCCGTTGATGCCCTCCGCGGCGACGCGGATCTTCCCGGTGACCCCCGCGGCGTCGCACGCGGCGCGCAGTCGCGCCGCGAGCGCGTCAGGGTCGGACACGCGCACGTACGCGTAGAAGAGGATCACGACACCGCCTCCGCGCGGGTCCGAGGCGTGCGCCGCGCACTTCGCGCACCCCTCGCGCGCGATCCCGAACCGGTCGCGCTCGCCTTTCGGCAACCGCCGGCCGCCGACCGCGACGGACGAGGGCGCGGGGAGGCCGTCGGCGCCGCCCGCGCCCGCCATAGCGCCGGGACGCGCGCCGCACTCTGACAGCGCGCCGAGGGAGAAAGCAGCGGTGGGCGCGTTGAGACGAGAAAAGAAGCAAGCGCTTTTTTAACGGACGACCAATTCGCTCTCGGCAGACACACGGCGCGCGCCGCGGCGATGCCGCCGCCGGCGTCCCGCGCGCGGCGCGTGGCGGAGGCGCGACGCGATGTCCTCTCCTCCATGGTCCCCGAGGGCGCGGAGGATAACGTCGACGCGTTGCAGCGCGCGGCGGAGCGGCTGGAGGCTGATGCCGCGCGAACCAGACGCGACCTGCTCGTGGCCGCGTCGCGCGTGCTCGGTGATCCCGAGGGGTCCCACTACGTGAGCGTCGCGGACTCGGACGCCAGGGACGCGCGCGTGGTCGCCGCGCTCGTCGATATCGTCCCCCGAGGAGGCGCGACCGAGCGAGCGACGCCGGGCGACGCGGGCGGCGGCGTAGACGACGCTCGGGAGGAGAGCACCGCGGGTAAAACCGAGACGAGATCTCGATCCGGCGCGCCGCCCGCGTGGGCGGCGACGTCAGACGCCGCGACGCGCGAGGAAGACACCGCCTTGTCCGACGCCGCGGCGGCTTTGCGGGAGGCGCGCGGACGACGCGACGTCCACACGGCTCTCGCCGCGCGGAGGAAACAGGCGGGTCTCTCGGCGGCCGCCGCCGAGGACGCCGACGAAATGCTGCGTCGCGGTGATTTGGCGGGCGCGGCGGCGGCGGCCGCCGCGGCGGCGGGCGCGGCTGCGGACCTGCGTCGCGCGCTCGCGGAAGACCGGGATGCATCCCTCGGACGAGGCTCTTCTTTGTCATGGGACGCGCTGTCTGTGTCCGAGCTGGATCGCGAAGCCGCGTCTGTGACGAGCGCCGCGGAAGATCTTTTTGGGAGGATTCGAGACGCCGTCGAGCGAACGCTTCGTTCCGCGGCGCGCGTTTTGGAGGAGGAGGATGCGGCCTATGCGGACTCGGACGGCGGACGCCGGTTCGTCGTCGACCCGGAAGCGCTCGAGTCCGTGTGGCTGGCTTTTTCGTTCTCGGTCTCGACGGCGTCCACCGAGGTGAACGAGGCATCTTCAAAGTCGGCGGCGTTGCCGAAAGACTTCGTCTCGCGGTGTCTCCAGACGTTGAACGACGAACTCGCGATGGAGCTGTTCCTGCCGCTCGCGGACGCCGCCGCCGAGGACGACAAACTCGTGAGCGCGACGGTGGAAGTACGAAACAGAAACGAGGTGGTTTTTATCTGGCGCGCCGTGGAAGAGATTTCACAGGTCATCGATGAACCTTCCGGCGAGCTTCCGGCGGAACCGTCGTCCTCCGACGCGTCGGAGAGATGCGCCGTCGCGCTTGCGACGGCGCTCCAAAACGCGCTCGACTTTTGCGGTCAGCACATGCGTCTCGCCGGTCGACCCGTTATCGCGAAAGATTTACTCAGCTCCACCTGGGAAGCCGTCGCGGCGGCGACGCAGAGCCGGTGGTTCGACGACGACGGCTCCGCGCTCGGAAGCTCTTCGTCGACGACTCAGCCCCGACTCAGCGACGACGCCGTCGCGAGGCTTTGCGCCGCCGAATCCGTCGCCGCGTCGCTGGGCGCGTCCCCCGCCCCCCCCGCGGCGGGGCCGGTGGAGCTCGCCGCGTTCGAGCGCGAGCGGAGGGCCGCGGAGGCGGTCGTCGCCGCCGCGCTGGAAGAAGCGTCTAAGGTCGTGGAAGAAGGCGAGCGCGATCGCGCGACGGCGCGCGCCGGAACCGGATCGCGATCGCGATCGAACGCCGCGGGATCAAACGAAAATAACGTCGACGCGGGATCCGCCGAGTCCGTCGCCGACGCGGCTTTTTTTGCGTACGTCGGAGGGAACGAGCGTCTTCAGACTGAATGCCCATACGGACAAAACGCTCCGTGTCTGCCGTTTCCGGACTGCGTCGTGAGCGTCTCCGCCGCGCGGCTGAGCGGCTTGGTCGCCGCGACGCTTTTTCGCGCGTCGTCGTTGCGACGGAGGGCCGCCGCGGAGGGCCAACTAAAAAAATCTGAATCTGCTGTTCAAAACGACGTAAACGTTTCCCCGGCTTTCCTCCGCGCGCTCGAGCTTGAGTCTTTGACCACGGAGAAAGCAGCGTGCGATATTCTCGAGTACTGGCGCGCCGCTCTGCCCGCGCTGAGACGCCCGGGCGGCCAAGGGGACGCGGCGGCGGCGATCGCCGCGGGCGGGTACGCGGCGGCGGCGACGTTCCGCAACGACGCGTACTTTCTATGTTCGCGATTTATTTCCGCCGCGTACGCGTTCGGGTTTTGTGAGAGCGCGGCAGAGGACGGAGACGTTTCGTCTCCCGGAGACGTTTCGTCCGGAGACGGCGAGGCTTCGCGAAACGAAAAGGAGTCTGGTCAACCGCGGCATCCGAACGTCATGTGGGTCATTCCGCCCCTGCTCCGCCTCGGCGACGAGACGCTGGACGCGCTCGTTTACGAGGCGTCGCGCGAGATTGCCGCCGAGACGGCGGCGTTCGGGGACGTGTTCGCGCGCGGTCTGGACCGCCGCGACGACGCCGACGAGGCGACGCGCGCCGTACGACGCGCGCGGCGGTGTCTCGGGAGCGCGATCTTCGCGTTACACGAGTGTTTACCGGAACCGGTCGCCCGAACGCACGTCGCGTCTCTGCTTCGGCGCTACGCGAACGACGTCCTACGCCGCGTCTTCGCTTCAACGGACGTCTCGCTGGACGCGTGCGACGCCGCGCGCGAGACGCTTCGCGAAGCCTTCGCCGAAGAAGGCATTCTGCCGTTCGACAGAGCGTATTCCTCGGCTCCTTTAGAGGCTCGGCGCGAAGCGTCCAAAAAACAGTTCGCCGCAATCCTCGAAAAAGCGCCGAGCGACTGCGGCGAACTGTGGCGGAAAGGCCAAGCCGCGGGAGGGCTGTTCGACGCGTCGCTCGGCGACATCGGCGACGGGATCGAAGACGGGCGATGGTTCCGGCTCGGGTTCGAGCCGGGGGAGATCAGGGCGCTGCTCTTGGCGGTCTTCGAGGACTCGCACAGAAGAAGAGAGGTGCTCGAGATGCTCGCGTAGGAGTGTGTGTGCTGGCGGGAGAGCGAGCTTGTGGTGTTACGTCGTGCGTCATCGCGTTCGGTCGTGATGAAAGTACTACGCAAACGTGACGTGAATCATATCGTCGCGTCGTCTCGCGTCGTCTCGCTTTGTCTCGCGTCGCGTCTCGCGTTCGTTTAGAATGTCGACTCGACTACGCGTCGGTGGGCTCGACGTATCCGAGTTTTTCTGCGGCCTGAGCACGCGTCAGCACGTTCCACGGGCAGCCGTTCTCGCGCGCCCACTTCAATACCTTGAGTTGGCCGCCATACGCCGCGTACTCGCATGTCCCCTCGTCCCACGGGCATCCGTTCTCGCGCGCCCACTTCAGCGTCTCGAGGTGGCCGCCGCGCGCCGCGAACGCGCACGTCCTCCAGTCCCACGGG